>Ga0307516_10010047_pt1 | contig 10470 bp, 16 predicted proteins | sample 19_EM_MG_FD_203310 | JGI IMG/M metagenome (GOLD analysis project Ga0307516, IMG submission 203310) | Populus trichocarpa ectomycorrhiza microbial communities from riparian zone in the Pacific Northwest, United States - 19_EM | ecosystem: Host-associated > Plants > Roots > Unclassified | place...
GTTGAGGGCCGAGTACTTATTATCAAGGTCTACTACTCCTGGATGATATCCTCCTTCCGCGGCTTCATACACTTGATCTCCTTCCCTTGTCCGAGCAAGGTCTTGGCTTCGTCGTCAACGACGACCCCTATACGATAATTAATTAAAGGTTGTATGGAATCAAGGAGCACTGACCAAGTCCTTCCTCCTTCACAAGTTCAAGCAAATGGTCCAATTCCACGAAACCATCCTTGTCTGCATCAAGCTTCTCAATGACCAGGTGTCCCACCTCTTCGTCCGGCTTATGCTTGATAACCGCGAGCGCCTTTTCCAAATCCTCGACAGAGATACGACCCTGTGAGTCCACGGAAATCATCTGGAGCGAGTTTCCCACACGAGAGTCATAGTCTTGCAACTGAGCGTCGATCTTGGTCAGCATCGACCGGATCCTCTTGGTCAAAGCGCCGGAAGGTGACTTGGGGTCCTTATTTGGGTGTTGAGTACTGATAGGATGGTTTGCACTTCGATAATACCCACCTCATCAGCAGCAAGGTTCTCCTCCATGAGGGCCCGCAACTCATCACGCTCCTTGAGCACACTGGATTGGGCAGACACGACCGAAAGGGCTTCTGCCAGCTCTTTCAATTGTTCCGTTGTCATGCGGGCATCTTCTAATTCTACCCTCTCCGGATGTAGCTGGTGATTGTTCAGTTCTCAACCTCTCACGGGGTTTCTGACCGACGAACCTCAGAATCAGGAAGGAGCGATTCGGCCAACCGGGCCTCCTCTTCCTTCTTGACGCGACGGGCATCCTCCTCTCTTTGCTCCTGCTCTTGTTCGTCCTCGATGAGTTCCTCCTGTTGTTGCAAGACCTCCAGCTTCTGCTTGTATGAGGCATTGTCGGAATCAACTTCCAGTTCGGCTTCATTCAGCTAGAGGCAGGCGAATTTGTCAGCTGCTTCTCACAAAGCGTAACTGTAGGCTGACCAAGTTATCCGGCAAGCCACTGAGGACACTCTCCAAGCTCCTAATAACGCCAGTTTTGCCATCTTCATCACCGAGAGGTTTGCGATCGAAGTCAAAGGCCCTTCCAAGGATCAAGAGGACGCCAGAAACCCTATTGTGCAGGTGTAGGTCAATCCAGGTAGCAAATTCCTCTCTAAGGCGTGCAGGAGAGACACCGCTGACACGGATGCCCCTCGCCTGACATGCCGCTTGGAGTTCGGACGTGGACAACTCGTCTATGCCCTCGCTGGCAATAAGTTGATCGTCCCGACGGAGCTGGAGAAGTTGGGTGCGAATAGCCCCCCGAAGGAAGTTGTCAGTACCGAACGCGTTAATCCCCATGTACCGGCACATTGACACGAGTTGCGGACGGGAAAGGTTGTCCAGTGTCAGATCGTCGTCGAATAAACGCGCCACGCTGGTGACATCCGCGGCGGAGGGCGATTCTCCAGTGGACCTGACCTTTCGGAAGAACTCCTTGAAGGCTTCACTATCGACAATGTGCGCATTCGCCTTCAAGCCGGACTCCCGGAGGGTTTCTTGCAAGAACTTGGCCATTTCGAGTCTAACGCGGAGGAGTTTGCGTTCTTTTTCTTCCTAAAACCGAGGAAATTCAGGGCGGTACCGGACATGGTGTTGTGGCCCAAACTCACGGCAGCAAACTTGTCCTCAAAAGTCGATGGTAGCATGTTGGGGAAGAGTTTGAGTGCCACGGGAAGTAACAACTCCATGAACGGCACGATGACGAACACAGCGAATGGGATAAGTCGCAGAATGTCCGTGGTTGTGCGTTTGAGCTGACGGCGCTCACGCCTGGTCAACGAGTCCCCGTGAAGTAACTTCCACTGGAGCCGGGACGCGATCCTGACTTCTTTCGCGAGAAGTTTTGAACCGTTCCAATAGTGGGATGCTTCGTGTTTTACCTTTGACCAGGCTCTGGAAAGAACGGGGGGTTTGGGTTCCGATAGGGATGTGGACTTGGAGGATGGGGAGTTGTCGACAGGCTTTGTGCTCTGGTAGCGGGCAGCGCGGAGTAGTACGGGAGGGGGTAGACGAATTATACGATTATAAGATTGACTGAGGGTAGCAGACTGTCCGCGGCGGAGCAGCCATAGAGACATGAAAGCGAAAGGTAGAGAGCGAAGCTATGACGCGGTTGAGGACGTCCGTGCCGAGAGTTGCACCCGCGTCCCGAATGTCCTCCGCCTCCGACGACAAGGCTTACAAAAAAGCGAAAAAACTCTACGAAAAATCACTCCGCAACAGGCCGCCAGAGCAAGTCGGTGCAGACTGCGCGCCGTTCAGAGCGGCAGAAAAGAGGTTCAAGGCCCGGTTCCCGCCGCCAGATCTCTCCGACGTCCTCGACCTCGCTCTCTTGGACCCAACCAGGTCAGACGAGATCCTGAACGGTGTGTGGAAGGGCAGCCCAGCCGCTCTTTCCTACGAGTCCATCGACGTCCAGCTCGACGACAAACTTCCCAAGTCCGCCTACGTATTCAACTCCCACCCCGGCTTCGTTTATCTCCCAAACTTGCTCTCTCACCAACACCAAAGGGACCTTGTGCGGTGGTCTCTCAAGCATCACGCACGATATCCCAATGAAACCAACCTAGACACCCACTACGTTTTGCCTGAGGAAGGGTTGTGGAATGCCCACTTGAGATCAACAGACCCAAGTCTTGACGTCCCCGATGTTCAACCAAAAGCCTCCATGCCTGGTATCGACTTGTCAGCCTACATGTCCTCCGCCGCTGGCCCAAGGCAGTTGATATCCAATGAACCGGCGTCAAAGGATAACGTCGGGAGTTTGACCCTGAACGCTGCTGCTCAACCACCCATGGTCCCTTCACCTGCGGCTGCGGCGACCCCACCCTCAAAACTTCTCCCAAAACTACGATGGGCAAATGTTGGGTGGTTCTACCACTGGGGGACTAAACAGTACGACTTTACTCGAGGGAAAATCGATGTCGCACCGGAGCTCAAGTCCCTGTGTCAATCTATCGTGCGTGCGGTTGATTGGGGGCGCGTTTTCGGAGACCTGCATCTCGAGGACGACGCGGAGGATTGGAAGACTTGGCCTGAGACGTACGGTACCGGTGTTCCCCGTAGTCCCCAGCGACCCGCACTCATCCCCGCCTCTCAGAACCGGATGCCGGGATCGTAAATTACTACCAAGAAAAGGTCTCCTGTCCAGCGTGATTATCTAAGGGTAAAATACTGAGCCTCGCAATCAGGATACACTAATGGCCCATGTTGACCGGTCAGAGATCTGCACTGCCACCCCTCTGGTCTCCGTATCGTAAGGACACCCGCCCTGTTCTCCTTTTCACGCTGACCACCGATCCCCGCAGTATCGGAAGTGCCGCGATCTTCTTGCTCGGCGGGCCAACCCGCGATGCAGAACCTACCCCCATCCTCCTTCGTTCCGGTGATGTCGTGATCATGTCTGGTCCCGAATGCAGGAGGGCTTATCATGGTCAGTGCTTGTGCCTCACCTTGAGTCACCCGAAACTGAAAATAAAAAACCCAAAGGCGTCCCAAGGATCTTGGAAGGTACAACTCCACTGCATTTAGCCCTAGATGTGGACGAGGGAGATTGGGAACCCTACGGCCAATATGTCAGGACGACGAGGATTAATCTGAATGTTCGACAAGTGTTCCCAAAAAAATTCCGGCCGACTTGGTAGTGCGTACCACTGCTTATCCCGATACCTGTACAAGTTAGGGTGTTGGCCGTAGATCTGTTGTGATGTAGCCACTTTGCATACACAGCGGGCAATCCCCACTGGCAAGCCCGATCATTGAGCGGAACGGGTCCCGTCAGGTTCCGTCCAAGTCCGAGGTTGATCGGGTCGTAGCGCGTGGCATTCATGTTGACCAACAACCGCCTCTCCGCCATCCTTACTTTGGCTCGTTCAGCCCCACCACTGGATTGGAGGCAACGGGCGCCGCCATTAGGCCGTTGGTTACAAACGTCCACCCAAGGTGGCCCAGCGGTTACTGAAACAAACAGTGTGTGCCGTCTAGTCCTGATCGACGCCCCCGCTGAGCCAAACTTGTAGGGGCGGAAACATCGCTGAAACGGTTCTGGAAAACTGTGGACGTCGAGAGGGTTGAAAACGGGCTCGTAGTTACGCTGGACAACCGTCCACTGAAAACGCCGTCAGGCAATAAACTTCACCTACCACAGAACAAGCGGGTTCTGGCAACGGTGGTGGCTACGGAGTGGGAAAATCAGGACAAGATCCTGAAAACTCACGCGTTACCCATGGTAAGTGTACCGGTTTGTCGAACAGCTTTGGTCCCCTTACGACGCCCTGGGTTAGACGTCACTGGTTTCAAGGGCGATCGATGCGATGCATGACGAGTCGACTCGCGCTCAAGTCAGGGAGGCCTTACTAAGATACCTGGACACAGACACCGTCTGGTATGCTCCGACCTATCATCCTACGTAATGTGGACCAACCTTTCTGCTCATAGCTTCCATCAAGAGTACCCTGACGCGTTGGTGGAATTACAGAAGAAGCACTGGGACCCGATCCTCAGCTGGGCTCGAGAAACGTTCAAAGTCGAAATCCGCACCTTCGATTCCATCTTCTCGACGCCACAGCCAGCGGAGACCTTTGTCAAATTAGACCGTGTGATATCCAAACTCGATCCCTGGCAAATGGCCGGTATGGTTACACCCTTTTCGTCCCCTCGAATATTGCTGACACGTCACGAAGCGCTGGAGCGGGCAACTTATTCGTCCAAATCGTTCCTAATCGGTCTTGCCCTGGTGCTCGAGAAGATCACGGTGGAGGAAGCTGCGTCGGCGAGCGCGGTCGAAGTCTCGAGTCAAATCCAACGGTGGGGGGAAGTAGAAGATTGTAAGTTGGTTTAGCCTGTCTGGCCATCGCTTACGTCTGTTTCCAGCCCACGACGTGGATCACCAAGATGTCCGCAGGCAACTCTCAAGCGCGGCATGCCTACTTGAGGGTTCGTCACTCCCGTCATGAAAACCGAACGCGTAGTCGCTAGAATCACACCTACCTCACATCTCATACACCTGTCATGATTACACGCGCTGATGGAAGTTTTAAAACTTTTTATATCATTATAAAAACACGACCAAGCGGCGACTGCGCCCCGCTCAAGCTTCTAGTACACGCGCTTGAACGGGGGAACGGGCTTGCATTCGTTCTCATCCAACGTCGTGTCAATGACGCCACGGTACGTGAGCCCAACCTCCGGTGAGTTGACGTTTTTCTGGAAGGACAGGGTGTGCTTCATCCAGTTGTCGTCGTCGCGCTATAAACCTGTGAGACAATATCACATCGACAAACTAATGAACTTACGTCTGGGAAGTCTTTGCGAGCGTGGGCACCACGAGACTCCTTACGGGCAGCCGCAGAGGTAATAGTCTGGACGGCGCACTGGAGGAGGTTCCGGAGTTCAAACGTTTCAATAAGGTCACTAACGGTGGCCATTAGTGATTGCTCTCTTGTGAAACTGGACACCACATACGAGTTCCAGATCATGCTCCTGTCTTTGATACCAACCTGGGGGAAGGTGTTATAGATTTCCCTGAGATTCTTAACACCCTCGTCCAGCGACTCTTGAGTCCTGTTCAGGTATTCCCATTAGCCCTAGGATACACCGAATGAGTGACAGCTGAAGCTACCTGAACACAGCGGCATCGGCCTGCATGGCCTTCTGCATCCTTAAGCGGATCTCAGAGGTGTGGAGGGGGCCATCAGAGTTCCTGATCTGATCAAGGAACTCGATGCTTTCGATACCAGCCTCTTCGGGAATCTTTCTGTGGGGTTTGCCGGGTGTCAATTTCTCTTTGATGTGGTTGGCGCAGGCACGACCAAATACAACGATATCGAGGAGAGAGTTGGCTCCGAGGCGGTTGGCTCCGTGAACAGACACGCAAGCAGCCTCACCCGCGGCGTAGAGTCCAGGGACTACCTTGTCTTTTCCATTCTCGTCGACGGTCAAAACCTCACCCGTGTACTTGGTTGGAATACCGCCCACTAGGGTTATTCAGTAAAGGGGTGACAAGCGGGGATGGCGGAACTTACTATTGTAGTGAACGGTGGGCAGCACCGGGATCGGTTCCTTTGTCACATCAACACCAGCAAAAATGGCGGCGGTCTCGGAGATACCGGGAAGACGCTCGTGTAAGATCTCTGGAGGGAGATGGCTGAGTTGCAAGAGGAGATGATCCTTCTCGGGACCGACGCCACGACCTTCGCGGATTTCGATGGTCATACTACGGGAGACGACATCACGAGAAGCCAGATCTTTGGCGGTGGGAGCGTAGCGTTCCATGAAACGCTCCCCTTCGGAGTTCAAGAGGTACCCTCCCTCACCACGCGACCCTGAGTTGGGAGTGAGGAGAACGCCCGCATCGATGGGAAACAGAGCTCACCTTCGGTGATGAGACATCCCGCTCCGTAGATGCCAGTGGGGTGGAACTGAACGAACTCCAGATCCTGTAATGGCAAACCGGCACGGGCAACCATGGCGTTACCATCTCCAGAGCAGGTGTGTGCACTTGTGCAGCTGAAGTAAGCGCGACCATAACCTCCGGTGGCCAAAACGGTCTTGTGAGCGCGGAAACGGTGGAGGGTTCCGTCCTCCATGTTCAGGGCAATAACGCCAACACATTCGCCGTCCTGCATAATGAGGTCGAGGGCAAAGTATTCAATGAAGAAGTTGGTGTTGTGCCTGAGTGATTGTCCATAGAGAGTGTGCAGAATGGCGTGTCCTGTTCGGTCTGCGGCAGCAGCGCAACGGTAGGCCTGACCGCCTTTTCCAAACTTGAGGGATTGGCCACCAAACGCCCGCTGGTAGATCTTGCCGTCAACGGTACGAGAGAACGGCACACCGAAGTGCTCCAGCTGCATATCCCTTGTAAGTGGCGCAGAGATGCACGCGAATTTGACGACTGACCTCAACAACGGTGTCAGGGGCTTCACGACACATGTAGTGGATAGCATCTTGGTCACCAAGCCAGTCAGAACCTTTGACCTAGTTTCAAGAGAACCCGATAAGTTTATGAAGCAGTCGTAGAGAGCTGCTGCTCACCGTGTCGTACATATGCCATCTCCAATCATCCTCGGTCATGTTCTAGCGGGTGTCAGGTATTGAAACTCCGTGCTCTCCAAAGAACTCACTCCGAGTGCAGCGTTGATTCCACCCTGTGTGTGCTCAGATCACCAAAAGTGCGCGAACGGTTGCGTAACTCACCTGGGCAGCCACGGTGTGACTCCGAGTGGGGAACAATTTAGTGATGCACGCCGTGTTGAAACCAGCCTCTGCCAAACCAAAGGCAGCTCGAAGACCAGCACCCCCAGCACCGCTGCAAAACGTGTCAGTTGAGGCATTTAGGGACACGGACCACGAGCACGCGAAACGTACACGACAATGGCATCGTACTCGTGCTCAATCAGGGGGTACTTGCCGCTTTCCCAGGACTACACGGCTTGAGATGAGCTAAGGTATCCCCCATGATGGACCACGCATAAAGAACCGACCACACCTTCACCGTCTGAGCCCTGGTAGACCCAGTTCCGACGGAGAGACGGGCAGGGGCGGAGCTACTGAAGTTCCGTTTCACCGATCTCAAAGCGCCTGGAAGAGTTTTTCTCAGCATCCTTCGACACCCGGTTGGAGGCGGGGGTGCAACAAGGGGAAATTGGTGGTAAGGGGAGGAGGTGCGGAGAACTTGCGATCAAGTTGTGCTTCCGCTCCGGTCCGACTTCGTCCAGCGAATAGTATCACATGTATAAAAAATCCCAATGCCGTCCGACAATATATACTCTAGCAGATAGGTACTTACAAATACACACCGGTTACAATACACCCAACGGATCGTGCTGAACAGGTGGTTTCGCTGATGTCTCGGTCTGTATCGGCGGAGAGGAAGACGAAGCGGAACGTTGCTGTGGCTTGGGAGGGGTGGATCCGGTGGATGAATACGTGTTCACTGGTTTGTCGTGAAGGTGGGTCCACGGGGTACGGGATAAACCGGGAGATAGTCGAGTAGAAAGGTCGGTCAACGAAGGGCTGGACGATGAATGTCCCAAACTACGTCGGCGCTCGGGGTTGTCATTCCGCGGAGTAACGATCCTTCGCGGTTCAAGCCCGGCAGTGGGCGGGCTGCCAGGCGAAGGGGGGTACCCAGAAACGTGGGGCGAGCCTTGGACAGACGCTGGAACCCCTTCCTGGGCTTCTATTCGTGCCTTGAGTGTCTTTTCATCGAATAATTTGGTGTCATCGATGGCTGAGGTAGACCCTCTGAGAATGCCTTTGGCATATGCCAGGGACTCAAGGGCCTGTCGTTTCCTCAGGGCTACCGATTCGTCTCCGTCTTCCTGAGAAATAGTTTCAAGGATCCACTCAAGCGAGTCCCCTATTTTTCGCTGCAACTTCTTCAACTCGGCTACCTCCTTCTCGACCTCAAACCGCGACCGCGTCTCCCAAGGGGGCCGTTGTTCTTGAGGTTTTCCATCGAGCAATTGGAATGAAGTTGGTTGATACTGTGATGGGTTGAACGAAGCTGATAGATCGGGCAAGTTACGCTGGAAGTGACCGCCAAATCAGGTTGGGCCCACGTCTCGTATAATTGATCAATACCTTGATCTCTGAGACCGCATTCATGACCGTGCGGTTAATTCCCAAACTTTCGCTCCGGTCGAGGATGTTCTTCGCGATATCAGGAAGTCCCAGCGTGCCAGATGACCCGTAGCGAGTGTGGATCGGACGCTGTAACACCCGTAAAGGACCATCGTTTGTCACGGTTGTCCGTCCTTGTTCAGTCCTACGCTTCATCGGAGGCGGGGGTGGCTCGGGAACCTCTGAAGCGATGTTCAATAAATTGCGGTTCTCATAAACCACAGAGGCACCAGTTGCGACGGTCGGAGCAATCTGCAACGACAAAGCTTGTCGTAAGAGGAGCGTGGCATGGTGTGTGGCAAACGGCTGCTCGTTTGCAGTCGAACTGGCGAGATGGTGGACAGGAAGGGGAGGGTAACGGAGAAGGAAGGTGAGCTGAGTACTGTAGTCGGAGGGGATAACTGGGGAGCCCATCAGAGATGAACGTGGTACATGAGCGAAGATACTAACGCTGGTTTCTGATGCGTATTAGCATTGCGACGCAGATCCACTTTGCGAGCCCCAAGGTAGGGTCACAGGCGAAGAGGCCATCCCACAAGAGCAGTGCGTCTGGAATTCCAAACTCCCGTGTGAAGAGAAGACGAAGCCAGCGGCTAGGAACATTGAGTGAATCACGAGATGAACGGCGCGGAAAACGTACTCACATCCCGTATATCTGGGCCTCTATGCCGGATGCTTGCAGGTGCTTCCACAGATCGGGGTCGACGCTTTTCAGGTAGGTGGACTGTATGCGATTACAGGCTTCCACTATCGGAGCCACATAAGGCTGGATATCGACTGGCCCTGGGTTGGGAGATTGCGGCCCTTTCTGTAAGGATGCTGGGGGTTCCCTCCATTCATACCAACGCCCAACCCCGCGCATGACCGTGAGGAAGAGTGTGTACGCGTCTGCAGTAACCCAGGCTCGCGATAAGAGGTCACCCAGTTCGTAATTTTTAAGACACACTGTCTGTTCTTCGGAGAGGGAATCGAAGTCACAGGCGTAGTAAAGCAGTGCCAGCAGTTCGTGCATTCCTTGGCGATATCCAAGGACGGGGTTCTGGAGAGAGTAAACGAAGAGGATGTTCGTGAGGTCCGATTGAACTTCGGGGTCTCGGAAATACCCCACGTCCGGAAACCTGAAATAGTTCAGGGAGAGGGACTGGAGGTGAATTGCGGACGCACGTGCGCTCGACATCTTGTAGAATGGTTTTCCTAAGGTCCACAGAAGCAAACCAAGCGGTCCAGGGGTTCTTTGAAAGCTATGGTCAATTGGCATGGAAGATCGCAGACAGCTGACGTACCTCAGTGTCTAGGCTCAGGGGGTTATTTTTGTCCAAATTCTTTACGGGTGTTTGACTGGGCTTCGGAAGCGATTCCACACCAGGTACTGTTAGCCCTTCGTGATAGCTCCCGTCTGGCGCTTGCATGTTATCCAGTAGCGCCCCTACATATGCCTTCCGCGAGCCTTGCCAAAATTCAAGGGACAGGGTGGGGGTATTTTGTGCGGATGGTTTCAAAGGTTCGTTTTCGCACAGCAGGAGCTTCCCTCGCAATCGGATGAGTGGATGATGTACCAGACAAAGCGGTCTGACACACCCTCCATATCATGCTCCGGCCTACGACACCGATAGGGTCATCTGATGGTTTGAGTAGCCTGCCGCCAACGACTGCATCCTTCAGTTTGGACAATGTCAAGGTCGATTTGAAGAGTCGTGCATAGACATCACTGGGATCACAGAACATCAGATACAGCCACGAGGGGAACCGTGGGCAGAGAAACGGACTTTATTTCCTCAACGGATGGGCGGATGAACCTGTCTAACATACAGAATGTGGGAA
>Ga0307516_10010048_pt1 | contig 10470 bp, 5 predicted proteins | sample 19_EM_MG_FD_203310 | JGI IMG/M metagenome (GOLD analysis project Ga0307516, IMG submission 203310) | Populus trichocarpa ectomycorrhiza microbial communities from riparian zone in the Pacific Northwest, United States - 19_EM | ecosystem: Host-associated > Plants > Roots > Unclassified | place...
AATTTTTAGCAATTGCAACTTCATTTTTTTCTTATGAATTTTTTTAGTTGAATTTATTTTTTTGTTTTATTTATTTGTTGCAAATTTGTTTGAGTTGATTTTCTTATTCTCTTTTCCAAGCATTTTGAGTATATATTATACAATGTTGATTTATGTTAATTTAATTATTGTATAATTTTATAAAATGATTTTTTTAAAATGTTTTTAAATAATTACCGATGGAATTTCCGTCGGTATATCCCCCGTAAATCCATTGGTAATAAAAAAATATTATTACCAAGGGATATACCGATGAAATGAAGCGTGTAATTTATTTTTTACCAACGGATTTATCGACAGAAAAAAATTACCGATGAAAGATTCACCGATGGATCATTTTCGTCGATGATTTTGTTGGGAAATTAATTACTGATGGAATATGTGTATTACGCCGACGGAAAAATTCCATCGGTAAAACTGTTAAATCTTGTAGTGAACTACTTAAGCTTTCAAACTAAAGGTAAAGAATATCTGGCATTGGAAATTCACCGAACTCTTATGGAACTCAAGATACTCCTGGTAATCCAGCTGATTTTGTTTTTTCAAATAACTAATTTTACCAAGTGATTGTAATGCTTTTGTTGGTTAATATATTATGTTAATTAATCACCTATGCATGCCCACATGAAAAAAAAAATTGAAACTATAATCAGTAAGGTATAATATATGGCAGCAAGAATTGCAGAACAGCAGCAATTACAAAAAGGAAAATAAAGTTGGAGATGCTTTCTTTTTTTCTTTTTCTCCTTTTTCAGTTACAAGGAAAGAGATAGCTAGCCTTTAGGGAAGGGGTAGTGGGGATTTGATGTTCCCCCTTTTCAGCTGCTATCAGACTATGATGAAAATGATGTATCCTCAAATAAGTGTGAAAATGATGCTCCCTCTTAGAGCATACATCTCCTTCGATCTTGTGCCAAATATGAAATGATCTAAATATGTATTATGGGATGTGTTGTAAAATAGGAAAATATTATGTTTCTCCTTGTATACATTTATCTTGTGTAACAGGTTACACCATAACATATGTACAATGCCTTAATCATATAAATAGTAGAGGAGCCTCCCTAATTTAAGGTGCTCACCAAATTATTTCAAAAGTTTGTTTTAACTTGGTATTAGAGCCTCTCTATCTTAAACAGGTTTAGGCTTTCTTCTCCTTCACCTGGTCGGCTCAGCCACAAACGTGTTTTCATTTTTTTTGTCAGGTTCTTCTACTCTCTGTTGCATATTCTTCTTTCTGCCACCTGTTCTTCTTCTTTGCCGCAAATAATTTTGTTTGCAGACCTTGATCGGCTGACCTCTCCTCTCTGTCAAAGACGTTCTCAATCCAGGCGTGCTCATCTTTTTCCTCTGTTATTTGTGTGACAGCTCTTCGCAGGTTTTTCAATCGGTTATTGCTACTACAATCTTCCCTGTCACAGTTCAGTTTTTTAGTCATCTTGCTACTCTTCTCTGTCACGGTTATTGCTATGCATCAATTAGTTAGTGTTGCTACTAGCATTAATGTCAACCCTTCTTCTCCAAATTCATTTTCCCCGGTTCCTGGACTCACAACAGCAACCAACACAGCCATGGCTCATTTTGTTGCGACCACAGCGCTTATTCCCCTCTCTAACACCCAGCATGTTATTAATCTCAAACTCACCAACAACAATTATTTGTTTTGGCGTATGCAGATGAAGCCGTATCTGATTGGTCAAGGAGTCTTCTTATTTGTTGACGGCTCGACTCCATACCCCTCTCTACACGATCTGTCCAATACGGTTTTTGTTGCCTCTGCTACCTTTAATTATGGCCCTTCCCAAACGTTTCTGACTTGGAAACAGCAAGACCAGCTTTGTTGTCCTCTCTTTCAGATGATGTTCTTCATCTCGAGGTTGATTGTCCGACTTCTGCTAATGTTTGGAGCACACTTGAACATGCTCTCGCCTCCCCATCCAAATCTCGAATCATGCAATTGCATGGCTCTCTTCAGGATCTTCGACAAGATGATGATATTGTCACCCTCTACTTGCAACGCATTAAAGGTTTGTTTGATGAATTAGTTATGATTGGCAGACCTATTTCTCTCACTGATTTCAACTTATATGTGTTTTGGGGACTTTGTGGTGAATTTTGTGATTTGGTTACGAGTCTGTCACCAAAGTTGACTGTAAATCCCAAGATAATCAAGGCTAGATTAAATTAAAGAAAATAAACTAAACTAATAAGAAGTGGGGGCAAAATGAATACACTTAAAGAAAATGGGGCTTAAATGCAAATAAGAATAATTATAGAGCATAAATACTACTCTTCTTACCAAAAACAAATCTAAAACTATCGTGAAGAAAGAATAGAGGGAGTTTTGATATCTATTTTTACAGATCAAGAGAGAAACGCCAAATTTCAAGAACCCATCCAAGATTAAGGGTTATAGGTAAAAATAAACACTGGTGGGCAAGGGATTAATAAGAAAAATTGAACAAGAAAAGAAGAGGGGAGGGTCGGCTGCCATTAGAAAGAAAAGGAGGGATCGAGACCTTGATTCGTACCGGGTAAGATATTCTAAACATGGTCTTATGAGTTGTTTTAAAGTCCGTTATGAATTGATGCATGGATGTTAAATTATATATTTGAGTTCTAAAACTCCAGATATAGTTAAAAAAAATCTAAGGAGAGGTCAGACAGTAACAGTCCAAGTGTTTATTTATGAGCAATTTTGACTATCTTAGAGGCAGAACTGGGTTCTCCTTAAAACTAGAACTTGTAGCCTCATGTCATAGCTTTCCAACGAAACTAATCTCGCTTGAATCGGAGTCCTATAACTCCAGATATTGTTAAAAATCTTAGGAGAGGTCAGATAGTAACAGTTCAAAAACGAGACAGTAACAGTTGGATAGTAACAGTCCAAGTGTTTGTTGATGAGCCATTTTGACTATCTTAGAGGCAGAACTGGGTTTTCCTTAAATAATAGAACTTGTAGCCTCATGTCTTAGCTTTCCAACGAGACTAATCTCGCTTGAATCGGAGTCCTATAACTCCAGATATGGTTAAACATCTGAGGAGATGTCAGACAGTAACAGTTCAAAAACGAGACAGTAACAGTTGGACAGTAACAGTCCAAGTGTTTGTTGATGAGCCATTTTGACTGTCTTAGAGGCAGAACTGGGTTCTCTTTAAAATCATAGAACTTGTAGCCTCATGTCTTAGCTTTCCAACGAGACTAATCTCGCTTGAATCGGAGTCCTATAACTCCAGATATGGTTAAACATCTGAGGAGAGGTCAGACAGTAACAGTTTAAAAACGAGACAGTACCAGTTGGACAATAACAGTCCAAGTGTTTGTTGATGAGCCATTTTGACTATCTTAGAGGTAGAACTGGGTTCTCCTTAAATCATAAAACTTGTAGCCTCATGTCTTAGCTTTCCAACGAGACTAATCTTGCTTGAATCGGAGTCCTATAACTCCAGATATGGTTAAAAATCTGAGTAGAAGTCAAACAGTAACAATTCAAAAACAAGAAAGTAACGATTGGAGAGTAACAGTCCAAGTGTTTGTTGATGAGCCATTTTGACTATCTTAGAGGCAGAACTGGGTTCTCCTTAAATTATAGAACTTCTAGCCTCATGTCTTCCTTTCCAACGAGACTAATCTCGCTTGAATCGGAGTCCTATAACTCCAGATATGGTTAAAAATCTGAGGAGAGGTCAGACAGAAACAATTCAAAAACGAGACAGTAACGGTTGGACAGTAACAGTCTAAGTGTTTGTTGATGAGCAATTTTGGCTATCTTAGAGGCAGAACTGGGTTCTCCTCAAATCATAGAACTTGTATCCTCATGTCTTAGCTTTCCAACGAGACTAATCTCGCTTGAATTGGAGTCCTATAACTCCAGATATGGTTAAAAATCTGAGTAGAGGTCAGACAGTAACATTTCAAAAACGAGAGTAACAGTCCAAGTGTTTGTTGATGAGCCATTTTGACTGTCTTAGAGGCAAAACTGGGTTCTCCTTAAATTATAGAACTTCTAGCCTCATGTCTTCCTTTCCAACGAGACTAATCTCGCTTGAATCGGAGTCCTATAACTCCATATATGGTTAAAAATCTAAGGAGAGGTCAGATAGTAACAGTTCAAAAACGAGACAGTAACAGTTGGACAGTAACAGTCCAAGTGTTTGTTGATGAGCAATTTTGACTCTCTTAGAGGCAGAAATGGGTTCCCTTTAAATATAGAACTTGTAGCCTCATGTCTTAGCTTTCCAACGAGACTAATCTTGCTTGAATCGGAGTCTTATAACTCCAGATATGGTTAAACATCTGAGGAGAGGTCAGACAGTAACAGTTCAAAAACGAGACAGTAACAGTTGGACAGTAACAGTCCAAGTATTTGTTGATGAGCTATTTTGACTCTCTTAGAGGCAGAACTGGGTTCTCCTTAAAAATAGAACTTGTAGCCTCATGTCTTAGCTTTCCAACGAGTCTAATCTCGCTTGAATCGGAGTTCTATAACTCCAGATATGGTTAAAAATCCGAGGAGATGTCAGACAGTGATATTTCAAAAACGAGACAGTAACAGTTGGACCGTGACAGTCCAATTATAAAGAAAGGAATGATAACTGGGGTTGGAAAAAGAACAACAATAATAATGAGTGAAATGAAAAGAACATAAAATATTAAGAAATGTCTGAAAGAAAGACTTATTGGTTGTTGATATGGTTATTATAAAACATATCCTTGAGTGAGGAAAATTTATGAGATAAACCTGTGATTTGCAGGAGGAACCACAGGCGTGGTGCAACAGCAGCAGCAGGGGAGCACGAGTAGAGCTTCTATTGCTAGTAGGTGAATCGCACCTTTACCTTCTAGTTAAATTCCATGATTTAATATATATTACCGATGTGAAATGTGAATTACTGAATGTATGTGTACTCAAGGGGAAAAGTTGTTGTGTGAATTGCTAAGTGATGAAATTATCACTGACAAATGAAATATGAGAAGTGTGATTTAAGGTGTAAACTAACATATATTTAGTGTATGTTAGGATCCCGGGTAAAGGGATCGCCATGTTTGGACTAGCATACATTTAGTGTATGTTAGGATCCCAGGTAAGGGGATCACCTTGCATCGACTCCTACGGGATAATGATGATACCAGTAAAAGGGGTATCGGTAATGTGTTAAACAAAAATAATCATGTTTGATCTTATAAAGTCTAGAATGGAGGTTAATAGTTAAAGAGGGAATGGTTATTAATAGTTGAATAAGGAAGAGATTCTAATGAAAACCAGAAATGAGAAGTGAACAAAATATGAATGCATGTTACCCTGTTGAAATTGTTAGATATTCGTATTGTTATATTTATGTGATATTCATCTTTCAATAATATGTATTTTGTTTCAAGATCATCACATGCACGACAGGAGTAGATCCTAGCATATGTTCCCTTCTTGTAATTTAGGTTCTAGAGGGTATACCCTTGTATTTTGTAAACATGAAAATGTTCGTATAACTTAATTTGTATAATTAATGTTTAAACTTGATTGAATGAACTTAATCTCTGTAGTTCATATAACCATTTTTCGTGTCTATGTATTTATTTTTTATCCATCCATAATGATATTTTGTTATATAATGTATATTATGAATATTGTGGGTAATAGGTGTGAGAATATTTATGGAATTTGAAACCCAAGATGATTGGGTCAGGATTAAGTTATGAGATGCAAGTTATTAAAAGTGTAGATAGGTTACATGTAGATAACTTGGGACCTTTCGGTATAGGGGGGACTCCGTCGAAATTTAGGTAGATTTTAATATGAAAACCATGAATATATATATATAAGAGAAAAAAAATTATTACTCTGCTTTCGGTTGACATGAGAGTGTTGTTTTTATCCCGGAATGGGGGATGTTACAGTTGGTATCAGAGCCCAGGTTGCTATTCCGGGGACAGGAATGATTATATGATTTTGAATGTGTTTCAGGATGGTGAGAACAAGGCAATGAGCCAGGATTGATCCATCCCCAGTTCAGGGAAGTGACCAGAGTTTTCGAAAAGAAAGTGATCCAGACGAGGATCCCTTGGCAAACACCTCCTCTCATATACCTGCAACATCAGTGTACTCTGAAGCTGGCAAGTCAGTGAGACTTCGGAATGATTCGTTGTCCCGTTAGGAAAATATGTCCATGCCCGAGGTATCAGACAGACAGGGGGTGATAATATACCCCCACTAGTGGAACCGGTAGCTGGATCAAACCCATTTTCAGATCCTGCTTTTATGGAACATATAGTGAGAGCTGTAGCAGCAGGAATGGTAATGGGAGCCTCCGGTATAACTCCTAGATCAGGGGGAGTAGTCACCATAGTGCAATGGGTGAAGGGTATGAGAGAGATGGGTTGTATCACTTACGGTGGTGAAGAGGATGCTGAGGTTGCTAGGCATTGGCTGAGGAAGGTGGAAAGAGTTATAAATCAGATGCAGGTGCCAGAGGAGCTACAGGTGGATTACGTGACTCAGCTATTGGTTGATAGTGCCCACTCTTGGTGGGAGACCATTAGAGAGAGGAGATCAGGGGAGGCATTGAGATGGAGGGACTTTCATGAAGAGTTTGAGGAGAGGTACTATTCCTGGGAACATAGAAGGGAGAAAGAACAGGAGTTCTTGGAATTGAGGCAGGGAGATTTGACAGTTCTTGAGTATGAGAGGAGATTTCAGGACTTAGCAGCTTTTGCCTCCACTTACCTTCCCACAGAGCGCCACAAGGTGGAGAGGTTCTGTGATGGACTGAGGCGGGAACTGAGGATGATATTGATAGCCATGCAGTTTCAGTCTGTGCGGGAATTGCTACGGGCAACTCAGGGTATGGAGAGGGTAATAAGGGATACCCCAAAACCAGTGGTCGAGCCAAGTCAGGTAATTGGAGCTAAGAGGAGAGATTTTGAGTTTTTGACTGGGAGACCTCCTCTCCCAAAGAAAGAGAAGAGCGGGCAATCATCAAGTCAATTCCAGAGAAGGGGCGGGAGTTTCATCCTAATAGGGAGCTCAAGAGGATCTAGACTGCTCAGTGGAAGAGGAGCTTGGGGAGGACAGTCTCGACAAGGAGTCAAAACTGCTGGAGGGTCTACAGAGCAAAAGGGTGAATCTTCTAAACCTAGTTTAATCCCCGAAACTCGCAACTTGTAAAATCCTAGACCCGGACTCAACCAAAAAGCTCAATTCTTAACCAATTTAATTTTACAGGATGAAATAAAAAAATATCAATTTTTTAAAAAAAATAAAGTATAAAAAATAGCAATCAAAAGAATAAGGATGAAAATTGATAGGAGAAAAAAATAGAGATGAAATCATAAAAAAAAAAATCAATTTCAAAAATTTTCTCAAATAGAAATCAAAAGAATAAGGACAAAATTTGACAGATGAAAAATCAGTGGATGAAATTGAAGAAAAATTAAATTTTATAAATTATATCAAATAAAAAGAAATAGTAATTAAAATAACATGATCAAATCTAAAAAAAAAAACAAATTGAAGAGATGCTTTGAAATTTAGAAGAGTCGGGCATGAAAATTGAGGAAAAAGTAAAAAAAAAGAAAAGAGTCATGTGCCACCTAGGGATGAAGGAGACATCAAGACAATTCAAACAATATCCTAGAAGCCATTGCTAGGCCACCAGACTCCCACTAATACCCTGTTAGAAGATCATGAGAGCTTCTCACTCGGTGTCGAATGTGCCAACCAGTTTTTTAAAATAAACTTTTATATTTTATAAAGATAACTAGTTGCCCCTGAGTAAACTTGGTTAGAAAACAAATAGGATAAAAATATGAAAAATCCCCTAGTCATCATTTTAATAATTTTTGCTTTTAAATGTAATTAATCATTTTATTATGCTAAAAATAAAAAAAAAAACAAAAAAGCCCCTAAACGACAGCTAAATATTTTTTTTTCTTTTAAGCGTAATTCAATATTTTAATATGCTTAAAATGTATGAGAAGAATGATTTTTTCCCGGTCAATCTAATAATAAACAATTGATCTCGTGAAAAAGACAGTAATGCCTCCAATAGAAAGTTTATTGAGCTTTTTTATAAGGGTAAAATTGTCGTTATATTGTTCAAATCTATAGTATTTTGTATCTATGTGAACAGTAAAGCCTTGATCCATTTTAGTTTTTTTTTAATAATTTATTTGATTATTATGTAAAAGGGCAAAGTGCATCCTATTATACAATCCAAGATTTAATGGATCCTTTGAGAAAAAAAACTTATTATACTACTAGACCAACATCCAGGGGAGGGTATGTTTTACAAGGGAAATTAGAAACAAATATTAAATTATCTTGATATATCTTTATCAGATTAGAACCTCCAAGACAAAATTGACAATCTAATCTATTTTAAATTAATCCATATAGTTCAACTCTCTCTCTTTCTTTTATTTTTTTTTAACTTTTGGTTTGACTAAGGTTGCTGACATAAACAATGAATGTGCAAGCAAGATTTTAAGTTTAGTCTCACAAGAAACTTTGGATTGATTCGTACCCAAACGTTCAATTGATATGTGAACAAACTAAATCATATGTCATAAGGTTTAATGGCTATTATTGGAATTAATTTAATACTAGTAGTTCCTATACATGTGCTTAAAATAATATATAAAAGAGATTCAAGAAGTTAGCACAAATGTGAAAATAATAAAGAAAGATTAAAAAAAAATTTAACTCAAGAAAAAAAGTTTTTATTTATAATAAATTGACAAGCTAAGGGATACTTAGAAAAACAAAAAAAAAAAAAGTTTGATCAGCGCAGTGGCAAAAACACCTCAAGTGTGTTTTCTAGCTAGACGACCATTTTAACTCGAAACATTTTTCCATTATTATTTATCAACAAATTGGACTGTACAATGCAAAGTTTTTATTTATAATAAATAAACCCCAGACAGCATGATTGCATAACATGGCATTTCTTTATTTAGCTAAAGTATTAAAAAAAAAAAGATCGATCAAGACTTGTGAAAATAGTGATCCAACTAAGCTTTGCTGGAGATGATTTCCACTTCAATTTCTTTATCTCATGTGCAGTGGAAGTGGTGGAATGCTTTGTTCGTGCCTGAAGAAATTATCAGGATCAACTTTGGTCTTCACATGCACCAACCTGTAGAAGTTATCCTTGAAGTACTTAGTACCAAAAGCACTCGCTTCAACAAAACTTGTGTTAGAATTGTTGTTCATGCCCAAATCAAGATCCCTGTAATTCGCATATGCTTCCCTTGGGTTCTTCGAGACATAAGGTTTCATGTAATTGTAAACCATCCTAGTCCAATCTATATGCTTTGCAACGTTTTCCTTTGCATCTTGCCAACCGGTATAGTACAGAATCATGAACTTGGTACCTTTTCTATGAGGGAAAGGAGTCTGAGATTCTGAAATTTGGCTCATCATTCCACCATAAGGAGTAAACACTACTGCAGGACTCTCTACTTCAAATAACTTCTCCCATAACCCTTCAAGTGCCTTTTCAGGAATGGGTTCTTTGGCATAGTCAGATTTGCCTTTGAAGTAGGTCCTGAGCAGGTTCGTTCTTTGAAGGAAAACTTCAGGAGGAGTATTATTTGAGAAGCCAGCTAAATATACGGTGGAATTGATCCAGTTTGTTTCGATACAATCTTGTCGTGTCAAACCCAATTCAGGGAAGCTGTGCTGCAATATCTGAAGAAGCCTGCTGGCATCACCAAGAAACAAGGAATTGTAAGAAGTAGCAATAGTTCTTTTACCTTGGGAGGTGACGTTGGCTGTCTGAATGCGTACTCTGATGAAAAGATCCTCGTCTAGTTTATCAGCAATTTCTTGCCATCTATAAAGGATCTTAGTTGCACCTTGTTCTAACGTCTTGGTAACGGTAAATACTGTCACGGTTGATGGTACGGGAACCAATTTTAACTTCCAGGCGGTGACAATTCCGAAGCTCCCCCCTGCACCTCCTCTGATGGCCCAGAAAAGATCTTCGCCCATGAGTTTTCGGTTGAGAAGTCTACCATGAACATCAATTAGATGTGCATCAACGACGTTGTCCGCTCCAAGGCCATATTTTCGCAACATGGCACCATATGCACCTCCTGAAATGTGCCCGCCCATACCTAAACTTGTGCAAGTGCCAGCTGGGAAGCCATGGGTTTTGCTTTTCTCAGAAATTCTGTAGTAAAGTTCACCATTCGTGACACCCACCTGAACCCACGCGCTATTATGCTCAATATCAACGCTGATGGACCGGAGCTTGGCAAGGTCTACAACAACGAAAGGTTTCTCGATTTCTGAAACATAAGAGAGTCCCTCATAATCATGGCCTCCGCTACGGACTCTAAGGTGAATTCCAAGCTGCTTAGAGCAAATAACAACAGCTTGGATGTGAGATTCTTGTAAAGGAGTGAAGATAAACTCAGGTTTCGGTACTGAA
>Ga0307516_10010049_pt1 | contig 10469 bp, 11 predicted proteins | sample 19_EM_MG_FD_203310 | JGI IMG/M metagenome (GOLD analysis project Ga0307516, IMG submission 203310) | Populus trichocarpa ectomycorrhiza microbial communities from riparian zone in the Pacific Northwest, United States - 19_EM | ecosystem: Host-associated > Plants > Roots > Unclassified | place...
GAAGAGTCCGTGGGAAGAAAGCCATGGCGGGAACGCCCACAACCGAAGCTTCCACCGCTTTTTTCCAGACGATCGATCATGAGAGTCGAGAAGTGTTACTTTTGCTCGAAGAGCGTGTACCCCGGTCATGGTACGTGCGCCCAGGACGGGATGAGCCCACCCTGAACTGCGTTCTGATCTCCGTATGAACCTAGGCTCGGCTTTCGTAAGAAACGATGCAAAGGTGTTCCGATTCTGCACCTCAAAGTATGTCCACCAGGAATATCCCGCTATCCGGGTTCACTCACCTCAGCTTTCAGATGCCATAAGAACTTCAAGTAAACGTCTACTCCGAGGCCTCGTTACTGTATCTGACGCCCCCTACGTGATCAACAGGATGAAGCGGAACCCACGAAAGGTTCGATGGACAAAGGCCTTCCGCAAGGCAGCCGGAAAGGAAATGATCATCGTACGTCCAACAGGTCGTCCCAAACTTCCCATTGCGTTACAACCCCCTCTACCTGTTACAAATAGGACTCGACCATCGATTTCGAAAAGCGCAGAAACGTTCCAGTACGCTACAACCGCGACTTGGTCCAGACTACGATCAAGGCCATGAAACGCGTCGCGGAGATCAAGAAGAGGAGAGAGCGTGTATTCTGGAAGAACAGGTGTGTTCGCACCGACTGGTTCACGGCGTTTGGTCTGTCACTGATCGGATCGCCCTTTACAGGATGGCCGTAGCCAAGGAGAAAGCCAGGGCCCACCGACGAAAAGTCCTCGCAAACAAAGAGTCCGTCTCAACAAAACTGGTGGAGCCAGTCGCTACCTCTGCCTCACCCATACGGGAGAAAATCAAGGTCAAGTCCTCGGTTCGCAGCGCGCTCATCCCCGGCGAAGGACAATCCATGGGTATGGATATCGACTAACCATCGACTCTAGTATGCATACTGTACATTGCTGTAATTCATCCCGGCTACTTAATACATGCGTATTGTGCATCAAAGAGTATCAGATTATGGGGGAGAGCTGTTGCCTGAATGTGTAACGGATCATCGTTGCTTGTATTTGGTTTCCGTTTCGTGCCTGGAATTTGGGTCTAATGTGTTGTGCAGCCCGAGGAGCGTCTTGCTGACGGCTTCGCTTGCGCCAATCATAGGCTTGAGCACCGCGATAGGCACCGCACGAATGACGGCTCGCACGGGACCCTGGAAAGGGCTGTTGGTGCCTAATTGGCAGTGACCAAGATGGAAACAAGGACGCACCTCATTACTCGATTCATACACCTCCATGGGAACGGCCAGGATAGTCTGAGCTGCCGAATTAACGTTCCTCTTGAAGCTCTTGTATCCAGAGTGTAAACCCTCCCGCACGTTCTGTGGCTGCTCCGCGTACTTGCTGATTAGCTCCCTCATATCCTCGTCATCCGCACCAAGCTCCCTGACGTTTGACCCGGGAGAGAATTGTAGGGCCTCCGTGGTGACAGGGTCTTTGGTCCCAAGTACACCCTCCGCTTGTTCCAGAATGACCTGTGTTCCAGTAGCCAACCTCGCGCCGAGTTTGATGGCCTCCATCGCGGTCGACTTCAGGAAAGACGTAGTGCCTTTTTGGACCCCCCTGAGCACTCGTCCATCTTTTTTATACTGCGCGATTGGGAGCAGGACGAGATCCGCTACGCCTGAACCAACGTTCACAACCGAACGTATCGGTGCGACACCCGAGATAACGTCCACCAACTGTGTTGCTTTCACGTCGGGTGTCCAGAGGTCATTTAGAAGGTCGAACAAACGCGGCCACCCGGTGACCTATGAGAGATTAGGACTGAGGTCAGTAAGAAGTAGGGCCAACGTACTCCGTAAAGGTTGATGTGCCGCAAGGTCATCTCAGCGTTGTCAAAGTGGAAGAAGTTCATAAGCTCGATCGTTCTCCCCTCCTTCAGAGCACGGTAATCGACCCTTCTTGGTTTGTAGTCCAATGAAATATCAACAGGGAACACCTCGGCGCATTCTAATGGGTGTGAGCAAAATGGGCTGTTAAGTACAGCATACAGATGACTTACGGAAGTACGGTTCCGGTTCCGGAGGGCCAGTACTTGGTGGTGGTATAACTGTTGAATCCTTGAAGTTGAAGAACTGTTTGAGGAAATCCAACGCATCTTGATCGACGTTCAACCGAAGTGGTAGGAGCTTGGCCTACGTCTCGCAGTTAGAAGAACAGTATATGTGTTACGAGTGAATGGACACCAACCCTTAATCTCGATTCCACTGAAGGGTTCCCAGGTATCGGCTTGACATCGCGCAACTCAACTCGAACCATGTTCGACCCACTCTCCCTCACATTACCCCGGGAATCCGAGCGCATCTCAGTAAGGAATGCCCGCCAGGTGGATGTCTTTATGTGGTCCAGGATTTCGAAGTCCCGAACAGTCACCAGCGTCCTCGATGCTGTGGACTCCTTCGGCAGGTATTGATCGATCTCTGCATCTACGCCCGAGAATTTGAACTCGATCGAAGGGCCTCTGGACCTTGTTAGGCGTTTGCTGCGACTGCCGCTTGGGATGCGGGTGGGCTTCGGAGCAGGTGGTTGGGAGGTGGTGACAGGCAGTGATTGCCAAGAGCTCTGACTGGCAGTCTCGAAATCTTCGGCAAGCTTTCCATCGATAGCAGCCATAATTTCCTCCCGTTCCATATATTCTGTGTTTTCGTCCAACCCAATGTATACCGAGTTGAACAACAGTGCGCTGGTCTGTTCAGCTTCCGGTGTTTGTGTCTCCCCACTCGCCAAAAGCTGGCGTATTTTCGCAAGTTTGCGACGCATAAGCTTGACTTGGTCCTCGATGGTCTTGCGTGTCCTTGCCCAGTCGTAACCATCATACAAGAAGGCTTGGACATCGACCTGGTGTAATCGTACACGTGATGACGTTTCGCCGTAGCTACGAATAGTTAAGGGTTAATACCATCCGCAACCGATAGTCCACTCACACTGAGTTATCGTCCAAAGCGTCAGGAGGGAGGTTGTCAAAGTGATGCTCAACGATCTTGATCCCCGAGTCGGATAGCATTCGGATCGTCTCCCCGCCAATGTTCGAGACAACCCCATCAGTGTTGGTATCAGAGACGGGGATATCCTCTTCGTCAAACTCATCGTCCTCGATTTCTCGGAACCCTGCGGCGGCACCAAAAGACTCATCCAAGTAATCCGGATTGTTTGGTAGATCGTCTATGATCATATCCGGGGCAGCGCCTACCTCAGGGAGTGTTTTGAATGCGTCTTCATCAAGTGAACTTAGGAGCCCTTTCTGTATATGCTCGTCTTCTGAAATTGTCATTGGAGCGCGTTTTGGGATCGGAGTTTGAACGACCCTGGAATCCGATTTAGAGCAAACCGGTCAAGTGAATGGGCCTGCGTACGAAGGATCCGGTTGCTTCTTGAATGGAGCGGACAGGTGGCTAATAAAGGCAGACAGTGTTGCCATTGTATCCGCGCAGAGATGTAACCTAAGAATAGCTCCATTCACAACCACCTAACCAGCGAAGGTGAGCGTTGGATGGCCACAGAAGCTCATTTCGGTGCATACTTTGACGTCTGGTTCCGTGTTGCTGGAACTGTGGCGAAGGTCCAGGTTCTGCAACTCCGCGAGCGGAGCAAAACCCCCAGACTAGGAGTGTGTTCAGAAATACCCGAGCCGATGAGTGGTGCGGGGGCCAACCTTCCAGTATGAAACGCCTCGATTCACCGAGGCAGGCATCTTATCCGGCGCGCGATCGGCCGCTCTAGCTTCCAAGTCGTCGAGGAGAAGAACCGAAAGCTCCGGTACCAAGACATGTAAAAGGGAAGATGTTGCACCCCCTACAATATCCGTGTTCACGGTGAGGTCACCAATGTAAAATACGAGGGCGCCAGGATGGGTTGGTGCATGAGCTTTCACCGAACCATCAGTGATGTGAACTGACAGCTTCGTCCTCTCGGCAGGAACTACGGTTTCGAAGGTCTATATGCCAAGGTTGCAATGAGTCGTGACACTAGCGGACACAGCGTGCACTTACACCCGGTGGTGCTTTGAAGAAAGCTCCCAGATCGACAGCAAAATCAAAGTCGGTGAACAGGTTGTACGCAAAGGAGTGTAAGGACACCTTCACCCTCGACTCCTTAGCATTGGTCCCCCTGACTGCCTTTGACGTGAGATGTAACTCGAGCAACGACCGCGGGTTAGATCTCTGTAACAAAGTAAGATCCGGGGTAGGGCGATGTATCCATCCACACCTACCAAGTCTTTATATTCGGCTGGTGATAGCAGTGACGTGACGCGACCGGCCTTATTCGTGTCCTGGACGGTGATGTCCTTCACGGCCAATGTAATGACTGTCTCCTCCTGGTCAAGTAAGTCGCCGATTCAGGACCCGGTTTTTCTACCCTCACCTTCCCTTCCGGACATAGTTCGACCAGACAATCCAGGGACGAGACCGAAATGTCGAACGGCTTGACGGTACCTGGTTTCTCTCCCGCTCTCGGAACATTGAACACCACAAAACCTGCTGAATGATTGGCGTCGCAACATGAGCTGCGGACTGACTTACGGACCTTCCGAAACCAAGAGTTTTACGACAGTTTCGCTTGAACCTTCACCCGCTGCTTTGGGAGACAACTCCGCCTCACTCCCTCCGCTTGACTGGGCAAAGAAGTGGCTACCGAGGAGGCTAGAGTTCCTGCTGAGGCCGCGTTCCGAAGTAGAATCTCTCAGCTTGTCCCCAAGTACTCGTTCCACCAACTGACTAACGTCATCCACCCAGTATTGGAGTCCGTCCAGGAGGGGTTTGTTCAGATTGACATAGACCGATTGTACGCCCATCGTAACCACGAGAATGCCTGGTTTCTGTTGCCGAGGAGACTTAGACGTCGTCTTACTGACAGATACGCTAACAGCGGACGAAGATAAATCTTGATCCCCCAAGGTGGGGCTCGTGCGGCCAAAATGGGGGGTAACAACACCTGGCGAAATTGGAACGGGTGACAGAGAGCCCAAAGAAACGAGCAGGTACGCTCTCCCTTCGCTAGCCGGGGAATGGGCCACAACGATCCTTCCTACGTCGAGCAGGAGTAAGCTGTGGGGGGCACGCCGTGATGAGAAATATGATGCGTCTCTAGGTGCGTCAAGGTCGGCAAACCGAGCCCTCGCAGGGGATCCATCACCGGAGAGGCCACCTGGAGAAAGATGGATATTGTGCAGATCGAGAACAAGTGCCCCTGACCGGCCATCGGGGAAGCGCGGTGGCTGTGGGCAACGAGCTTCTACACGAATAACGGGTATCTTGACCGACAACTGGAAAGTTTCCTCCTTCTCGACGGAACGGTTGTGCTATCGAAACTCAGCTGTGTGTCACAAAAAATGAGACATGCAATTACCTCGCGCCAAGCCTTGACCTTCTCAGAGGGTAAGGGTTGAGGAGATTGTTTGGGTGTTGACGACCGGTAATCGAACTTCAGATCCAAATCGTCCAAGACCATTTGCTCCAACTTTTGCCTCTCACGCTGTCTGTCACTATCTCTGAGTGGAAACCCTGTGAAATGACGAGGGGTGGCAGGTGGGGTGTCCTTCTCATCTTCATCTGATATCTCCCCATGGAAGTCTTCGCTGGTATTTCCCTTTGCTAGAGGGAGAGTTGTAGGGGTGGAATCCTGAAGGAATCCCAACAAACCGATATCTTGACCGGGTAGGAACGCTGCAAGGTCGACGAATATGTGGAGTGGCGCAAATTTCACTTCCATGCGCGTCCGCGACTCTGGGGCATTCTCTCCATTTTGGGACCCGTGGCTGCCGGAAGTAATGGTCATTGCTACGGAGACCACAGGAGGAGAGCGCGCTGGAGATTTGTGGGGGAAATCCTGATTTGATTTCCCTGGGGAAGGCGATAGGCCCAACGATCCAACAGGACCACCTCGTCCGTGGGTTGGCATCCGTTGCTGAGGATGATTCTGCGGAATACGGGCCCTCCAATGCGAAGGCTTAGGAGTCGCACTCTTGTTGGCCAGGCTCGTCCAATCCGAAACGTCGAAGGCTGGGCAATTTGGGAAGGGATTGTGTTGGTTCACCGGATGGGCATGCGACGAGGTGTACTGGGCGAGTATGTTGGGGTCGGCGATCAGTATTGGAGACACGGTGTGCTCGGAGCCAGCGGAGGGGCCACTTGGTTCGAAGAGGGAAATGGAAAGATCCGTCATTATTAACGAAGCGTCCACCTTCTTCATTCCGGATGTGCGGCGAGCACCTCTACCAACAGCCAGCGGCTGGGAGAACGAAACCGAGATGCCGTCGGCGTGAATGCGTAAGTATCTGTAAGGTAACTTTGGCGGGATCAATTGATGATGGAAGAAGTCGACTCTGGTGAGCTCATGAGTGGGCTCCTTGGACAGGAGCAACAAACCAACAACCCCACGAATGTGCACGGATATATTGAGCCTCGATAGCAGAGAGGAAGCCTCGGCAGAATCTTGAGACTTTGGAGGTGATGACGACGTCGAGTTGACGCTGCCAAGGGTGGCTGTAAGTTCCGTCAGGCTCCGGATATGCAGCGCACGGAGGGCAAAACTCAGAATCCCTGTTGTGACGGAGAGGCGAAGGGAGTTGTCGCGCTTTTCCGACCTCTGCTGTCCGGTTCGGCTTTCTGAGGGAGGTGGTGTAGTTAACCGGATGACGATGGGGTCCGAGCCAAACGAAAGAATGGTTTCCTCCGGAACGCCGCCACCTGGATGGGTAGAAACATCACTCGGTGGCGGTTGCTGATCCAGTGGGATTGGCGGAGATTGCTCTTCTGGCCCAGCAGCAAGTTCGATCGGAGGCTGTTCTTGTGCCTCTGGTATTGGGTCGCAAAGGACTGTTGACCTGAAGTGCGCCTCCGAAATAGCGCTATGGTACATGCTACTCGCGGCAGATGCGCTTATGGACGAGGACGAAAGTGGTTGGGGAGGAAGGAAAGCGAGTGATTGGGACATCACCATCTGGGTTTCCTCGTCAATGTCGGAGTCTGGTGATGGAGAACGCGAGTGCGACTCCCGCGGTGGTTGGCCATATGGTGGATGAGGTAAGGAGGCAACGGAGGAGACGATTGAAGGAAAAGTCGGTTTCGTTGGGTCCTCGGGTCGCAAATCTGACATCGTTATCTCGGCTCCGGAGATGGTTATCGTCCTTGTTTCTCCCGTAGCGTCATTCCGGAGAGTCGCCTCGTTGGCGGTCGAGGTCTCCGATTCTGTCTCGTAGCGTATGATTGGAATGGTGAGGGTGAAACTGGAACGCTCCGGATGACGGATGGTGACCCGAGTGTCAGCTGCATCGAACGCAAACCGAGCCAAGAGGCGTTCGATCAGAGAGGCGAACATTCCTACCCCATCAGGGTCGGTATCGTTGGGGGTGAGTTCTTCCGTACTGAGGAAGGGGTCGATCCCCCCAGGGACGTAACTCGCGGGGTCCAGAGACGAGGCCCGGTCAGGGTGAAAGGATTCACGCAGCGCGGCTTCCTCGCCTGGGTCAAGCTCGTCATGGAGGAATTCCGCAGCAACAGAAGCAACGGAATCAGCGAGGTTTGACGCTTGGCTTGGTCGGTTGTTCGGGGGGCTGTCCAACAGATCCAACGTCAAGTGTAGAGATTGTAACGATAAACCAAGGGTAGATGTTAGCGGATTTGGCCACGGGATCCGGGCAGTGATATGCCCAACGTGACCACTATGGAGTTCTACAGGAAGACCAACGAGCAACGCGTTGATTGCCTGACCTGAAATCAATGAAAGGGAAACCGCGAGTCTGGAAGCAACTGGTACGTACGGTAGGATTGAGTTCGAGATCCTTCACTTGCACATATCCCGAACCAATCTGGGAATCGATGCTCCGCGCGTTGAACTGGCCATTCTTCATGAAATGACCGAGGAATTTGTCGAGAACATATGAGAGGAAGTGGCGCTGCAATCCAGCCGGGAGGGAGAGGTCAAACGATGGAAGGTTGGGGAGCCAAGACGGGGACCACCACGACATCTGTCTGGGTGATAAACTGCGCCTTGGAGGACAGTCTGCGGGTTCCTACGAGCGACCTCGGGGTCGCCTGGATCTTTGACGAGTTTGCAGGATCAGCAGAGATTGGAGGGCATCAGCTTCCGGTGGCTGAACGGGAGCAGAACAGGAGAGGCGACCACGTGAGGACCGGTCATGTCGTCTGTCACGACAATGTCAACCGCAGCGGCGGACCGTACTGTGGACACGATGACCGGATACAAGGACCACATCGGCCCCTACTGGCCCGGATACCCTGGGATCTCAAACTTGGTCGTGTTGTAGGGAAACCCATCTGGTTCGTTCTGGCTGGGAATTGATCATATCACACACGCAGCGGCGATTCCTACTCTTCGATCGGCGAGTTGGACACGATCTCTGTTCCCTGCACCACCGTTGACCCGTTTCAAAGGTTACAACACCTTTTACCCTAGACCGGACAAGGAACACCCTCTCGGGCTTCCTTCGCCCGCCTACGTTTGGACTGAGTCCAAAGATAGACCCAATTGGGTTGGCCATCTGGTGGCTAAACACAAAGCGAACCCCGATCTCCTGGTGTACGACTACGCGGTTGGAGGTGACGACGTACAGGCTCTTGAGGACCAGGTAAAGAAGCGATTTCTCCCCCACGTGGGACGGCAGCCAGATTGGGCGTCATGGAAGAGTGATAACACATTGTTTGGTATGTCCAATGGCTTTGCCGATGATCAACTCGAATCCTAACGAGCCGTTAGTGACCTGGATTGGGGTCAACGATTGCGCGTGAGGCCCCCCCACCCCAATCCCCGTTTCGGACTGTCCTTGACTCGATTTCCAGGAGACTGAGCTCGGATCACACGGTCAGGAACGTGCAGCAGAAGCTTTTCAACCTGCAACAAGAGCTTTACGACGAAGGCGCTCGGAATTTCTTGTTCATCGATGTCCCACCGATGGAAATGTCTCCGGCATGGAAATGTGAGCCCATTCCATCCTTGATCACGTAACGAATACCAATCACGGACTGGATACTTTAGTCCCGGGAGACGCTGGACAGCTCGCTGGCAAGACTTATGAAAGATGGAACGAGATACTTCGGGGGAATGTCAAAGCCTTTTTATCGGAAAACGAGGATGTCACGACGATGGTTTTATCCTCGTGGGAGTTTTTCAAACTCGTTTTCAAAACGCCTTCCGAGTACGGTTTTGAAGAGGGGGACATCCGTAAGCGGTACGGACCTGTATGGGCTGACCATATCCACCCTACCAGCCGTATGCATGAACTCATTGCTGCACGGGTCAACGAGTTCCTCAGCAGTCACTCGGCCGGTGCGAGCGCTCAACCCGACTGACTACCCAAGCGGTTCATAATATCAAGTGAAATACCATTGTCTAGAAGTAATCAGCATAAGGGTTTCTGTAGGCATAGGCAAGAAGTGGTGTATTGTACGATTGGGCATATGAGTACATGTGGGTTTTGTTTGGTGAGCGAAGAACGAGTGCTTGACTAGGTGTACAAAATGAGGGGCGGAAGCAGCAAGAGAGGTCGGTTCAAGAAGGTGGGGCACGAAACAGCGAATGATGCACAATGTGGGGGTAACAAGGCTCGCCCACATCAATAGGAAAGGCGGATATACGGTAAAATACTTGGATAAGATATTGGTTGGGTCAGGCAGCCGAAACTTGATGTTGAGGGAACGTGGTTTTGACTCTAAACGCTTGAGGTTTTTGACGATCTTCGAACGGTGGGGCGGGAACTTGGGGTCTGATGATGTGGACGCACACACTAAGACTCACTGTCTTGAGGCAGGCACTTATGATGATGGGGTTGCAGTTGACGTTGAAGTGGCGAAAAAGAGTGAAAAAATGCGTTTGAAGAGAGATGACGGTTGGATTTGTTCTTGGACTTGGAACGACTCAATGACCGGAGACGGTTTGTGGGTAACGATATCGAACTGAGCTGCACGTTAGGGAAGAGGACGAAAAAAACGCAGAGAGAGGAATGTACAGGATATACAAGATAGACCGGCCCGTCTTCGAAGGTATAATATACCTTTCGCTTTGGTGGAAGGAAGGTTAGAATCCAAGCCGCCTGGGCACAACGGCCATGTCAGTCGTACCAGAAGACCTTCGGGGTTTGGTTGCTTGAAGCTCTCGCCGAGTAGATCGAATTCTTCTCCTTCATCGTAGTCGCTTGAGGAGGAGCTGATGCTCGGGTGAATCAGACATGAACCGCTTGGCTTTCTTGAGATGACCTCAGAGTGCGAAGATGCGGAAGACATGTCCGATTATATTCAAAACTAGAGGAAAGGGGGGAGGGTGCGATGAGTGGCGGGGAGGAGAGAAAAACGAGAGAGAGGCGGGAGCGCTGATGGACCGAAGCTCAACCGGGCCATCCATTTATAGGGATGAGCTGCTTGACTCACATGAACAGAACGGGCAGCGTGCGAGCAAGACACCTGTTCGTGTCGTGTCGA
>Ga0307516_10010050_pt1 | contig 10469 bp, 8 predicted proteins | sample 19_EM_MG_FD_203310 | JGI IMG/M metagenome (GOLD analysis project Ga0307516, IMG submission 203310) | Populus trichocarpa ectomycorrhiza microbial communities from riparian zone in the Pacific Northwest, United States - 19_EM | ecosystem: Host-associated > Plants > Roots > Unclassified | place...
AAGGATCGGCCCATGGCGATGACGGCAGCGGTGAAGGATGAGATCTCCCGGCTCCCCGTCACCCGGACCTGCTGCAGGAAGGCGGAGGTCTCCGCCATTCTGCGGTTCGCCGGCGGCCTCCACCTGGTGAGCGGGCGCATCGTGATCGAGGCGGAGCTGGACACCGCGATGGCGGCCCGCCGCCTCAAGCGGGACATCCTGGAGATCTTCGGCCACAGCTCCGAGCTGATCGTGATGGCGCCCGGCGGACTGCGCCGGGGCTCGCGTTACGTGGTTCGGGTTGTCGCCGGCGGCGATCAGCTGGCCCGGCAGACCGGCCTGGTCGACGGCCGGGGCCGTCCGATCCGGGGTCTGCCCCCGCAGGTGGTCTCCGGGGCCACCTGTGACGCGGAGGCGGCCTGGCGCGGTGCCTTCCTGGCACACGGCTCGCTCACCGAGCCGGGCCGCTCCTCCTCCCTGGAGGTGACCTGCCCGGGCCCGGAGGCAGCGCTCGCCCTGGTCGGCGCCGCCCGTCGGCTGTCGATCGCCGCCAAGGCCCGCGAGGTGCGCGGCGTGGACCGGGTGGTCGTCCGTGACGGCGACGCGATCGGCGCCCTGCTCACCCGCCTCGGCGCCCACGAGTCGGTGCTCGCCTGGGAGGAGCGCCGGATGCGCCGCGAGGTGCGCGCCACGGCGAACCGTCTCGCCAACTTCGACGACGCCAACCTGCGCCGCTCGGCCCGCGCGGCCGTCGCCGCCGGCGCCCGGGTGCAGCGTGCGCTGGAGATCCTCGGTGACGACGTCCCCGAGCACCTCGCCGCCGCCGGCCGGCTGCGCATGGACCACAAGCAGGCCTCGCTGGAGGAGTTGGGCGCGCTCGCCGACCCGCCGCTGACCAAGGACGCCGTGGCCGGCCGTATCCGCCGGCTGCTGGCGATGGCCGACAAGCGCGCCTCCGACCTCGGCATCGCGAGCACCGAGGCCAACCTCAGCGACGAGCTGGCCGACAATCTCGTAGGCTGATCCCAGTAGTCCAACACGCCGGTGCCGACGCCCACTTGGGTGATCGGCACCGGCGTTCGCGTGTCGTTGAGGCACCCTTGACTCGATCATGGACTGTCATGAGCCTGGCATCAGTTCGCCTGCTGTGGCGAACTCACACTAGGGGGGTTCATGAGACGAAGAGCGAGACCGATCCTCGCTGTTGGGGCGCTTCTGCTGGGCGGTGCGGGTATCGCACCCCTCGCGCAGGCCGCGGACAACCCCGGTTCTCCCGATCCGAACGAGGTCAAGGTCTTCCGGGCCGAGGTCACCCGGCAACAGGTACCCCTGCTGCTGGCGGCCGGTCAGGACGGCCACGAACTCGGTGAGCAGGTGCCCGAGAAGGGCGAGGCCACCGTCGAGGTCTACCTCACCGACCAGCAGGCCGACAAGCTCGAGGACCAGGGAGTCGACCTCACCGAGCACAAGCTGTCCGCCAAGGCCGAGAGTCGCGTCGAGGCGGCCGGCGACGGGGTGTTCCGCCCGTACAGCGGCAACGGCGGCCTGAAAGAGGAGATCGTCAGGACCGGCCAGGAGAACCCCGGCCTCACCAAGGTCGTCTCCATCGGCAAGACGGTGGGCGGCCAGGACATCCTCGCCCTCAAGCTGACCAAGGGCGCCAAGACGTCCGCGGACGGCTCCAAGCCGTCCGTCCTGTACATGTCCAACCAGCACGCGCGCGAGTGGATCACGCCGGAGATGACCCGCCGGCTGATGCACCACTACCTGGACACCTACAAGACGGACCAGCGCATCAAGAAGCTCGTCGACTCGACCGAGCTGTGGTTCGTGCTGTCGGCCAACCCGGACGGCTACGACTACACCTTCCAGAACTCCGACAACCGCCTGTGGCGCAAGAACCTGCGCGACAACAACGGCGACGGCACCATCAGCACCAGCGACGGCGTCGACCTCAACCGCAACTTCGCCTACAAGTGGGGCTACGACGACGAGGGTTCGTCGCCCAACCCCACCAGTCAGACCTATCGCGGCACGGGCCCGAACTCCGAGCCCGAGACCCAGGCCCTGGACGCCTTCGAGAAGCGGATCGGGTTCACGTACGGCATCAACTACCACTCCGCCGCCGAACTCCTGCTCTACGGAGTCGGCTGGCAGGTGGCCACGGACACCCCCGACGACGTTCTCTACAAGGCGCTCGCCGGCACCCCCGACAACTCCGCGATCCCGGGCTACCACCCGCAGGTCTCCTCGGAGCTGTACACCACCAACGGCGAGGCGGACGGCCACGCGGCGAACGTCAACGGCACGGCGCTGTTCACCCCCGAGATGTCGACCTGTGAGACCGCGTCGAACATCGACCCCGACGACGCCTGGGACCCGGCCGACTGCCAGTCTGTCTTCAACTTCCCGGACGACGAGAAGCTGATCCAGCAGGAGTTCGCCAAGAACATCCCGTTCGCGCTCTCCGTCGCCGAGTCCGCCGCCCGCCCCGACCAGCCGAAGTCCTCGGTCGGCCGGAGCGCCGCCGACTTCACCCTGGCCCCGTTCTCCGCGTCGTACTCGCGCGGCGCCGACCAGGAGGTCTCCGTCGTCGCCCGCAAGGCGGTGCGCGACAAGGAACTCAAGTACCGCGTCAACGGCCGTACCTACGACCAGACGCTGCGCCCCTGGAAGGGCGGCGAGACCTACGGCGGCGCGGACAACCTCTACTTCGACGAGTACCGGGCCAAGGTCCAGGACGGCGAACCGGGCGACAAGGTCGAGGTGTGGTTCACCGGCGAGACCAAGAGCGGCAAGAAGGTCTCCAGCGATCACTTCACCTACACCATCGCCGAACGGCCCCGCGCGGACGTCCTCGTCGTCGCCGAGGAGGGCGCGGCCGCCACACAGGCGCAGACCTACGTCGACGCGCTGAAGGCCGCCGGCCGCAAGGCGCTCGTCTGGGACGTCGCCCGTCAGGGCGCGCCCGACGCGCTCGGCGTGCTGAACCACTTCGACACCGTCGTCCACTACACGGGCGCGAGCACCCCCGGCATCGCCACCCAGCTCGAACTGCGTGCCTTCCTCAACGAGGGCGGCCAACTGGTCGAGGCCGGCGAACTGGCCGGCGGCAACGTCGCCCTCGCCGACGGCACCCCGTCGGACGACTTCAGCCAGTACTACCTGGGTGCCTACTCGCGTACGTCGACACCCGGGGCCACCGGCTTCACGGGATCCGGCGGGCTCGGCGGCTTCACGGGGGCGCTCGGCGCCGCGGCCGGCAACCCGCTGGACCGGGCCGGTACCTACGGCGTGACGTCCGACGAACTGCCCGCGGACAAGTACCCCCAGTTCGCCAGTGCGGGCGCCGGTCAGTTCGCCGGGACCATCAACCCGTACGGGCCCTACGCGGGCTCCTACATGGCGGCCGCCGTCCACAGCGACGACTCCTACAAGCGGCTCACCCGCACCGTGGACCTCAAGGGCGTGACCGCGGCCGACAAGCCCGCTCTGCGCTCCCAACTGCTGTGGGACACCGAGCCCGGCTACGACAACGTGATCGTCGAGGCCCACACCACCGGGGCCGACGACTGGACCACGCTCCCCGAGACGGGCGGCGCCACCGCCACCACCGTGCCGGCGGACTGCTCGGCCGGGTACTACGTGGGCGAACACCCGCAGCTGGAGCACTATCTGACCGTGGCAGGCGACGGCTGCACCGCGACCGGTACCACCGGTGCGTGGAACGCCCTCACCGGCGCGTCCGACGGCTGGCAGCAGGTCGCCTTCGACCTGAGCGCGTACGCCGGCAAGTCCGTCGAGATCTCGATCAGCTATGTCACCGACCCGGGCAGCGGCGGCCACGGCGTCCTCGCGGACAACGCCTCGCTGGTCGTCGGGGGCACCGCCACCGAGACCGAGGGCTTCGAGACCTCGCTGGGCGCCTGGAGCGTCGCCGGACCGCCTCCGGGCAGCCCGGCGGTGCTCAAGGACTGGGCGCGCACCGGGACCCTTTTCCAGACCTACGGAGGGGTCACCACGGACGACACCGTGCTGCTGGGCTTCGGTCTGGAGCACCTCTCCTCGGCGGCCGACCGGACGGCTCTGGTGAGGAAGGCGCTCGCCGCGCTCGACGGGTGATGTCCCTGGTCAACCAAGGGTGACACCGCATAGCAAAATCGGGTGATCAGGCCCTCGGCCCGGGCGGTCCGTACCCCTACTGGTGGGTACGGACCGCCTCGCCGTGTATGGGGCATCTCGATGTCACCACGGGGAGCTCAGGGAGGTAGGGTCGTAGGCGGTCGGGGACATCCCATACAGCTCGCCGGAGTCGAACCCGGCGTACCAACGAGGAGATCGGTTTCGTGACGATCCGCGTAGGCATCAACGGCTTTGGCCGCATCGGTCGTAACTACTTCCGCGCGCTGCTGGAGCAGCGTGCCGAGATCGAGATCGTGGCTGTCAATGACCTGGGTGACACCGCGACCACCGCTCACCTGCTGAAGTACGACACCATCCTGGGCCGTCTCAAGGCCGAGGTGTCGCACACCGCCGACACGATCACCGTCGACGGCCACACCATCAAGGTGCTGTCCGAGCGCAACCCCGCCGAGATCCCGTGGGGCGAGCTGGGCGTCGACATCGTCATCGAGTCGACCGGCATCTTCACGAAGAAGGCCGACGCCGAGAAGCACATCACCGGCGGCGCGAAGAAGGTCCTCATCTCGGCTCCGGCCAAGGACGAGGACATCACCATCGTGATGGGTGTGAACCAGGACAAGTACGAGCCTGCGAACCACCACGTCATCTCCAACGCCTCCTGCACCACCAACTGTGTGGCGCCGATGGCGAAGGTCCTCGACGAGAACTTCGGCATCGTCAAGGGCCTGATGACGACGGTCCACGCGTACACGAACGACCAGCGCATCCTGGACTTCCCGCACTCGGACCTGCGTCGCGCCCGCGCCGCCGCCGAGAACATCATCCCGACCACGACCGGCGCCGCGAAGGCCACCGCCCTGGTCCTCCCGCAGCTCAAGGGCAAGCTGGACGGCATCGCGATGCGCGTCCCGGTCCCGACCGGCTCGGCCACCGACCTGGTCGTGACGCTGCAGCGCGAGGTCACCAAGGACGAGGTCAACGCCGCGTTCAAGAAGGCCTCCGACGACGGTGACCTGGCGGGCTACCTGGCGTACACCGAGGACGCGATCGTCTCCTCGGACATCGTCGGCGACCCGGCCTCCTGCACCTTCGACTCCTCCCTGACCATGGTCCAGGAGGGCAACTCGGTGAAGATCCTCGGCTGGTACGACAACGAGTGGGGCTACTCCAACCGCCTCGTCGACCTGACGGTCTTCGTCGGAAACCAGCTCTGATCGACAGAGCAGGCACTTCGGTGTGAGTCAGGGCTCGGACAGCGCAGGGACGCGCTGCCCGAGCCCTGACTCACGTACAGATCAGCCCTCTCACGATCACGAGCATCACGAGCCCCCTCCAGGAGTTCCCTCCATGAAGACGATCGACGAACTTCTCGCCGAAGGCGTGGGCGGCAAGCGGGTCTTCGTCCGCGCCGACCTGAACGTGCCGCTGGACGGCACCACCATCACGGACGACGGCCGTATCCGCGCCGTGCTGCCCACCGTCAAGGCCCTCGCCGAAGCGGGCGCCCGGGTGGTCGTCGCCTCGCATCTGGGTCGCCCCAAGGGCGCCCCGGACCCCGCCTTCTCGCTGGCGTCGGCGGCCGCGCGCCTCGGTGAACTCCTCGGCGGCGAGGTGGCGTTCGCGACCGACACGGTCGGCGAGTCCGCCAAGTCCACCGTCGGCGGCCTCGCCGACGGCCAGGTCGCCGTCATCGAGAACCTGCGCTTCAACCCCGGCGAGACCTCCAAGGACGACGCCGAGCGCGGTGCCTTCGCCGACCAGCTCGCCGCCCTCGCGGACGTGTACGTGAGCGACGGCTTCGGCGCCGTCCACCGCAAGCACGCCTCCGTCTTCGACCTCCCGGCCCGGCTGCCGCACGCCGCCGGCTACCTCATCGCCGCCGAGGTCGCCGTCCTGAAGAAGCTCACCGAGGACGTCAAGCGGCCCTATGTCGTCGCCCTCGGCGGTTCCAAGGTCTCCGACAAGCTCGCCGTCATCGACCAGCTGCTGGGCAAGGCGGACCGCCTCCTCATCGGCGGCGGCATGGTGTTCACCTTCCTGAAGGCCAAGGGGTACGAGGTCGGCGCCTCCCTCCTGCAGGAGGACCAGATCCCGGTCGTCCAGGAGTACATCGAGCGGGCGGAGAAGAACGGCGTCGAGCTGGTCCTCCCCGTCGACGTGCTGACCTCCACCGACTTCCCGGACCTGAAGACCAAGGCGCCGGCGAACCCGAACACCGTCGCCGCGGATGCCATCCCCGCCGACCAGCTGGGCCTGGACATCGGTCCGCGGACCGGCAAGCTGTACGCCTCGAAGCTCGCCGACGCGGCCACCGTCTTCTGGAACGGCCCCATGGGCGTCTTCGAACACCCCGACTACGCCGAGGGCACCAAGGCGGTCGCCCAGGCCCTCCTCGACTCCCCGGGCTTCACGGTGGTCGGCGGCGGCGACTCCGCCGCGGCCGTGCGCATCCTGGGCTTCGACGAGAACGCATTCGGCCACATCTCGACCGGCGGCGGCGCCTCCCTCGAATACCTCGAGGGCAAGACGCTCCCCGGCCTCGCCGCACTGGAGGACTGACCCTATGAGCACGCGCACGCCGCTGATGGCGGGCAACTGGAAGATGAACCTCAACCACCTCGAGGCCATCGCGCACGTCCAGAAGCTCGCCTTCGCCCTGGCCGACAAGGACTACGACGCCGTCGAGGTCGCCGTCCTGCCGCCCTTCACCGACCTGCGCTCCGTGCAGACCCTGGTCGACGGCGACAAGCTCAAGATCAAGTACGGCGCCCAGGACATCTCGGCGTACGACGGCGGTGCCTACACCGGCGAGATCTCCGGACCGATGCTGGCCAAGCTGAAGTGCACCTTCGTGGCGATCGGCCACTCCGAGCGCCGCCAGTACCACAACGAGACCGACGAACTGGTCAATGCCAAGGTCAAGAGCGCCTACAAGCACGGCCTGACCCCGATCCTGTGTGTCGGCGAGGAGCTGGAGGTCCGCGAGGCGGGCAACCACGTCACCCACACCCTCGCCCAGGTCGAGGGCGGTCTGAAGGACCTCCCGGCCGAGCAGGCCGAGACCGTCGTGATCGCCTACGAGCCGGTGTGGGCCATCGGCACCGGCAAGGTCTGCGGTGCCGGGGACGCCCAGGAGGTCTGCGCGGCCATCCGCGGCAAGATCGCCGAGCTGTACACGCAGGAACTGGCCGATCAGATCCGCATCCAGTACGGCGGCTCCGTGAAGTCGGGCAACGTCGCCGAGATCATGGCCCAGCCCGACATCGACGGCGCCCTGGTGGGCGGCGCCTCGCTGGACGCCGACGAGTTCGTCAAGATCGTGCGGTTCCGCGACCAGTGAGTATGCGGTAGGCGCGATCCGTCGTACCCTTGCGGGGGTCGAGGGCTCCGAAAGAGAGCTTGCACAGCTCACAGACAGAGCTTCGGCCCCCGTCGTCTCTCCAGATCCGAGGAAGTTGGTCCAGCTGTGGTTATGGGGTTCTCGATCGCCCTGATCGTCTTCAGCGCGCTGATGATGCTGCTGGTGCTGATGCACAAGGGCAAGGGCGGCGGCCTCTCCGACATGTTCGGTGGCGGCATGCAGTCGTCCGTCGGTGGCTCCTCGGTCGCCGAGCGCAACCTCGACCGCATCACCGTCGTGGTCGGTCTGCTGTGGTTCGCGTGCATTGTGGTGCTCGGCATTCTGATGAAGGTGAACAACTGATCGGCGTCGCACACGCAGCACGTCCATTCCGCACGTAAGGCCCCATGTTCGGTACGCGCAGCTGAGCGCGGCCTATCATGGGGCTTGCGTCTGTGTATGGGGGTTGTAACTCCAATCACTGGACGCGCGTTGGGCCTTACGTAGACTGAGGCGCTCGCAGTGAAGCGAAACGCCGACTCGCTTTGCGGCACCATCACGCAGGGAGTTACGACCGTGGCAAGTGGCAACGCGATCCGAGGAAGCCGGGTCGGGGCGGGGCCGATGGGCGAGGCCGAGCGGGGCGAGTCCGCGCCCCGGCTGCGCATCTCCTTCTGGTGCTCCAACGGGCATGAGACGCAGCCCAGCTTCGCCAGCGACGCGCAGGTTCCCGATACCTGGGACTGCCCGCGCTGCGGCTTTCCGGCAGGGCAGGACCGGGACAACCCTCCGGACCCGCCACGCACCGAGCCCTACAAGACGCACCTCGCCTATGTGCGGGAGCGACGCAGCGACGCGGACGGCGAGGCGATCCTCGCCGAGGCGCTCGCCAAACTGCGGGGCGAGATCTAGGACCTGTCAGGCCGATCACGCCGCAGACGCGGGGTGTGGCACGCGCATCTGCCGCGTTGTCGTCGGTTGCCGGCTCCCCACGCTCGGATTCGCTCGAGCGGGGGGACCCGCAACGCGTCGACGCCCTCCTCCGCCTTGCGGCTGCACGCCCCCCACTCTCGGCTGCGCTCGCGCGGGGGGACTCCCATCACCCCGCTCACCGGCACTGACGTGGCGCCGTCGCTTTCCTGCGACCTGATCGGCCGGACAGGCCTGAGGAGTTGAGAGCCGGCCGGGCATCCAGATGCCTGGCCGGAGCCGTTCGCAGCAGCGGCCGTCGGAGTCCCGGCAAGGCTGATTGTCAGTGGTGCCCTCTACGGTTTGTTCATCGGCGAACCGGAGGGGGAATCGTGGCGACGGTCGAGACGGGGGGCGTAGGCGCGCCCGCGTGGCGTGGGGGATTCGGGCGGTTGTGGAGTGCCGCCGCGCTCTCCAGCTTCGGTGACGCGCTGCGGACCTCCGCGCTGCCCCTGCTCGCCGCGACACTGACGGACCGGCCCCTGCTCGTCTCGGCGGTCACCGCCTGCGGCTATCTGCCCTGGATCGTCTTCGGGCTGCTCGGCGGCGCCGTCGCCGACCGCGTGGACCAGCGGCGCGCGATGTGGACGGCGGACGCGGTACGAGGGCTGCTGGTCGCCTGCTTCGCGGTGGCCGTCGCGCTCGGGCACGCCTCGATCGGCCTGCTGATCGCGCTGGCCTTCGCCCTGACCACTCTCCAGACGCTCTTCGACAACGCCGCCACCGCCCTGCTGCCCGCCCTGGTCGACCGCGACGCTCTGGGCAGCGCCAACGCCCGACTGATGACCGGCCAGCAGATCGCGGCCGGTCTGCTGGGCGCACCCCTGGTGCCACTGCTGCTGATGGCCGGTGCCGCGATGCCCTTCGCAGCCGACGCGGTGACCTTCCTGGTGGCGGCCGTCCTGGTCGCGTCACTGCGCACCGGCCGACCCGAGCGGAAACCGAGACCGGCGGGCAGCACCCTGCGCCGCGAGATCGCCGAAGGACTGCGCACCCTGGGACACGACAAGGCCCTGCGCGGACTCTGCGCCGCCACAGCGCTGTGCAACATCGGCATGGGAGCCCTCATCGCGGGTCTGGCGCTCCTGGTGACCGGCTGGCTAGACGCGGGCACCGCCGGCTACGCGGCGGCCATGACCGCCTACACGGTGGGCGGCCTGACCGGGGGAGCGGCGAGCGGCCGGCTCGTCGCCCGCCTCGGGCGGGTGCGCGCGGTGCTGTTCGCCGGGACCGTGCAGATCGGTGCGCTGGTGGTCATGGGCTCGGTACCCAGTCCGATCGCCCTGGCGGCGGCCATGGCCGTCTTCGGGTTCATGGGCATGCTGTGGAACGTCAACACCAGAACACTGATGCAGGAGCGCACCCCCGCCGACACCCTGGGGCGGGTCAGTGCCGCCTTCCGGACCCTGGCGGTCGCCGGAGCACCCGTGGGGGCTCTGCTCGGCGGTGCGGTGGCCACCGCCTGGGGTCTGAACACCCCGGCCCTGCTCGCGGCGGCCTTCTTCGTCCTGTCCGTCGCCTCGCTGATACCCGCGCTCAAGGCGGACGTATCTGTGGTTGCGTCCGACGACGACGCCACGACAGCTCACGCCCCGCGCTGATCAACTAGGTTGGAAACAGCAGCGGGACAGCAGGCACAGGTACGAAAGAAGGCTGAAGTCCTCCATGAACGCAGACGGCCGTACCAGACTCAACCAGACGCCCGAGTGGACCGCCCTGGCGAAGCACCGCGAGGACCTCGGGGAGGTGCGGCTGCGTGACCTGTTCGCCGCCGCCCCGGACCGCGGCACCGCGTTCACGCTGCGGGTCGGCGACCTGTACGTCGACTTCTCCAAGAACCTGGTCACCGACGAGACGCTGGCCCTGTTGCGGGAACTGGCCGTGGCCACGGACGTGTTCGGGTTGCGGGATGCCATGTTCGGGGGTGAGCGGATCAACGTCACCGAGGACCGGGCCGTGTTGCGCACGGCGTTGCGTGCTCCGGCGAGTGCGGTGGTCGAGGTCGACGGTGAGAACGTGGTGGCGCGGGTTCACGCGG
>Ga0307516_10010051_pt1 | contig 10468 bp, 7 predicted proteins | sample 19_EM_MG_FD_203310 | JGI IMG/M metagenome (GOLD analysis project Ga0307516, IMG submission 203310) | Populus trichocarpa ectomycorrhiza microbial communities from riparian zone in the Pacific Northwest, United States - 19_EM | ecosystem: Host-associated > Plants > Roots > Unclassified | place...
GGACTGTTGCGTGTCATTGATTTTGCAGGCAACAATTTATCTGGAGAAATTCCAGAGGAAATAACTGGCCTGCTTGGGTTGGTTGCACTGAATTTGTCAAGAAATAATTTGACTGGAGTAATCCCCCGAACAATTGGGCTGTTGAAATCGTTAGAATCTCTTGATTTGTCAGGAAATCAGTTCTCTGGTGCAATTCCAGTCGCAATGGGTGATCTGAATTTTCTGAGTTACTTGAATGTCTCCTACAACAACTTGTCTGGGCAAATCCCATCAAGCACTCAGCTTCAGAGCTTTGATGCTTCAGCTTTTATTGGCAATCCTGCTTTGTGTGGTCTACCAGTCACCAATAAATGCCTTGGAGGTGATTTGCCTCGAAATTTAGTGATGAATGGTGTGATCCAAGACAATCAAGAAACTGTTCATGAGTTCAGTGCATGGTTTTGTACTGCTATGGGAATTGGTTTTAGTGTATTCTTTTGGGGAGTTTCAGGTGCTTTACTGCTCATACGTTCCTGGAGACATGCCTATTTCCGGTTCTTGGATGAATCATGGGACTGGCTCTATGTGAAGGTAGCAGTGCGCAAGGCACGACTTCAACGAGAATTTCAGAGGCTGCACGAGCACGTTCTTGCTTAGAAGGATTGCAAGGTAACATGGTTATTCACACGTCTTTTCCTTTCTTTTTTTAATGAAGACTAATGGCCCGTTTTCGCGCTTTCCATTTTATACCAGGAGCTGCAGCTGGGTGCATAACAGGTCCGCTTTGTCCAAGGAGTCCGTATTTTTTGTGCACGTGTTTCTTGAGATACATCGTCGTGTTTGTACACCTGCTGGGTTTTATGTGAAACTATGAGAGTGATTATGTAATATATTTTGGAATCTCAAAGTTGGTTTTTATATGAATTTCATTTGGAATGTTTTTGCAAATATTTAGTTCTTTACTTAACAGTGTGAAGATGGAACACATTCATTCTCCAAATAAAAAAATTATGCCAGTACGTACTTGCTTATTTTGCTACAGAATTTAATTAAAAACACATGTAATTTACATTTTTATTTATCTGCTTTTTTTGAATTATTGGCATTAAATCAAGCAATTAGCAGGTATTGAAATTGATGTTACTTCAAGCCTATACAAGTAATCACCGGAGGAAATAAAATTTCAGAGAAATTTCTTCGAAGATTAGTTCAAAAATTATAAATGTGTCAATGGTGATTGTTGAAAAGTATGCCCAGTCATATAAGAAAGGAGAAAAAATTTCAAAGAAATTCGCATATTGCTTTCTTCTTTGTTTTCGTCATTTAAATATTTTTTTCAGTCATTTAAAAGTATGCCCATATCAAGTTTTTTTGGATTTGATTTATTAATTTATTTTTGTTAACTTAATTTGTATGAGTTTCCGATAAAAGGTAATCCATGTTTGATTTTAAAATTTGGATATCAGTTTATCTCTAAGAAAGAATGACTGAGGACAAACTGAAGCTCTGTTACTGTTGAAAAGATATAAATGAGATGAACTCAATGAGACCTTAGAAGACCATTAAAAGTGGCCAGAGTGACCACACGCCCACGCCCTGCTTATAAAAGGAAATTTCATCAAAATTGCTAAAAATAGAGGTAATCCATTAAAAAGAAATTAACGAAGGGGGACAAGAAAAATCCAAGAAATGAAAACATTTTTTAAAACTATTGATGACTTTGACGAAGACTTGCAGCTCTTATTAATTTCCTTTCAGAAGACATATTTTTTTTAAAACATACTGATGACTTGGAAGTCTTTTCCCAGAAGCAAGGGGCACGCACAAGTAACACAAAAACAAATATATCAAAATAAAAAAGAAATTTAGAAAAAACTGTAAATAGTTTTTGTGTACGAGGTTAAGGCTATAGAACACATAGTTAAATAAATAAGGCATCTAAACCATTTAAATTATTTATTTCTTATGGCATCTTCTTAAACACACAGATGATCTTTACCTAAAAATATGGGGCATGCACAATTCCTTCAGGACGTTTAATAATATAGTAAAAATTATTTTTTAAAATATTTTTTATTTAAAAATATATTAAAATAATATTTTTTTATGTTTTAAAAATTATTATTGATATTAGTATATTAAAATGATCTAAAAACACAAATAAAAAAAATAAATTTAAAGCAAAGAAAAAAAATTTAATTTCTTTAAAAATACTTTTAAAAGACAAAAATAAATATATCCAAATAAAAAAATTTAGAGAAACATTAAATTGTTTTTGGTTTTTTCCACGTGCCATCTTCTTAAACACACCGAATACTTGAAAATCTTTGCCCAAAAGTATCGAGCACGAAGCTTGACAGTGTAGCTGAGTTTCTTTTAATTTTTTTATTTAAAAATATATTAAAATAATATTTTTTATTTTTAAAAAATAATTTTAACATTAACCTATTAAAATAATTTGAAAGCAAAAAAATATTAATTTAAAATTAAAAAAATACTTTTTTAAAAATACTTTTGAAACTCAAAAATAATTATATCCAAATAAATTATTTTTTATGGAAACAACATATTAAATTAAATAAGGCATCTGAACTATTAAAATTAATTTTTCCACGTGATATTAGTTGGAATTTTGTTTTTATTATTATCTCTCTTTCCTTTGTGTTTGTGGAAGTATTATTAGTTACACTTTAAGTATTATAAAATAATAAAAAATAAAAGAAATTATATCCATCGACCTTGACTTATACAATATAATGATTTAATTTTAAATTTTCTTATAGTGTTTATCCAACTGCATCTACAAGGAAAATAAATGGAAGTTATGGTAAAATTAGAGAATTGCCGGTATAAAAATGTTGAGGTGCCGTTCTGAAAGTTTATCGGGCTCGTCTTTTCCACTGCCTCCGAACTCAAGCAGAACATCTAAGAAATCCTTCCTCGAATCACTTTCTTATTCTCCACCCTCTCCTTGACAAACTTTGAAGCAGTCTCCATGGCCTTCCCAAGATCTCTCTCCAAGTGCAGGTCTGCCCAGACAATAATTTCCATTCAGGAAGACATTTTTTTTAACACAGTACTGATGACTTGGAAGTCTTTTCCCAGAAGTAAGGGGCACGCACAAGTAAATGTCGGAAGAAATTTAGAGAAACAGCAAATGGTTTTCGCGTATACATTGTATCAGTAGATTTTCTATATATGAGGTTCAGGCTTCAGACCACACTAAATCAAAAAACTCATACAATGTCTTTGAGCAATGTACGTATAATTATACAATGTCTTTTAAAAAAAATACTTTTACACCACAGAAACACATGGTTGAAAGAAAGGAATGAGAAAACGTGGGGGTTATTGATGACTTTGAGCAAGACTGAAGCCCTAAATAATTTCCATTGATGATCAAGGCAAGCACTTCACATGGAAGTGCTGATTTCTTAGATGTCAACGGAAATGTCTAGGAAGATGAGGTATCTTCTTAAATACACTGATGACCTGAAAAGTATTAATCTAAAAGTACGAGGCATGCACAATTAAAAAATGTTTAGCGGTGAGTAGAGAATGTTTTTTTTAAAAAAATATATTAAAATAATATTTTTTATTTTTAAAAAATTATTTTTGATATTAATATATCAAATAATTTGAAAACATCAAGAAAAAAATAATTTAAAGCAAAAAAAAATTATTTTTTTAAAAAAATACTCTTGAAATACAAAAATAAATATATTAAAATAAATGTTTTTTAGAAAATAATAAATGATTTTCATGTATGAGGTTAAGGCTATAAATCACATAATAAGATAAATAAGGAATCAGAATCATTGAATTTTTTTCATGTGGCATCTTCTTAAACACATTGATGACTTGAAAAGTTTTTGCCCAAAGCATGGGGTATGCATAATTAGAGGATGTTTAAGAAATTGATTTTTAAAATATTTTTTATTTAGAAATATTTAAAAATAATAATTTTTTATTTTTAAAAAATTATTTTTGATATTAACACATTGATTTGAAAGCATCAAAGAAAAATTAATTTAAAGCAAAGAAAAAAAATTTAATTTTTTTTAAAAATACTTTTAAAACATAAAAATAAATATATCTAAATAAAAGCTTTTAAAGAAACGATAAATGGTTTTTGCCTATGAAGTTAAGGCTATAAACCACATAATAAGATAAATAAGGCATGTCAACCATTGAAATTATTTTTTTTCACATGACATCTTCTTAAACACTGATGACTTGAAAAGTATTTGTTCAAAAACATGAGGCATGCATAATTAGATGATGTTTAGCAGTATAGTAGAAATTATTTTTTAAATAATTATTTATTTAAAAATATATTAAAATAATAATTTCACAGAAAGTGCTGATCTTCTTAGATATCGATATCAATGGAAATAACTAGGAAGCTGAGGCATATTTCTTTGAAAAAAATACTTGTACACCACAGAAACACATGGTTGAAAGAAAGGAATGAGAAAACGCGTGGGATATTTAATTGGTGAAGATGAATTAATTGGTGGGTCTGCCATCTGCATCAGCCTTTTCGCTTGTAATATATATTTATATTTATAATTTTTAATCTTGATATTAGGGCTCCAAAGAGAGAAGATGGCAAAGTCAATTTAATTGAAAAAGTTGTTTATAACTTTATGATTTTCTTTTCACGTAGATATCATAAAATAAAGAGTTTTAAAGTCAAAGATTACCAAATATATTTACTATGAAAAGGACCCATTTATTTAAAAGAAAAAATAGTCCACTTTCCTACACTTAAACACTAAATAATAAAAAAAAATTAAAATGTTTTGCAAGGCCTGCCCCTGCTTGCCTCCCTCCTGATTGTATCACTAGATTTTCTAGGAGGTTCAGGCTAGCCATTAGAATTTCTCATCCAAAAAAAAAATTATATATGTAGGCCTTTTAATATATTTTTATATATACAATTATTTTTGACATTAATATATTAATATTATCTAAAAATATATAATTAATTAAAAATAAAAAAATTAATATTTTTTTTAAATACTTTTACATCACAGAAACACATGCTTAAAAGAAAGGAATGAGAAAACGTATGGGCTATTGATGACTTTGAGCAAGACTGAAGCTCTAAATAATATCCATTGAGGAAGGCTTGCACTTTACATTGAGGCTCTTAATAATTTCACGTGGAAGTGATAATTTTCTTAAACACACTGATGACTTGAAAAATTTGTGTTCAAAAATATTATAGAACATGGTAATATTTAAGATATTTTTGGAAATATAATATAAATTATGTTTTTAAAAATTTTTAATTTTTTTTTAAAATAAATCTTTTATATTTTTAAATTAATATGCTGATATTAAAAATAACTTTTTAAAAATAAAAAAATTTTATTTTAACCTATTGTAAATCACAAGCGCGACCACTATCCCTAACAAACCTTCATCAATAGTCAAATCAATATCCATGACCATTTTTTTCATTCCAGCTCCCTCAAGTTTTTAATCCTTTCTCTGCTTTGGTCAATAAATCTTATTTTTTTATTTTATTTTTCTGCTATGACGTTTAAATTATTTCACTACTTGTAATACATGAGAGATACGACAGAAGAGTGAGAAATAACAAAAAAAAAAAGTTTGAATCTTTTTTTATTTTTTCTCTTTCCTTGATGTTTATGGAAGTATTATTAGTTACACTTTAAGTATTATAAAATAATAATAATAAAAATTATATCCATCGACCTTGACTTATATAATTAATGACTTAATTTTAAATTTTCTTGCAGTGTTTTTAATATTATATATAGGGAAGTTGTGAAGTGATATACCCACTTCGATATTCAAAGTTAAATTACCCACCAAATTCTCATTGCTCTCAATTATTACTTCCATACCCACTTCGATATTATCTTTTCTTTTGTGATCATGCTGCCGATAAAGCACGACAAGTCGTTTCATCATCTTTATGTGCTTATTGTGCTTCTGTTGCTCATGAAACTTGCACCTGGGTTCATTTCTGGAGTGAAAGGGGCAACTTTCGGGTGCATAGAGAGGGAGAGACAAGCCCTTCTCAAGTTTAAAGAAGACCTTATTGATGACTTTGGTCTTCTTTCAACCTGGGGAAGTGAAGAAGAGAAGAGGGATTGCTGCAAATGGAGGGGAGTTGGATGCAACAATCGAACTGGTCATGTTACTCATCTCGATCTTCACTGGGAGAAAAGCGGCAAGTATTTAACTGGTAAGATCAGTAATTCATTACTGGAGTTGCAGTATTTGAGTCACCTGAATCTAAGTGGAAGCCATTTTCAGTATCCAAGTTTCGTGAATACAAGGGGAAGCGATTTTCCAGGGAGTCCTTTTGAAGGGAGTACTTTTCCATATTTCATTGGATCTCTAAAAAAACTAAGATACCTTGATCTCTCCTTTACCGGTGTTGTTGGAACTCAGCTTTGGAATCTCTCAAGATTACAGAATATTTTGACTTGAGTAGAAACAACCTCAGTCAAGCTACTGACTGGATGGAAATGGTTAACAAGGTCCCTTTTTTAAAAGTCTTACGGTTAAGTGGATGTGATCTTTCAAATAGCAGTCTTCCCTCTCTTTCTTTTACGAATTCTTCTAAATCCCTAGCTGTCATTGATCTCTCTTACAACAATATTGCTTCTTCAACATTCAATTGGTTGTCCAAATTTAGTAACAGCCTTGTTGATCTTGATGTTAGTTGGAATTGGGTTGATGTTAATAGGAATTGGGATAACAGTTCTGAAAACCTTGATTGGCTTTCCTATCTTTCTTCATTCTCCGGGTGAAAATCAAGATCAGTAACATGACCAGTTCGATTGTTGCATCCAACTCCTTTCTATTTGCAGCAATCCCTCTTCTCTTCTACGCTCCCCAAGTTGAAAGATTGGCGCCCATTTACATATAGAATTCCTTCTGCATGGAAATGGCAAAGTGCTATTTTAATGGGCCGTAGGCTGGCCAACCTGCAATGGTTGAGCCGAGTCTAGCCCAAATCTTTTTAAAAAAACAACAAAAATCAAATTTATTAAGCCAATCTCGGGCCAACCTTTTTTGGGGGTTGAATTCAGCACTACAAGAATGGGCTCCACCTAGTCATCTAGGCCGCTTAGCCTACATATTTAATATTATTTAATTATAATAATATAATATTATATTTATAAAAAATAAAAACAAATTCAAAAAAAATTTCAAGGGGCATTTTAAAATATTTTTTATTTTCTCGCGTGTTTTTCTACCAATTTTACTTAATATTGAGTTATATTTTTACATTGTAAGATACAAATTTGATATTAAAATACCTGATTTTCTCCAAAATCTCTCTAAAAAATTCAAAAACAAATATCAAAACTTTTAAATTAATTTCCCTTTTAAAAAAAGAAAAAAATATTTTGTTTTCATGCATACGGCCAAATCCTAAAATTTTTTCAAGCATATTTTAATGAAAAAACAAAAATTGCATCGTTCTTATATTTTAAAATACAAAATGAATATCGTAATCATTTTATGATTATCCATTAAGGTTTGACTAAAATGTCAAAAACCCTTTACCAATAATTTTTTATTAGGGTCTAGGTGTAAACTTTACTATATGTGGGGTGTAAAACTACATAATAGAGTAAACCCTCATGTATTAAAGATACAAGGTGTGAAATAAATGCGATACTAAATTTTGAACTTTTGAACACTTAGAATTAAACCTAACGAAGTAGAAACTATTTCACATAGAGAGATTTGTCTTAGACTTTAGAAAAGACCAACGAATATAAACCCGACCTAAAAAAACAATCAAACAACAATGCTACTTACCTTAGATAGGTGGGGTGATGCGTCTTCTCCTTGCATAACCAGTCCTTTACTCAGGCTATTATAAACCATAGGTTCCTAATAACCATAATACTAGGTGATGACTCCTGAATCTTAATCATAATCTTATGAGTAAACCTAAACCCATTTCCTTTCCCAACACACACCTCTCAGGAGGCACGAAAAGCTCGTCAGCGGCATCGACATCGCACCTGCGACACAGTATACTTGCAAAGGGTTGCTAGACCCAAACTGCTCTACGACACACAATATACTTGCACAGGGTTGCAAGACCCAAACTGCTAGGGTCTGGTAACCGTGCCAGATCCATGCTCCTATTTTTATAAATATAGAAATTTACTTATAATTATTCTAAAAATATACTTATTTTGTATTTTCATCTGTCTTTTTAACCAAAAATATTTTTATTTTTTCTATATTTCTTTCTTCTATTTTGGGATATTAACCACACACATCCCTAAAATTCACTCAATTTTTTTTATTAATCTCTAACTTTAGTGAAGAAATCATCTACAAAATTACACAAATTAAGATAATCCAAAGGACAGTAAGTCTTTTACATATACAATGTTTTCTTTTTCTACAACATAATGTATCAATTCAAAAGTTCTCTTATGATCATATATTTCAAAATTTTGCATATATTAATAGTTATAATGTAGAATAAACTCTCATTGTAACAAGCTTTGACAATTAAATCATGCAACAACATCTCAAATTTTAAAAAAAACATGAATCTTTTAAAAAACCGTCCAACATTTGGATGGAAACATAAAATGAATATTTTACATATACAATGTTTTCTTTTTCTACAACATAATGTATCAATTCAAAAGTTCAAATGTTTTCTCTTATGATCATATATTTCAAAATTTTGCATATATTAATAGTTATAATATAGAATAAACTCTCATTGTAACAAACTTTGACAATTAAATCATGCAACATCTCAAATTTAAAAAAAAACATGAATTTTTTAAAAAACTGTCCAACATTTGGATGGAAACATAAAATGAATATTTTCATCCACAATGCATACAAAAAAGAGAAGTTTATTTTTGAAGACTTGAAATAAATCACTCTGAAATCAACTTTTTTTTTTTTTGCATTCTGTCCTCTTCGAATATAAAAAATTTATAAAATAAGTTGCAAAAAAAAAAAGAGTTCGTAGTTAAGTTCTACTGCATATGAATGAAAATTCATGGTTGAATGAGGCAGTGCTTGATTTTGCAGTCCATTCATGCTTTTGAAATTTTTAAAATTTTTTGACCTATGCACATGAGTCTGACATTGTTGCTAGATCCAGACGCGAGTCTGGCAACAATGTTAGACCCAAACATGGTTGCTAGACCCAAATATGGTTGCCAGACCAAGGCGCTTGGGCCTGACGTCTTTGTCAGACCCAAGGCGTTTGGGTCTAGAATGGTTGATAGACCCAAGACTCTTGAGTCTTGAATGGTTGATAATGCTTCTGGCGTGGTTGCGGCAACCAAGCCAGACCCAAGATGCTAAAGTGGTAGAGAAAAAGCAATGATTGAGAAGAAAAAAAAAGCAAAGAAACGTCTCACAAAAAGATAAGAAATTGAAAATGAAACTACTATTACAATCCGCAGTAAAAAGTCTCTTAATCTACAGTGATTTCCCAGACCATTTAGTTTTTGTTATAATTAATTTTCCTAAAAGATGCTAGAAGGTTTTTTTTTTTTTTTAAATAATGGTTTCTTAATTATTTTTATTCTTGTTTAGTTTAGAAAAATTTTCTTTTATTTATAGTATTTTTATTTTTTCCCATTTAATTAAAAATTTTGTTCTTTCTTATTTAATTTAGTCATAAGACTAGTATAAATAGCATTGTTTAGTTTATATTTTATAAGACTGCCTAAAAAGAAAATATTAAGTAATAAAATTTTAAATTAGGATTTTGATGTGTTGAATAGTCATGGATGAAAGATATAATAGAATAGGATGTAATCTTGTAGGGAGGGAGTAGAATGTTCTCTCTCGAGGGAAAAGACGTTCAAGAATTGATGATGGAAGACATACAAATTAAAGACAAGTTGCAAAATGGACTATCAGTTAGTGATGATAAATTTAATTACAGAGATAAGTTAAAGAATTATAACATCAACTAAACAGGATATAAAAAAAAAAAAAAAAAAAGATTGAATGATCATGAGAATAGTAATCATGAATTCGTAATTAATTTTAAGAACTTGTTTTAAAAGCATAAGTAGACGAGACAATTTCTTAACAAAGAAGATGCCTCAGCTTCTTAGTCCAAACCATCGACATCTAAGAAGATCAGCACATCCATGTGAAGTGCATGTCTTCCTGAATGGAAATTAAGAGCTCTTCAGGTAGTGGTAATAGCTCATACGTTTTCTCATTCCTTTCTTTGACTGACGTTCTCTTCCAAGTCAACTTATGTTTGTTTAACTCATAATCATTTTGGTCTTTTTTTTTAAATTCATTTTGCACATCAACTTGTGTTCTCAAAGAAATTAGAGTCACCTTTGGTCTTTTTTTAATTCATTTTCCATGGAAGCTGAATATATTTCTTCATTTTTCTTGCCCCACTTCGTTTCTTTTTAATTGTCCTTGTGATACGTTGTTTCCAACTGAAAAATACTTTAAATTGCTTTTAAAGCAGTCGTTG
>Ga0307516_10010052_pt1 | contig 10465 bp, 14 predicted proteins | sample 19_EM_MG_FD_203310 | JGI IMG/M metagenome (GOLD analysis project Ga0307516, IMG submission 203310) | Populus trichocarpa ectomycorrhiza microbial communities from riparian zone in the Pacific Northwest, United States - 19_EM | ecosystem: Host-associated > Plants > Roots > Unclassified | place...
CCATTGGAGGATATCTGGAGGATATTCTATTGGATGATAAGCCTGGACTAGTATAGTATATATAGAGTAGCACAAAGCCTGTAACTCTAGTCTTATTCTCTTAGGATTCTCACTTGACTGTGGTGATGTCTAAAGTCAATATAAACTGGCACTTTTCTTCACTATCCTCTCTCTCTCTAAGCTTATCTATGTGTGAGCCCACAATGCTTGATTCTTGGCATAGTCTTTGGATTATGCTTTGAGAAGATAGTTAAGTGGTTGTCCTAACACTTCAGGTATGTCCAGCCACCCTGACCTTCTTCCTCTCCTCCTCCGCAAGAAACCCCTCCCACATAGCATCCCGGCCCTCTGCCATACTAACCTCACCCAGCTCCGCCTTAAATGGAAATGACGGTGGAAGAGATCACTGTGTTATAGGTTTGCCTCCTGTATAGACAATTCTCTCCCCTTGAACGCTTATCTCAAATTAACTAATGACCTTGATCGCAACCAGTCTGCATTACTGACACAGCTTTGTACCAGTCACTTCCCACTTAACCAACACCTCTTTCATATACGCTGTTCCGAGACACCAGTCTGCCCACACTGCCGGGGAATCACACCCAAGACAGTTACTCACTACCTCCTCCAGTGCCCCCACTATCAACATGAACGTCACATACTCCGCCGCAAGCTTAAACGCAAAGCTGACTCCCTTTCTTTCCTCCTCTCGGACTCTGCAGCCACCCTACCTCTCCTCACATTCATTCACTCATCCAAATGCTTTGCTCCCGCTCCACCACCCACCATATGACACATATCCCCCCCTCCTCCCCAACATCCCACCCCCTTCTTGGCCCTCAACTTTCTTCTGCCCTCCTACTGACCTCTTTCCAGTTACTTAGGCACACCCTGTTGAGTCGCTCAACTCAAACTTCCCACACCATCCCACAGGCACCTGTCGCAATATCTACCACACATACATCACTACACCACCAGGTTCTATCCACCTTGGATCGTAACAGGGGAGCAGTCTAAAACGGCCTGGAAAGGTCGCCTCGCCTCGTCCACTAGGAACGCCTACCAGCAGTTCCACAGGCAGGGTGGAGGATTCTGTGGCTCTTGTAGTCACTAGGTAGACCGGATTCGTACCGTACCTGCCGTGTCTCTCCCCGTTACTCACCCATACGTACGGCATGTGCACCATAAGAGCTCAGCTCTTCAGCACAATAAAATTAATTCAAAAAAAAACAAAAAAAAAAGTTGTGTAAATACACACACCTTTTCATTTAACATACATCATGTGGAATTGCCAAACGACTGAAAGTCCTCAACCAGCAGCACACTGCGTAAATTAGCAACTGTGATGTTCGCAGTTGGCTCGAGGCTTCTTTGAACGGCCCTGCATCGATCGCGATAGCGTTTGTTTTCTCCTGGCAGGTTCTCGCTGAGACCTAGGGCTCCCATGTGGCTGAAAGTCGTGATAGCAAAGGAAGACCATCGATAGTGATCTCCAGAACCGCCAACCTGAATGATAGAAAGAATGAAGCCAACGTTGCCGAGCTGATTTCTGGGCAAGAAGGAGATGACGCCCAATTGACTTCGCCTTGTTTCAAGACCAGCAGCTTGTATCATATAACTTTCAGGGATCCGTTGGTCCTTGCTGAGAACTTGAGACGAGATGTCCGCTTGATGACGGACCTGGGTTCGCATCTCCACCACGTGACCGTTGAAGTAGACGGAGACTTCTTCCTGCCTCGAGAACGTAATTCATGCTACCTCTCGGTCTATCGCCGTACGAAATCCTTGGACTAGACGCAACCGCATCCACTGAGGATGGTACGTTTGTTTTGCTTCTACCCACCCTTTGTATTTCTTGCAACCCCTATCTAGTCCGCCGAGCCTACAGACGAAAGGCCCTTGAAACCCACCCGGACAAGTTGGATGCACAGGCTAACCATGAGGAGAAACTCTACACTGAGGACCAATTTCGAATGGTTCGTATGTATGCCATTCATTCCACCATTCGTAATAGTGAACATGTCCGTCAGGTGTGCGAGGCCTTCGAGATCTTAGGGGATCCCCAAAAACGTCAAGTGAGTTCTACGTTATGTAAAATTTACTTACCTGACGCCACTCAATGTAATTGAAAAGGTATACGATTCCGCTTGGAAATCTCAACGCCGGAGTAAATTGATGAGGGCCGAGGAATTGGAAAGACGAATGAAAGAGAGACAGGAGTGGGCAGAAAAACACGCAGAACATTCGATCAAGCGGCAGAGCACAGTGGTTGAATCAGACCAGTCAAGAGGTCGAACGAAAGGGGGCCACCAGCGGATGCAGAGGTATGACGAGCAAGCGAACGAGGAGTGTTCGAGGGAAAAGATAGAATGCGAACGATTCAAGCTACTGCTAAAGGAAAGGCAGGAATGGGCACAGAAGCAGGAGGAGCAACACCGAAAGTTGATGGCGTCGATCACACAACAGAACAAAGAACAGGACCTGCCTCACCAGGAGCAAGTAACGAAGCTGGTCAAGGAAATGGCTGAAGCACTGAACGATGCAATTCCGGGTTGGTTGGAAAGGAAAAGAAGGGTGGAGCAGGTTTGTCCCAGTTAAAACCCTAATGATCTCCCAGTCCCACTTGCTTCAAGATCAGGGCGAAAAAGTTTCCCAAGGCAAAGCTGGCTGGCCAGCATGATGATTAATGCAATCGGGGGATGGAATTAAACAAGCTTGGGTTAAGAAAGGCAACTGCGCATTTTCGTTCGCTGTAAATGACTTTTCATTTGTTAACGCTGTAGGACATTGGTTTTGTCACTTTGTATACCATCCTTACCTTATTCAACTCCCAAAGCATTCAGTCTACTCTTCGCAATGCGCCCGACATCGAAGGTCGCCCTTCTCAATTCCGCCCTCCATTCCTCGTTGCTTGCATCGATTATAACAAGATCACAGATCGCTAGGTCCGTGGTAGAAAGGGAATGGGGTATCTGAAGTAGATCCTCCATCTCTTCCGCGACCATCTGTCGACTTCTTCCGTTCACAAAAGTGATGTATCGCAAACCAGGATATTTGGCCTCGTAGCAGGCATTGAGATGTGCTAGACGTGCGAGAACCGCAGGAGGGGTGGGTGCTACAGCATTACCACTTTGCTCTTTTGCACTCAAGTTGGATAGATTCTTGGTTTCGCCGATGCGGGGGTGACCTGAGATGAACTCGGACTGTGCAGGAATATCCCATGCCTCGATCGCAGCGAGTGCAGAGTCGATGAGATCAGAGTACGATGTCAACAATGGTTGACTCGATAAAATCCCTGCGAGTTGGGGTTCGAGTCTATGGACAAGAATCGGCGAGAATTCGAATAGAGTTGATAATGCCTCTGCGAGAGGTGATCTCGGCCCTGGTGCACCATTCGAAATCGCTGAGAGACCTGGGAGGGCGGTCATGGTCATCCAGTACGATCGTTGATGCCCAGTGAAAAGTCGGTGGAGCCGGATTCAGCCGGAATGAGCGAAACACCCCTCACCGTAAGCTGCTTGATTTCACTCGCCCTGGCTCGAGATTCTGGACAGTTATCCGAGCCAGGGTGAGCAGAATTGAGTCATACCATTTGCTTCATTTTCCGCTCGTTTCCGTTCATTTGCTTTGGTTTCAAATATCGTTCTACTAGTAATCCGCTCGATTCAGTAATTCCATTGATTCCGATAATATTCATTAGAATTACTTGAATACACAGATAAAGTCAGTCTAAGTCTATCCACAACAACAATTATTCCTGCGTCAAAGGTGGCCCCCAATCCTGCGCATCTCCTCATGCCACCTTGCGTCCCTGTGCTCCCAAGTGCAACAGGGCTCCCCAACGCCACCTTCAGCGCGCGCTTCAAATCCTCCCTGTGAACTTCCGAGCCGTCCGCGAAGCTGCCGAGATCCGTGAAGAGCGTCTTGCACCGGTGTGATGCGATGTGGTGGAAGCCTGCATGGAGGTCCTTCATAGAGGCGGCGCGCAGGCTGCCATCAGCAAACTCCGATTTTGGGTGTAGCAAGCTGTAACAAACACACCAAAGCATGTAGTTTCGCGTAGTACCATAGCATGTGTAGCAATGTAGTTCACGAGCACTGTAGTGTCATAGTAATATATAGCCTTGTAGTAATGTGTAATGTAGAATCATCGTAGCATTGTAGGTTGCATCAGCAAATCTTGTGTACTTCAGGCAACTTCAGTAGCTGCACAAGTCTGCACAGGTCTGCACAGACATCATGATGGACTTGTTCTTCAGTCAACTTCAGTCAGCGTCACAGACCTGCACAGTATCTGAAGTTGCTGAAGACAAAAACGAAGTTTGCTGATGTGTAACTCCCTAGTCAGCCATACTTAGTTTCATGCTCTTGATCAATATTTTCGACTATGTTCAAAGCAGAATGTAATGAATAGTCACAGTGCTGTTCTGGCCCGGCTTGGCCTAGTGTTCTGCAAGGGCTTTCAAACCTGCACGGGTTATGGGTAAGGGTACATATTTCGTTACCCTCCACAAACCTGTACCTGTAAGGCAGGTTCCAGTGGGTACAGTGGGTGGGCATGTGGTCATGCCACTCCATCTCCCAGCTGAGAATGAAACCTCCAAAGGCAGCCAAGATGATGAAGAGGTACACTTCCCACTGCTATATAATATAAATTACAAATTTATGGCTAACTTCTCTAGGCTACTAGCCAGTTTGACAATATGTTTGATGATGATCCACCTCTGGAATTGGGTACTACAGTCCTCTGAAACGAGCTTGAGCAGTATCTTAATGAGGAAGTGGATCTGAAGGCAAAGGATGTGAATGTTCTGTTGTGGTGGAAGGCCCATCAGTGTAAGTTCCCCCATCTCTACCGAATGGCCATGAATTTTCATACAATTCCAGGTAAGTCTATTCTACAATTGCTTGGGAATCTATTGACTATGACAAGGTAACAGCTACATCGGTTGATGTTGAACATGTGTTTAGTCAGGGCTGCCTCATCCTCTCACATGTATGGAATTGCCTCTCAGCTGATTCAACACAGTGCCTGGAGTCGGATGGGGTACATCAAGGACTGAGACATCAAGGCAGTCACATCCATGGAGCCAGAACTTCCAGACACAGGGTGGGGTACTGAGTATGAATGGTAAATTCCTATTAGCTTTCAAGTAATATACATATTTCGTTGTCTCTGCATCATTCTATGGTCCTCACCCGCAGGACCCCCCAAACCCCCAAACCCTTGATTCTTGACCTGCCGGTACCCGTACCCATACACAAGAGTAGGGTTTTTGAAGGGTAAGGGTAAGGGTATGGGTCAGCATACCAGAGGGTTACCCATGTGTTTCACTAGCTTGGCCTCAAAGCCCTGGCTTTGGCTTTCTCAAATGATAGGCCAGGCCAAGGCTGTCAATCGGGGCTTGGCTCTGGCTTGGCCCAGTATAGGCCATGGCTTTATATGTAAAATATTGAATTTTTTTGTCTGCCAAAGCTACTATACATCAGCAAACCCTGATTTGTCTGTGATGCTATAAATGCAGGGACCCATGCTAGCCAATGCTATAGTCAAGGAGACCCATTTTACACAGCATCAGCTAGCAAGTTTAGCCGACCCAGGGTTTGTTGATGTACTCAGAACAATAAACCTCAGCCACTGGATTTGCACCCCACGCCAATTGGCAGATGGGTGGGTGGCAGCAGTGGGTGGGTGGCAGCAGTGGGTGGGTGGCAGCAGTGGGTGGGTGGCAGCAGTGGGTGGGTGGCAGCAGTGGATGGGTGGCAGCAGTGGGTGGGTGATGAGACAATGAAGGGAGAGGAGAAAAGGGAGGTGGAGATGAGGGTGTGGCTGCCATCACCACTGTGACCAAAGCAGGTTTTCCTGCTGCCGCATTGAAGAGAAAGTCACTCCAGACAATAGCAGAGTGACATTCAACATAATGGGTGCAGCAAAGGGGTGACAGAGGATCTCTGAGTATAACTGAGGGGTCCACAGTGTTCAAGTCTGCAGAGCATTAGACAAGTTGGTCTGACTATGATGAAACCATGGAACATGGCTTATCAACAAAGATGTTTCGCACCTTCCATCTTGAACTGGTCAAGCTTCAACTCTTGTACACATGGTGGGCCTCTCAGTGTTGATGTTCAGCCAGGCTTGGTCAACTGAAGCAAGGTGCCAATGCGAACCTATAGTTCACTATGGAGTGGTGAACGGCACTGCATGAAGCAGAAGCTGTTGAGCTGTTGTTATAGTCAAAACCCATATAGTAATATCCTTGGAACATTGTTGTGGTAGCATCAGTGGAGGTGATGAAATCCTGGCATATATGTCCAGAGGTAATGGCAGAAGAATGGGAGGAGCCAATAAAGTGGTATAGTGTAGTATTTGATGGTGAATATTGATTCAGTGACCCATGCATGAGGCTCGAAGATATTGCAATGAGGTAGTCTTCTTTGTTGTGCTGAGGTTTCTCGTCATTCAATGTGGAGGAACACTGATTATTGCAGCATGTTCAAATTAGATATAGATAACACAAAATAGAGTTAAGAACATTGACAGAGGATCAGTGGTTGTTGGACGTACTGTTTAAAGCTCCTACATCCACCGAAATTGTGCTCTGCGCCGTCTACATTCTCATCTGAAGAATTAATCTTGTTGATCTTGAGGAGTTGATACAGCATGTCGCCTGCTGGAATAAGTGGAGAAAAGATGACTCAGACACATTGCGAGGGGACTAACTAGGTGGGTGGATGGAACTGGCACAGGGATGAGCCTATCGGGCATTGTCAAGAAGAGACATGGTCAGTAGCTATTTGTCGTAGTTAGGAGAAGACACAGAAAAGGGGTGGTGGACTTACTATTTGTTGATATAGACATCACCTCATGGGTGGTTGGGTGACCATGGTGGCTTGATGGTGTTTGATCAATGGTTGGAAGGTTCAAACTCTGAACTGGAACCCACCATACCTGCCTCTGAAAAGCTGTGGCCTGATGGCCTGGCTCAACTCCTGGCCTGAGGCCAGGCCAGGCACAGCACTAGTGATGAAGTTTTAAAATCTAAATATATTGTGCACAATATTTAAATTTACAAAGTATTATGCTCTATTTGTGAAATGAAGGGCAAAACAGCAAGGGTGGGTTGGTGATGGGGTCTTAAGTCAAAGAGAAGGGGTATTGTTGCCTTGAAAATGGTATAGAATACAGGGAAAGACAGCATCTTGTAAGGTGGATTAGTTCATCAGTAAGAATGGAATAGTTACATCACGTACCAAAATAAATGTGCTGTCGCCAACTTTGCTGCTGCGTGCCATGTCACTCAAGACACCACTCACCCTCTCCTTCTTGCATGGTACCCCTCCCACGGCTCCCCATGCATGGTGTTAGCAACTGGCTTTAACTACCTGCATACCATGAGTGGCTTGCTGCCTCACTTTTATTAGCAAACTTTGTTTTTTTGTCTTCAGCAACTTCAGATGCTATGCAGGTCTGTGAAGCTGACTGAAGTTGACTGAAGAATGAGTCCATGTCTGTGCAGACCTGTGCAGACCTGTGCAGCTACTGAAGTTGCCTGAAGTACACAATATTTGCTGATGTTGTGTTGCCATGTAAGGAGGGTATGGCATGGCAGCTTAGGGTTGATTGGGCAGGGTGTGGATGGGGGCATGACATAGTGTGAAGGTGGCATCAATGATGGATGTGGGTGGCATGAGTCCTTCTGGCAAGATGAATGGAGGAAAAGGAGAGAGATGGGACTTATAAGGTTGACAACAGTTCATGGCAATAATTAGCAATTGCTGAGCTTCAGCATTTGCCATTTGTTGAATATTCATCAGTATGATGCGGCAAAGTCCTCCCATCCTCTCTTGACTCCCCATTATCTGGCTCCCTCACACACACACACCTCCTCCCTCTCTTCTCTCACTGTGGGTAGTGAATGACAGGGGTTTTCTGCAGGTAGAAATCTCCTATCCTTACCTCTACCCCTGAAAACCCTTACCCTTGGCTGGGGGTATGGGTTTTCTGGGGGTAAGAGGATGGGTTTTTGTGATATGAGGAGGAGAAGAACATCATCATGGCACATGAAATTCTCATCCCCCCAATTATTCCTTCAGTGAAAGTATACTATAAAATGCACAGACTAAGGCTAAAAAGAGACGAGAGGGATCTGTCCCACGGATGTGGTGTAATTGTATGTTTATTAAAAAAGTGAGGTATGAAGAGAACATATCTGCTCCATATGATTAAACCATTCAACTGCCTATTCTCTTGGCGAGAGGCATCTGATACACACATAGATTCGACGCATATACTGATGATAGGCCTTTACTCCACAATTCCTATGTTATAAGGTGTTTTATTGATATTATAATGGATGATGAGAACATAGTAGTTTGAAATGATCTAATTATCATCAAGCTTATTCCTGTGGTGGAAAATATTATTTTTATACATAGATAAGATGTGGGTAACAATGAGGGGCATCTGGTCCATGACCCTTTTACAATCCATTTGCTGCAGTGTTAATAATCTGTGAGTGCTATCACTTATTATGAGACTATGACCCGTGCCGCAGTGCAGCATGTTTTCATAGCCTAACGCCCTCCTTTACATATTGCTTAGTTCACGCACCACCTTCAGCAGTGCACTGTGTAAAGTATGAGTTATCTTTTGTCAGTGCAATATATTGATAACCCACATTTCTCTGTCTATATATTACATATTGCTTAGTTCACACACCACCTTTGGTGGTATGCTCCATAAATTATATCATAGTGTTATAGTTCAGACAGTCCAATTTATGTCATATTATTTCAAGTACTACACTCTATTTTTGTAAGTCTATATATAAGTGATGTTATAATTTATGTTCTGTCCATTGCATGTCAGTCAAAGACCATTATACAAAGTAGAACTTGCACTCACAATAGGAGACCTGTAAACACTTCCTTATATACAATATTTGGTGTCTTTCTGTCCTGCACGTCCTCAGACAGTAAAATCTTGATCCAGTCACCTGGAGTGCACCTTGACAATGCAATATAGAGTTGTCCATGAGAAAACACAGGTGTGTGCAAATCCAGTCCAACATTCTTGACTCCTTGGCCTTGAGATTTGTTGATAGTCATGGCAAATGCAAGGCAAACTGGAAACTGCCTTCACTTCAAAGAAATAGGAAGTGTTTCAGCCGATGGTTCAAGAGTGATTCTTGGAATCAATACAATGTCTTCAGCAAAGCGTGCATCTCCAGTAATGATTTTACACTTCAATACATGCTGGCAGATGTCTGTAAGAACCAATCATGATCCATTGCAGAGTCCCTTTGATGGCTCCAAGTTCCGAAGAAGCATAAGAGGACATCCAGCTTTGAGTGCAAGTTTGGAAAGTGGAAGACCACTTGCTTTGAGAGAGTTGAGAAACTCTATAGGGTATGGCTGGTTCTGCAATGCATTATCATCAAGATTGACAGAGTCTGCACTCAACATAATGTGCGTTTCACGATCTAGATAGAACTGATCAAGTATAGCATCATTTATTTTGTCAACATCATTATTTTTGGCAGAGAGAATTGTTCTGTCCAAGAAGTATTGATCTTCAATGTTGTTCATTCGAGAAATGTCTGGATATGTTGAGATAATAAGACTTTCAAGAGTGTGGTCTGGGCAGCACATGGCTTCAGGAATCTCTACAACTTCCTTGTTATCAGGATTGATTCCAGCTCCAATATTTAGTAGCCAAGCAGCATGTCTGTCACTGTCTGGTGTTCTGTCAAGTCACATATTTTGCTTTAAGTAAAAGACTTTGACATGGCGCCAGAGGTTTCCTTGAACAAAAGAAGAAGCAATAATTTGTTGTCTGCTTCCTCTGGAAACTACAGGAAGAGTCTGTCGGAAATTACCACCAAAAACAAAAGTTATTCCACCAAATGGTGCATCAGGCCTTTTCAAGAGATCTCTCAGACTCTGATCAACAGAATCAATGGCATATTTGTGCTGCATTGGCACTTCATCCCATATAATGACTTTTGTTTTTTCCAAGACCTCAAGCATTGAAGAAGAGGCTTTGATTGAACCAACAGAAGTCTCATTCATTGGAATAGGTATTCCAAATTTTGAATGTGCAGTTCAACCACCTTCAAGAAGTAATGCAGCAATTCCAGATGATGCAACACACAATGCAACATCATGATTAGATCTAACTTTGGCTGCAATCATGTTACATAGAAAAGTCTTTCTACCACCACCACCACTGTGAATGAAAAGCATCTTTCCAAGATTATTCTGAACAGAGTCAATAGCTGCATCATACACAATATGCTGTTCATTGTTGAATGATTGATAGTTCCAGTCAATCAATTTCTGAAGAGCAGCATGGTCATAATTCAACTGCTCATTTAAAATTTGATTGTCAGAAATCTGAAGTTCCCAAGGTTGTTGAAACAATGGCATAGGTGGAAAGTCTTTGAGAGTTTTTCCAGATTTAAGC
>Ga0307516_10010053_pt1 | contig 10465 bp, 14 predicted proteins | sample 19_EM_MG_FD_203310 | JGI IMG/M metagenome (GOLD analysis project Ga0307516, IMG submission 203310) | Populus trichocarpa ectomycorrhiza microbial communities from riparian zone in the Pacific Northwest, United States - 19_EM | ecosystem: Host-associated > Plants > Roots > Unclassified | place...
AAGAAACTCTATCGCTGAGCAAGGTGGATCTCAGAGGTCAGTATTACTACAGGTCTCTCCCTATAAGAACTATGCACCAATCTCGGACGCATTGCAAACAAGTGACATATTCCCCCTTATTTCCCACTGGAATCGGGCTGCAACGTGCAACGAGGAGGAAAGGCAGCGAGAGGTTCGTTCCGCTTGCGGTTAGAACAATGGAATATTTCTTTTATTCGTTCGTCAAAATATAGAAAGTCCGACGACGGTTTGCACGGACTACTCCCATAAGGATCCACGAAATTAGCAACGATAATATCATCGGACGCGACACCACCTGTATAGCTTGTTCGCCAAGATACGGTCATCGACGCCGACTCCACAACGTCCTCGTCCACTCTTCTCACACTTCAAACCCAACGATGGAGCATCGTGCTGTGGCTACACTGCTGTTGGTAGAAAACTCGCAAGCAGTTCTCCCTATGTGGCCTGATCTACGAGATCGCTATCTGCAGCCTTTAGTAGCCAAGCTTGAGAGCAGGAGTCCGAGGCGTCAGGTCAGTTTCCTCCTTCAAATGTCTGTAATCGCTTATTATCCGCATCGCCAGAACGCCACTTTCCTTACCCTGGAAAGCATCCCTTCCAGACATGAAAGCCAGTCATCTGTCCCGAGGCACCACGAGTCGGTTCCACGAGGGTTGCAGGAATTGAGCTTCGACACCAACTCACAAAAGAGCCTCACCGTTCGGACGATTTGGAGCGGGGTCGATGTAAGTGTTACTTTGGAGTCGATAGAAACGATGCAACAATCTTATTTTGCTAGTTTTTGACTTCAACCTTCCGAGGCCAACCGGCAGCGCGTCACCTTATTATTGTCGCCGCCTCTGCCCCTCCCGATGATGATTACGACGAATACGGCGGTGGCCCTACGTGGCACCACCTCGCTCAGAAGATCGCGCAGGTATTTGATGACTTGCTACACGCGTTCGCCACTATATCCCCGTAACCCGTTTATAGGCGCATATACATTGCCATATCATCGTTTCCCCGAAGCATGGCATGAACCGACTTACGGCATTGTTCGAGGATATTGTCAGTGCATCATACTTTATTGTTTGGCCCTACTCACGACTCTGGCGTAGTTGAGACGACAGAGCTTTGTGGAAGGGCCCCTACCTTTCCAGGTGGACTTCAGGAGGATCTCGTTCCGGATCTCAACCGAGCCCAGTGCTCACCATATTCATAGCAGCACAGGTTCGTCGCCCAGTATATATGGTTATTTCGGGTGGCAATTAATGATCCGATTTGCGCATACTTACACAGTTCCCCTTGAAAGCTCCGTACGTAATTATCCTGTAATCGTCACACTTTGACATGTGCCTTATGGCTCAATATCCAGAAGTCACTTCATCGTGCCCTCCCACGCCGTAACAATTCGTTCCCTTCTGACTCCTACGTTATGAACGTGCATGCCAACGAGCAGGTGGCCGTCTCGGAGTGTGGCGAAACGGCGAGCGACAACCCACCTACCTTGGTTTCGCAGCTGCAACAGGTGCATGGTCTCACAAAGAAAAAGGTCTACGGCGTCAAACCTACACGCAAGCCGTTTTTTCGGGAAGAACGGGTCCACAAAGAATCTACCGATACTGGCTCGGCCTCGTCACCATTGGCGACTGCCGGAGGCCGAGCACCCTCGAGGGGAAAGGCTGAGCGCGCCCTTCGTGTAGCACAAACAGGGAGCCCAACGGAGTCGTATGGCCGACGCCCCAGAATACTCCGACGGGGGTCCAACGTATCATCCCCTGAAACAGACGCTTCCACTTCACCTGCATCTCCCGTCTCTCCATCCAACCCATATCCACCAGCTGCGCCAATCCCTTTGCAGCAAGTTGAGCCCTCCTGGCTCCAAATGCATTACCCCCCTGTTGTCCCTCCGCTCGCCGGATCACCAACTTTTACAGGATATACTCCCGCCCTGGCTACCCCATCCAATGCTGAAAGCAACTGGCAAACGTCGACGCCTTCGGATCCTAGCGGGTCCATGCTAGCGGCAACGGCACAATCACATGTCACGAGCAGCCAGCTCGCATGTGCAAATGAGCCTTCTCTCCTGGAACCGAGATTGATGCTTGGATCGGAATCGATATCTGCGTCGTCCCGTCCGTCGTCCCGGCGGATATCGCGTCCCGAAGACGAGGAACCCTTCACGTTTGACGAGGGTTATGTGGCGGCGACGGCTGCCTTATTCAAGAATGAGGTCTTGCCTGCGTACCCCAACCTCTCACCACTCCTGGACGAGACTGCGCAGAGCTCGCCTTACTGCCAGGCAACCACCACCCCTCGGCAGGCCTTTTACATCATGCAGGATCGTTCGGTGCCTCCAAGCCCCACATCTGCCTATGATTATGACTCTTACTTTGGCGCGTCGTATCCGTTTTCACTGGATTATCCTTCCATCCCCACAGCACTCGATCCTCCTGGACTCCGATACGCTGCCTCTTATTCTCCTAACAGCACGTCCTCAATCACATCCTCACTAACGGGGTGGGCAGGGTGAAGGCTATCCTTCCCCGCCATTCTCCCTTTCCTTACCATCTTGAAACATTCTCATCCCTCCCATCTGCATATATCAACTCAGACTCATGTCCATGCTGTAGGGTTTTTCATACACTCAATTTAGTGACGTTATTTTCTTCCTTTTCTGGTCTCCTGTCTTCATATCTTTGGGACTTTTTCGCGCAAGGGAGTAGAGACAATTATATCATCGCCCCACTTTGGACCTACATGTGTACTACTTATTCCCCTCTCAATTTTCGTTGAACGACGCCTCCCTTTTGAATCAAGTTGACGAGACGATTGAGTCAAGAACGAGGAGACAGATGGAACTCTCACTCCAACTATTCGGTCCTCATAGTCGCCAAATCAGTTGGAACTGGCGGGCCACGTCGGAAAAGTTAAATGGCGTATTGCACGAAAGAATGTCGAGCAATCAATCAAGCATTGGAAGGCAAAAGGACAATATGACTGCACAGATGAACATAATACAGAAGGTAACGCAATTCCGACTCGATTCCGGGTGACTATTGCGATTGTTCTGCATAGACCTATCGATGGCAATATGAGAAAAAGATCGACACGTCCCAATTGGTGAGAGCCCACCTTTATCGTCTTATCCGCGCCACCAGTGATCAGCCTTGTCCCAGTCTGGTCAAAAGTCGAGCAAAAAACACCCGCTTCTGCCTCAAGCGAGCCGGGTTGCGGCACATCGTCCATATTCTGGAAAGGTGTCCCCGTGTTGTAATCCCAAAGTGTCAGGGTGCCGTTGTCGGCTTGAGGGAGAAGACTTGGGTCAGAGATACGAGTATACGAACCGAGATCATGGTCTACACTTACCGCCCGAGAAGAACACGCCTTCGGCGTTGACCGACAACGTGTTGATAATAGCGTTGTGTCCACTAAAATTGAAAACGAAGGCTCCTTCGGGACACTTCCACTTTTTGATGTTGTTTCCGCCAGCAGACCCTGACGCAAACGAGTACTCTGTTGGATGAATGGCCAGTGCGCGAACGGACTTTTTATGATGTGTGAGAGTGACCATCGTTTTTCCTGCTGCAAGATCCCAGAGCCTGGTTATGATCCTTTAGCACCATGCGAGAAATAGGGTTGGGATGTGGACAACAGACCGAACAGTCGAGTCCATGCTGCCTGTGATGATTTGAGGGTCGGATTCCTGACATTTAACGTCGGCCACTGTCGCCGTGTGTCCTGACAGTACGTGCACCTGAGCCTTTGAACGCATGTCCCAAACTCTGGCGGATGCGTCCCGGCCGGCGGTCACGAGAACGTCCAGTGTCGGATGCAGGGATAGAGAATATACACCGGATAGATGGCCATGGTAATGACGGATGACCTTGTTCGCTTCCAAATCCCAGCATTTCACCATCTAAGGAGATAACCCGTGATGATGTGATCGTGACATTGACAAATGGAAATCATACCTTGTCCTCCGCACAAGAGAAGAGATATGGGTGTCGTGGCGACACAGCCAAGCCGCGGACAGTTGAAATGTGGCCGGTCAATGAGAGCCTCAGCTCCCCTGAAGCCAGATCCCATATCTTGATGACACGGTCTCCTGCGCCGGTGGCGAACCACTTGTTCCCCGGCTCTACCGCCACACTCCGCACCCAACCGAGGTGGCCAGAGATGACACGGACCAGTTTCCATGGTGGGTGATACGTGGGTTTGATGGTGCGTACGGTTTTGTGTAGGGCAAGTGCTTGAGAAAGTTTTGTTGATGAACTGAAGGTCGAGGGCTGGGGTGCAGGGGTTTTGTCTATGGTCGCTATTATCCTAGAGGCGTTGCTGTCGGCGGAAGCTGAAGATGTGATCAATGAGAGACTAATAACAAGGGCAGCACAACGCACGACCAGCAGTTATCAGTTTCCTGTTATCCTTTGGTCTTGAGGGACCAACACCACCTTGCTGTGCAACTAGGGCAGCAGGCAGCTCTTTGCAATGGCGATATTCGTCGTGAATTTTGACGGCCAGTCGTAGCCGTGCGCTACCTCACGGAGAACATGAGGTCCTGCTCGATGTCGCCGTTTTAAAGACTCACCTCGTTTCCTCGTCCTGCATACCATCCTCAGGTGCGGATGCAAATATATCTCGCGTACGTTTGGCACTTCGTTGGTGCAAAGCTTCTAGGGGGGGAAGGGCAGCAGCAGTGGCCATGTTCTTGTTGAGATAGGCGTGGAGATCGTCGAATGCGGCGAGAAGGTTGTTTGGTCGTGTTTATCAGCACGTCTTTTCCACACCACCATCACCCAACGGCGTTGGATCGAGAAAGCCTGCCACTGTCGAGAAGGCCGATTTCTACTGTCGTTACTTGATCCCGCTGTAATAGTAGTAGTTGAGGATTACCGCTCCTCGTCATGTCGGACGCAGCAGAGTTAAAGAAACTCGTGAAACAGCTGCAACCTGCGCAAAATCCTTCAGTAAGGCATCTCCTTGCGTAAATCTCACCCGTTTCTGACTGCCTTTTTCTTTTGACAGGATTTGATCGCCCTCTTGAAGACATTGAAACAGGATTTTACGGTCACTGAAGCGATACTTAGGGTGGGTGTTGCTCGTCCAAATTTTTTCTCAAATCCTTATCTAACCCGGTCCCAGGAAAGCAAGGCTGGGCTAGCTGTTGGTAAACTTCGCCAGCACGCATCGAAGGAGGTGGCGGATTTTGCAAAAGATCTCGTCAAGAAATGGAAAAGTCAGGTAGAAAAGGACAAGTTGAGCGCTGGAGGAGGCAAAGTACAACCGAACGGCAAGGGTCTGTTCGCTCCCTTTTTGGTCCGTTTCACTGCTCGATATTTCATACAGTGTCAAGCCCGGCGGGTACGCCAACGACCCCAACTGCAACAAACGTCGTTCGCACATCCAAGTCTGACGGCGTCAAGGGTGGCACTGGTGATTCCACACGAGACAAATGCGTCGAACTTCTCTACGATGGTCTTGCCTGCGATGCGAACGCTCGTAAGTCTACTTTTCCCTGATTCAGGCTGTCCCATGATTATGCTCCTGTTCAGCGATCGAGCAAATATTGCAGAGAGCTCGAGCTCTTGAAAAGGCTGTTCTCGCGAACCTTGGGGGGGCAAATGCCGAATACAGATCCAAGATCCGCTCCCTGTTCGTCAATCTTAAGGACAAGAACAACCCAACCCTTCGAAAGAGCGTCGTTGATGGTGATATCTCTGTCGAGAAACTGAGTACCATGTCTAGCAAGGTTCGTCACCTATGGTTCCAGTAGTACAGCTCTAATCATGGCATAAACAGGACATGGCGTCCGACGAAAGGAAAAACGCGGATCAGAAGATTGCGGAAGAGAATTTCCACAAATCTCTTGCAGCTGGCGAGCCCCAGGCAGAGACGGATGCTTTCCAGTGTTCGAGATGCAAACAAGTATGTACAACGGCCTCAGTATCGTCCGCTTTGCCTTATCGTCTTTGATAGCGAAAATGTCGATATCGTCAGGCCCAAACCCGGAGTGCTGATGAACCCATGACGGTTAGCTCTTCTTTTCTCACCGATACGATGGGGTACTGATCGTTCATCTTCCAGACTTTTGTGACGTATGTTTTCTGTTTCAGTTTTTTTTTTGGCTAGTACTGACATTCCACTCACTCAAAGATGCACAAACTGTGGTAACAAGTGCGTCTCTTTTCCTGCATCCCCTCTGATCGCGCAGTTAACGCCATTCCTAGGTGGAAATTCTCCTAGACGCTCGTCTTGTACATCATCACATATGAAAATTTCACAGATTGAACTATATTTGTCGCTGTCCACCCATCGTCTATGAAGCTTTTCAAATATCGAGTTTCTTTCTTCGTAGCTGTTCTGTGTCATCCAGTATACTATATTCTCTTTATATGCCATAGTTTCCATAGTTTGAATCCAGGCCCGTCGAGATAAGATCAAATTGCATACCCTGTGTTGAACCAACCTGGGGCCGCGGGGATCATAAATATCCAAGCTCTTGTTCCATATCACATTCTTGTGATACCGGGAAACCTCGGCGTCGCCACTCCCCCTGCCCCTGCACCGGCACGTACTCGGATTTGTAGAAGAGAGAACGTGGTATCAGGTCTGAGTGCGCAAGTACGGTGACCTTCGCGGGTGGACTACATCTGTAGAGGAGCCATAAGGAGTCCGATTATTCCATCCGAGACGGTCCGAGTGCCGTATATCAAATGTCATGGTTACATGCATCGGAACATAAGATAGAAAGGCCTTACCCAACGGAGGAGGATTGGAACCGCATGGTTTTTTGTGCTGCTTAGCCTTGCTTAGCGAAAGCATCCCTGGGGAATCCGAGACGCAACAAGCTCAGCAAGGAAGCTCAAACTTGAAGCTTGAAGACCGATCTGTATCACACGACACGCATTCCGAGTCAGGTTTATCATTTAATGCGTTCGACTCGGAGATCATGGGAGCGACATGTGAATGAAAGGGTGTCCGGTTTGCCTTTCGATTTATGGCATTCCAAGACTCGGTGAGGGATAGAGAGCGCATCCGAGTGGCTGAGCTCCTGAGTGCATATCGTGGATGCCGACCTATTACTAGTATCCCGAGTCCTTATGGCCCTCCGTGAATTGGGTCATGGTGTGCTTCTGCCAGAATCCCGAGGGCATGGCCAAAAGCACATCACCTGTGTAGTATCTCTGACTTGCGATTCTTAATCTTGGTCCGAATCGGAGGCCGCAGACCCTGCTGCACCAGGTTAAGTAAAATTATGCCTTAGTATAGGTCGCAATCATTTCCGCTGGCCGGAGTAAGCGATACGAGGTTCGCATTGAAAGATATTGAAGCTTTGAAGTATGTTCGATCTCTCGAGCCGGCCTCGATGCGTCCGACTCGTAGGGTAGCTAAGTACATCAATGTACATGCAGGAGCCCGTCGGAAAGCAAGCCTTTTGCTTGAAAAATATTCGGATCGCAAAAGACTGCTTTCGGTGCAGAACATGTTGGTTGCACTGCATGGCATTAGAGCTGGTCCCTGTTTGTGTACCCCTACAGCAACAAACGGCGACTCATGTGACGCACTGGCTAGCGAGTCTAAGAGCTGGTCCCCGCGCGGCCGCATGTCACAATTTTTGCTTGGCCAATGACAAGAGTGAATACTTAGCTGTTCATCTGTTGTCGACGGAACCATAGTCGGGACTGTCACGCATGCTATCCTATTCTACATGTCTCAGCCTTCGGCGAATGTGCGATCAGTAGATGAATTTCATCAAGGGATGCACGGTGTGTGGCAGTGAATATGTTACTGAAGGTTACTGATATCATTCGAGAGCCAGTGCGCGCTAAGCAACAATTTAAATGACTTTGATCAAGGCACACCATGCCGTTACGGTTAACGTGAATTCTGCCACTCAGGGGTCCCTGATCAATCAGAACTCGGGATTCAGCGTTCAATCTAATGAGATCTAAATGTCAAGTAGTTTCACCAAGGCGAATACAAGGTAATTTGGAATTGAATTCGACACCTTGATGAGGGGTGGTGTTCCTAACTTCGTCTATCACCTTGACAGATCTTGAATTTCACCCAAATGTGGTATGTTCCAGGGCGGCATCTTCTTGTTTCGCATGATTTACCTGCTTAGCTCAAGGCGGTGTCGAGGAGCCCTGGCAGACCTGAATATTTTCTGTCTCGTGGGCTGTGCGGAATCTTTGGGACCCTACCGTTATGATGGGCCACCCGTTTAAAAGCAAGGTCTCAGTGCCTCTCCCCTCGCAACGATGTTCAGCATGACCCCCGTGACATTGGTTTTCTGCCTCTTGTTCTCTCAGGCTTTGCCAGCGCTTTCGTACGCCGTGGCTGGGAGAGACAGCGGAATAATTGCAGGTCTCCTGTCACATCCTGGTGGTGGGACCAGACGGTCTCTCTCAGCCCGTCAAGCTGGGGTCTGCGATCTCGGATACCATGCGTGCACTGACTGTAAGTCCATATCGTCCTCAACCGTTCGCTATCAGAATCTCATTGCGCTGCGCCACTTGCTTTTTTAGTCGATGGTTGCTGCCAAAATGGTACGAATTGTGGTATCTGGGGAGGAAAGCCGGGGTGCTGCCCCGTTGGCAACAATTGCGTCGCCAACAGCGACCCGTGCATCTACCAGGGCGATGTTCTTTGTGCAGACTTTGACTTCTGTTGTCGTAAGTTGTCTTGTCACTTGCAATGTCGTTGGGTGGATACTGACGCGCCCTTGTGATTTTTACAGCTCCTGGTGACACCTGTTATCGGGACGCCGCCGGCGCTGCCAGGTGTTCATCCACGGGTACCACATCCATTTATGAGTCCGGCACCCCCACCACCACACGTTCACTAGCTCCGACTACCTCGAAGACCGTGATCAGCACCACGCCAACACCAGTCATTGTGACGCAAACCTACACCACCCCTAAGGTGCCCGCAACGACGACAGGTGGTGGCGTCACCTTCCCTGGCAGGTAAGTTTCCCATCTGATTGCCCCAGTCGGCCTTGTACTGATATGTGTTGGGTAGCATTCCTACCACCATAACCCCGGGTAACTCTGCGACGTCCTTGACCTCTGGCCGTACCGTCCTCTGCATGGTCGTGGCTGGGCTCCTTGCCACTTTGATTCCACTCTAAAATTTGAATTCTGGCTTCCTAAGGGACCTAGTTTCCGATACGACTTTTATTTTTTTACGGAGGACATTCTTACGATTCGGAATTATGCCTTTCTGTTGCAATAATAATGGAAATCCGTGATGAGACTGTAAACGATGCTGAGCTGTATCTGAGGATTCGCCTGTGCATGACCGTGACTAATACGTGAATGTGTCAATAGACTCCCTCATTCACCACGACGAGGACGAACATCCCCCAAGTCCAGGGTCGACCAAATTTGGAGGCTGTTCTACTTACAAGCTGACCCTCACCTCATCATGGCATCAACATCAACGACGCCGACTCTCACCCCAGATTCCACAGGGACAGGCACATCCTCCCCAGTCTCCCCATTGACGACCAAGAAAGCGCGTCGAGGGGCCAGTGTCTACCCCAACATGACCACTAACAAACCGCAGAAGCCTTTCAGTCGCAGTGCCGCGAAGCGAGAGAGTGTCATGGCCTTGGGCAGCATCGAGCATCTCCAACACTACTTCACGAAGACGGGCATCGCGCCCAAGAAAGAGTGAGTGACATTGGGTCATATGCGACCGCGATGGACCTTGCCCTCAGTCGTGTTCTCGCTTGCTTATAATCGTCTAGCGAGAACAAACTTTTCCAAGGCCTTGTACCAGCTATCGGCGGTCTATCCCACGTTCGCACCAGCCCGTCGACGTCTATCACTTCATTCACCCTACCCCCCTCTCCTGAAATCCCCACCCACGCTCCCCCCGCATTCCCTCCCTACGTTAAGACGTACGAAACCGACCCAGACTCCCTGCTCCCCGGTGTAGTAGACGATCTCTCGGCCGTCTCCCGCATATGGCAGCTAGACACAGCTCTCGATCCGGATTTAGATACGGCACCTATCGACGTGCTGGGCGTCCTGAAGATCACAACGCGGGCCATACGCTCCATACGGAACTACCTCGTCTCCCTCCCGGACGAATCTGCTGGCACGATCCGCGCCAACTTCCGGCCAACGACACTCGGTCCCGGGAAAGCCTCAAGTACTGCCACTTCATCGTCTTCGACGCGGCCAGATCCCCTGACGCTGATACGGCGTGCTGCGCTCGAGGTCCTGACGGTGTTGAGGGCGGTGGAGGAGAACTGCCGGCTGCCGCTGAGTGACGAGGCGTATGACCGGCAGAGCGACGTTGGGCCACGCGGTGGGAGTGAACACTCCCGTGTGGCGAGTCCGAGCGCCCATTCGGCCGACTTGCAGCGCGATGATGAGTCGGAGGGGTATCCAGTTCAGGAATTCGCCGCTGATGTGTCGATCACCTTCATGCATGTGCAAGGGCGGAA
>Ga0307516_10010054_pt1 | contig 10464 bp, 10 predicted proteins | sample 19_EM_MG_FD_203310 | JGI IMG/M metagenome (GOLD analysis project Ga0307516, IMG submission 203310) | Populus trichocarpa ectomycorrhiza microbial communities from riparian zone in the Pacific Northwest, United States - 19_EM | ecosystem: Host-associated > Plants > Roots > Unclassified | place...
GGGGTGGGTTTTCTAGATATGTTTCTCAAAGTACGATTTCATACCAAGTACGACCAGCTGTCCGAATTTAAAATTCATGTAGGTGAAGTAAACGTTCAACATTGCGCCAGAAATGAAACCCTGGATCCGCGAATTCGTTCGCCGGTGCACAGACGTTATGAGGGATGAACGGGGACCCACAATGTACTGAGCCAGAAACATCATCGAAACGAGAGTGTAATTCACCTGTCCCGAGCCAGACCGTCAGAGCACGGGTTGAGCTGAGGGCTGCAAGCCTACATTATAATGTCTTTGAATGGCTGGAATGAGAGGTCCAGTTGCTCCAATATTCCATCCTTCCAAGAATAAAGCCAAACAGATAGCAGCAAATTTGATGTTGAGTTTTCCGACGTCCAGGCTGTAGGCTGCCGTCACGATCGGTGGCTCGTTCTGGGTCAGGGTCGGATGCTTCTCAACGTCTAGGTTCTCCACGCTGATAACATCCAATTGGGATGCCTTCTCAGACTCGAACGAATGTCGAGCAGAGGGATCAGCAGGGTGGCCAGCCTGGGGGGTTACGGCAGATTGGGACGGCGAGGCTGCCACCTCGATGGTGGTTACTAGAGCCATTGGAGAGAGGGGAAGAGAGGCGATAGGCGTCTCTCAAGCCCAAGTTCCGTGGATGGCGTACATCCACCCCAGATTCCAACGTAAAGATAGTAAAACCCACTCGTCCATGATTAATTGGCGAAACGTACAAGATTCGGGGGGGCGGGATCGGGGGTCCGGAAAAGTCCCGCAGGCAATTCGGTTGAGCTGAAATTACGAGAGGCCACCACGGTATTTGGGTCACGGGCACAAAAGCTGGGGGTAAGTACATGCCGTTGTCCGGGTTGGGCTGATGAGGAGGGTGCTGTCGAATGAAACGAAATCCTGCCCGTGCATCCGCAGGTTAGCCCTTGTGCGCGACGACATCGAGGACTTCGCCATGTGATTCGAAGAGACTGCATAAGGGTGCTTTCAACACCGCAACGCCTCTTCAAGCTTGAATCGCCGCGTTTTACCAACAGAATATAGGGAATGTGAGCGCGAGGGGGCCTCGATCACCGCCCTTGACCCGAACCTCGAAATTATGGATCAACCTCACGGGCACGACCCTGCAGAAACTCTGCGAACAGCAACAACAACGTTCAACGGAACGGTAAACGGAAGGTATTCGCCAAACAATAACCACCCTCGCAATCGTAGCTGACGATTTTGGCGACAATTAGGCGTAATGGCCGTGTTTTGTCACTCCCAGAGGTTCGTTCCCTATACTCCACCAAGCTCGTTTGTTTTACCCCCTGTTCTAGGCAAGGTCACTCGAACAAGGCGCGCTCGTGACGGTGGCGATTCTGCGCCGGCAAATCAATGCCGAATCCTCTCCAATTTACCGCCTCCCGCCTGAATCGCTCGCGATGGTGGCTTCCTACCTTAATATCAGGGATCTCTTCACCGCGGCCCACGTCTCCAGCCGTTGGCGTGCGACGCTTCTCTCGGTTTCAAGCTTGTGGTCGAACATCCAGCACGGGAACGACGACGAGATGTTGGCCATGCTCGAATGGTCGAAATCGGCACCTCTCCGCGTCTCCATCAAGTTCGGTTGTCCCCCAGAAAAGGTCATGAACACCCTGTACAACAACTCCGCACGAATTGTCTCGTTGAGGTCGGACAACCGCGCTGTTTTAAAGAAGTTGCTCTCACGCCCCGTGGGTTCCCTCAAGGTACTATCGATTGGGGTGGATGGACCGGATATCTTACATGATGCCCGCGACATAGCAGATGAACCGGCGGAGGTTGTCCCATCTTTGAGGGTACTGAGTGTGGAGGGTAACATCGGAGGCTTCGGGTTTTGCGTTCCCCATCTTACCCACTTCAAATTCAAGGGGTGGTATTCCCAAGAGACGGATGGCGAAATGCTCCTTTCGATCCTTGGGGTGTTTCGGCAGTGCCCAATGTTGGAGGTGGTGGATGTCGGATGGGGAGAAGAACTCTATAACTCTGAGGACATCGCCTTGGCGGGGCGGGACGTCATTTCCCTCCCTCACCTCCGCTATCTCGCCCAGGAGCAATACGTTGAGATCGATCAACCTTGGTTACCAGATCTCCTGCACCTCCCCCAGTTGTGCTCGATATATCTGAAGAAGCCACCGATTGTATACGGCCCCGGCCCCGGCCCGGTGCCCCTCCCCTTCCTCGACCACAAATCGTCTTACCTCTCCGATATCAGACGTGTAAAGCTCGTAACGGTGTACGATTATTCTGAGAATAGGATTGAAACCTTCATGGAGGTCATCAATGGCCAAGGGACCTTCCTCTCCTTCCAAAAAACCATACTCCCAGGGGGGCTTCACCGTGATCCGTGGACGATCATCGATGGCGAGATAAACCCAGCCAATTTGCGTGCTCTGAGGTTCATCAATACTGGTTCCCCCATGGTGTTGTGCCTCGACAATCACCAGTTACGGCGTGGCGGAGGTAAATTGGCAAACTACGTCGCTCAGGGGTTGCGGGACTTAGAGAACGTCACCACTTTAATTCTTTCCAACTCTGCCATCGAACCGTGCCTCTTCGCGCTCGAGCCGGAGAATCCAGAGAAATCCTGGTGGTGTTCGACCGTCTACTCACTTGTAATTTGCTTGCCTTCCAAACTCGACCTCACCGGGACAGATATGTTGCAGTCTCTCCTCAGAGTCGCGAAGAAGCGCAAAACTGCGAAAGCCCCGTTCCGGTCCGTCACTTTGGTGATCCCATCGACGACTTTAGTGGTGTCACCGGGCGAGTTGGCAGCACTAAACGAGCATATCGAGCGGTTCGAGTTCTTGGCTGGGGATGATGCGTTGGATTGGGATGTCGATAAGTACTTCATACCTGACTACGACCCTCTGCGGAGGCGAAGAGACGAATCCGCGTTTGACCTGGATGAGTCCTGAGCCCCACGTTGTTTACCCTACCCTGGCCAGGTAGCTACGTATACCAAATGTAGAGCAGCCATATGCTGTATTCTGTTTATATCTTACATCTTACGCATCCACCCCCCCCCCCCGATGGACCCGGCCAAACGGAACCTTATGGTGGCTATCCATTGGACCTTTTCCCCGTCGACTATGAGTCGAATGTGTGGTGACTGCTGGACACGAGCACAAAGTGTCTGGAGACATCCGCCTTTACTTTGGGTGTTTAGTGGGGTAGGACGAAAAGCACGCGTCATGTTTGCCAAGTCCAGAACTTCCGGTACCGGCAACCTCCGAACAGCCCTGTTCGAGGGAATGAATGCGGTGCGCTGGCACCTCAGCACCCTATGGCCAGTGTCCAGAGAAGTAACAGTCCCACAGCGGGATCCAAATTAAGATCGGCGGACCAAAATCTACACTCAGCGGCACAGCAGCTCACCTGGGTCGCTGATGAAGGAGCAGTTGACGGCGATGGCACATCTCAATTTATTTGGGATCAGATCCCTTCTAGCGGGGAGCCTTCAGAGGCTCAGTATGATCGACAGCAGTTTGCGAAGGAGTCCGCTACCACAGAAGCCGTATCCACCCCAAGGAGGGAGGTTGCGACCGACAGCAGTTTGTGAAGAACCCCGCCACCACAGAAGGGTGGGTGGTGAATTAACGACATGCAATGCCATTCGGAGCCAGATTCCCTGGAGACACAGCGAGACTTCTGTCCCCCGAACCGGAAATGGTTAGGGAAGGTCTACTGGCCGGTTTGGTCCCCGTGATTGTAGGGTTTGTTGTTGCACTTGTACGCTAGACACGAGCGACCGTAATTGGCCTCCTTTATTCCCGCCACACTCTAGATCTGTTTCTTTCTGACGACCCTGCACGAATGTTGGACCTGTGTTCTGATTCCTGGAGAGTGCGTAGGCTATACACACAGGTGTGAGCCGGAAAGTAAAACCGAACGAGCGGGTTCGCCAGGAGACGAGAGTGTATTGACGCGTTGGAGAAATCTTGAGTTTATTGGGAGGTTCGAACTGGCATCCAAAGGGAAAACGAGTGAAGGCGCAACGAGTAAAGCCATACGCTGACCGACGAGAGCAGCTCCCGCATATCCTGTCGCCATAATTTCAACGGTTTTCTTCATCTCGGAAGGACTAATTCAAACCTCTCACTTCAACGGAAAAGTACTCCATTGCCTGGCGGCGGCAAATGGGGGTATCTCCTTGGGGTTCGTTCGAAATACTCTACCGGAGTGAAGGCGCAAGGGTATATATTCTGGGCACTGAAGCTGAAGAGCGGTACCTTCACTCCCCCCCCGTTCCCTGGTTTCTTATCGTTTTCCACACCCCTACCATTCTTGCCTCGCACAGAACCAACAGGGCTGCTTAAAGCTCAAAACTCTCAACCCACCAAACAGCCTACAATTTCCTCCAACCCCGCACTGCCAACTTGGAGATGCCTTCCACACCCACCACCCCATCGACGAAACGACCACAAAATAGTTGTTCGTTGTTCGTCAAAGTGGCCCGCCGGTTCCCGTCCTTGTTGGCCACCGTTATCCACGCGTGTCTCGTAGCCGTGATTGCTGGTTCCGCCATACGGTTCTACGTGCATGTACACGCGCAACCAGCACTTAAGAAAATCCCACACAACACAAGTGGAGTGAGTTTTTCTTCGTTGTCACTAACCCCGGTTTCGTTCAAACTGACACAGTACATTGAAGGTCGCTCTCATCGGAGACGGTTATCAAGTAGATTTGGCCCGCCAGATAATGTCGATCAAATGGGAGATCGCGGGATGCGGAGCATACGCACGATCGAGATATCCCGCTTCGGATAACGGACTCACTGACGTCGAAGGATGTGACGTCCCTGATCGAGCCATGGATGTATACTTCAACGGGTGGGTGTATATTGGGTGCCAACGTCCGCGATATATTTATGCACAACCAACAGGGCGTCCAAGCCAAGTTTTTCATACGATCCAGCCAAGTTTCCGTCCAGCCCAATACACGGAACACTGTAGTAAGATTCACAACATGGTCCTTCATTTGTTTATCACGCGAACACCCTTCCTGTCTAGCGTGCATACCCTCAATGTCTTCGACGTGAACCACGATATAGACTCCCTCGCTGGGGGTATCCTCCCATTCGAGAACTACTCAGCGCTCTCGCGTTCGTGATCGAGAAGGATAGGGGCACCTCCGTACCCATCATCGCGTTCGCAGCCAGTGGAAAACCGGACAACTTTATCATCGAATCCACCGAGTGGCAGACGAAGAGCAAATACACCTACGATTCCGGGACTGGGCCAACCGTGGGAGAGGTTGAATCTAGGGTGATTAGAGTTACAGCCAAGAGGATGCCACTCGCACAGGCATTTACGATATTTGTGCTTGTTGTCAACTCTGCCTTAGCTATTGGTTCGGCCTACGTTACACTCCTCGTCCACTTCAAGAAGGATGGGGTGCACGATGCAGTCCTTCTTCTCCCGGTCACCATCGTTTTGACCATTCCGGCTCTTCGGAATCTTTACGTCAGCTCACCTCCGTTTGGTATATATCTTGGTGGGTCTCAGCTCCTAAAACCTCAGTTTAACGACTGAAGCCACCCCTCAGACACATTTGGGTTCTTCTTGCAGATGGTAACAGTTGCGCTGTGCTCCATAATACTCTTATACAAGGCTGCTGGGTCGTCCGCACAAGCCTCGACGAGCCACCCATGATAGTAGAAAAGGCTACATCAGCAAACCCTTGAATAGTGTTTTCCCCAAGCGGTCGGGTAGCGCTGTTATGATGCCTTAAATTCCAAGTTCAAACACCAACGATACGTTGTGTCCGTCATTTCGTGTCTATTATTCCGTTTCTATCAGGGCCCGCTCGCGTCGGTAGCCACCCTCCCTCAGTGTTCGTTTTTATTCTTTACACACGGGATCAGTATCTGTTTACATATTCATTCTCTGAAACCACTGCGATTGGACTATAAACCGACTGTTCGCCTTTATTCCCCGCGCGCCAAGACTGAACGACTGAACTCTGTTTATCCAACTCCTGTAGGCTCGTTGCTCAGCTCATAAGCGCCACGGAGGAAGGTGGGACATCTCTCGATACCATCACTGGGGTGGAAGGTGACCGTTGACCGGCGATGGACCACGCAGCTACACGTCTTGTATGATTAGCGGGCACCTTGGACATTCGTTGGGTTGCCTGCTGGGCGAGCCGCCCCCTGCTTGAACTAGCCCTCGGCCAAGTCGTATTTGTTTCCACCAAGCTATGATAAATCATTCCTCGGGATCTTGCAGTCAGTGAGTCCGACTGGCGGTGACAGGGCGCACGATTGGCGGGGTGGGATGAACCGAAGGGGACATTCGTCTACGGTGAGCGGAGAAATAGAGGGGAATGAACCGGCGTGAATCCCAGAGAAGGCGTGAGTCGTTTACACGTTCCCAACGCATCCGTCGAATGATTTTCGGAAGAACGTGGATGGAATTGTTGCACAAGTTCATCGAAGCCTATCGAATCACCCCCGAGTTCCGTGAAAGCGCGTGAGATTTCGAAAGACCGCAAAGAAACGGGTGAGGGAGCTCATTCCAGCTCTTATTGGATCCCACGACAACAAAGTAAATTCTATTTCAGGGGTTTCCCAATGAAAACGATGAAAGCAAGAAAGCAGAACAGGCACAAGAGGGAAACTGACCCCCCACTACCAAGAAAGTGGAAACACGTCGGAAGGCAAGCCCGACGGGGTCAGGAAATCCCTACTGAACGGACCAAAGAGGTTGTGGAACGCCTCGGTCATCAACACAAACCCTCTTCTCGGTCTCACTGAGAACCCCTTCAGCCTCCAAAGCGCACCTGACAACATCTCTATCGAGCCTCTCCCACCTGCTCATCCTTCCGACAGCCTTCGCGTCCAGGTCGATGATGCTCACCATTGCGCTCTTCGCATCATCTCCGTGGCCACGGATGACGATTGAACAATCTTTGAAAGTTGCACAGAGGAGGTAGGAAAGGAGTTGATAGCGCTTTTCGGACATCCCGTGAGCAAGAGCATCAAACCCCCGTGGATGGGAGGGTTTGTCGTTGAGCTTGAGGTGGAAATGTGTATCCAGGAACCTCCTCCACTCGCTAAGACATGGGTCCACCTCCTCACAGACCTCAGCGGAATCCACAATCGGTAATGGTTCGTTCGGGTATTCACCAGCGGGTTTCCCCGTGATAAGAGTTGACAAACCCTCAATATCCAACTGGTCAAGAGACCTCTGGATCCCGGAGAGTTTGGCCAGAACAGCGTGCTCCATCAAAATGGGGACAATTGTTTCCACAAACTTGGAACGGAGTTGGGAAGAAAGCGCGTGTGAGGGAATCGTGCGGTCCGGGTCGATCTGCCGTGCCAGCATCTCGGCCGAAGAATCCTGCCAAGATGGGGGTTGGTTAGTAAAACGCACGATCGAAGGAATCAAAATGACGAAATCAGTGGACAGAGAGACGTTACCTGGGTCGGATTCAGGACTTTGCCGTCAACGAAGATCCTCAACATGTTTATCGTGCCTCCGCTTTGGACCCAGTCGTCCCAGAGCGCATACAACCCGATTCCCATCCTCTTCGAATCGGGGGAATAGAGTTCGAGAGGGCAGTAGCGTGGGATATACAATCCTGGGTGCGCGTTGCGATCGGCGTGCTTCTTCATACAGAATCGACACATGTGCGACTTGACGGAGCGCGAAACGGTGGAAAGGTGCGTTTCGTTGGGCTTAAACCCCCATTTGGGCTATGTACAGAGCGGATGATCAGCCCTCGGACCGGAAGAAAAGGGCTTTGATGACATCACGACTGTAAGTACCTTGATCTCAACAGCCCACCCTTTGCTCCCAACGAGATTGGTTGCGAGTACGGCCTTGGTGCGCTTGAGGTCAATACCGTCCTTGACCCTCCTCTTCCCTGGGCGTTTCCCGTCGTGGACGGCGATCATCTTCTCCAACCAGACTGGCTCAACTTCTACGTGCTCGAGGTGGGGAAGGAACTCCGCCGGAACGAGTCGTGAGATGACTTGTTCTTGAAAGTCGACGGTCGGATCTTCCGCATCTTCCAAGTTCATGTCTTCCTTCCCAGTGGGCGCCGTTGGGTCGGATTGTGAACGGTGCGGAGTTTTTCGCAGGCGGAGGACCATTCCGTCGAATGACGAACACCGGGGACCATTGTAGGAGAAGACGATGGTGGATCCCCCTTCCGCAACGTATTCCCAATCGTGAGGGTCTGTCCGGGAGATTGTGTCAGGGGGTCGTGTGAGCTCGGGTGGGGGCGTTGTCAGTGATTCCTTCGGTTCCTCGCTTAGGTCTTGGCTCTTCGTCAGATATGTGAGACACAGTCGTATTCCACGGAGAATGTAAGAAAAGTACTGCTGGAGAAAAGCGAGGAGCATCCTCGAGAACGACAGCCTTTCCCACCCAGGGAGGGAGAAAGGGCGGGGTGGAGGAGAAGTGGGGGATGACTGGAAAGAAACAACCCGCGAACATTCCACGCTGCCAACCAACGGGGATGATACGAAATTCGTAATATGTGCTGGAAAACGCACTGGAAGGGTCAGACCGCAGTCAAAGAGCACACCCCCAGACGATGGCGAGCAAAAACGCGTATTTCACCTCAAGAGGGGTTTCGGGTGGACGGCGGCTAATTAGGCGTAGCAGCTGATGGCCGTCATTCCGGGTATGATGCGCCTTGGACGGTCATAGACGCGCGAACGGCGCAGTAAACACATCGCATTGACGTTAAAATTAATCCGCGGGCATAAATAAAGAGGTGGCATCTAACTCCGTGCTGGAAGCGAGGGGACTCTGAGGGTAGCTCCCCCTACAATTTGCTTTTTGGTTTCGTCTCCGCCACGACCTCTTTGTTGGCCTTCTCCTTCAGCACTCGCCGAAGAATCTTGCCAGTGGGACTGGGGGGGGGGGTATGCTGTAAATACCTCAACATGGAGGCAACTACATCCGCCCTTACCTTTTAGGGATTTCCGATACCACGACAACTCCCCCACGAAGATACTTTGGGTGCCAAACCTTCCCTTTGATCCACTCTTGAACTTCAATCGTAATTTTCTTTTGGGCGGCGATATCCGTTGTCGGGTTCTTGAGGACAATGTATCCTCTGGAGTCAAAGGACTCAGTTTCCACGACGTGTGGTCCAGCAAGGATCAACGCACCCTGGGAGCTCCAACCCGTCGATAACAACGCCGACGAACCAGAATCCGCGACTTCTGGATGCGTAAGAAGCACAGTTTCTAATTCGGCGGGAGGAACTTTGGGCAGATTGCTGAGATTCACCGGGTAGGAAGTGAGGATAGAGCTGATTACCTTGGAATCCCTTGTACTTGATGAGTTCCTTCTTCCTATCCACAATGCGGAAGAACCCTTTTGAATCCCGCGTCGCGATGTCTCCGGTTTTCAACCACCCGTCAGGAGTGATTGTTTCTCGGGTTGCAGCCTCATTGTTGAGGTACCCCTGGGGGTCAATGTCAGAAGGGGGATCCTCCAGAATGCCCGCCCACACCTTCATCACGTTAGGGCCACGGAGCCAGAGTTCGCCGGCGGAATTCTCCCCCTGAGGCATGTCTTTTCCGTCGTCATCTACAAGCCTAGCCTCCATGTTCGGAACGAGACGGCCGACGGAGCCGATATTTGGAACTCCCTCGTCAGGGAGCATCGCAAGAGCACCAGCGGCGACTTCCGTCATCCCGTAGGCTAACGGACAATAGTAAAGACAAGGTTCGTTCAGCGAGCGGATAAAGGGAAATTACCTTGCGTGATGCGGAGTTTTTGCTTGGGAGTGTCGAACTTCTTATGAAGGCCCATGATGATTGGAGTGGCTAGGTACGAAGCGCTGCTGACCATTGTTCTAAGCGAACTGAGGTCATAGTCCTTCGAGACTAGAAGAAATTATCACCAAAACCCTCTAGATAACGCCAAAGAGAGAGCCTACGAGGGTGTCCGAGGAGACCAAGCGCTATCGGGGGGACAACCCAAATAAGATCAACGCTGTAAGTCTGGATATGCCGGAACAATTCCAGGATATCAAACTTTCCCATAATCACAGATGGTACTCCCTCGAACAAGGGGATAACCAAGCTAGTCGTGACTCCGTAGATGTGGTAGAACGGAGCAGGGTTGATCATAACCTGTGGCTTATCCTGGGGAGTTTGCGTTGAGGCAAACATGTCCATCACTGCGACGAGGGCCCCGTGGGAGATCTAACGCGGCCGATGTCAACCTATGATCCTGTAAGTAACCGAACGATCCATACCTCGACTCCTTTCGGGAGCCCGCTCGTTCCGGAGGAGTAGCAGAGAAGTACGGTCTCGTTAGCTTGCTCGCCGGGGAATTTTTCTTCTCCCTTCAGCTTCCCCCTTTCCGCGATACCCTCGTAGGGGATGAACGGTAACCTTGGCAATGGCCCCGTAGAAACCCCATCCACAAATACGATAACCCTCCTGGCAGCGTCTTCCGGACG
>Ga0307516_10010057_pt1 | contig 10463 bp, 6 predicted proteins | sample 19_EM_MG_FD_203310 | JGI IMG/M metagenome (GOLD analysis project Ga0307516, IMG submission 203310) | Populus trichocarpa ectomycorrhiza microbial communities from riparian zone in the Pacific Northwest, United States - 19_EM | ecosystem: Host-associated > Plants > Roots > Unclassified | place...
CGGTGACCAACGCCAGCGGGATCGAGGACGTGACCGTCACGGTCGGCGCCGAGCGCCGGCTCGAGATCCGGCGGATCACGGCCCAGGGCCTGATCGAGGGCGTGATGGTCGGCGCCGCCACCGACGCCAAGGCGCCGTTCGCGATGACCGTGGGCAACCTGAACGGCGTGCTCACTCACACGCTGGTCGCCGATATCGGCAACAACCTGAAGAACGATCTGCGCGGCACCGCCTCGGTCAACAACCAGGTCGTCGAGACCGGCGCCACCGACTCGGCGCTCCAGTTGAACGGCGGGCTCCACGCGTTCCCCGAGGGCATCGCGATCGTCAACGACCTCAAGTTCCCGGGCATCAAAGGCTTCTGACGCGCGCTGCCATCCGCCCCGCGGGTGACACGGAGTCGACCCGCCGGCGAGCTCGCACTGCGGCTGTTCGAGCGCTCCACGCTCGAATATCTGCAGAAGGACACGCGGATCTCGTTCTCCGAGATCTCGATGGACGGCAGAGATGGGATTGCAACCCGATCTCACCCGGTTGTACCTGCGCGCCATCTTCAAGGCGCTGTCGGACACTAATTTTAGCGTCCGCGCCCCGGGGCCCTCGTGTCGACGCAGGGTGACGGATCCTGCACAATGCGCGCATGGCAAGCACGATCCTCTTGCAGCACGACGGGCCGATCGCGACCGTCGTACTGAACCGACCGGACAAGCTCAACGCCCTGACCCGCGCGATGTGGCTGCGGCTCGCGCAGGTGTTCGCCGAGCTCGACGCCAGCGACGAGGTGCGCTGCATCGTGATCCGCGGCGCCGGCACCCAGGCGTTCGCGCCGGGCAACGATATCTCCGAGTTCGCGACCGAGCGCTCCAACGTCGAGCAAGCGCGCGCCTACGGCAACGACATGCGCGACGCGATCGAGACGATCGGCCGGTGCCGGCACCCGCTGGTCGCCCAGATCCACGGCATCTGCGTGGGCGGCGGCCTCGAGCTCGCCGGGCTCGCCGATATCCGGATCTGCGGTGAGTCGAGCCGGTTCGGCGTGCCGATCAACAAGCTCGGCCTCGTGATGGCCTACGCCGAGATCGGCGCGCTGGTCGGGCTCGCCGGCGAGGCCACGGCGCTCGAGATCCTGCTCGAGGGCCGGGTGTTCGCCGCGCGCGAGGCGCTCGACAAGCGGCTGGTGACCCGGGTCGTCGCCGACGACAAGGTCGAGGACGAAGCCCGGGCGACCGCGCAGCGCATCGCCGACGGGGCGCCGCTGGTCGCGCGCTGGCACAAGAAGTTCGCGCGCCGGCTGCGCGACCAGACGCCGCTCACCGCCGAGGAGTACGACGAGGGCTTCGCGTGCTTTGGCACCGAGGACTTCCGCACCGGCTACCAGGCGTTCCTGGCCAAGCAGAAGCCCGCGTTCAAGGGGCGCTAGCCGGTGCAGGGAGCGCTGCACGGCATCAAGGTCATCGAGCTCGCGCAGGTCATGGCGGGCCCGACCTGCGGGCTCATGCTCGCCGACATGGGCGCCGACGTGATCAAGATCGAGAACGCCGCGTCGGGCGACGACTCGCGCAAGTACGCCGAGCCCTCGATCGGCGGCGAATCGGCCGCGTTCATGATCCTCAATCGCAACAAGCGCAGCCTCGCCGTCAACCTCAAGACGCCGAGCGGCGTCGAGGTCGTCAAGCGACTGATCGCGGGCGCCGACGTCGTGATCGAGAACTACCGCAAGGGCACGCTCGACAAGCTCGGCCTTGGCTACGACGTGCTGAGCGCGCTCAATCCGCGGCTGGTGTACTGCGCGATCTCGGGCTATGGCCGCACCGGACCGTACGCCGACAAGGGCGGCTTCGATCTGGTCGCGCAGGGCTTCGCCGGCATCATGAGCCTGACCGGTCACCCCGGCGGCCCGCCGGCCAAGAGCGGCACCTCGATCGCCGATATCAACGCGGGCGTGCTCGGCGCGCTCGGCATCGCCAGCGCGCTGGTCAGCCGCCAGACCACCGGCCGCGGCCAGCTGGTCGAGACCTCGCTCATGGAAGCGGCGATCCAGCAGACCTACTGGCAGTCGGCGATGTTCTTCGCCACCGGCGTGAACCCGGGACCGACCGGCTCGGCGCACGTGCTCACCGCGCCGTACGAGGCGTTCGCGACCCAGGATGGCTGGGTCAACGTCGGCGGCGCGAACCAGGCCAACTGGGAGCGCATCGCCCAGGTGATCGGCCGGCCCGAGCTGGTCGGCGATCCGCGGTTCACGACCAACACCTGTCGCATGCGCAACCGCGCGGCGCTCACCGCGGCGATCGGCGAGCGGCTGCGCGAGCGGCCGTCGGCGGCGTGGATCAGCGCGTTCGAGGCCGCCGGGGTGCCGGCCGGTCCGGTGAACCAGATCAGCGACATGGTCGCCGATCCGCAGGTCGCCGCGCGCGAGATGGTCGTCGAGGTCGATCATCCGCGCGCCGGACGGACCCGGGCGCTCGGCCACCCGATCAAGTTCTCCGAGACCACCGGCGATCGCACGCGCCCCGCGCCGCTGCTCGGCCAGCACAGCCGCGAGATCCTGAGCCAGCTCGGCTACACCGCCGGCGAGCTCGAGGCGCTGCAGCGCAGCGGCGCCGTGCGGTTCGACTGATCTCGCCGCGGCCGCGCCGCCGTGATCAGCCGTGCAGCTCGCGGAGCACGCGATAGAACGCGGCCTTGCGCTCGAACCCGATGCCCAGCGTCTCGGGCGGCTTGATCTGGCTGTCCACGACCACCGCGTCGTCGGCGAACCCGCCGGTCGGGTAGAACTCGCCGGGGTACGATTCGTTGCCGCCGAGCTTCATCGCGGCGGCGATGTGCAGCGAGAACTGGTGGCCGCCGTGGGGCACGCAGCGGCGCGGCGACCAGCCGTGGGCGCGCAGCATGTCGAGGATGCGGAGGTACTCGGTGAGCCCGTAGCCCAGCGTCGGATCGAACTGCAGGACATCGCGATCCGGCCGCATCCCGCCGTAGCGGATGAGGTTGCGCGCGTCCTGCAGGGAGAACAGGTTCTCGCCGGTCGCGACCGGCCCCGGGTAGTGCTCGCACAGCGTGGCGTTGAGCTGGTAGTCGAGCGGGTCGCCGACCTCCTCGTACCAGTACAGGCCATAGGGCTCGATCGCGCGCGCGTAGGCGAGCGCCGTCGCGAGATCGAACCGGCCGTTGACGTCGACGGCGAGCCGCGAGCCATCGCCGCCCAGGACCTGCAGCGCGGCCTGGATCCGCGACATGTCGGTCGCGAGATCGGCGCCGCCGATCTTCATCTTGACGACCCGGTAGCCGAGGTCGACGAACCGCTTGATCTCGTCCTGCAGCTCGCGCAGGCCCTTGCCGGGCGCGTAGTAGCCGCCGGCGGCGTACACGAACACCGACTCGTCGGGCTTGCCGTCGCCGTAGCGGTCCGACAGCCAGCGATACAGCGGCTGGCCCGCGATCTTCGACGCGAGATCGAACAGCGCCATGTCGACCACGCCGACCGCCACCGAGCGCTCGCCATGACCGCCCGGCTTCTCGTTGCGCATCATCGCGGCCCACGCCTTGGCGGGCTCGAACTGGCCGTCGCTCGACAGCAGGCTGTCGGGCGGGGCGGCGAGCAGGCGCGGCAGGATGCGGCGGCGCAGGATCTCGCCGGCGCTGTAGCGGCCGTTCGAGTTGAAGCCGTAGCCGACCACCGGCTCGCCGTCGCGCATGACGTCGCTGACGATCGCCACGATCGAGCAGTCCATCGCGGAGAAATCGATCCAGGCGTTGCGGATCGACGAGCTGATCGGGACGACACCTTCGCGCACGGCAACGATCTTCATCGGTGACCTCTCATAGCTCACAAGCGAGGAGCCGTGCTAGAGATCTACCGAGCCGCTACGGCGCGGTCGCGCGCAGCCGCAGGCCGGCCATCTGATCGCGCAGCCGGGTCAGGTTGTCGAGGACATCGTGCGCGCCCCAGCTCGGCTGGCACGTCCCGCCGACGCACTGCGCCCCGGTATTGCCGAACAGCCGGCACAGATCCCAGAACAGGATCCCGCCCATCGGGCGATCGAGATGATGATCGAGCGCGGCGAGGATCTGGGTCATCGCGCCGAGGTCGACGTAGTTGCTGCCCGCGCAGCCCTGGCAGCCCGGCTTGCCGAGCACCACGCGATCGGCGCCGAGCCCGGCGAACGCCGCCCACGGCCCGGGGAAGAACCGAAACGCGAACCACGGATTCTGCGGATCCGTCGCGTCGCCGAACGCCGGCCAGCCATTGGACAGGTTGGCGTAGTTCTGCGCCGTCGAGCTGACCTGGGCCGCGGGCGTCGAGCCACCGCCGCAGCACGTCGCCTGCCCTGCATTGTAGTACTGGATGCCGTAGTAATCGAGTCGCGGCGTACCGTCGGCGCGCGTGCAGTCGTGATCCAGCCGCGCCAGCGCCCACGGCGCGTCGTCGTTGCTGGGCTGCTGGCACTGGCCGCCGAGCGTGGCCTGCGGATCGAGCGCGTCGCCGACGTTGGGCGCGGCGCACAGGCCATTGCCGACCTGCGGCACGAACGCGACGAGGAACTCCGGCGGCACGGCGTTGATCAGGTCGCGCGTCGCGAGGTACTTGTCGGTGGTCGGCGCGTAGTAGCCGCCGAGCTCGATGTCGATATCGAAGCCATCGACCACGATCGCGTTCTGGTCGTGAAACAGCTTGGCGACCCGCGCGATCTCGGCGCGCATGCCCGCGACGCCGACCGCGTTGCGCCAGGCGAGAAACCCGCTCGACCCGAGCTCGCCGCCGATCGACAGATAGATCTTCTTGCCGCGCGCCTGTGCCGCCGCCATCGCGTCGCGCAGCGTCGGCGCCAGCGCGAAGTTGGTCGTGCTGCCGGTCGCCACCGCCCAGATCTCGCCGGGATCGGTCCGGATCTGGATGCCAGCGCTGGCGCTCTGGAACGACAGAAACGAGATCACGTAGTGCGTGATCGGACTCACGCCATCGGCTTCCCACTGCTTCACGTGGTTGATGGTCGGATCGGGATCGGCGAGGCAGGCGCCGCCGTTGGCCCCCGCGCCGAACCCGCACAGGCAGTTGACGTACGCGACCAGCCGCGGTGAGCCACCCGCCCCCGGCGGATCCGGCATCGACTGCATCGGCGCGTCGCCGGCCGCGCCATCGCCGGCGCCGCCATCACCGGTCGCGCCACAGCTGCCGCACGGCGCGCTCGGGACGACGTCGCCACAGCCGATCAGGGCGACGAGCGCGGTGAGCGCGGGCAGGCAAACAAACTTCATCCTCCTACAGAGGGCCGACCGAGCCGCTTCGGGTCAGCCGCCCGAACACCGCGGAATCGCTACGGAGCCGGGACCGCGACCGCGCGGCCGGGCCGACCGCTCGCCGTGATCGCGCGCACCTGGGTCGACGTGATCGCCGGCGGCTGCGCCGGGTCAAACTTCGTCCACGTGCCGCCCGCGTCCTGGTACTGGATCGTCAGGCCGGGCGTCGCCACGTTGGCGGTCAGCTTGCCGCTGACGATCTGCGCGCCGGGCACCTCGATGCGATACGCCACCTGCGCCTTGTCGAGCTTGGGGAGCTCCTTGTGGCCGAGCAGGTTGGCGAACCGATTCCAGTCGAGCTTCAGCTTGGCCGTGTCGATCGCCGCGTCGTACGCGGTGCCGTCGGTCGGCTCCCAGGCCGCCCGGTGCCACGCGCGCTCGGCCAGCGCGAGCAGGCGCGGAAACACCATGTAGTCGACGTTGTCGTCGCTGCGCACGGTCTCGGAGAACTGCGCGCCTTCGAGCCCCACCACGTTGGTCGGGATCGCGAGATCGATCACCGGCTTCGGCGCCATGGCCGTCGGGATGAACGCGCTCTTGTAGTCGAGGCCCTGGCGGTCGACCGAGAGCTGCGAGTTGGCCGGCAGGTTGCCCGAGATATACGAGAACAGCTTGTGGACGTCGGTGAACCGGGTCGCCCAGTAATAGCCGCGCTCCTTCGGATCGGCCTCGTACGGCTGATCGAGATAGAGAAAATCAGGCGACGTCAGGATGACCTTGTAGTGCGCATTGGCCAGCTCGTACGCCGCGTTGTCCCACCAGAACAGCGTGCCCCACCAGTTGACGCTCGCGGCGTTGTCGGCGAGGTCGGTGGCGATGTCGAGGAACACCTTGGTCGTGGTGCCGGCGGTGGTCACCGACTTGCGCAGGCCGTCGGACCAGCCGCGGATGCCAAACCCGCGGCGCGCGGCCAGCACATTGACCTTGCGGATGAAGTAGCCGTGCACGTCGTCGACGCTCTTGACCTCACCGCCGGTGGCGTACAGCGCGGCGCACGCCGGAGACGCCGTCCACGCGCCCGGGCCGACCTCGTCGCCACCGACGTGCCAGGTCCTGAGCGTGGCGCCAGCCTTGTCGTACATCTTCTTGACCTCGTCCATCACCTTGCCGACGAAGGCAAACGTCGACTCCAGGCACGGATTGAGGGCATTGTCGCTGTAGTACTGCGTCGACAGATACACCGACTTATCGGAAGGATCGCTGAGCAGATAGGTCTTGTCGCCAGCGATGGCCGCGCGGGCCTCCATGGACTTGATCGCCGCGCGCACGTGGCCCGGCATATCGAACTCCGGGATCACGTCGATGAAGTGCGCCTTGGCCGAGGCCAGGATCGCGACGAAGTCGGCGACCGACAGGTGGCCGGTCCCGGTGGTCTCGGTCGCCGGACCGGAGCCCAGCTGCGGCAGCAGGCAGTGCTGTTCGGTCGGATCGAAACACCGCTGGCTGCCGACCGTGGTCAGCTCGGGCAGGTCGGGGATGTCGAGGCGCCAGCCCTCGTCGTCGGACAGGTGCAGGTGCAGGCTGTTGAGCTTGTAGGCCGCGGCCTGGTCGATGACCTTCAGGATCTCGGCCATCGAGTGGAAGTTGCGGGCGAGATCGATCTGCACGCCGCGGTACGCGTAGCGAGGCGCGTCATACACGACGGTGGCGAGCGGGATCTTGCTGCCGGTCGCCGGGACCAGGCCGGCCAGCGTCTGCAGGCCATAGAACGCGCCGGCGCGGTCGCCGCCGACGATCGTCACGCCGTCGGCGGTGACCTGCAGCGAGTAGGCCTCGGCCGTCGCCTGGGTCGTGAACGCAGGATCGACCGTCACCTTGACGGGGATGCCGGTCGCCGCCGCGGCGATGCCGAGCGTCCGGAAGTGCGTCTTGACGGCGACGACGACGTCGTCGCCGAGCGCGCTCGCGTCGAGCGCGATGCCGGGCGCCAGATCGAGCGTCCCGGCGGCCGTCACCAGGCTCAGCGGCGCCGGGATGACCTCGGCGGCGACGGCGTCGGCCCCCAGGTCAGGCGTCGTGCCGTTGTTGGCGACGTTGTCGGTGAACCGGGACTCCGCGGTCGCGAACACGCTCTTGTCGCCGGGCGTCCGCTGCATGACCTTGAGCTCGGTCAGCGGCGTGACGATGGCGCTCATGTCGGTGACGTCGGTGCTCTTGATCAGCGCCGGCTGCGCGCCGTCGGCGACCACGTAGAACCGCGGCATCACGTCGGTCTCGCTGATCAGCCAGTACTCGGCCTTGAACGGGATCTCGATCGCCTGGCCGGCCGGCCAGCCGGTGAACGCCGCCGTGGGCTCGATCTTGTGCAGGTCGCCATTGACGTGCGTGATCGTGAACTGGTCGGTGTCGACACTCAGCACCTTGCGGATGCTGCTGTAATAGATCGTGAAGCCGCCCGCCCAGGTGAGGTTGCTGGTGTTCGTCAGCACCAGCTTGCCACTGAAGCACAGGCCAAACGGCGCGGTATCGGGGCAGTCCGCCACGGTGCCGCCCTTGCCATCCGGCTTGGTGGGCGCGTTGTCGAGGATGGTGACATTGACCTGCAGGTTGGTGCCGATACTGTCGACCAGCGCCTGCGTCGAGATCCCACCATCGACCTCCTTGGCCGTCTTGTTGTCACCGCACCCAGCGAGTGCGGCGAACAGGATGGCGCCCGCCCAGCATGACAGTGCGACCGATTCACGCTTCATCATTTTATCCACTCACATTCCCTAATAGGTTGAATCCTGCGCGCACAATCGGGGTCAACCGACCTGCGAACCACATGATACCAAACTAATACCACCGGGCTGGAACGTCGCGCAACCGAAAATTTCTAGCCGGCCGGCCTACCCCGGTGGCCAGCGAACGCTCCCGAACTCCGTCGTAAGCCGCGCTACGCCGCCCGCCTGCACGGATCCTTCGCCCTCACCTCTTTGGTATTTACTTGGTCTTATACTGGTAGTACAAGGACGAGGCCTCGATGCGCCTCAGGCGCACGGCCTCCCCCCGTCTCCCCTTTGTCAGGAGAATGTAATGCTCGGCAGATTCCGATGGATCATTCCTGCGTTCGCCGTGTCCGTTTCCCTCTGTGCACTCGCCGTACCGGCGCGCGCAGATACCTGCGCAGCCGCCTGGGCCTCGAGCCAGGTCTACACGGCCGGTAACCAGGCCAGTGAGAATGGCGTCAACTACCAGGCGAACTGGTGGACCCAGAACGAGGATCCCGCGACCCACAATGGCGGCGCCGGCAGTGGTCAATCGTGGACCAGCATCGGCGCCTGTTCGGCCAGCGGCGGCGGCGGCGGAACACCGATCGTTCAAGTATTCGAGAACTGTGGATTCCAGGGCTGGACCGCCAGCTTCACCACCACGGGAAATTTCGCCACCGCGGACCTCGTGAGCCGCGGCGGCGTCGACAACGCGGCGTCCTCGATCTCGATCGCCCCGGGCTTCAAGGTCACGCTGTTCGACGGCAACCAGGAGACCGGCGCCTCGGTCGTGCTGACCGCCGGCGAGACCACCTGCTTCACCGCGGCGAACCTCAACTTCAACGACCTGGCGTCGTCGCTGCGCATCGAGGTCGACAACGGCAACGGCGGTGGCGGCGGCGGGACCGGCACGGCGCGGTTCGCGCCCTACGCCGATATCAGCCTCGGGGTCGGCTCGCAGGTCGCGGTCAACGCGCGCGCCGCGGGGCTGAAGGGCATCACGCTGGCGTTCCTGGTCGACGGCGGGTGTACCGCGTCGTGGGGCGGCGGCCTGGGCAACGTCTCGAACGCGACGTTCCCCAACGGCACCAGCGTCAAGTCGGTGATCGACGCGCTGGTCGCGCAGGGCACCTCGGTCATCATCTCGTGGGGCGGCGCGGCCGGCTCGATCCAGAGCTCGTGCGGCACCGCGAGCCAGGTCCAGGCGATGTATCAATCGGTCTTCAATGCGTATCCGAATATCTCGGGACAGGACTTCGACATCGAGGGCGGCATCAACGTCACGGTGGTGGCGGCCGCGCTCAAGGGCCTCAAGGCGGCCAACCCCAGCAAGTCGGTCTCGCTGACCCTGCCGGTGCTGCCGACCGGCCTGGTCACCGCCGGCCTCAGCATCGTCAACGCGTGCCACGCGGTCGGCTTCCACCCCGACACGATCAACGTCATGGCGATGGACTACGGCTCGGCCAGCGATAACGGCGGCAACATGTTGCTGTCGGCCCAGCAGGCCGCCCAGGCGACCCGCAACCAGACCGGCGATATGATCGGCGTGACGCCCATGATCGGCGTCAACGACACCAACACCGAGATATTCACGCTGCAGAACGCCGCCGCGCTCGCGACCTGGGCCAAGGGCCAGTCGTTCATCAACCGCCTGGCGTTCTGGTCGCTGGCGCGCGATAACGGCGGCTGCGCCAACCAGGGCTTCGCGTCTCCGACCTGCAGCGGCGTCGCGCAGAACACCTGGCAGTTCGCCTCGATGTTCGCGCCGTTCTAGCCAGTTTGATAACAAGCGCTATCGCGCCGCCCGGCGAGATTGATGATCGGCGCGGCGGGTGCCTATGCTCCGCCACCAGCCACCATGCGCCAATTCATTCATGGGTCCCTGCTCGCCATCGTGTTTGTCGCCGCCGCGTCGCCGAGCGAGGCCGCGGTGAGCTGGCCCGCCGGGCAGCTGCTCCCGAGCTTCTCGCCCCCGGCCTCGACGCAGGATCTGATCACCCTGGCGTTTCCAGCGCCGCGCTGGGAAGCCGAGGGCGCGTCGATCTCGCACGCGACCGGCCACCTCGATGGCGACGGCTGGCTGTGCCAGTCCGGGATCGACGCGCCCAACCTGTTCATGGTCTACGGCCCGTACGACACGAGCCTACCGGTGGGCCCGAACACGGCGAACTATCGCCTGAAGATCGACAACAACACCGCGAACAACAGCGCGGTCGTCTCGATCGATGTGCGTGACAATACGACCGGCGCGATCCTCGCCAGCCAGACGATCACCCGCCAGCAGTTCTCGCTCGCGGGGGACTGGGTCACCTTCTCGCTGCCGTTCACGCTCGCCACCGCCGGCGACGCGCTCGAGTTCCGCGTCTACTGGATGGGCGGCGCCTACCTCAAGGTCGACTGGGTCGGCGTCGATCGCAGCGCCGCGGCCGACGCCGCCGTCGTGTTCGCCTCGCTCAAGGGCGCCGTCAACGC
>Ga0307516_10010058_pt1 | contig 10463 bp, 8 predicted proteins | sample 19_EM_MG_FD_203310 | JGI IMG/M metagenome (GOLD analysis project Ga0307516, IMG submission 203310) | Populus trichocarpa ectomycorrhiza microbial communities from riparian zone in the Pacific Northwest, United States - 19_EM | ecosystem: Host-associated > Plants > Roots > Unclassified | place...
CGCGCGCTCGACCGGCCCCGCGGCCTCGGCGAGCCGGATCTCGAGCATCTGGCGCGCGAAGTCCCACTCGTAGAGCGCGGAGGCGACGTCGAGGCCCTCGTAGCACTGCAGCCGGATCAGCCGGCGGCCGAGCGCGGCGGCGAGCACCTTGGCGACCTCGGTCTTGCCGACGCCGGCTTCGCCCTCGAGCAAGATCGGCTTGCCGAGCCGCAGGCCCAGATAGAGCACGGTGCCAAGGCTCGGATCGGCGAGGTAGCGCTCCCGGCTGAGCAGGCCCAGCAGCTCGTCGACCGAGCTCGGCGCCGGCGAGCCCGGCACCCCGGGCGCCGCGATCATGCGAGGGCCTGGACCGCCCGCTTCGCCATCACGCCGACGAGGTGCGCGCGGTACTCGGCGCTGGCTTCGGCGTCGCTGTTGAAGTCGGTCGCGGCCACGGCGATGCCGTCGAGCGCGCTGGCGGCGAGCTTGCCGGTGAGCGCCTGCTCGTAGGCGGTGAGCCGGAACACCTTGGGGCCGGCGCCGGTCACGGCGACGCGAACGCCGGCCGCGGTCTCGGCGACCAGCACGCCGACCAGCGCGTACTTCGACGCCCGGTGCGCAAACTTCATGTAGGCGGCCCGCACGGGGATCGGGAACGCGACCGACGTCACGAGCTCGCCGTGCTCGAGCGCGGTGGCGAACAGCCCGGTGAAGAAGTCGTCGGCGGCGATCGCGCGGCGATCGGTGACGATGGTCGCGCCGAACCCGAGCAGCGCCGCGGGGTAGTCGGCCGCCGGATCGGCGTGGGCGACCGAGCCGCCGAGCGTGCCGCGGTTGCGCACCTGGGCGTCGCCGATCCCGCCGGCGAGCGCCGCGAGCGCCGGGATCGCGCGCTGCACGTCGGGCGAGCGGTGGACCTGATCGTGCGTGGCGAGCGCGCCGATCAACAGCTTGTTGCCATCGACGCGGATCTCGCGCAGCTCCTTCAGCTGGGCCAGCGAGACCAGGTCGCTGGGCTCGGCGAGCTCGAGCTTGAGCACCGGCAGCAGGCTCTGTCCGCCGGCGAGGAACTTGGCGCCCTCGCGGCCGTTCACCAGGCCGATCGCATCCTTGATCGTCGCGGGGCGATGGAATTCGAAGTCCTTCATGTCACGCGCCCTTCTGGTTCGCGGCTTGCGCGGCCTGGATCGCGCGCCAGATCTTCTCGGGGGTGGCCGGCATCGAGATGTCGGTGACGCCGAGCGGCGCCAGCGCGTCGAGCACCGCGTTGATCACCGCGGGCGGCACGCCGATCGCGCCGGTCTCGCCGACGCCTTTGACGCCCAGCGGGTTGTGCGTGCACGCCGTGACGTGATTGCCGACCTTGAAGTTCGGCAGGTCGGCCGCGCGCGGCATGCAGTAGTCCATGTACGAGCCGTTGGTCAGCTGGCCGTCGGCGTCGTAGCGGACCTCCTCGTAGAGCGCCTGGCCGATGTCCTGGGCGAGCCCGCCGTGGGCCTGGCCATCGACGATCATCGGGTTGATGATCACGCCGACGTCGTCGGCGATCGCGACGTCGACGACCTCGGCGACGCCGGTCTCCGGATCGATCTCGACCTCGACCAGGTGCGTGCCGCCCGGGAACGTGAAGTTCTTGGGATCGTAGTACGCCGACTCCTCGAGGCCGGGCTCGACGGTCTCGATCGGATAGTTGTGCGGTACGTAGGCGGTGAACGCGATCTCGCCGAACGTCTTGACGCGATCGGTGCCGACGACGCGATAGCTGCCGTCCTTGAACTCGATGTCGCCGGTGCTCGCCTCGAGCAGGTGGGCGGCGATCTTCTTGCCCTTGTCGATCACCTTGTCGAGCGCCTTGAAGATGGCCGAGCCGCCGACAGCGGCCGAGCGCGAGCCGTAGGTGCCCATGCCGAACGAGATCCGGTCGGTATCGCCGTGCACGACGTCGACCTGGTCGATCGGCACGCCGAGCTTCTCGGCGACCAGCTGCGCGAACGTGGTCTCGTGGCCCTGGCCGTGCGAGTGCGTCCCGGTGAACACCGTGACCGAGCCGGTCGGATGGACGCGCACCGAGCCCGCCTCGTAGAGCCCGGCGCGGGCGCCGAGCGCGCCGGCGACCGCCGACGGCGCGATCCCGCACGCCTCGATGTACGTCGAGATCCCGAAACCGCGCAGCTTGCCGCGCGCGGCGCTCTCGGCCTTGCGCTTGGCGTAGTTGCCATGGTCGTTGGCCTTGAGCGCGAGATCGAGCGTGGCCTGGTAGTCGCCGATGTCGTACTGCAGCGCCACCTGGGTCTGATAAGGGAACTGATCGGTGCGGATCAGGTTCTTGCGGCGCAGCTCGATGCGGTCGATGCCGAGCTGGCGCGCGGCGCGATCGACCAGCCGCTCGAGCAGGTACGACGCCTCGGGGCGGCCGGCGCCGCGGTACGCGTCGATCGGCACGGTGTGGGTGAACACGCCCTTGACCTCGGCGTAGATCGCCGGCAAGTCGTAGGGGCCCGAGAGCAGCGTCGCGTAGAGGTACGTCGGCACCGCCGACGCGAACGTCGAGAGATAGGCGCCCAGGTTGGCGAGCGTCTTGACCCGGAGGCCGAGGAACTTGCCGGTCGGGTCGAGCGCGAGCTGGGCCGAGCTGATGTGATCGCGGCCGTGCGCGTCGCTCTGGAACGCCTCGCTGCGGTCCGACGTCCACTTGACCGGCATGCCGACCTTGCGCGACGCCCAGGTGACGAGCAGCTCCTCGGCGTAGTGGAAGATCTTGGAGCCGAACCCGCCGCCGACATCCGGCGCGACCACGCGGATCTTGTGCTCCGGGACGTGCAGCGTGAACGCCGCCATGAGCAGCCGGATCAGATGTGGATTCTGCGACGTCGTATACAGTGTATAATGGTCGCTGGCCTCCTCGTAGTGACCAATCGCGGCGCGCGGCTCCATCGCGTTGGGCGCCACGCGGCTGTTGGTCAGATCCAGCGTCACGACGTGAGCCGCCCGGGCGAACGCGGCCTCGGTGGCCGCCGGATCACCGAGGTGCCAGTCGTAACACAGATTACCAGGCGATTCGTCCCATACCGCGGGCGCGCCGGGCTTGACCGCGTCGGCGAGCAGGCCCGCGGCCGGCAGCGCCTCGTAGTCGATCTCGACCAGGCCGGCGGCGGCGCGGGCGGCGGCCTTGGACGTGGCGATCACCATCACGACCGGATCGCCGACGTGGCGCACCTTGCCCTGCGCGAGCGCCGGGTGCGGCGGCTCGAGCATGTTGGAGCCGTCCTTGTTCTTGATCAGCCACCCGCACGGCAGACCGCCGAGGCCATCGGCCGCGACGTCGTCGCCGGTCAACACGGCGATCACGCCGGGCGCCGCCTGGGCCGCCGCGCGGTCGATCGAGACGATCCGGGCGTGGGCGTACATCGACCGCACGAACGCGGCGTAGGCCTGGTTGGGCAGCGTGATATCGTCGGTGTAGTTGCCCTTGCCGAGCAAGAACCGGCGGTCTTCCTTGCGCGTGACCGAGGCGCCGATGCCCTGGTTCGTCATCACTTGCCTCCGCGCATGCCGGCCGCGCCCGCGCGCACCGCCTTGACGATGTTGTGATAACCGGTGCAGCGACACAGGTTGCCTTCGAGCCAGTGGCGGACCTCGTGCTCACTGGGATCCGGTGTGCGGTGACACAAATCGGTTGCACTCATGATCATGCCGGGGGTGCAGAATCCGCATTGCAAGCCGTGGTGCTGCTGGAACGCCGCCTGCATCGGGTGCAGCTCGCCGCCGCTCGCCAGGCCCTCGATCGTCATGATCTCCGCGCCGTCGGCCTCGACCGCCAGCATCGTACATGACTTGACCGACTTGCCGTCGACGTGCACCGTGCAGGCACCACACTGGCTGGTATCGCACCCGACGTGGGTGCCGGTGAGCCGGAGCTGCTCGCGCAGCGCCTCGACCAGCAGCGTGGTCGGTGCGCACGCGAGCGTACGCGGCTGGCGATTGACCTTGAGCGTGATGGTGGCCATGGGCGGTGCCTCATAAACACCCTCTGAGATCCAGCGCTTCGCCGCAATAGTTGTTTCATGTAAATGACACGGACGCAGCGTGTCATCTCGATTCCACGCTAGGCTTCCGGACGTGGTGCTCGATACTGACGCTTTGCGGCGCGACTTCCCGGCTCTCGACGCGCGGGTGCACGGCCACCGGCTCGCCTACCTCGACAGCGCATCGACCTCGCTGAAGCCGCGCGCGGTGATCGACGCGGTGGTCCGCGTGTTCACCCACGAGGCCGGCAACGTGCACCGCGGCGTCCACGCGCTGTCGGAGGCCGCGACCGAGGCGTTCGACGCGGCGCGCGACGACATCGCCCGGTTCATCGGTGCGCGCAGCGACGAGGTCGTGCTGACCCGCGGCACGACCGAGTCGATCAACCTGGTCGCCCAGAGCTGGGGGCGCGCCCACGTGGGGCCGGGCGACGTGGTGATCGCCAGCGCGCTCGAGCATCACTCGAACCTGGTGCCGTGGCAGGTGCTGTGCGGCGAGCGCGGCGCGACCCTGCGGATCGCGCCGGTCGACGACGCCGGCCGGATCGACCTCGCCGCGTTCACCGGGCTGCTCGACGACCGCGTCAAGCTGGTCGCGGTCTCGCAGCTCTCGAACGTGGTCGGCACCGTGGCTCCGATCGCCGAGATCGCCGCGCTCGCCCACGCGGCCGGCGCCGTGGTCGTGGTCGATGGCGCCCAGGCCGTCGCACACCTGACAATCGATGTCGCCCGGCTCGGTTGTGACTTTTATGCGTTCTCTGGACACAAGCTATTTGCCCCGACCGGCACCGGCGTGCTGTGGGGACGCCGCGCCCTGCTCGCGGCGATGCCGGCCTGGCAAACCGGCGGCGAGATGGTGGCCGCGGTCGATCTCCATGCGGCCCGGCTGCGCGAGCCGCCGCATCGCTTCGAGGCCGGCACGCCGAACATCGCCGGCGTGATCGGGCTCGGGGCGGCGATTCGCTACCTCTCCACACTCGATAGATCGGCTGTCGCGGAACACGAGTCGCGGCTCCACCGGCGCCTGCGCGAGGCGCTCGCCGGCCTCGAAGGCGTCCGCGTGCTCGGCGTGCCAGAAGCTGCCGTCGTCGCGTTCACCGTGGCCGGGGCGCACCCCCACGATGTGGCGACGATCGTCGACCGCGACGGAATCGCCATTCGTAGTGGCCATCACTGTGCCGAGCCCCTACATCATCGGCTCGGGGTCGACGCCAGCGCGCGCGCGTCGCTGTCACTGTATAACGACGACGCCGATGTCGATGCCCTGATCGCGAGCCTCGCGCGCGCCCGCCGCGTGCTCGGCATCACGGGCACGGGAAGGTGAATGCCGAATGACCGATCTGGACGAGCTCTATCAGGCCACGATCGTCGATCACGATCGCGCGCCCCGCAACGCCGGCACGCTGGCCGCGCCGACCCACGTTGCCACCGTCGACAATCCATTGTGTGGCGATGTCGTCACCGTGCAAACTCGCATTGTAAATGGTGTGCTGCATGACATCGCTTGTGAGGGGCGTGGCTGTGCGCTGTCGCGTGCGGCGGCCTCGATCATGTCGACGATGGTGCGCGGCCGCGACGAGGCGGCGGCCCGCAGCCTCGCGGCGGCGTTCGAGCAACTGGTCCGTGGCGCTCCGGACGCTGCGATCCCGGACGAGCTGGGCGAGCTGCGCGTGTTCGCCGGTGTAAGGCGGTTTCGATCGCGGCGTATCTGCGCGATGCTATCGTTTCAGGCGTTGATACGCGCGCTCGATTCTGCTTCAGTCATATAACGCAGGCGTCGAGCCGTGGTCGGGCCCTCGTCAACCCACGAAACGTAGCGAACAGGCATGGCGATCATCGAGCGGGCAAAATCCGGATCTGAACGACAGGCGGCGATCCTCGAGCGGATTGCGACGAACGCGCCACTGCAGGAGACGCTCGACGAGCTGGTCGCGTTTGTTGAACATCAGATTTCTGGGGCGATGGGCGCGCTCCTGTTGCTCGATCCCGATGGCCGCCATCTGCGCTGCGCCTCGGTCCGCGGGCTGCCGGCCGCCTACAACGCCTTGATCGACGGCCTCGAAGTCGGCGCGTGCATCGGCTCGTGCGGGACCGCGGCGTTTCGCCGCGAGCCGGTGTTCGTGACCGACATCGCGACCGATCCGCTGTGGGTGCACCACCGCGACGTCGCGCAGCGCCACGGCCTCGCGGCCTGCTGGTCGACGCCGATCCTGTCGCGCCGCCGCTCCGAGCACGAGCCGATCACCGGCGATCCGGAACGGCCCGTCCGGCTGGGCGCCGCGGTGCTCGGCACGTTCGCCGTGTACTTTGCCGTCCCGACCAGCCCCGAGCCGGCGCACCGCGAGGTGCTCGCCAGTGCCGAATACCTCGCTTGTATCGCGATCGAGGCCGACTGCGCCGCACGCGAGCTGTCCGAGAGCGACGCGCGGCTGCGGATGTTCGTCGATCACGCGACCGATGGCTTCTTCGTCCACGACGCCGAGACCGACGTGGTGGTCGAGGTCAACCAGCAGGCGTGCGCGAGCCTGGGCTACACGCGCGACGAGCTGATCGGCGCGGTGACCAGCCTGTTCGATCCCGAGGCCTCGCGCGAGATGCGCGACGAGATCTCGAGCCGGCTCGCGCTGGGCGAGACCGTCACGTTCGATTCGCGCCACGTTCGCAAGGACGGTACGGCGTTCCCCGTCGAGATCCGGATCCGCGCGTTCGAGGCGCGCGGCCAGAAGTTCCACCTCGCGCTGGTCCGCGATACCACGGCGCGCCGCGAGCTCGAGGATCAGCTGCGCCACGCCCAGAAGATGGAGGCGATCGGCCGGCTCGCGGGCGGCGTCGCCCACGACTTCAATAACCTGCTCACGGTGATCAACGGCTACACCGACGTGCTGCTCCACCAGATGCCCGAGGACGCGCCCGAGCACGCCGACCTCTCGATGATCCGCGATGCCGGCGAGCGCGCCGCGGCGCTCACCGCGCAGCTGCTCGCGTTCAGCCGCCGCAGCATCATCGCGCCCAAGGCGCTCAGCCTCAACGCGCTGGTCGAGCGCCTGGTCAAGATGTGCCAGCGCATCATCGGCGAGCACATCACGCTCGCGACCCAGCTCGAGCCCGAGCTCGGCTCGGTCATGGCCGACGCCGGCCAGATCGAGCAGGTCGTGATGAACCTGGTGGTCAACGCGCGCGACGCGATGCCGCGCGGCGGCAGGCTGGTGATCGCCACCGGCAACATCAAGACCCTGAGCGGTCGCTACGTGCGGCTCACCGTGTCGGATACCGGCGAGGGCATGACCGACGAGATCCGCGCCCGCGTGTTCGAGCCGTTCTTCACGACCAAGCCGCAGGGCCAGGGCTCGGGGCTCGGCCTCGCGACGGCCTACGGCATCGTCGAGCAGGCCAACGGCCACATCCGCGTCGACAGCACGCTCGGCAAGGGCACCTCGTTCAGCGTGATCCTGCCGGTGATCGACCAGCGCGAGGTCACCCCGCTGATGATCGCGCGCGATCGGGCGCGCGGCAGCGAGACCGTGCTGCTCGCCGAGGACGAGGACGCCGTCCGCCGGCTGGTCCAGCGCGCCCTCGAGCTCCACGGCTACAGCGTGCTGCCCGCCCGCAACGGCGAGGAAGCCGAGCTGCTCGAGCGCGCGCACCTGGGGCCGATCCACCTCTTGATCACCGATGTCGTGATGCCGGGCATGGGGGGCCGCGAGCTCGCCGATATCGTCAAGTCGCGGCGGCCGCAGCTCAAGGTGCTCTACATGAGCGGCTACACCAACGACGAGGTGGTCCGCCACGGCGTGATCGTCGCCCGCGACGCATTCCTCCAGAAGCCGTTCACCCCGGCCGGCCTGGTGGCCCGGGTGCGCGCGGCGTTCGCGTCGACGCCCAGCGTCGAGCACGCCGCGCCGAGCGAAGTCGGCTGAGCCGCATCGTCCCCACGCCGACGTAACGCCGTCGTCGCAGAACCGCGGCGAACCACTGCGGTTCGCGGTGCTATAGGCGAGCCCGCCGATTTGCGCCCCGATGGGCAAAGGACGTACTCCATGCAACGCACACATCGACTGTTGGTCACGCTGCCCGCGGTGATGGTCTCCGTGCTCGCCGCCGCGCCGAGCGCCCACGCCGGCGACCAGACCGTGCCCGGGGCCGGCAACGCGGACGCCATCAAGCTCGCCACGAGCTCGCCGCTGGTCCGCACCGGGCGCCGCTTGCTGGCGCAGCGGGTCGACAAGATCCGCAACCTCGCGCTCCGCGCCACCACGCAGCAGGCGCTCGAGGATCCGGCCTACTGCATCGCGCACCGCGCCGATCTCACCACCGCCGACCAGGACGCGGTGGTCGCCGCGCTGCTCGCCGCCGGCCTGCTCGATGCCGGCGAGGCCGCGCGGTTCCCCGGCGGTGGCCGCGCGGGCGTGTTCCCCCCGGTGCTCCAGGACGGCGGCGCTTGCCCGCGGCTGGCCCAGCGGTTCTACTCCGCGCCCGGCTCGCCCGGCGGCGGCCACCACACCTATCCCGGCGGCCTGGTCGTCCACGAGAGCTTCAACTCGCTCAGCTACGAGAGCTTCGCCGAGAACTACCGCCGCGTGTTCGGTCGCAGCGCGCTCGATGGCGCGGCCGAGATCGATGGCATCGCGCCGCGCGGCGATACCGGCCTCGATCACGATCTCGTGGTCGCGGCGCCGCTGTGGCACGACTGGGCCAAGGCGATCGTCCTGCAGTGGAACGCCGACGGCAGCGAGTTCGCCGAGCTCCACATCGCCGGCACCGGCGGTCACCACATCCTCGGCCTGGCCGAGACCATGAAGCACGGCTTCGCGCCCGACTTCGTCGTCGCCCAGGCGTCGGCGCACACCTCGCCCAACGACGACGAGGGCAAGGTCATCGGTTACCTGCGCGCCGCGGCGATCATCGCGCGCATCGATCCGGTCGCCACGGGCTACCTGCGCGACGCCGGTGGCGGCGCGCTGCGGCTCCCCGCGGTGCGCCGGCTCGGCGACGTCGATCTCAACGCCGCCGGCCGCACCAACTTCCTGGTCGAGTACACGCTGCACAACCTGTCCGACGCGGACTGGACCCTGGCCGAGCCATCGGTGGATCTGGCCGAGCTGGTCCTGGCGAAGCTCGCCGGCGGCTACGGCGTGGCCTCGACCGACGCCGACTACATCGCCAGGTTCCGCAATCCTGCGCTCAGCTATCTGTCGGCCGAGCGCATCGTGATGCTGTACGGCAATGGCGGCATCGCCGCCGTGCGCGAGGAGCTCGACCGCCTGCACCGCCGCGGCGTGCTGTAGCCGGGCGCGAGCCGACACCCAGCTGCAACCCGCGCGAGCCGCGGGGGTCAAGTTGGGCGGCAAAGATGCTTGGCGATGAGCCCACACGCTACTCGCCGACTCCACATCATCTCCGGACTCGCGGTCCTGGCGCTCGGTGCGCGGACCGCGCCCGCGAGCGCGCAGATCCTCGATACCGATCTGGATCACTGGATGGACTTCGTCGACGATTCCACCAGCCTCGCGGATCTCACGATCCCGGGATCGCATGACTCCGGCGCGCGCTTCGAGCCGATCGCCGGCACCGCGATCTGCCAGGACCTGACGATCGGCGATCAGCTCGGCATCGGCGTGCGCTACCTCGATATCCGGCTGCGCCAGATCGGCAACGCGCTCGTGGTCCATCACGGCGCGGTCTACCAGAACCAGAACTTCGACGATGTCCTGGGGCAGGTCGTCGGCTTCTTGCGCGCGCACCCGAGCGAGACCGTGGTCATGGAAGTGTCGTCGGAGTACGACCCGGCCAACAACACCGAGTCCTACGAGCAGACGTTCCTGCGCTACGTCGCCAGCGCGGCCTACCACGACTACTGGTGGCGCGACGGCGCGATCCCAAGGCTCGGCGACGTCCGCGGCAAGATCGTGCTGCTGCGCCGGTTCGCGGGCTCGGCGGGCGCCGCCGGCGGCATCGACGTCACCGGCTGGCAAGACAACGCGCAGTTCACGCTCGCCGACGCGCGCGGCCAGGCCGTGGTGGTCCAGGATTTCTACAAGGTCAGCCTCACCACGAACGACAACAAGTGGAATGCGATCACCAGCGTATTCGGCCAGGCGGTCAACGACACGGACGGCACCTGGTACCTCAACTTCACGAGCGGCGTGCGCTCGTTCCTCGGCATCCCGAACATCCCCGCGGTGTCGAACGATATCAACGCCCGGCTGTCCAGCTGGTTTCAGACCAGCCCGCTGCACCAGGTCCACGACGGCACGATCATCTCGGACTTCGTGACCAAGTCGCTGGTCCAGCAGGAGCTGTCGCACTACTTCGACTGACCTCGGCGCAACGTCAGTGGGGTGACGCTTGCCTCAGGAGCGCGACCGGCGGCATGGTGTTGGTCATGATCTCCCGAACGTTCGCAGCAGCGGCGATGGTGGTCGGCGCGTGTGGCGGTGGTAGCTCCAGTTCCGGAGCCGG
>Ga0307516_10010059_pt1 | contig 10462 bp, 7 predicted proteins | sample 19_EM_MG_FD_203310 | JGI IMG/M metagenome (GOLD analysis project Ga0307516, IMG submission 203310) | Populus trichocarpa ectomycorrhiza microbial communities from riparian zone in the Pacific Northwest, United States - 19_EM | ecosystem: Host-associated > Plants > Roots > Unclassified | place...
AGTTCAATCTGACTTTGTACCTCTGTACTTTTGCAGAGGAAACAATGCGTGCAAAACAAATGCTAGCAACCATGTCTCATGAAATAAGATCACCTCTCTCTGGAGTTGTTAGCATGGCTGAGATTCTTTCCACCACAAACCTTGATCGTGAGCAAAGACAGCTATTGAATGTCATGATATCTTCAGGAGATTTGGTTCTTCAACTTATAAATGACATACTCGACCTTTCCAAGGTTGAGTCAGGTGTTATGAAGTTGGAGGCTACGAAATTCCGACCACGAGAGGTAGTAAAACATGTGCTGCAGACTGCTGCGGCATCATTGCAAAAGATTCTGACCTTGGAAGGGCGTGTAGCCGATGATGTTCCCATTGAGGTAAAAGTTTCATAACACAAAGTCGATAGACTAACTTTAAGAAAAACTTTAGATGCAGCATTTCTCATGAATATTGTTTATCTATAAATTGAATCTGCAATAGCAATATTTTTGTGCCATTTAGCTCTGTCTGAAGGTAACATCTGTCACGATTTTAAATTAAAAAATACTGATCATGCTTTAGTTTTAGGTCATTGGAGATGTTCTTAGGATCCGGCAAATCCTCACCAACTTGATAAGCAATGCAATCAAGTTTACTCATGAAGGGAAAGTAGGGATAAAACTTTATGTTGTATCGGATCCATGTTATGGAAAAGCTGAAAGAAAACATCAGAAGTCATCTGCAGATCAGTCAACCACAAATGAGCCAAAGGAAGGCAAGCCTATATCCTTGTCTCAAAGTAGCAGCGATCGAAAAAGTTTCCACAGTACAAAATACAGTGAAGGTCCATATCCTAATCATTTGCCTAGCAATGAACCTCAAACACCGGTTAAGAATGGAAACACAATGGACGGAGATAAAGGGGAGGAACCTGAAGTACCTGGAACAACAGTGTGGCTTTGCTGTGATGTTTATGACACCGGCATTGGAATCCCAGGTACATTATCAATATGCTTGACTCTATTCTAAAATCTGCCTAGTCGAAGAATTGAGTATACTCTTGTCTTCTTTTTTCTGTTTATCAATACTCTAGCTGTCTATTACATTCCAAGTTAATTTCTATTGTAGAAGCACTCATTACATTTCTTATTCATGTCAGATAATGCTTTACCTACTCTATTCAAAAAATACATGCAAGTTAGTGCGGATCATGCTCGAAAATATGGCGGGACAGGGCTAGGCCTTGCGATATGCAAACAGCTGGTGAGAGTTCTGACCACCCAAGCCATTTGTGATTTGTACTTTGTCTGTAATAAACTGAAATTTGTATTCTGAAACACTTTGATACAAACATGCTTTGATAGCTTAAATTGATGGGAAACAGAACATCGTGTGAATACAGATTTTGAGACAGCCTTCTTACATTTCTATGCATTTGGATTAGGTTGAGCTGATGGGAGGCCGTCTCACTGTGTCTAGCAAAGTGAAATGTGGATCTACGTTTACGTTTGTGCTACCGTATAAGGTATCATCAACCTGTGATTCTTCCGATGATCCTGATGATCTTTCAGAGATGGCTGATCATGATGCTCCGCTAGAGGATGAAACTGCTGGCTTCTTTCAGTTCCAACCACGTACTTTGGGCTCTCTATTCTCTTCTAATGGATCCACCAGGACTCAAAAATTATTGCCACATAGTATTGGTTTCAGTAATTCCCCTATACTCAATGGATTCTCTGAGGATTCTTTCTCATTTCCTTCTGGTAACGTTAGATTGAAAGAGACAACTTCTGTTGAGGATGCCTGTTCTATGGTTGAAGTTGCCGAGACATTATCTGAACCTGAAAGCTCATTTAGTCATAGTCCAGACCGTGACAACGAGAATGTAGTTTGTAGAAGAAAACAATGTCTAGATGAAACAAAGAGTAAAATCCCTAATGGTACTAAAAACTGCAATAATCACAAAGAAGTGTCAGGTGACCCACCAGGGTCGTGTCAGGAACAAGAGAAATCTGCCACAAGTTCTCAGTGCACTTCTAGCAGCATTCCACAAGAACCAGAATCAAAACCAAAGCCTAAGATCCTTCTAGTAGAAGATAACAAGATCAACGTAATGGTGACGAAATCAATGATGAAGCAGTTAGGCCATACCATGGATGTCGTAAATAACGGAGTTGAAGCAGTGCGTGCAGTTCAGTCCTGTTCTTATGATCTCATTTTGATGGTAATTTCTAGATTCAAATAATTTCCACCACCTCCTTTTCTTTGTTCATGCTTCTTCTGATGAGTTTAGGTGTGAATGCAATTTCGATTAAGCAATACTTTGATTCTTAAGTTTCAGTAACCATGTATTATACAAATTTTGCAGGATGTCTGCATGCCTGTTATGAATGGCCTTCAAGCTACACAATTGATTCGTTCTTTCGAAGAAACTGGCAATTGGGATGCTGCTATTAAGGCTGGAATAGAGCCATGTGCACCATCTTCAGTTTCAGTACTAGATGGTCAGAGTTCAATTGATGATCATAAGCGGATTCCTATAATTGCAGTAAGCACTTCACTATCAAAAACCCTTAAAATCTTGATACCCCATTTCCTCTCCTGATTCACTTGTAATCTTACTATCCTGAATTTTATTAGCCACTTGTTAAATATTATTATCAATCAAAACACAGCAATGTGTCTTGGTTTCTATACTAGCCGATTTACGCCAGAACCACCGAAAGATGTCCTATTTTCTTCTGTCCGCGTACGCTAACAGATTCTGCTGGTGAATGTGCAGATGACAGCAAATGCATTATCAGAGAGTGCAGAGGAATGCTATGCAAATGGCATGGACTCATTTGTTTCCAAGCCCGTGACTTTTCAAAAAATAAAAGAGTGCTTGGAACAATATCTACCATGATTTCTGCTGTAAATTTGTGTACAAAAAATGCTAGGAAAGTTTTGTAACCAATGTAACATGTTCTTTGCAGCCATTAGTATATCTCAGTAGAAGTTGTATAGATCCATGTCATTACTTTTTCCCTTCTCCAAGATGATTTCCTAGGTGATGATTTTAAAAGGAAGAAAAGAAAAGAAAACAGGAGAGAATTTTATGATAATAGTCTGCTATTGTTGTACAGACTTGAGTTACTATTTTATTCATTAAAACTTCATTACATTTATAGGAAAAACAAACGATCAAAATGCTATAATAAAGCATCAAATCAGCAAACAATTTCCTAACCAACTAACTTGTTTCTATAGACTAGCTCAACATTTATTTGATGATAACAAAATAGAAAAAACAGGACTCTTGGATTCAAGAACTAAAAATTCCAATTTTCTATCTTAGGAATTCGAATTTGCTTGCTGGAAGTGTCTTGGTGAACATATTAGCTCATTGATCTTCAATTTTATAGTGAATTAACATAACCTCACCATTTTTCTACACTTCTCGTAAAAAATAGAGTTTAATGTTAAAACATTTTGGTCTTTCATGAAATACTAGATTGTGAGAAATCCCTATAGCGGCTTGATTATCCACTAAAATCTATGTAATTTCCTTCTGATTCATGTACAAATCACATAGAATCTTCTTGAGCTATAATGCTTGATTCACTACTACTGTTGCTACTATAAATTCAGTTTCTGCAGTAGATTGTGCCACAATGTCCTACTTCTTTAATGACCATGAGAACATTTCTAATCCTAGGCTGAAACATATCATCAATATCATCCCCAATCAGTGTCAGAAAAACTATGCAGCCTTAAGTTTTGACTCTTATGAAACTGAACACCAAAGCTGATAGTTCCTTTAATGTATCTTAGAATTTGTTTGGCTGCTCTTAAATGTATTTCACTTGGACAATGCGAAACGAGATAAAAGACTTGTAGCATAGAGTATATTAGGTCTAGTTTTCATTAGATACATCAAGCAATCGATTAAGCTTCTAAACTTTTCTTCATCAACTCTATTGGTTCCATTTTCTTTGCTAAATTTTTCCTTTTAATTCTTGGAGTAACTGTTGGTTTGCAATTCTCCATATGAAATTTCTTCAAAATTTCTTTTGCATACTTCTTCTGGCAGATAAATATTTCTTTCTTACTTTGCTTGATTTTCATTCCAAGAAAATATATGATAAGGCCAAGATCAGTCATTTCAAAAGCTTACATCATCTTCTACTTGAATTCTTCAACTTGATGTGCGTTGTTTCCCGTCACTAGAAGGTCATCAACATAGAGGGATTTTATGAGAATATCAGTGTTATTCTTCTTTACATAGAGGGTTACTTCAAATAAGCTTTTCTGAAAACCAAAGCTTATCAGATAAGCATTAACCATGCTATATCATGCTCTAGATGCCTATTTTAAACCATAAAAAGCTTTCTTCAACAAATAAACTTTATCTTCTTCTCCATGAACCACAAATCTAGCTGGTTGTTAAATATAAATCTCCTTTTGCAAAACACAATTTAAGAATGCTGACTTAACATCTAACTGGAACACCTTCCAATTGTTATGTGCATCAATTGCAAATAGCAATCTAATGGTGTCTAATCTTACAACAAGGGCAAAGGTATCTAAATAATAACTATCAAATACCTAAGCATACACTTTAACCATAAACATGGCCTTATGTTTATTGTCTGAACCATCTATATTTAATTTAGTTTTAAACACCTATTTAACTCTAATAATAATTTTGTCCAGAGGTTTGTCAACCAATTTCTAGGTGGAGTTTTTCTGAATCATTGATATTTGTTCTTCCATTGCTCTCTATCATCTTGAATCTGTGTGTGCTTCTTCATATCCATCTGATTCACACACAACTACATTGCTTCTTTGATAAATTTCTGCTAGAGACTTTGTTCCTCTAACTAGTGAATCATCAACCAGCTTATTCTGCTAATGTGTTTGATATTCAACCAACTTCTTAGTATGAGAATCCTTCCAATTCCATTGTTCATTTTCATGAAAGTGGACATCTCTTGAACTTTTCATCTTCTGTGTTTGAGGATGATAAATTTTATAGGCTTTCGAAAATGAACTATAGCCCAAAAAAATTCCTGGAACTGCTCTCTTGTCAAGTTTATCCCTTTTAACCCTTGAAACATGGACAAAACACATACTGCCAAAGATTTTGAGAAAGCTTAATGAAGGTTTATAACCATACCAAGCTTCAAAAAGTGTTTTTTCTTCCAAAATTCTGGTCGGAAGTTGATTATGAAAAAAGACAGCTGTATTAGTTGCTTTTGCCCAAAATTCCTTAGGCAATCCTTTCTCATTTAACATGCATCTGACGATCTCCATTATATATCTATTTCTTCTTTCATTGACTCCATTTTATTCTAGAGTGTAAAGAGTCGTGAGTTAATGCTCAATGCTAGCATCTTCACATAATAGGTTGGATTATGATGAAGTATATTCATTCCCATTGTCAGCTCTTATGGCTTAAGTTCTGCACCTACTTTGATTCTCCATATTGTTCTTGTCACGACCCGATTCCCGGATCCATGACCGGCATATAGGCAAGGTTCCTCTCCAAGGTTCCATACCTATGCGAACCCAAACTTACATACAAACTTATCTTAACTCAATCAGAGTTCAACGCAGCATTAATAACAAAATCAACTTCATAATATAATTGAATTGTCTTAATACAAGAGTTCATATAAATTCATAGTTTTGGAGCACTAACTAGACATAAAGAAAAAGGTACAAATTACAACAAAAAAAGCAGGTTTGGAAAGTTCAACAAAAGTGACCTGCTATCAAGCTATAAGCCTGAAAAGGTAACTAATGAGATGGTGAGTTCAACAACTAAATGAGTAGATAATGTTCAATATACACACACGAGGTAATACAACAATGAGAAATATATAAACAAGTATGGCTATAGGTTCTTATGGAAATGTTCTCAAATAGGCCATAACAAGAAGATTATATGGTAAAAATCATCAGAAAATCAAAATGCAATGAGCATGAGGCTCCGTACTGTGGGATGATCAGTCTACACAGGTTGGTGACTCCCCCGACCAACTAGGGTTCAGATACGATGTGCACAAAGACTAACACTACCCTGTTAGCATGGGTATTCTGACTGACATACCATAGGTTCATAATCATAATCAAACAGACATATTCATATCTCAAGGCTCAACTCATGACATCAATCAAATGAGGAGCTATCAATTCAGAAGTCAATTCAAAATATATACTGGTTCATATCAAGAATTCAGATTCAACAATTGATCATGCTTTATCATAACAAGGATAATAATCAACATATATATTATCAAGAAACATGATCCAATTCATATTAACAAATCAATTATTTATAATATTTCTCATGCATATGGAAAATTATCCTCTAACCTGACTCAAAAGCAAACAGAAGTCAAAAGCAGACACCGAAGAAAATCCTACTGATGTCCCGCTGGTAGAATATCAAGATTATCTGAATACAAAGGAGACATATTCAAGAATGACTTGAAAAAACATATAACCTATTTAATACACTTATCTAAGGGTGTATTCCATAACACTATATATTTTTGAACTAACTAGTTATTTTTCCTAAAAACCCAACATTAACAGTTTTCCCGAAATCCAATCCATAATAAAGCAAATAATAAAACTTGATAATAATTCACTAAATAACCCTCAATTATTCATCAAACCAATCTGAAAAAGTTAATATTACATCTAGGGACCAATCTGTAATTTATCATATTTTTAAGGGTCAAATTGTAACTTTTGTCAAATTGAAGGACCAAACAAAAAATATCATAAATCCATGACTATACTGAAATTCTGACCATAATTAATCCTCAATTATGTCCAGAATATCTCATTATACTCCAGGGACCATTCTGGAATTTTTCCAAATTTTTAGGGTCAAATTGTAATTTTTGTCAAATTGGAGGACCAAATTGAAAGTGTTAAAATTTCATAACTATACAGGAATTCTGCCCATAATTCATATTTTATTCTGTTCAGAATCTCGGAATATGCTCCAGGGACCAATCTGTAATTTTCCAAAGTTTGGGGACTAAACTGTAATTTTCACAAATTGAGGGACCAAACCGAAATTTTGTCATCTTCAACCTCCAACTCAGAATTTTAACAGAAAACATACTGTTCTCTCCAAATTTCTAACACAAACTCACCATTCAAACAAAATCATAACTCAAAATCATCATCTTTCAATTCAATCTCTCAAAATCAACCAAATAATCAAATACCCACAACAATTAACCCTATAACATTCAAATTAACTCATCAATCAAACCCAAAACAAAATCTTCAAAACCCTAACATTCATCAAAACTGAAATTTAAAGCTTATATAACACATTTATACATTTATAAACCTAAATCTTACATTTAAACTTATTTTCTTCCACTCCTTTCTATTTCCCTTCTATTTCTCTCTTTTCTCTTCTTCTTCTTCTTTCTCCCTTCACTCTTGCCGGTTCTCTCTCAAAATTTTTAGATCTCTTCTTTTGTTTTTTTTTCCTTCCTCCTATTTATATTTATCAACTATTGTTCAATTATCACACTACCCCTCATTTAATTATACTTACTCTTTAAGCCTCCAATGGCTTTGTTGCCATTTCATATCTTTTTAATACAAAACATCACAGTTCTTGAGTCTCCAAAAGATTCCAGCCACATCTAACTTGTATTTCATGAAGAAAACCCAACATATTATAGTAAAATCATTAATAAAATAATGTAATAGCAACTACCTTTTAGACCCCGTTTGTTTGCTGAAAAGTAATTTTCTTTTAGAAAATGATTTCTTTGGAAACTAGATTCTTGTAAAGTGAATTATTTTTCGATGTTTTGTAGTGTCATGAAAAATAAGTTCGAAAATATTTTGTAGTGTTTGGCTATATCATGAAAAATAAGCTGAAAAATAACTTATTAATATTTTATTTATTTTCAAGTTTATTAAAATAATAAGAAACAAATATTATAAATTAAAAATTTGAATGAGAATGAAATTGAAAAAAAAATTCTAATTTCATAAATTATCTCAAATAAAATAAATAACAATCAAAATAATGAAGATCAAATTTAATTGATAAAAAAGTTGAAAAATAATGAAATTAAAAAAAATACAATTTCATAAATCATTTCAAATAAAATAAATAACTTTCAAAAGAATGGGGACTAAATCTGATAGATAAAAAATTTCAATAAAAAAATGATAAGATAAAAGCAAATAAAATCATAAAAATAAGAATAAAAGTTGATATAAAAATCAAATTAAATCAAATTATAAGGAATGAAATTGAAGAAAAAAAAGATTCAAAACAAAATATATAGCAATCAAAAGTTTGAAGACCTTATTTGATATAATCAGCAAATAACATAATATTTTTAAATTTTTCACAACTTTTGGAAAGTGTTTTCCGCCTAAAATAAAAGGAAAACACTTTCTTGAAAACCAATCCAAATTTTTCTTTGACTGAAAAGTGTTTTTTGTTGACCAACTTTTCTAATAACAAACAAACATAGAAAAGTCTGGAAAGTGGTTTCTAGAAAACCACTTTCCATGGAAACAAACGAGGCATTAATGAAGATGTTTTTTGAGGGTTTGCCACATAAGTATGGATCAATTGGAGTTTTCGTGTAGATCTCCATGTTGATTTGGGAAATGGCGATCCTATTTTGCTTACCAAACTAATAGGCTTGACAATGTGATAATTGACCAAAAAGCAATGGCTCACCTTTCACTACATCAATCTTCATCATATTGTGCTACGTTGAAGATGATAATGTCTCAGTCTTTTATGCCATACTTTTGTGTTGTTAATCTTTGTTAAGAAAGTTGTATCCTCCTCCTCAGATGGTCAGAATGATAATTTTTTACCTCTCATCTTAGCCTGCAGTATCTTCTGTCCAGTCGCATAAAAATATGAAAGGATTGATATTCAAAAGTCACCTCCATTTCTTTTTTTATCAGCTACCCAACAATCAGCAAGTTCTAATCTATATCAGCTACATAGATAACATTTGAAATTGCTTTTGTACCTAAATTTATTGAGATTGCAATGGTTCATTTTCCCTTTGCTACTATATATTCATCATTCCCAATTCAAACCTTTGAAATTCTTGTAGATTGCAATGTTCTCCTCTTGTCAAAAGTCATATGGTTTGTGTAACCATTGTCAATGAGCCAATGATCTAAGGAGTCTCTCGTTGAAAAACAAGTAGCCACAAACACTTGATCTTTATCATCTTGGTCAACAACTTGAGCATTTGCCTCATGTTTTTAGGTTTGGTTTTGCGAATGACAGCTTCATGTCCAAGTTGATTTCACTTGTTGTACCTTGTATTTGGTCTTTTTCAGCATTTGAATGATGGATGACCTGTCTTACCATAATGTTGACATGGTGGATAGCCCTTTTTCAAAGATCTTCCCTTGTTCTGAATCTGATTAACAGTAATTTTACTGCCTGAAGCTTATTTTTTCTTAAAGAATTTCTTCTTATCCTTTTCAAAATCTTGATGCTTGGTTGGTAAATCTCCTTCTGCAAAACAATCTTGCCTTATAAGCCTTCGTTGTTCTTGAGCTTGCAAGGCATTCAAAAGTTCTGCCAATGTAATTTTGGATAGATCTTTTATGTTCTCCAAAGTAGTGATTGATGCTTCATATCTTTCAGGCACTGCAACCAGGATTTTCTCAACAATTCTAGAGTCTGTGAATGTAGTACCAAGTAATCTAACCTTGTTAACTATAGCAAGCAATCTATTTGAGTACTCCTTGATAGTTTCAGATTCTTTCATTCTTTGTAGCTCAAATTCTCTTATTAAATTTAGTATTTGCATGCCATGTATCCTTTCATCTCTTATATATTCTTCTTTTGGATAGTCCCAGACATCCTTTGCTGATTTGAGAGACATGATTCTTGTGAAAATAGTTATTAAAATAATACCAAACAGACATGCTTGTGCTTTTGATTTTTTGGTTTTTCTATCTAGATTTATGTTGAACAATAAGCTAGATTTGTGGTTTAGGGAGAAGAAGATAAAATTTATTTGTTGAAGAAAGCTCTTTATGGTTTAAAGCAAACACCTAAAGCCTAGTATAACAGGGTTGATTATCTGATAAGCTTTGGCTTTTCTTTCTCTGTGGCTTTTGATGTGAGTCATAGTTAGATTATTTGGTAATAGAGGAACATCATAATCCTCTTAAACAGCTTCTCAAAGATCTAATACCTCCAAATAAGCTTTCATTTTCATAGCTCAAAGCTGGTAATTCTCTCCATCAAAGATAGGAGGGGATATATGAGAGAAGCTTGCTTCAACTTTCATTATAGGTCTTTAAGACAAATTGCTATGATACCATTTAATGATTTTTAAAGGAAAAAAAGAAAAGAAAACAAGAGAGAATTTTATGATAATATAGTCTGCTATTGTTGTACAGACTTTGAGTTACTATTTTATTCATTAAAACTTCATTACATTTATAGGAAGAACAAACAACCAAA
>Ga0307516_10010060_pt1 | contig 10461 bp, 15 predicted proteins | sample 19_EM_MG_FD_203310 | JGI IMG/M metagenome (GOLD analysis project Ga0307516, IMG submission 203310) | Populus trichocarpa ectomycorrhiza microbial communities from riparian zone in the Pacific Northwest, United States - 19_EM | ecosystem: Host-associated > Plants > Roots > Unclassified | place...
GGAGGGCATGCAGTCACGCCGGTCGTTCTGATCCGGGAAGTTTTCGTTCGTCCGTAGAAATGTCGACATCCCTGGATGTTAACCCCAATGGCGCTGTAACCAACGCTTATCCCCTCTCTACAACGCCCAACTATTTGAAACTGCGATCCGCCGAGGGCACGGAGCGTTCAAATTCACCATCGATAATGAGGTCACCTACTTACAGGATGGGCCGACGTTCCAGACATTTGTTTATCGATTGTCCTATGCTCTTAACAGTCCGCCAACTAGCGAAGCCAGTCCTAACAGCGTTGGGCAGGTCGCCCAGGTCACGTTTGGGGGTCCGTGTGTTACAATAGCCGGGCACTATATTTTTCTATTCTGCGCGTAGCTGAGCGGTGGTATATGGAGGGCTTGCCATAAAATTGCCGTGTGAAACATATAAGGTTTCCTCTCGGAGTTAGGAAATTAGGACCACAAGACCCCCTCCTCACGGTCGAGAGACAATTTTCCTGATGCCCCTATCGGTCATGTCAGACGAAAAAAAAAGTTGTCGAGGACAAGGTTTTCCGGAACGGCTGTAGTACGGATGAAAAGGACGCGATCCGTCAAGGTCAAGTGGATTGTACGATGTCGGGTCTTTGCCAACTGTCTATGGCGTCTCGAATGTTGAGATTGATGTATTCACACTGTCTAGCGTGCCACGTGAAAGCAGCTAGTTTCTTCATCAATCCAAGCGGTTGTAAACTTCGAGCTTCACACGGCACGGTGTTCCTCGCCCGTCCTCCGTAGGCGTCCAACTCGCACCCACGCACAGCTGTTCCTCGGCGTATCCTCCGAAGGGTTTTGGGGGGTCGCGTGTCCCTGCGCGCTGCCACCAATCCCCAGGCTTTCGCCATCCCCCTTCCTACTTTATGATAGCTGGCCGTTGTGGGATATATAATGCAGCTTCAGAAAGAAAGAAAAATCACCCCCTTCCCTCTCGCGGCCCTCTCTCGTGATGATTTCCCTCTACCTATCCCTGACGGCGTTGTCATGTCTCAGCTTTGCTGGCGCAGTGCCTTTTCACAGCCCTCTTCACATCCCTCTCGCCGTAAAGCGTGAAACTCTCTCATTCGAAGAGTACGGAATCGCTGCGGATGCCCTGCGAATCAAGTACGGCTTCCTCCACTCCTCACCCTCAAAACGCCAGGACACCGCCGGCATCCCAATCACCAATCACGTTAGTTCATCCTCTGCCCCATAAACCCCCGCTCGCCTTAACAACAACCTACAGTATCGCGACATCGGTTACACAGCTGTTGTCCAGATCGGGACACCGTGCGTTCAACATCCCCACCAACTCACGTTTTCGGCGCTCCCAACTCAAATTCTCGAACAGTCCTCAGTCTTTCGACATCATCCTTGACACGATCGCTTCAGATTTGTGGGTCACCAGTAAGGATTGCACCACTTGCCCCAAAACTGTCAAAAGCTTCGACATCGCCGCTTCAAGCACCTTGGAAGTCGCCCATGACTCCTCCGGTCAATCAGTCCCAGTGACAATCACTTATGGGGCTGGTGCCACCGCCGCCGCCGGTATTCTCGTCCAAGACGCCGTGGCTATGGGAGGTTTCCGGGTCCAGCCCCAGCCTTGGTTGTTGATCGGTCATATCTCTGGGAACCTTTTAGGTTCTTACGATGGTATCATGGGCCTTGCCTTCGACACCATCTCCAGTTTCGGGGGCACCCCGTTCTGGCAGACCCTTGCCAAGGACAATAAATTGGCGACTCCCGAAATGAGTTTCTGGTTTGCCCGACATATCGGTGACCCAAATGCCCAGGCAGCGGAGTTTGGTGGTGTCTTCACCCTCGGTGGTCAGAACAAGACTCTCTACAAAGGTGATGTCGAGTTCCTTCCACTGATCACCAACGCTGGACGGCAGACCTACTGGCTCCTCGGCGTGTCAGGCATGTACCCAATTTCCACTCGACTTGTCCTCGACTCTTTCTAACCTACGCACTTCGATCTCAGGGGTCACGGTCAATAACAAGGCCATCACCTTGTCGTCTGGTGATCTCGTTGCCTTTGACACCGGTACGACGTTCATTGGCGGCCCTTCGGCCGCCGTTCCAGCGATCTATGCCCAGATCCCCAACTCCCAGCCCCTCGGCAGTGGCCTTTACGGGTTCCGTATGTCGCTTTTCTACTACCCAAGTCTCCTCTTGACAGGCCGTTTGCATCGCAGCTTGCAATACCAAAATTGAGATCACCATGGCGTTCGGTGGAAAGGCTTGGCCCATCAAGGCGGAGGATATGAATCTCGGACCGGTCAGCTCTGGTTCGTCTACCTGCGTCGGAGCGATCATCAATGTGGGAGATCCTACTGGTGGAGGTGCACCCGACTGGGTAGTCGGGGGCACTTTCCTCAAGAACGTCTATTCTGTCTTCCGTTACAAACCCCCCACGATTGGCTTCGCTGAATTGAGTGACGCCGCAATGTAGCCCCGATCCTACGCTCACCAAAAAAAAAAAAAGGTCTAGACTTGTAGCTCGTGTACTAGATATCGTTCCCTCACTCATACGTTTCTAGGCATTCATCGATGATATCACAGGTTCCAGTGTTTAATGCGTAAACTAGGCTTTTGTACTATGTACCTCATGATGTGAACGGAATTCATCTCCCTACCTCGAGTGAGTGTGGTGTAAAGAAACCCCCAACTTCCGGCTGGCCGGGACACGTGTTTGGGAACCACATCCCCCATCGAGCCAATCATCACTGTATTGGACACCTCGCGTCTCAACTTGTGTTCCGGGCCCACACACCAAGCCCGGAGAGCTTCCGCGAGAAAAAGGCACATAATTCAGATAACTAACACAGCCTTTCGTATGTACCCGCCCCCGATCATCCACAGCTCAACGTAACCGCTGGGCAAAGGGACCCCCCCAGGCCGGGCCTTGCTGTCCACCAAATAGAAAGGGGGCCGGTGGAATCGTCTGGGGTGGTTTTGGACGGGGGAGCGAAAAGCCTTCCCTCAGCCCAAACTTCAATGCATCAGTGTGACGCGCACCGGTGCCATCCGCCATATTTTTTATTAGGTCAACTGCGGAGGCGGTCGTGTTGTGATCGTCAAACTCGCCAGCCAGGAGTTCGTATTGCATTTTCGTGACGTCGCTTCCGTTTGTTGAAGACTCGTTATCTTGGTCAGAGAAGAAAAGACTCACCGAGGCCCAGAACTCGAAAAAAATTCATCGAGGACATTTGTGGAGGTGATTCCAGACCGAATGTTGTTCAAAGCAAGGTTACGGAGGGAATCAATTTGGAGCTGAATGACCACAGTAAGAGACATGGGAAATCCAAGAGACAGCGATGCGAGGGGTAGAAACTCACCGCCACCGCGAGGGAGTGGATAACCTTGGGTGAGCAGGAAGGAGGTAAATGTGGGTCCAGTTCCGCCTCTTTCTGGATGTACTGAGCGCGCGCATCCGAACCTTGAGATTTAAGGGGGGCGAATCTGATCCAGCCCGCTCTCACAATCACTGTCCTCAGGTGTGTCACCATTGTCAAAGTATTCGTCTTGACTCCTATATTCCTTCACGACTACCCAACCATGAGTTCAGGTATCCGAGTTATGCGGTGTTGGGTCACTTACGGTTGTTGATGAGTAACAGCTTTTCACCACCCACTACGCTTGAAAGATATACAGGTCGTAAGACTTTCCCCATTCTCGAGTGTCGCGCCCAATACTTTTGGTCAATGAAGTCACCTTGGCGGAGTGATCTTATCAATGCTCTTGTAACGCTGTTTGCAGGGCCGGGGGTCCGTGGTCCCTCCAAGGAGAAAGTGATTAGTGGTGGGAGGGTACTAAGGGTGTAAGACAAACAACAGTTCTCGCTCCCTGAAGGACTGGAGCTGCGGGCCTACTCTTCTTCGAAACTTCCCACAGGAGAGACATGGCGTCTGCTGCGTGACGTAGGTCCCCGTTGGCATAGGCCTCGACCTTTTTGTCAATCTTATCGCACAGATTTCTCGTGGTTCCTTCGTTTCTACCAAATCGGACGGATGCAAGATGGTTGACCTGAATGATCCTGACTTCGTCGTACCTTTATGCATTCGCTCGTCAGTGTGTATCCCAAAACAAGAGGGATGCTGGGCAGTTCACTTGGATGCAAACTCGCTGAATATCTCCTCCACAATGTCACACCTCTCGAGGCCATCCTTGAGGTGTTCCAAGGTAAGTTGTTTCAAACGAGGAATGTCATACTAAATAATGTCACTCAAACTTTTTCCCGGCGGAAAAGAGAGGGTAGAAACCTTATCTGCGAGTCGGTAAATTGACTTCGGAGATGGTCGAGGAATCGAGTCCTCCGACACTGAAGCGATCTCGACCCTCCTTGACTTGCGGTTTGGCTCCGATCCGTAGGGCGCAAACTCGATTAAATCAGTGTAGAGATAGAGTAAAAATGCCTGGAATCTGTCAAGTCGTCAGAGGCGCAATAGAGTGGGTTTAAGAAACTTTACGTGATGAAGGCCATGTCTCGGACCTTGATGACTTTTCCTTTCTCAAGACGTTCCTTGTGTTCGCCACAGGCAGGTGTAGGCTTGCTGTCGGTAGGGATAAAACAGAAAGGGTCGAAGGGGTGACCCCTGGCAGGTTTCGATGCCTTCGGGCTGACAGAATCCTCATCCTCCTCAAGATCGCTGTCAGAATAGTAGCCGTAATTCTCGGCGCACTCGGTGTCGTCGAGGTGCTCTGAGAAATTCTTCGACTCTGCTTCTGCAAACGTTCCAAAAAGCACTCGCAGGCCGTTATTCGTTGGATCGCTACAACAAAGTTGGTGGGACTTACAATCGTTGAAGTACTGAACGGTCCTCATGACGTGGCTGCTGGCGTACAGCTCCCTGGGTTTGCAAACCGTCCCAGAGGAGTCCCTTCGTGAGAATAAGATTATCTTCGTGTCGGCCAATCGCCCGGAGGATATAGAATCGTTTAACGCCTGTCGCAGGGGGAGCGTGTGGGGGGCCATTGCATCGACGCAGCCGGTACATGCAAGTCAAATACAAGGGGCCGCCCCTCTCTACGATTCCTACGATTTGGCTCGTGTGGAATGCGTGGCTGGCATGTGGCTGGCCATGCGTTTGAATTGATCGGGTGCAAAGGGCCGGGAGGGACGGCGCTCACCAACGGTCCCAGCCCGCCGTGATGGCATGACCTCACCAACCACTCCGCTACGGTAATCCAACCGCGGCTGCCCTTCCTCCAATCCACGTTGGAGTCGAGGCACCATCGGACCGGTGGACAAAAGTCGAAACAGCTCTCGACCCTCAGTGCGTCTGGACAGGCACTGTCGGCAACGAGCTATATACCCGCTGAATAAATCTCGACCCAGTAAAAGTCTGATCGGCGGACAGCGAGTCCGGTCAACCTCGGAGTCGGTATCTCCCCGGCTTGAGTGAGCGACTGGGGTATATCGTGTGGACATGTCGGGTTTTTGCCAGTGTTGTCTATGAGCGCCTCGAACGTCGAGATTGATGTATTCACACGGTCTCGTGTGCCACGTGAAAGCAGCTAGTTCCTTCATTCCAAGCGGCTGTAAGCTTCGAGCTTCACATGGCACGGTGTTCCTTACCCGTCCTCCGTAGGCGTCTAACTCATACCCACGCACAGCCATTCCTCGGCGTATCCTCTAAAAGGGGTTTTGGAGGGTTGCGTGTCCCTGTGCACGTTACCACAGATCCCCAGGCTTTCACCATCCCCCATCCTGCTTTGTGATAGGTGGCTATATAATGCTTCAGAAAGGAACCATCCCCTTCCCTCTCACGACCCTCTTTCGCGATGATTTCTCTCTACTTATCCCTGACGGCGGTGTCGTGTCTCAGCTTTCAAGTTGCTGGCGCAGTGCCTTTTCACAGCCCTTTTCACATCCCTCTTGTCGTAAAGCGTGAACCTCTCTCATTCGAAGAGTACGGAATCGCTGCGGAGGCCCTGCGAATCAAGTACGGCTTCCCCCAATCCTCGCCCTCAAAACGCCAGGACACGTCCGGCATCCCAATCACCAATAATGTTAGTTCATTCTCTGCCCTGTAAACCCCCGCTCGCCTCAACAACAACCTACAGAAACGCGACAGCTTTTACACAGCTGTTGTCCAGATCGGGACACCGTGCGTTCAACATCCCCACCAACTCACATTTTCAGCGCTCCCAACTCAAATTCTCGAACAGTCCTCAACCTTTCGATGTTATCCTTGACACGACCGCTTCGGATTTGTGGGTCACCAGTAAGGATTGCACCACTTGCCCAAAAACTGTCAAAAGCTTCGACACCGCCGCTTCAAGCACCTTGGAAGTCCCTCATGACTCCTCCGGTCAACCGGTCCCAGCGGCGATCATTTATGGCTCCGGTTCCGTCGCTGGTATTCTCGTCCGAGACACCGTGGCCATGGGAGGTCTCCGGGTCCAGCCCCAGCCTTGGTTCCTGATCAATCAGATCTCTGGCAACGTTTCAGGTTCTAACAATGGTATCATGGGCCTCGCCTTTGACATCAACCCCGGTTCCGGGGACACCCCGTTCTGGCAGGCCCTTGCCGAGGGCAATAAATTAGCGACTCCTGAAATGAGTTTCTGGCTTACCCGACATATCGGTGACCCAAATGCCCAGGAAGAGGAGTTTGGTGGTGTCTTCACCCTCGGTGGTCAGAACAAGACTCTCTACAAAGGTGATGTCGAGTTCCTTCCACTGGTCACCGATGCTGGACGGCAGGTCTACTGGCAACTCGTCGTATCAGGCATGTACCCAATGTGCGCTCGACTTGTCCTTCACTCTTTCTCACCTACGCACCTCAATCTCAGGGGTCACGGTCAATAAAAAAGCGATCGCCTTGCCATCTGGTGGCGTCGCTGCCTTTGACACCGGTACGACGCTCATTTTCGGCCCTTCGGCCGTCGTTTCAGCGATCTATGCCCAGATCCCCAACTCTCAGCTGCTGAGCGGCGGCCTTTACGGATTCCGTATGTCGCTTTTCTACCACCCAAGTTTCCTCTTGACACCCCATCTGCATCGCAGCTTGCAATACCAAAATTGAGATCACCATAGCGTTCGGTGGAAAGGCTTGGCCCATCAAGGCGGAGGATATAAATCTCGGACCGGTCAGCACTGGTTCATCCACCTGCGCCGGAGCAATCGTCGTTTTGGGGGGTCCTACTGGTGGAGTTGTACCCGACTGGGTATTCGGGGACACTTTCCTCAAGAACGTCTATTCTGTCTTCCGTTACAAACCCGCCACGATTGGCTTCGCTGAATTGAGTGACGCCTCAGCGTATCCCCGATCCTACGCTGACCAAAAATAAGATCCAGACCTGTAGCTCGTGTACTAGATATCGTTCCCTCACCCATACGTTTCTAGGCACTCATCTATGATATCACAAACTCTGGTATTTAATGCGCATGCGTAAGCTAGGGTTTTGTACTATGTACCTCAGGATGCGAACAGCATCAGGAAGATGTCATACCCGATGGAATTCATCTCCATATCTGAGTGTGGTGCAACAAAACCCCCAACTCCCATCTAGCCGGGATACTGTTTGGGAACGACATCCCCCATCAAGCCAATCATCGCTGTATTGGACACCACGCTTCTCAACTTGGGCTCCGGGCCCATCCACCCAGCCCGGGGAGCTTTCGCAAGAAGAAGACACACAGTTCGAGAGATAACTAACACAGCCTTTTGCATATACCCGCACCCCGATCATCCACAGCTCAGCGTCACCGATGGCCAAAGCCGCCCCAGGCACTCAAGCTCCCCTGTTGCTTCCCCCGGGCCGGGTTTTGCTGTCCACCAAATAGAAAAGGGCTCGGTTGGGGCACCTCGGCTGGTTTTGGACGGGGGAGCGAAAGGCCTTCCCTCAGCCCAAACTTCAATGCACCAGCGTTATGCGCACCGGTACCATCCGCCATGTTTTTTATTAGGCCGATTGTAGAGGCGGCCGTGTTTGGATTGTCAAGGTCGCCGGTCAGGAGTTCGTATTGCATTTTCATGATATCGCTTCTCCTGTTCGTTGTAGACTCGTTATCTCGATCAGAGAAGAAAAGACTCACCGAGAAGTAGGACCCGAAAAGAACTCGTCGAGAATATTCGCGGAAGTAAGTTTCGACTGAATTTCACTTAGAGCGAGGTTACGGAGGGGTTCAATTTTGAGCTGAATGTGCGACGGTAAGCAAGGCGGGAAACCCAAGGGATGGAGATGCGGGACAGAAACTTACCGCCACCGCGAGCGAATGGATAACCTTTGGTGAGCAGGGAGGAGGCGCATGCGGGTCCAGTTCCGCATTTTTTTGGATGTACTGAACGCGTACATCCAACCCTTGAGATTTGAGGGGGGCAAATCTGATCGACCCCACATACAAATAGAAGAACATGGACCTCCAGCTACAAACGTGTCAACAGCCCACTCACCGTTTGTAAGATTCCACGCTTACCTGATAAAGGATCCTGTGGAGAGGACCGGGAGGTGCTCTTTCCCCGACTCTTCCATCCCACCGACCTCTGTTTCCATTACGGAGTGACCGGTTTGATCCAGCCGGCTCTCACAATCACTGTCCTCAGGTGTGTCACCATTGTCAAAGTATTCGTCTTGACTCCTATATTCCTTCACGACTACCCAACCATGGGTTCAGGTATCCGAGTTACGCGGGATTGAATCACTTACGGTTGTCGATGTGTGACAGCCTTTTACCAGCCACGACGCTCGAAAGGTATACAGGTCGTATGACTTTCCCTGTTTTCGAGTGTCGCGCCCAATACTTTCGGTCAACGAAGACACCTTCGCGGAGTGATCTGATCAACGCCATTGTAACACTGTTTGCAGGGTCGGGAGTCCGCGATCCCTACCAAGGAGAAAGGGATCAGTGGCGGATGGGTACCAAGGGTGCAAGACGAACAACAGTTGTGACTGAGTGGGGGACTGGAGCTGTGTGCCTACTCTTCTTTGAAACTTCCCACAGGAGAGACACGGCGTCTGCTGCGTGAGGCAGGTCTCCGTTGGCATAGGCGTCAACCTTTTTATCAATCTTGTCGCACAGATCTTTCGTGGTTTCCTCGTTTCTACCAGAGCGGACAGACGCGAGATGGTTGACCTGAATGGTCCTGACTTCGTCGTACCTGGGTATGTTTACTCATCAGTGCGTATCACCAAACAAGAAGGACGCTGGGCAAGTCACCTGGACGTGAACTCGCTGAATATCTCCTCCACAATGTCACACCCCTCGAGGTCATCCTTAATATTATCCAAGGCGAGTTTTTTCAAACGAGGAATGTCATACTAAACAAATGTCACTCAAACTTTCTCCCAGCGGGAAGAGAGGGCGGAAGACCTTATCTGCGAGTCGATAAACTGACTTCGGGGACGGTCGAGGAATTGAGTCCTCCGACACTGAAGCGATCTCGACCCTCCTTGACTTGCGATTTGCCTCCGATCCGTAGGGCGCAAACTTGATTGAACCGGTGTAGAGGTAGAGCAAAAACGCTTGGAATCTGCCAAGTCATTAGCGGCGCAATAGCTCGGGTTTGAGAAGCTTTACGTGACAAAGGCCATGTCTCGGATCTTGATGACTTTTCCTTTCTCAAGGCGTTCCTTATGTTCACCACAGGTAGGTGCTGGGTTGTTGTCGGTGGGTTGCCCGGCGGGCTTCGGGGCCTTCGAGTTAGCAGAGTCTTCGTCCTCGAGATCACTGTCGGAGGAATAGCCGTAATTCTCGGCACACTGTGTGTCATCGAGACACTCTGAGAAATCCTTCAACTCTGCTTCCGCAAACGATCCAAAGAGCACTCGAAGGCCGTTACTAGCTAGATCTCTGCTGAGAAAAGTTGAAGCTTACAATCATCAAAGTACGGAACGGTCTTCAAGACATGACTGCTGGCGTACAGTGCCCTGGGTTTGCAAACTGTCCCAGAGGTGTCCCTTCGTGAAAATAAGATAATCTTCGTGTCGGCGAATTTCCCGGAGGATATAGAATCGTTTAACGCCTGCCGCAGGGGGAGCGTGTACGGGGCCATTGCATCGGCGTCGGTTGGTACGCGCGAGTCGAATGCAAGGAACTGCCGCTCTCTACGATTTGGGACGTGTGGAATGCGTTGCTGGCAAGTGGCTGACCGTGACGATGCGTTTGAATTGATCGGGCGTAAAGGGGGGACGGCGCTCACCAGCGGTCGTAAACTTTCTTCCTGAACTCCCCTACCTCACTTAACCGTCAAACAAGATCTCCGCCCCCGACGGTGACACCGACCTCACCAACCACTTCGTCACGGTAATCCGATCGTGGCTGCCTTTCCTCCAATCCAAGTTGGACTTAAGACACCCTCGGACCGGTAAACACAACCCGAAACGGCTCCAGAGCCTCAGTGCGTCTGGACAGGCGAGCCGCCGTGGGTGATCGATGGACTTGGGTTGGAGGGAGGGGTTGGAGAGGTTCTCTTGACGGCGAGGACCGAGTAAGAAAACACT
>Ga0307516_10010061_pt1 | contig 10461 bp, 11 predicted proteins | sample 19_EM_MG_FD_203310 | JGI IMG/M metagenome (GOLD analysis project Ga0307516, IMG submission 203310) | Populus trichocarpa ectomycorrhiza microbial communities from riparian zone in the Pacific Northwest, United States - 19_EM | ecosystem: Host-associated > Plants > Roots > Unclassified | place...
GAGGGGGAGGGGGCATAAGATGTATCTGTTTGGGCTGTCATTCTCTTGTTTCCTGTTGCGGTGGGTCAGTGGCCTCGGCGTCGGACATATTCAAATAACCAGCGGTCTCCCTTCTCCCACCGTTCCTCACAGCGCGCCTGCGCTTTATACAGATCCCGTCGGTAGTACTCTCTTTCGAAGTAATGTCTGACTGGTCCTCGCACATACCTGACCGCGGTGAAGTGGATACGGGTGCAGTGTGGGGTGCGGCATATTCCGTCACTCGTTTATCGAGTGATATTATATGTTTACGCTGTTTAATCCACGCGTTACGTGGATAAGATTGCTGTGATACTAGATACCACTGCCTCTGCGCACTTCCGCCAGCAGCCCTGAATTGCGGATTGTTGAGCCTCCTGGAGAAGTTCCTAGCTTGGCGCGGAAGGGCTACAAGCCGGAGCACGACCAAAGCTGCTACATGCCCAGATCTCTCGCACACCTCAAGCGAGAGATCTCAGAGAAGAAGTGGGACCACGTGTTCAAGAACTGTCCTCGCTTGGAGCCCTAGTAGAAGATCCTGTGGGCGGAGGTACGGGAGGGGAGTGCGAGAGGAAAGGATCGGTTCAAGATCCGGGACCTCTTGGCCGACACGAGAAACAGGCAGCCGGTGCCCGGCTTCCTCTCCACCACGGATGTGGGGAGGGGTCCCGCCCCCGGCCGAGGACGGCGCGCGGAGCGTGACGTCGGAGTGGGAGCTCTGGGAGCAGAGAAGAAGAAAAGAAGTGAAGAGAGTGAAGGCCCGAAGAGCTAAGTGCTAGGGGTGAGGAACAGCCGCTGTTTCTCCCCATGCCTCTTTCATGGTATCCGTAGAAGAGTAGGATTGGGGGCGGCTTTCTTTTGTCCCTTCCTTTGTAATCTCCCCGGTGTGCTTTCGCTTTCTTGGGATAGGCTTGGGCGGAGGGCAAAGGGGAGCTTGCAACGTGCCGCCGTCGCGCGGACAGCGGACGGGAACGGCTCAAAATGTACTCAGCCACAGTCTGTATAGGCTGAATGCGAGTACGATTCAAAAAATCCCCTGATACTTGCAGGCACGATTCGGGGCAGCTTTTTGATTTGGCGCTTGTGCCTTGGAGGTTGTTGAGGACACGGTTGCGTAAGATGCAAGAGCGGGGAAGCGCGAGAGAAGGATATTTTGTGCTGCGGGTTCTTTCCTTTTCCTCTTGTTCTACACTCATCAAACATACTACAACGAAGTTGTGAGCTGCTCGATCGTCCAGTATCCATTCGTCTTGTGTCTCCCCACCTCATACGGCATCCAGAGCACACGCCCAACCTGACCGAACTCCTCTCATTTATCTCTATCCTCATCGCTAATCGGTATTATTTCAGCATGTCAGTCCGGTTACGGCCGCCGTCTGGGCCGGATCATGGTGAGCGTTGGGACGGGGGCGTGTTGCGAAGAGTCCCCGTCCATCATCCAACTCGAGCAAGACTCGGCGCAACCAAAGCACTCCACTCTTCGGGCAAACGCGACTTGATCGGAGCAACTCGAGGAAGCTGCCTTCTCTGTATATGTACCTGCAGACCCGAAGGACTGATTCCCTTCTCTCCGCCCAGCTATCCGCCTCTACCGTCCATGTCCGCACCTCTACCGTCCATGTCCGCGCCTCTCCCCGGGATCCCCCTGCAGCATCGATACACGTGCACGCACTGCCGCCTTACGGGCGACTGGCGAGCCGAGCCGCAGCCAATGGTTGTCCCGGGCTGCGGCGACGTGATGCACGCCGAGTGCGTCGAAACCTTCGAACGGCAGCCGTGGGTCCAGCCCATGTGGCCGTGCCACTGTCCGCGCGGCGTCCACAGGGAGCTCGACGAGTTCTGGACCGAGAGAGTCATGCCGTTCCCCGCTGAGCCGAAACAGCGCAACGGCGTGTTCGACTGCGTCGTCTGCAAGTGCCACGCAGAGGACAAGCAGAGCACGAGGGTCCCCGGTTGCGGCCACATGCTCCACCTCGACTGCCTGCCAAGTCTGAAATATCTGCAGCCGGATGGGAAGTGGCCGTGTGGATGCCAGATGCCGGAGCTCGATGAGTGCGCTTTCTGCAAGATGAAATTCAGCAGCGACTGTCGACGTCGAGGACGGCTGATAAGGCGGTGGATTGACAGGACACGTCGCTAATCGGTACCGCAGTACATGCTTGCTTATCCAGCTACTTGTCGCTACCTACTGTTTGGCGTGCTCGCTGAAACGCCTAGTCCTATCGACAGGCGGTCAAGTTGATAGTTAATGTGCTGTTCGGCCACGAAAGGATCCATATATTGGGATTGAACCTCAGACCTTGTGCTTGCTCTGTGGATGCACGCGTGGCGTTTAGCCACAGGATGAACCAAGATCTCTTCCACCCAATTCGGCTCGACCGGGGTAACTATTCACCACAGTGCTCTTGAAGGTCTGGGGCGTGATTCGAGGTGATTCGACGATGCTGACATGTCGGCACCTCGGAAGTCCATGATCCCATGCCAAAACTGACGTCACGCGCTGATCCGTGCTGAATTCCGTTGCTGCATGCGAGAGTCTAAGGAAACTGGAGCCTAGTGAATTTTTTGCAGCTTAAGTATACCTACATAACCTAGGAGATCGCCACAGAGAAGAGCTTCGTTGCTGGATTCTCCAATCACTTTTCCCAAGGCGCTGACGTCATCCGAAGAACCGAACAACATGGCACCCAAAAAGATCCTTCTCCTCGGCGCGACCGGACCCGCCGGCATCGCGACGATCGAGCACGCGCTCGCGAGCACGCGGGACGTCGAAGTGCTGGTGTACGCGCGCAGTCCCAGCAAGATTCCGGAGGAGTTGCGGGCCGACGAACGCGTGACGATTCTGGCCGGCGGCGAGCTAAGCGATACTGCCGCACTGCGCGACGCGGTCGCCCAGAAGCCGGATGCCATCGTGTCGTTGCTGGGACCGCCGCGGAGCGAACTGCTCAGGTGGATGAACCCCTGGGGCGACAGCAGGCGCCTCGTCTTCGCCGAGACCTACAACGTCATCGTTCGGGCCATGAAGGAGTTTGGCGTCAGAAGGATCCTCGCTATGGGGTATGTAGGCGTGCTCTCGGTTGCTTTCTCCGTTGCCCAAGCGGCCTCGGCGTGAATCCCCTCTGCTCACTTAGGAAAAAAGTACCATTTCCATCACCGACGAGAAGGACAGCAGCTCCATCGGCCGCAGCTTGATGGTCTGGCTCGTGTGGGCGGTCGTCCACAACGCTTGGAGAAACATCATCGCCATAAACGGCTTCTTCGACAAGATCAAGCCCGAGGACGGTATCGACTGGACCATCTTCAGACTCGGCAGTGTTCAGAACGGTAAGCTGGCGGTGATGCCCCACTCCGTCGATGCGGGCCTAACGCTGCGCAGGCGATTTCCAGGCAGTTGCGGATGGATACGTTGGGGACGGCAAAACAACGTTGTCTGTCAGGAGGAGCGAGCTGGCGCTGTGGCTGGTGGAGCAGGCCGTTAAGGATCAGCCCGAGTGGGTCCGCGAGAAGCCGGTGGTTTCGAGCGCCTCGAAGCAGAAGCGTTGAATCGGATCTCGCACGAGCTACGAATGAGCGTCTTCCGATAGTCTTTCAATGAGTTTCTAACCATAAGTCCACTGTGTACACCCAGTCAGCTCGATATAGATACAACTTTGTGACTCCTAACTACTACGTCTCCGCCTCCATTCTGCCTGCTATTCCCTCCTGCACAACGCCCTCCTGCCCCCGAGACCCCTTGGGATCTTTCTCCGATATATTCTTCCCTCTTCCGCTTCCTTTCTCCCCTTGATCGCCAACAACGACACCGCCATTCCCGCCCCCACGAGGCCTATCACAGTGTAGTGCCGCTCTTATATCCCTTCAATCTAGCATGCGCACTCTTCCCGCCTCCTTCGCCGTCCGTAGCTCCACTACAGACCGCCGTCGACAGCGGCGGGTGCCCGAAGTCCCGTAGCTGCACCGTCGGGGAGTGGTTGGCGCCCTGCCACACCGCGTGCGAGCACGCCGCGATCAGCGCGCACGGCGCCAAGGAGCTCCGCATTGACCAGAAGCATCGCGGCGGTAGCGGGTGCGTGGACGCTCTCGTCTCGACGTGGACCAAGCTGAGTAGTAGGAAGATAGACGCAATCAGTGTGCCGAGCACGCCCCCGTTAGACCACCTGAACCGGACGTCAGCCCGAAGGTCAGCAGGACGAGGCCTGGAGCGATGTGGCTATTCGTCGCTGTCCCCCGCCTTTGGCCACTCCCTTCTGGCTGGGGGTGAAGATGAGAGCGCAGGGGGCCGATGCTTGATGGCTCAGTCAGTCCTAGTCCGAAGGGGAAAGGCGAATCGATGGAGGCTTGCCGGAATCCCGTCCAGTCCAACGCCCCCTACCATCCCAATTTAATATTGCCATGATCCGATAGGGTGGCATGCGATCAATGAGGCATCATCACCAACCACCATCCCAATTCCACCGCTCTGGTGTTGACCCGGGACAAGAAAGTTTGCACGAGAGCCTGCGTCGGGGGATCGTGAATGCAGCCGCCCAGCCTGCAACGAACAGCAAGAAGGGCCTCCAGAGCTGCCATATTTCAGCACTGCGGCACTGCCTTGCAGGGCTCGACTGTAGCCAACCCGATCCTGTTCGGCGCCAGCACACACACGAGGGTGAAGACATTGAAGAACATGATGCCCGCTGGCAGCAGCATTCGATGCCTGCGATCCACCAGCGCGGCCCATCGCAGGGCGCTGCCGAGGACGGTCTGCAGACGGGTTTTGAGATGGGAAATCGACGGAAGCGTGATAGAGCTCGGCAGGGTTGATGAATTCGGCTGATGATGGATGCGTGCAAGGGAACGCGGAGCGAGAGTAGCGGCTGGAATATCGGGCGGCCGGACGTCCCCCTCCCCGCGGCCCTAATCCTCACTCCGGGGGGACGTGATATACGCGCGCCCCAAGGAGTCCGTCGATGGTTTTGGTAGATAAATCGATACCCGCGAGAGCCACATACACGCACTCAACGGCAAATACGCCCCCATGGGCAGGTGCGAGGTCAGCATGCAGGCAGGCTGGGGGAACAACACCCGTTCGGCATGCCGCCGGTAATTGAAGGTATCACACGTGCTTACCAGCCCCTCTGAGAGAGGGAGGCAAAAGACGGGAAAAGTTGCAATTGCCAAACCACCGAACCGGGAGCTCAATAAATGCCATTAGCTACCATCGCCTCCATCACAACTCCGTTTCCACCTTGGCAGGGAAGCCCCCAAGCCGGAGTTACAACCCTCAAAAGACGAAATTTTGATGGACGATCCTAGTCACGGGTCACACGATCTCACGCGATCCCGTGCGCCAATTGGTGAGTGAGGCTCGTGGTTGTGCACCATACCACCATACATACATACACACCCGGTTGCACCCTTCCTTACGGTTAATGGCTCACAGATGCCCCTTGCCGCCCTATTTTAACCACTTGGTTGGAGCACTATATCATCAACCGCCAACGCCCCGTCATTCTGCTTATATAAGACAACATGAATTCCAAATCCCTTCTGTGCCTCCGACACCGGCTCCTCTTCACGTCCCGCAGTGCATCCTCCATTGGCCGGCCCTTCTACGTGGCGGACGGATTGAGGAACTCGAATGTCCTTGATGGAAATTTGGCGGTGGTGGCGGTGCTAGGATCCGCTGTCGGGCTAGAAGGTGGGGGTGTTTCCGTGGGTGCAGCGGTCCCCGTCGGCGCGGCCGTTTCCGTTGGCACGGGCTCCTCCGTCACAGTGGGTGCCGGGCCGGCGGTATCGGTTGGCGCCGCCGTCTCCGTTGGCACGGGATCGTACTCGGTGACGGTGACGATGACGGTGGTGTCGGTGGCGGTCACGGTCACGGTCACGGTCGCCATGGGCGGCGTCTCCGTGGCCACCGCAGTCTCCGTCGCGCTCGACGTGCACGTTTTGGGCCTCCGTCGCCGTCCTCCTGTCCGTCCGTGAGAGCGTGCTGTCCGCGCCGGTGTGGCCGCCGCGTCCTCGGGCTGGTCCGCGACGCTGTTGATGAAGCCGAGCATCGCCGTCAGGTCTGGGACCGAGACGTCGGGAAGCGCAGAGCGCAGGTCGTCAAGCGAAATGTCGTGCGCTGCTGGGTTGGGAAGCGCGCCGACGACGGACGTGAGGGAGAGCACCAAGGGGAGGAGGAAATTTGAGGCGCGCATCGTCACTGTGGTTTCTCGGAGGTTGGTCGTGTTGCTACCGGAGCTGATGGGAATGGCGGACGGAGTCCGAGGGAGGGAAAGAATACTTCACGGAAGTCTACAGCACAGCTGGTGGGGGGAGGGAGGGGGGGAGAGCGAAGAAAAGGGAGTGAGCGTTCCAGGCCAAGGGATTTCCCAAACGGAGGATGCTTCATAGCTTTATACCATCTGGAGTTCTCCTCTGCACCTCTGAGACGGTGATGCGACGGGGCACAAGTGGTAGGAGAGACAGACTATTCGCACGCAAGCCATCCCCGCAATTTCGGGCGATTTAGCTACGCGCTAACAGCTGAGCAATCCGTCGAAACGATGTCACGATTGGCTGCTGTGCGGCACGTAGTTGGGGGCAAATCTCCCGGCTGGCTGCACGCGGGGACGTTAAGGGCCAATCATATGGGATGACTCGCCATTGGTCTATTTGACAGATATCCGTAGCGATATTCCCAAAACCCCTCGTCATGATCCAATAGGGTCGCACACGATCAATGAGACATCATCATCATCATCATTCCCAAAACCCCCCCGTAGCCCCGTAGCCGCGCCACTGGAGGAAGTGCCCTCATCTGCGGCGGCAGTAGTGGTAGGGGACACCTCGTCGGCGGCTGTGGTAGTAGCCCCTGCCGCATCGTCGCCGCCGTCGTTACCGCGACTGCTGCCGCGACTATTACCGCGACCATTACCTCGACCGTTACCGCAACCGTTGCCGCGACCGCGGTTGCCGCCGCCTCCGAGCCCTCCGGGCAGGTTCTCCAGCAAGCCGTCCAGACCGCGCAGGGAGAGCGTGTTCGGCACTGGCGAGGCGATGATGGCGGTTAAGCCCGTGAGAGCGAGGAAACTATCAACGATGCGAGGATGCATTGTATGTATGTAATGTATGTAGGAAATATTTTTTTTTTAAAAAAAAATAGAAAGGGTGCTACCGGAGCGAGAATGTAATGAGGGGAGGGGCGTGCTTGCCAGAAGCCGCCGATGAAGCGAAAACGAGAGAGATCAAGAGCGAAGCGACATTGCAGTGTGTACGGGAGCAGAAGGTCAGGAAATCTCTGCCTCCTTGCAGCCTTTATGGATGCCCGCAGGCTGGATTCTCCGAGGCCCCCCACGAGAGATGCTAGTCTACAGTTGTGAAACCATCGAAACGGCCAGTTGCATTGGGAATTTAACCATCGAGTGGTTGTGCTGGGGTGAGAAGCGCGGCTATCAGCTGTAGCCGAAATGAAGACACACTAACCAATACCGCGTACATAAGCATGCTGGCTGCAGTAGGTATGTAACTGTCGCTGAATGCCTTGTGCCCCACCCCGTCTCTGTCTGTCGCTCGGCGTCCTACCATCAAGAGCACCTCCTTTCGCCAGCATGCAGCGCGGGTAGCACCGGACGCGTATCGGACTTTGGGTAACGCGACGCCTACTATCCGCCATTGGGCCGAGAATGTCCACGAGCGAACGATAGCGGTCGTCCCATAGGCCGGCCGGAGGACCATTTGACACGCCCCTCTAACTAGCTACGCAAGCCCTCAAACGCGATTTTCCCGTGACAAGTCGTACTACACCCGTCGCGTTGAACGAGTCCTGAACCGACAAGTCCAGCCCGGACACGTGGACGGGCACCGGGCCTTTCCCTCGTGCGAGCGGCCGTAAAAGAATGTCGTTGTTCACGCATCTTCAACCGTTTCACCGCCTTTGTTCTCAGAATTCTCCTGTTCTCCGATCAGCAGTCTTTGTCTCCTTTGCATTCGCACTCTTCGGTGGAGTCTCGTGGCCATGTTCTACGGCAGCGGAAAGGGCGGGAACAAAGAAACTTCAGGCGCTCGTCCTGCTGCTTTCTATTAGACCCCTCCCGCCGCCGCCGGCGCTCGATCTTCGCGCGTTCCCGTAAGTCGAACACTTCTCACATGGCGCCGCCCACCAACAAGTCCAGTACCCAGTTCCGCAAGAAGGTTGAGTCACAGTGGAAAGACCCAGTGTGGTCGGGGGAGGAGAATTATTCATCGTCGGAGGAGATTTGTAACCAGTCTTTCCTGAACCCGGTGTGGAAACCTCGTCCGGCGTGGTCGGAGGGCGAGGAAGAAGAGACCCCGAAGTACGTGGTGTGTCGCAGCGGTAGGGGTGGAACTGCTGATGCTGAAGACGAGAGCTTGGGCGAGTCAAAATATGCGGTATTCGACGGCTATAGGACTGCGGTTTCTGATGACGACGAGAGCGAAATCGAGGAAGCCGAGTTTACTTCCGGAGATGAGGGGGGCGAGGACGAGGACGACGAAGAAAATGATGATACGAGCAATAGTGAGGAAGACGAAGCGGATGGAGATGACGATGAAGAGGGAGACGACGGTGAAAGCGGAGAACAAGACGAGAGCGATGAAAGCGAAGAAGAGGGCGGCGAAAGCGAAGTTGAAAGCGGAGACGAAGATGAAAGCGAAAGCGAAAGCGAAGATGACGACGGGAGTGATGGGGACAACGACAGCGAAGCGGCCGGGGAAGACGAAGATACCGAAGAACAAGCCGCCGACTCTTTCCCGGGGAGCGTCTCTGAATCCAAGAGCGGGTGGTCGGACAAGCCGCCACCGCCCACAAGACCCGGCAAGAACCGAGTCCGCCCATCTCCCAAGACCCCCAGGGGGCGGCGGTCCGGCATCCTCGGAGTTGGCGATGACGAAGAGACTCCGACCAGCTCGGAGAAACGACGGAGATATGCCGAGTACCCGAGCCTGGTGCTCAGAGGGGGCAGCGGCCGCCCGTGGGGCAGTGGCCCCTCGAGGGGTAGCGGCCCCGCACGGGGAGGCCGGGGAAACGACAGCGGTGGATTCAGTGCAAGCGGCCGCGGAGGCAGCGGCGACCGGGGAGACAGTCGCGGCCGTGGATTCGGTGGCGACAGCCGCGGGCGCGGAATGAGTAGTTCGCCGAGAGGAGGGGGAGGGGGAGCGCCGAGACCACCCGAGCCGATTCCGTATGGATCGTAAGTGAAAGCCCCGGGACGTCCCCGCTTCGTCGGTGCACTGCTGACATCCCCATCCCACCGGCACAGGCAGCTGGTTTTCAAGCCCGCCGACCTGGTCGCGGACGACAAGGAGCTTGTGAGGAGAAACCAGGACCCAGTGCAGCGAGCGCTCGCCCGTCGGCCCAACTACGGCAAGGAGGGAGAGCTCTTTGGCTGCCGCACGAACTTCTACAAGATGGTGATCGGCCAGGCAACGTTCTTCCTGTACCAGATCCACATCTCGCCCGAAGTCAAAGATCGCCGCAAGAAGAAGCTGGTGGTGGCGCAGGCCGAGGAAGATCCGCAGTTCAAGGTCCTCATGACCTCCACCGCCCTGGACTTCCCGTGCGACCATGTGGTCAGCAAGGTGCCGTTGGACTTCAGCATCGTCGTCGACTTCGAGTCGATCAAGAAATTGGAGCGGTTCACGATATCCTTCCGCGAAATCCACCGTTTCGGCACCGACGTGATCCAAAAGTACACCAGCGGCCATCTTCCAGGCCTGTCCGTGATGGACCTGGAAATGACCATCACGGCGATCAACATCATCCTTGCAAAGTATCCGCGCAAAAACCCGTCGCTGTGGACCATCGGCAAGCACAAGTACTTCCCCGTCGACGGCGGGAGCGCCTTCCAGCTCTCCCCGACGACCGAGTGCATCCGCGGGTACTACACGTCCGTCCGCACGCTGAACAGCGGCGTGACGATGAACGTCAACATCAGCTCGTCGGCCTTCACGCGCTCGGGCGTCAATCTGCTGTTCTTGATGGAACAGTGGGCGACGGAACGGGGGCCGGGATCCCGGCTCACGGATCTCGTTTTCAGGAAGGATGTCTCACTCATCCGCTTCATCAGGGGATTGCTGGTGCGGACCGACCAGCTGACGCGTGGCGATCTGCAGATCCTGACCGTCGCTGGGATCTCCGACACGCTCCCGGCGGACGCCCTGTACTGGAAGACGCGAGTGAGTGTCGTCGACTATCTGCAGAAACGTATCCCTCCCATCTTCTCCCCACCAACTCCTTCACCCTTCCCGGCCGGAGTGCTGACTGTATCTTTTCTCGACAGACTACTCGGCAAAGGTACAGCACGGTTATCTCCCGTGCATAGAATTCGCAACCGGCAGCGATCAGCAGCTACTGCTACCCGCCGAGTTCCTCCAGGTGATTCCGGGACAGCTGCCGCGGACGGAGGGAGGAAGACTCGATCCCCAGCTCTCGGCTGCGATGATCAACCACTCGTGCAT
>Ga0307516_10010062_pt1 | contig 10461 bp, 9 predicted proteins | sample 19_EM_MG_FD_203310 | JGI IMG/M metagenome (GOLD analysis project Ga0307516, IMG submission 203310) | Populus trichocarpa ectomycorrhiza microbial communities from riparian zone in the Pacific Northwest, United States - 19_EM | ecosystem: Host-associated > Plants > Roots > Unclassified | place...
CCAAGCCGAAAAGCCAAGACGATGACTCTTCCATCCATACAGGAAGACTCCCACTCGCAGCTCGATGAGTCCCCAAGTTACGATCCGAACGCGGAGCGCAACGAGCGACGTTCCTCCAAGAACAATGAGACACCAGAAAAACGCAAGAAGTGGGGGTCTTCAGTAGACACAAAACAGAGGGACAGGGCATCCAAAGCTGACCCGCATAAGGGTCGATGTTTACTCACGAACTTGGCTGACGCGGTCAACGTATGCCACTTGATACCCAGTTCAACGCGGCCTTCCGAGGCGAGCCACTTTCACGCTGTCACGTCCTGTCCTGATCCGTTTTTAGCTCACGCAATTGGAGTATGCATGGGGTCTACCCGGGAACCTCAACCTTGATTCGACCCACAACTTGATTCATCGTGAGTAACACTAGAAAGTAACCAACTTGTGTTCTATCCCCACGCTCATCCAACACTAGTGAGATCAGATTGGCACTTCCTTTTCGATAAAAAGAATTTCATGTTCATACCGGAGCTTTCGGACTTGGAAAAGCTCGAAAAAGCTACGATAACGAAAGCCCTTGCGGGTCGTTCTCGAACTAATATGAACAAGGTACGTCCTTGGCACCGGGTTACGTGGCGTTTACGTTCGCCTATTGACGCATTTCTTATAGTTATTCAAACCTGACACCATCTTCAAGTACCATCTTCTGCCTATGCCTGAGTTAAAGGCACCCATCTGTCGCTTCAATGATTCAAACAACCTTGCAGACCACTCCACCCATCACTACCCTTTTGCCACGCTCGGCCCCCTCGAGAGCCACGTCCAGCCACAATATGTTGTCGTTAACGCTGGGCGAAAGCTATTTGCCAGATCACCCAAAGAACATTACATGTTTCCGCTGGTTCTCAAACAAGTTGCATCTCATAAGAGTGGCGACGAAGCTAGTGCAAGGCTCGCCGCAGTCATGACATTGTACGACCATTGGACTACGTTAGTGATACCGGATGACTTCGTCTCTCGCTCCCGTGCTCCTTCTGGTCCCTCCGATGACACAGACAAGGATGACCAAGACCAAGACCATGCAGAGGAGGGACAAGACGAGGGACAAGAGGAGCCGGAGGAGGAGAGTGGAGAGGAGGAGAGCGATACCGACGATGATGAACTCCAATCCACCCCTTCGAAGAAGTCCAACGTAGGACGACAGCTCCACGACAACATCGCATCCACTTCCAGCTCAGGCTCTCTCGACACTGCCGTCGACGCCGATGGCTGGTGCCCTTCCGAGGATACAGCATGGGTAGAAGGGATCAACGACTGGACGATGAAGTGTTGCGATGCCGCAACCTCGGAGGGAGGGTGGGAATCAGGTATACTGAATGAGGGTGATCAAGTACTCGTCGCCTACGCCAAAGAGAAACCACGATCGGCCCCGCCACCGGACAGCTGGCACAAGTGGCAACCATACTGGGCCAGACGCAACGGGAAGTATCCACCTCACAATACAGCAAAGTTTTCGAGTAATGATTGGGCCCTTTTTGAACGACATACGGCGTTGCCTATAGATTCGGAATAAGTCTCTACATTTCATCTTCTGTTGTTAGCTCTGAATAATTAATACGAGGGCAATTTCACTCGAGCGAGTCGGTGTGTTCAGTATTCAAGTATGACACAGTGCTTACACATAGTTCGTCAGAAGAAATTGCTAATATCACCACGTCGTGCCCAAGCTGTTCTCTGATTCTACCACTTTACCCAAATCCCTGGCGCCCGAGCCCACCCCAACTCAGGCTGACGAAAATTTCATGCAGTATGATATTTATGCAGCACGACACAATGCATTATGAGATAATGAACTGTACTACTGTTGAGTGTCAACTGAGGTACGAACAACAATAAATAAAACACTAATAAGGGAGGATGTTAACTGTCACGTTTTCCATGGCAAAATTGCTACTGATCCCGAGTTCCGAGGTAATCAGTGGGTTAATACTCATAGATCTAGCAAACGCACCGTCCGACAGGGAGACACATGCACCTCATCAAACGGCCTTGTGTCGCTGAAGCAGCTCTCCCAGATTTCGTTGATGGCGCGTTCGGCTGATGCGGCGTCTGGACATGCTGAATTTGCACCGGCGGAGAGGATCGCATGGCGGCGAATACATGCCTGTGGGCAAGGAAACAGAGCATACATTAGTCGCTATCAGAGTGATGCGCGGACACTATACCTGATGCTGCTTCGAGAATGACAGTATCCCCGGCCCAGCTCACACATGTATCTGCACTCCCCACTAAGACCGTTCGCGCAGATCTATCCACGTATTCATCAGCACCCAATACACGTATACCTCCACGCACACGCGCATGTCACGAACTATGCACCTCACTACTACAAGCATGATGCCGCAAATTCTGCCAATCTACGTTAAACTTGCAATGAACGTACATGTGCAAGTGTATCCTCCATGTGCTTCTTGCTCCTGAAATGACCTCGGCAGAGGACTATTGCACCTGCGGGATGAAATCCGCCGGAGCGGGTGGGGTCGCACGGGGCACAGATGATGCTGGAGGGTGGGATGGGGCAGCATGGCAGACGGAGGTGGTTGAGCCTGAATACGACTTTGGGACCTGCTCGCGGTATGATTATGATTATGATATACCCGTGGTGCAGGAGTCAGGAAGGGACAGCACGTACTGTAGTCGAGCAGCCTGCTTTCTACTTCTCACAAGGTGCGCATTTCTGCTGTTCCAGGTTACGTCGTCGCTCTTCTGTGCTCGTGCGGAGACCAATAACTTGTGCTGCTTTGTTCAGCCATCGCTGGAACGAACGTCGCTGGCCGTCGGGATCATTCATCAAGGTATTTAATAGGCAAAGCGCCTAAATTTGGCTTTTTGCTGCCCCTCTGCTCGCGCTGAACACTCATAATTAAGTAAATCAATCCATTGCCCCAATCTCAACATGACCCTCTTACATTATCATGATGAATCCATGTAAGGAACGTGGCGGAGGAAGTGCAGAGGGAGATGCGCGTAGGGATCAGGTAACGAGTCATGGTCATGACGGAAATGAGGACCACGAAGGAGTGCAACAACTTTGGGTGTTCGGGCCGTGGGCGGACCAGACTTCAACCAGACCACCGTGGCTGCAGTGAACGAGGCTAGAACTCGTAACACTATCCTGATCTCCCGCAAATGGCGTCATCCATTTTTCCTTCTCGTCCGCTCTGCAATCACTCACCTATACACTTGTTCCCGCACTCGCAGGCAGATTAAGGCTGTGCACGATTTCATCCGGCTCGCCAGTTTACAGGATAAACTCCAGCTGTCCTAATGCTACGCAGAACGAAGATGGAGCATGCAGGAGAGTGTACCTATGAGATGGGCTGTTTCTGGGATGTAGGCGCGGTCATGGATGCGTGTGACGGGAGGAGATCAGGAGGGAAACAGGGCAAGAAGCCGAAGAGGAGTGACATGTGAATGGTCAGACCAGGGATACGGGCAGGGAGAGCTGGCTGTCTGTCTATATTAGGTATCGGATATCAAGTGTCAGACACAAGTGTTAGAACCAGTGTGCGCATAAATGAGACGGAGTCCAAACATACTGGGGTCAGATCAAGTCGCAGCTGTGGGGGCCGGAGGAGGCGGAGAGGCAGACGTACTTCATGCACCAGCGGTGGCACCCCATAGGCATGACTAGTGTACGCAGGCTGTTCGACGGTGGCGGTTCCTGCAAGAATAATGCGACGCAAGTACTGTAGATGCGTAGGGTCAGACCGAGATTGTGGCACATTCGATGCGACTTGTGATGCTATGTTCGAAGCTGATACGATGCATGTCGGCAGGTAGGCATTACGTGCATCCAAAACTAAATATATAGATGCAGGACTGTAATCAGCGGTGACCTCAGTGCACGAACTGCCGAAGAAAAGAACTGAACATCAACGCACGGGATATTTTGGTCTCAACCCTAGAGTCTCGCAACCGACCTTGCGGAACCTTCACGAAACTCGCTTCCATAGGGATATTGCCGAAGGCCTGTTCTTTCCACGGAAAACACAGGAGGCCATCGTCACTGCTCCGCTGAGAACCATTATTTGTGGTGGGATAAGCGTGGACGAAGTGTGTGCTTTCTGGGGGAAAGGATCAACCTGTTTTGAAAGCGAGGCCATCGTGGTTTGGGTTCAAGGTGATACTAGTAATGGTACATTCAGGGGTGAGTTGTGCCATTGCCAAACCACTAGCATGATCTGGCGTAACCGGGGTGATCATGCTAGTGATCAGTTCGATGGCATTCACGTCAAGCCATACCAGGATCCCAAGGAGCAGAACATCAAAGTAGACGAGGGTAAACAGGCTGTATATTCCAACTCAATTGCCATACTCGATGGAACTCAGTCTCCTATGGACCGCCTCTTAGAAGATAGTCACAGAATTTAAGCATACCATAGACCTCGCCCAATGCTAGCTGCTGTGTTTCTGATAGCTACCAGATATTGGGTAAGTGTTTTGCACAATTAATTGCACGGCGAGAATAAAACATTGTGGCTCCAACGCCCATGTTTTTTTTTTACGGTTGAGCGGGGCGATGTTGAAACACCGTGTCATCCGTGCAACGCTGACAGGTCTCAACCTTGTGCCCTAACACCTCTACTCCATAGGCCACTTTTCTGTGGTCGCCATGGCTCCTCAACCCACTGAGAAGTTTCAGCCCCGCCCAAGTTCCAGTGCGAGTAAGTTTAGGCTGAATATCATGCACAGGATAGTGTTGGTGATGTGACTGACCATTCGCTAGGTGCTAAAACGGTACCTCCTACACTTGGAGTGCGTGCACATTGTCCACGTGCACGGCAGTGACATGTAGTTGAGATGGGCTTGAGTGTTTTAATGTATTTCCCTGTAACTACATGAGCATTCTCGATCCAAAGGAAAGACAGGGTGACAATGCAACTTTCGCAATGTTCCATATACGCACGTCACCTTCGCATCCACCGGAGACTAATAGGGTCGACGTAGTGTTGTAGTTGACGCAGAACACGAAGCTTGTATGTCCCCGTAGATCTTTTGTTGTCAAGCCCTGAGGGGCCCACCGATCATTTCCATGAGCTATACCCGGGTAGTAGAGACGAACGTACAGTTTCGACGTTCCATATTCGTATACTCATATCATCCGATGCAAAAGCGAGGCATGTCCCATCGCTCAACCATGAGATGTTTGAGAGACCCTTGGAGTGTCCGCTGAGGTTGCGGATTAGCTCACCTGTAAAAGGTGATCATATTTTGATGACATTGTCTGCAGCTGCATGTGTCGCGAAACATATCACAAGTCTCAAGACATGAACAACTCCGCATCCAAGAAACTCGAGCATACGCGAAGAGCAGAAGTACGTACCACACGAAGCGAGAAGGGTCTCGTCTGAGATACATTATCGTCGTCTGTTGTTGATTCGTCCATGCTTCATGGATCGATGTGGAGGCGGGATGCTGACTAATCAAAACCAATCCTGGGCGAATCTGACACCCAAATGATGGGAAACAGATGTAGATACCTCGTCAACCCGCAGAGAGACGAAGAGACGGGGAAAGTGAAAGGAAGCTGATTACATAAACTTCGATGGACATGTCATGTGATGGCGTCGCGCGTATTGTTCGAACTGGCCAAGACGTGTCGACATCAAGCAGATATGGTGGACGCTGACAATCACTCGGAGATGGAAGAGGAGCCAAGGTGAGGTTTAAACTCTCAGTGATCAGTGATCTCCCAATGGATACTCCAATCCTCACCATTCAATATCGCTGACTCCTCCATCCATTCAGGAAGATTCCAGCACTCCCAACGAGTCCCCGAGTTACGATCCGAACGCGAAGCGCAATGAGCAGCGTCCCTTGCAAGAACAATGCGACACCAGAAAAACGCAAGAAGTGGGGGTCTTCAGTGGACACAAAACAGAGGGCCAGGGCTTGCGAAGCTGACCCTCATAAAGGTCTATGTTTACTCACAAACTTGGCTGACGCGGTCAACGTATGCCACTTGATACCCAGTTCGACGCAGCCTTCCGAGGCGAGCCACTTTCACGCTGTCACGTCATGTCCTGATCCATTTTTAGCTCACGAAATTGGAGTACGCATGGGGTCTACCCGGGAACCTCAACCTCGATTCGACCCGCAACTTGATTCATCGTGAGTAACACTAGAAAGTAACCGACTTGTGTTCTATCCCCACACTCATCCAACATTAGTGAGATCAGATTGGCACTTCCTTTTTGATAAAGGGAATTTCATGCTCATACCGGAGCTTTCGGTCTTGAAAAGGCTCAAAAAAGTCACCATAACGAATGCCCTTGAGGGTCGTTCTCAAACTAATATGAAGAAGGTATGTCCTTTGCACTGGGTTACGTGGCGTTTACGTTCGCCTATTGACGCATTTCTTATAGTTATTCAGACATGACACCATCTTCAAGTACCATCTTCTGCCTGTGCCCGGGTTAAAGGCACCCATCTGTCGCTTCAAGGATTCAAACAACCTTGCAGAGCACTCCACCCATCGTCACCCTTTTGCCACGCTCGGCCCCCTCGAGAGCTATGTCCACCCACAATACGTCGTCGTTAACACTGGACGAAAGCTTGCCAAATTAGCCGATGAAATTATCATGTTACCACCGGTTCTCAAACAAATTGCATCTCACAAGAGTGCCGGCAAAGCTAATGCAAGGATCGCCGCAGTCGTGGAACTGTACAAGCATTGGACTAAGTTAGTAATACCGGATGACTTCGTCTCTCGCTCCCGTGCTCCCTCTGATGACACAGACAATGATGACCAAGATCAAGACCATGCAGAGGAGGGACAAGAGGAGCCGGAGGAGGAGAGTGGAGAGGAGGAGAGCGATACCGACGATGATGAACTCCAATCCACCCCTTCGAAGAAGTCCAATGTAGGACGACAGCTCCACGACAACATCGCATCCACTTCCAGCTCAGGCTCTCTCGACACCGCCATCGACGCCGATGGCTGGTGCCCTTCCGAGGATACAACATGGGTAGAAGGGATCAACGACTGGACGATGAAGTGTTGCGATGCCGCAGCCTCGGAGGGAGGGTGGGAATCAAGTATACTGAATGAGGGCGATCAAGTACTCGTCGCCTACGCCAAAGAGAAACCACGATCGGCCCCGCCACCGGACAGGTGGCACAGGTGGCAACCGTACTGGGCCAGACGCAACGGGAAGTATCCACCTCACGATACAGCAAAGTTTTCGAGTAATGATTGGGCCCTTTTTGAACGACATACGGCGTTGCCTATAGATTCGGAATAAGTCTACATTTCATTTTCTGTTGTTGGCTCTGAATAACTAATACGAGGGCAATTTAACTCGAGCGACGAGTCAGTCTGTTCAACATTCAAGTTTGACATAGTGCTTACACATAGTTCTTCAGAAGAATTTCCGAATACTACCCCTAAGCTTTTCTCTGATTCTATTCTGAGGCGACGACCCACCTACATGCACCACTCCCAGGATCATCCACATGCTTATGTGCCTCGGTAAAATTGATGATACCTACGTTCTCTGTCGCCAATCAGGGACATTTATCAAGACCGGTGGGCATGACAGCTTGGATATGACCTGCTCAAGTGCTCAGGTTGGACTGGTTGTCAATCTACATGAGTTACTTGATGTCCTTTTGTGACCATTGTCGACGAAGAACGAGACGCGGAGACGCGAGACAAAAGGACTGCGATTCGTGCAGGGCGACGCAACGAACGTGAAGACTAGCTCGAGCGCGATAGGAGTTCGGACGGCGATCGAATGGCTGGAGAGCGCTGGGCATTAGTATACTGTAATTGACGAATTTATTAGGGCCATGACCTCACGTTTTGTCGCCGTAGTCGTGCTCTCGGTTTCCTCTGTACCTTTGCTTTTCCCTCGTGTATCCCGTAGCATGAGAGTGTTTGCCGTGGTCGCGTGTTTCGCAGTCCTGCCATCGTGTTTCCTGAATCCCAGAACACCATTCCCACTGGGCCTGACACCACTACCTCAGATAACTTTGATGACGAGTGAAATCCCCCATAATGCTTCAGCCCGATTGGCCAGTGATGATTCTATGCACAATGATTCCCCTTCACAGATATTCTCTCCGACAACCCAGTCATGAGTGCATGAACATAGTCGAACTCTCAGCTTCATCGGGTGCCCTCGGTGCCCCATTGCAAACCCGGCAGGATCCCTCCGATTCTTGAATATGTGAAGTGGATGTTCGTGATTACCGGCCTGCAGCGCTTTCATTGGGTATTCTTCGCCCACTGAAACCACAAGCGCGTGATATGTATTATTGTTTTGAGTGAATTTGTCTTGATGGTACGAGTTGAGAATAGATTATAATAGACGATATCTGTGTTCAAACAACCAACGGATGTGCATGATTACTGCATGTCTATAATATTGGCAGTCCTTCAATATAAGCTTCTCCAGCTATTTCAGAACAGGGTAATTTTTTGTTCCAATAGCCATCAGCTCTAAAACGATACCCCGAGTATCAGGTTATATACTCTTAGTAGAACAATCCCATAAGATTCTGACGTCTCGACATTACCTTACAAATGACTGAGTTGTTGAGAAAGTAAGTGCTTAGTCATCACTAGCACGTGACTTCTCAGGAGCCTTGACACGTGATGTGTCTGGACTCATTCTCTTCCATGTGATTGTCTAAGTCACATGACCGGTTATCAGAGAGTACCGACTAACCGGAGTCATATCTCTTATCTATGACGAGGTCATGATAAGGAGATAACGTTCGTTCTGGAATGTTCTTATGGGTCAATCTAGACCGTTTCTTATCTCTTGTCTCACATATGACTCACTGTGGACTTCTTCGAGGTTCTACGAGCTTCCACAGAACTACTATGTTAGGAAGGTACTTATCTACCATCCTTTTATGGACTCTTAGGAAACACTCTACTTTACATGGTCTGTGCACAGCTCAGACGTATAAATACCCTTACACTACTTGGAGTGCTGTAGAGTTTTTCCTTCTTACGATTTACTCTCTGTTCTATCCAAGAACTATAAAACCACCTTTGGTTATCTTACTTCAAGTTTGAACCTTCTACTCAAGTGAGTTAAGACTTCATTGTCATTTGTGTAGAGCCTGTTGCGCTGTGTCCACGTTCTCCATATTGTGGACATTGCCTCCCGATATGAGTAACTCATCTCACCGTGATAATCATGTGTGGCATATATCACACTCCAGTGGCAAATTACTTTTGGTTGTGGTTTTCCCAAGGGAAGGTTGTGCAGGCTATATTGGTTTCGTGAACTGTTATCCTGACGAAAAGCATACAATGAATTGCGACTACTAATAATAGCTATCGTCCTCGTCCCCTTCCGAATCGTCGCAGGCATTTCCTGGGTCCAAATCCTCCCCAGTGTCGTCGTTCTCATCATCACTGCACCCAGCCTCCGAGTCAGAGCGCTCCCTGTCCTCATCCACGGTGTCGGGCTCCTCACTTTCTCTGCAAGCTTCAACATCAACTTCATTGTCCTCAGCAGTGCTTAGTGCTGGTACTTGACCCAAGTTGACTGCATTGTGGCCCACACCTACACCTGCAAAACAAGCAAACATGTCACGGTCCACAAAACTTTGAGGACCATCAATTTCTTTACTGTATAACTGTAAATGCAAGTAGCTTACATATTCACATAGAATGCTCTCCAATCGTCGACTTCTCCTGGGCGCCTGGAAAGTGATGGCCCACAAGGCATTAAGAGATCAGTATGGCCATCAGCAAATGCAGGTATGATGTGACAACCCCGGATAACCAGGGAGGGGTCCAAGAAACCAAATGCATCATTACTGTCTGGGACGAAGCTGATCTTTGGAAGACGGGCCTATTTGAAGCCCCATCAATGGTCTTGATCCACTCCAAACCACCATACCCAGAGGACTTCCATACCTCGCTTTGGCTGACTTATGCCTCCCGGTGTGAGTCAAAGTGTGGATTTGGGTTGGAGTAATAACCCAAACACAACACCAACAAAGGACTACGAAAATTTGCGAGTGGTGGTTTGCCTCCGTGGTGTCCAGAGAGGATGTGCTGAGGAGGGGGAGAGAGGATCTACACCAACAGGGTGATGCAGACAGAGATACAGGATACTCCTGGGGTACAGGAGTGATAGAAGACGAAGGGGATAGGTGTCTGGACTCTTCCTATAGCCTAGGAAGTGTCAAAGCGGGGATTGAGTTGACTGGGACTGAAGTAGCAATACTACACCTAGAGATTGGTGCAGCAAAGGGGCAAGGGGGCTCCTGATGTCCAGAAGCAATGGCAGATGAAGGATAGACTGGCTAGAATCTGATTGAGCCTAGAGAAACACTTGGACTTGAATAGATTGAATAAACTTGAAGATATTGAGCCTTTAGACCTTCACTGAAGCCTACAAGACTCAAGAAGCTGAGGGGATACTGACTGAGGGAGACTGA
>Ga0307516_10010063_pt1 | contig 10461 bp, 10 predicted proteins | sample 19_EM_MG_FD_203310 | JGI IMG/M metagenome (GOLD analysis project Ga0307516, IMG submission 203310) | Populus trichocarpa ectomycorrhiza microbial communities from riparian zone in the Pacific Northwest, United States - 19_EM | ecosystem: Host-associated > Plants > Roots > Unclassified | place...
GAAAAATGGAAAACCAGATGCCCTGTCTAGGCGTTCGGAGTACCGCCCTGAAAAGGGGGGGGTAGAAAACCAGCCAATAACGACTGTTTTGGGAAAAAACCACTTCGAAGAACACCTGTCGCGTACGTTCGTCTGCTCATCAGCGAGGATAGCATCACTCCCGGAAAGAAAATGGTCGGAAGAATTCCTGGCGAGGGTCAAGGAAGAAGGGAAAAAGGATGAAGCTTACGCAAAGGCTATGAAACAGGAAGCGGTGACAGAAGAACTGTCACCAAAGGACCGAAAGATCAAGGAATTAAGGAAAGAAAACGAGCTGTTGTACAGAAGGAACCTACTCTGAGTCCCGAGGAACCTGGTACAGCAGATAATGGAATCAGAACACGACACGAAAGTGGCCGGACACATGGGACAGGACAAAACCATCGAGCTAATACGACGAAACTTCTGGTGGCCAAAAATGAACGAACGAATCATCGACTTCGTCAGGAGCTGCCCGGAATGCCAGCAAAACAAGGCGACTCGCCACCCGCCATACGGTCTATCCTCGCCCCTAGAGCTCCCATACGCCCCCTGGCAATCGATCGCCATGGACTTCATCACGGAGCTCCCGCTTTCAGAAGGATGTGACCAGCTCTGGGTAATCATCGACAGGTTCACCAAGATGGCGCACTTCCTTCCCCTCAGGGATAAAACAGCGGCGGACCTGGCTATCATCTTTGGCCGAGAGGTATGGAAGCACCATGGCCTCCCCACTGATATCGTGTCAGACAGGGACTCTCGGTTCACATCGGAAGTCTGGAAAGAACTCTTACAACTTTCCGGCATTCGACCTCGAATGTCGACAGCGTTCCACCCACAAACGGACGGACAAACGGAACGGCTCAACCAGACAATTGAAGCCTACCTCCGTGCCTTCGTCAGCCGAGAACAGGATGACTGGGTACGCCTGCTACCCATGGCCGAATTTGCTTACAACAACTCGATCACAGTTGGAAACGCAGAGTATACGCCCATTGGATGCACACCGTGCACGACGAGTCCCGGCAAGGGCTGGAAGAGGCACAGGAACGAATGCGGCGTTATACGGACCCGAATCGGAAGAGACCCCCGGCATACCAAGTAAGGGACTTGGTAATACTCAGCGGACGCAATATCAAAACACGCCGCCCCTCGAAGAAGCTGGACCACAAAAATCATGGCCCTTTTCAAATCGAGAAAATCATCTCTCCTCTAGCGGTACGCATCACACTTCCCTGCAAGTGGAAGATACACAATGTCTTGCATGTCTCGCTCCTCAAACCATACCGAACGAGTGAACACCGAGCCCCACTGGATCCGTCCAAAGTACTCCGGGAGGCGGACGACATCGAACATAGCGAGGAATACGATGTCGAAGAAGTCATGTCCTCGGTCGAGCACGGCTGGGAAAATAACAAATGAATTCTATACCTCGTCAAGTGGCTCGATTATCCGGAACGAAAAGACTGGACGGAGGAACCATTCGACAACTTTTCGGTAGGCGGTCTGGAGAAACTCCGGGAGTTTCACCAACGAAATCCAGACGTGCTGAGGGACTACCGGCTCACCGAGGGCTAGACCAGTTCCCCCGAGGATCTGGCAGTAGTGGGCGGAATGGGCGGAGGACTTCCGTACCCAGGCATCAAAGATCAACAAAAAGACCCGCTTCTCGGGCAACCACGAGAAGCCGCCGACCGGGTGCCCGGCGAAGAAGACACGCGACCGAAACCGTTGAGAGTCAGGAAAACCGTTCATAACAGACGTATCGACCTCTCGGCGACCGACCCGAATCGACGGAACCGGCGCAGATGGCACATAAGTGGTGAAGCGAGTCCCCGACAGCGCCGTCACTGCTCCAGCATACTAGTCTCCCCCCGGAAGGACGTGGGCGCAGTCACTGCCGAGTATACGGGTTACCAGCACGAAGGACACCATGCCTCTCCCGATTCCCTGGGCCAACTACAACCCCGGAACCTCATCGGGCCGGCCAAGCCTTGACGCAGCGCGGCGGCGAGTATGACTCAATATGACACGACAGTATGAGTACGCATCGGCCTACTCAGAGGGCCCAGTCGTACCGACGGATTACAGGCACGTTCTGAGGGAAGAACTCTGATCCGGCGACTGGGAGGGCTGCAGGGGAGGAGGACTGCAGTCCGTGACGACGAAGAATTTTCGGCGTTGAAAGAGTCATATGATCACAGAAAGAGGAGGGCTACTTAGAGAAAAACGTGTTAGCACTCGAGACGAGGCTAAGGGGGAGGGGAGGTAGTGTTACACTTGAACGAATTATCCCGAGTACGTAGCTAGATAAAGAAGAAAATCCAGTGGCTAAAGGACGAAGGAGGCTGAGGCCGTGGCTGGAGAAATCAGAGAGTCTAGGCCGGAGATAGAGAAACGGAGTTAGATCGGTCGAGGCCGAGGAAACTCGGGGATGAGGGGAGGGATTGCAAAACGAGCGGAATCAGATAGGAACGGACTTGGGCTAGACTCCTGCGGGAAGATAGCTACTCGGGCCAGACTCCTGCGGGAAGACAGCCACGCCGGTCCGACTCCTGTGGGAGGAAGGCCGCGTCACCCTCAGCGGAACAGGGAGATCCCACGGGACAAAACCCGGTTGGCTCCTGAGGGAGGGACCCCGCTCACGGTGCAAGGGAAAAAAGTCTGGACTGATGCCGACCCCGCTCCGGCACATGAACACTTCATCTACCTTATCTACACCCCGACTATGACCAATGAATCCACCCACGTTCCTTCCGAGATGCAGACACCTCGGAGGAATCCACGTCCGATCCACCCACATCTCCCCGAAGGTACGCATTTACCTCTAGAGACAGAACGGACTGGATTACCACTTCTCACTCGCGCGCTCGCCGATATAAGGAAAGGATTTCTCGCCCCGACGAAAAGAAATCAGCCAGAAACATCCTCACAACCACTACCACCGAACCCACACACAAGATCTAAGATTATTCCGTTGTGAATTATCGAAAGTAGCCTGATTACCCTTGAACCCCCCCCCCACACTCCGGTTACGAGACAACCCCAGTGTCACAACTGGTGACCACGGCAGGGAGCCAGCTGTTGTTGAAGATTCTTGTTACAACCCCGTCCAACTTCTTCCACCTATTTGGTTCCTCTGAGCAGTGGGACGCACCTTGCGGGACCAATCTTAGAGAATCATTAACCCTACGTAAACACCAATTGATGTCAGGGTGTACAAACAAGATACATCAGCAAAAGATTTAGTTCTTACCGGAGCTACAGGGGCTAACGAAGCTTATTGGAGCACCGTGAGTAAAATAAAATATCTCCTTCGCTAAGCTAGCAAAGCTATGGATGCAACTACCATCTTACCAACACTACCACTACCTTAATAAAGCGAGGGAAGCTAGAAAAGCTAGAAAAGCTAGCAAAGCAAAGGACACACTGCCATTCTAACCGATGCAATCACCAATCTTACCAATGCAACTGCCAACCATATTGATGCAACTACTACCTTAGGGGGGCTAGGGAAGCTAGGAAAGCTAGGAAAGCTAGGAAAGCTAGAGAAGCTTACAGGAGCAATGAGTGTACTGTGAGCAGTTTCATACCCGCAATTACTACGCTACTACAGGCAGTTGGCTACTATACTCTTACATCGTACAGAATAACTATTATTGTGTTTAAAATCTATATATACATTATGATATGAAGTCCAACATACCAAATCTGGTTGCAAAGTAAACAGGGGCAACAGTGGCACATATGGGAAGGTACACAACACATATCAGATGTAGGCCAGCAAAGAGAATGATACTAGACAAGTACCGTGTACGAGATTTTGGACAAGAATGCATAATCTTCCATTTATGCAGCATGTCCGAATGTAGGTCACAAAAAATGAGGCCAAACAAGCAATGCATATGTGAAGTAGTAGAGCGTGGATAATCATGGCAGACGAGCAACAACTACGAAGGGTAACTCAGCAAGCAGCATAAGGCCAGACGAGCAACAGGTACGAGATGTCACCAGCAGGAATGGTGGCAGACGTGGAGTACATACAAATGACTGTCAGTGGTACAGACCAATGTGGTTAAGCAACGCGTATAAACATAGGACAGTGATGTAGATGGCAGCCAAGCAGCGGGTACGAATATAGGACAGTGGCACATTCAAACAGGGTTCTGCAATACGTACGAACGGAGTTCGGCGATGTTGTGGCAGACGAGCAGCAAGTAAGCTTGTATGACAGTGGTAATGGTGGCTGACACAGAGGATTTTGGAATGTAGGATAGAAGAGCATAGCAATGTGGTTATGCAATGCTTACAAACAGAGGTCAGTGATGTTGATGGCAGATAAGCAGCACGTACGAATGTAGCCAATGGGAATGGTGGCAGACATGGAGAACATACAATTGTCTGATGGCAGTGCAGTCCAACAAGGTTCTGTAACATGTACGAACATAGGTCGGTGATGTTAATAGCAGATGAGCAGTGCATATGAAAGTAGGACAGTGATGTAGATGGTGGTTAAGCAGTGGGTACAAATTTAGGACAGCGGTATTTACAAACGAGGTTCTGCAATATCTGCAAACCGAGTTCGGTGATGTTAACAGCAGATGAGCAGTGCGTACGAATGTAGAACAGCTGTAATGGTAGCTGACGCAGAGGATTTTGCAATGTAGGATAGAAGCGGATAGCAAAGTGGTTCTGCAATATGTATGAACAGAGGTCAGCAATATTGATGGCAGAAGAGCAGCATGTACGAATGTAGCCAGTGGAAATGGCAGCAGACATGGGGGACATAAAAATGTCTGACAGTGGTGTGTACCAACGAGGTTCTGCAACAGGTATGAACATAGGTTGGCAGTGTTGATGGTAGACGAGCAGCAGGTATGAATGTAGGACAGTCGTGTAGATGGCAGACGAGTAGCAGGTAAGAATGTAGGATAGCGGTACCTACAAATGGGGTTCTGTAATATATATGAATGGAGTTTGGCGATGTTGACAGCAGAAGAGCAGTGAGCACAAATGTAGGATAGTGGTAATGGTGGCCAACACGGAGGATTTTGGAATGTAGGATAGAAGCGCATAGCAATGTGATTCTGCAATGTGTACAAATGGGGGTCAGCGATGTTGACGGCAGACGAGTAGCACATACGAATGTAGCCAGTGGTAATGGTGGCAGATGCAGAAGACATACAAATGTCTGAGAGCGATACATACCAACGAGGTTCTGCAATGCGTATGAACGTAGGTCGGTGATGTTGACGGCAGACGAGCAGTACGTATGAATGTAGGACAGCGGTGCATACTAACGACGTTCGGCAACGCATCCGAAAATAGATTAGCAATGATGATGGCAGGCGAGTGGAGCATACGAATATAGCCAGCGGTCATGATGGCAGATATGGAGAATCTAGGAATGTAGGATAGAAGTACGTAGCAACGTGGTTGAGCAATACATATGAACGGAGGTCGTTGATGTTGCTGGCAGAAGTGCAGCGCGAATGAACATAGGACAGAGGTAATGGCGGTAGACGCGCAGGATTTTGGAATGGCGGCAGGCGCGGAACATGTAGGAACTTAGGATAGAAGTCATAGAAACATGGTTGGGCAATACGTACGAATGGAGGTCGGCGATGATGATGGCAGGCTAGCAGTGTGTACAAATATAGGACAGTGGTGCGTACCAATGAGGTTCTGAAATGCGTTTGAATGTGGAATGGCGGCAGAGGCAGAACATGTAGGAATATAGGACAGAGGAATATAGCAGAGCAGTTCTGCAACACATACGAATGTTGAACAGGGTACATACCAATGGGTTCTACAATACTTACGAACCGAGTTTGGCAATGATGACAGCAGATGAGCAGTGCATATAAATATAGCCAAAGGTAATGGTGCCAGATACGGAGCACATACAAATGTCTGACAGCGGTGCATACCAATGAGGTTCTGCAATAGGTACAAACGTAGGTCAGCGATGTGGACTGCAGATGAGCAGCAGGTACAAATGAAGGACCCAGGTGCATAGTGGAGCAGTTCTGCCACGTGTACGAATGGATATCAGCAATGTTGATGGCAGATAAGCAGGGTGTACGAATGTAGCTAGCATGAATGGTGGCAGATGCTGAGAATGTACGAATGTCGGATAGAAGTGTGTAGCAACGTGGTTCTGTAATGCGTATGAACGTAGGTCAGCAGTGATGACAGCAGATGAGCAGCACATATGAATGAAGGACAAAGGTGCATGCAGAGCAGTCCTGCTGTGGGTACAAATGGAGATCAGCAATGTTGATGGTAGAGGAGCAGCACATATGAATGTAGCCAGCAGGAATAGTGCCAGACACGAAGTACATAGAAATGTCTGACAGCAGTATGTACCAACAAGGTTCTGTAATACGTAGGAATAGAGGCCAGCAAGGTTGACTGTAGGCGAGCAGTCTATATGAATGTAGGGTATCGGTACATACAAACGGGGTTCTCTAATACGTTGAACATAGGTCAGTGATAGAGGCGGCAGTCGAGCAGCATCTACGAATGTAGGACAGTGGTAATGGCGGTAGACGTGGAGGATTTTGGAATGTAGGATAGAAGTGCATAACAACGAGATTCTGCAATGCGTACGAAGGGAGGTTGGTGATGTTGGTGGCAGACGAGTACTGCGTATGTATGTAGGATAGTGGTGAATACCAACAAGGTTCTGCAACGCAATTGAGAGTAGGTCAGCGATGTAGATGGCAGATGTGCAATGCGTATGGACATGGATCAGCAATGTAGATGGCAGACATGCAGCGGGTACGAATGTAGGACAGGAGTATATACCGCCAGGGTTCTGCAATGCGTACAAACGGAGTTCGGCGATGTTGATGGCAGGTGAACAGTGTACGATCTTGACAGCAGATGAGTAGCGTATCTGTGTTACACCCAGCATGCTGGTGACACCCCAAAACATGCAATTAGTATGACTAGCTGGACCCAATCTGTCATAAGATATGGCTCGGACAGGATCTGGGTACACTCTTGGAGATCAGACTCATAGTGTTGGCGTATTGGCCGATGGACTAGCCATCTAGACCGATAGCGTCGGCATAATGGCCTGCAGTGAAATTGCCATGGAGACCGATATAATGGGGCATCCCATGCCAGGATGTTCGCTTCACACTGAATATACTTTATACTGATATTCATATCTTGATAGGTTATGAACCCGAATTGATCGATTTATCAATCACAACATCTATACCTGAAAACATCCCCTCCTTATTTTTTGCCCACATCGCCACCCTTTACCAAACAAACTCGACGATGATATCCTCCACCAACTCCACCAAAAAGCACGACTACCACATCACCAGCTTGGAATCCTTCTAACACTTGAACACCACGAACTACATCGAATGGAGAATCAACGCGAAGACCATACTCAATACCATGAATGCTTATGAAATTGTCACAGGAGAAGAAAAAATACCAACCGAAACGTATCCGGCCCACTAGACAAGAGCGAAAATCGGCGAAACCGATGGCGGCAACCTTCAACGTGCCATTAAAACCTTCTACGAACGAAGAAAGGCAGGTGTTGCCCTCATTCGCTACTTCATTATCTTAACAATCCACAGCCAACTCCTTCATCTCCAGGACCCAGCTGAGATGTGGACATTACTAAGCAACCAGTTCAACAATACATACTCCCAGACACAATGCTCCCTCTACATGAGCAACCTCCACATGGTTAGGCCTCACCAAGGTGAAAAAATAAGATCCTTTGGTGAACGTCTGCAACAGTATCGCGATTCTATCGAAGGAACCAAGGAAGAGATCTCCGATAACACTACGATCCATCACTTACTGAACTTCGCAGGAATCTGATGCAGCAAGGCCACCTGTGTACTTCGGAAACAGCTGAACAAAGGGACACTGACTCTTTAAGAAACCATCGACGAACTCTGAGAGTACAAACGGAATAAGCTAACCCACAAGATAAACGACCCCAGCAATAACACCTCTGGGGCACTCCTCTACTCCTTTGGTGGTGGAAAGAAACTCCTCTGCCAATACTGCAAGAAGAAGGGTCACCATATCTCCGACAGTCGCAAGAAAAAGAAGCAAAAATCTGAGCAGAAGTCCCCCACCAATCCCACCCATGCTAGGAAGGATACTGGACAATCAGCTGGCAAGAAACATTCCCAGGACAACATCGAGTGCTGACATTGCTGTGAAACTGGCCACTTGGACTCAGAAGGACTACACTCTCAAGAAAAGATCGGATGAGCTCAAAGCCACTCAGAATCAGAAGCGTTATAGCAAAAAAGGAAGTGCCATGGAGTCAAATGGTGATAATACTGAACAATACCTTGTTCTCCAGTCGGGTCTACATTGACTAACTGACACTGCCACAGGCGGAGCCCTGCTGACATCAGGCCAAGACACACTCACACCCGACCGAACTCTACTCAGATCTGGCTATAAGACAGTACCTGATGACAAGTTTCTCCATGATTGGTGAAACACTCTCAAATATGGTTGCCGCTATGGCGTTCGGTGAACGGGAGAACAACAACGGGATGCGTGAGTACAGGACGCATGAGTATGGTATGGCACATGAGTACAGAACATATGAGCACGGCGCTGCATGTGAGTTCAGAGCGCATGAGTACAGAATGCGTGAGTATGGCGCAGTGTGTGAGTACCGAACGCATGAGTATACAGGGATGTGTGAGTATGCAGGGGCATGTGAGTACACAGGGGCGTGTGAACACAACTGTGAACCCTACTCGCAGAATACCTTCAAGACCGGCCACTTTCCCTTGGCCACCGACAGAGCACCCTCAATATGGATAATCGATTCCAGAACCTCCCACCACATATATAATAGACCTGAGAGCCAGTTCCAAACCTATTCCCGATCATCACACCCCATCGACATAAGGCTGGGAGATGACACCATTGTCCAAGCTACCCATAAGGGCCTTGTTCAAGTCCAGAACCACTGGGTCAAGGCCGTACACCTTCCAACCTTTCGATACTCTCTTCTCTTGGGAGGGGACCTAGATATCCATGGATATAGCATCACATTCGAGAAGGGCAGGTGGATCATCAGTGATTCCACCAACCAATGGATTATAATGTGGGGAGAAAAGATGGGCATGCTCTACGAGTTAGATGTTGGTCCTTCAGTCCTGGACTAGCAAAATATGGCCCTCATCACTTCAAACAGGCAGGTAAAACCATCTATTGCCAAATCAAGGATGTGGCATTGATGTCTCAGTTACCCAGGAGAAGCAGCAATAAAGTCTATTGTCAAAGGTTACGTCGATGATGGCCGTATCTATGAGGTATGCATCCAGATAAAGCTCAAATGGAAGATAATTTGCATTCCAGTCCAGCGCACCACTACACCATTCGAGTTGGTTCATTCAGATGTGTGCAGATTATTCACTGAAGGCACATCAGGCGGTGCCCAGTACTTTATTGTCGACATTGATAACTACTCTGATCATGCCTAGATCACTGTCCTCCCTGACAAATGCACTGAGACCTGCACAGCTGCCTTCCAATGGTTTCAAGCCAAAGTGGATGGCTGAGGATACGATATCCGGAGGTTTTACTCCGACAAAGGAAGTGGAGACTACAACAACAAAATGTTACAAAGCATCCTTGCTGTCCGAGGTAATGCATTCAAGCCATATCTGCCACATACACAACAGAAGAACAGCATCGTAGAAAGGATGATTGGAGTCCTGACCCAGAAGGCCAGGGCTATGATGCTCGATTCGCAAGCCCCAATGCACTTCTGAGCTGAGGCCATCAACACCATGTGCTATCTGCATCGAAGAACTCTGACTCAATCCTTGGACAGAAAAACGCCATACAAGGTGCTCAAATGCCATCACCGGCTATACCAAAGCAGCTACTACACCAACTCACAGCGCATGAGTACGTTGCCAAATGCCAACTCACAATGTGTGGGTACGGTAATCCGCAACTGACAGAGTGTGGGTATGGCAATCGGCAACTCACAGAGTGTGGGTACAGCAATCGGCAACTCATAGAGTGTGGGTACGGTGTTGCAATATCTCACTCGTTCAGCTTTGTCACATGTAGAATCACGTCATATACGTGTATTCAGACTTTTCACTTTTCCTGCCTTTCTCTCTAAGACAAGACAATACACACAAGACTTCATCGTTCCATCAAACTTCCATCATAATTTTGACAGGTTATGAGCCCGGGTCAGCGCAATACCACTCTCGAATTCATATCCATTTAATCTATTGATTATTATCCTCACGCTCGGTTGAAAAATCTCATCTTCATACTTTTCTGCCGATTCGCCGATTTACCTACCCCGCATTACACAACGGTCACCCAAAATGTCTTCCCACAATGACCAGTCATCGAAGCTATACTACACGTCGAAGTATGGAGCCATCAAGAAGCTAGATGGCACCAACT
>Ga0307516_10010064_pt1 | contig 10459 bp, 8 predicted proteins | sample 19_EM_MG_FD_203310 | JGI IMG/M metagenome (GOLD analysis project Ga0307516, IMG submission 203310) | Populus trichocarpa ectomycorrhiza microbial communities from riparian zone in the Pacific Northwest, United States - 19_EM | ecosystem: Host-associated > Plants > Roots > Unclassified | place...
GGCGATGGAAAATTCGTGCTCCAGCGCCTCCAGCTGCTCCAGGTCGTCGCCGGCCAGTCCGGCGGCCAGCGCGGCCAGGCTGTCTTCGAGGTAACCGTCGTCGTTGAGGGACTCGATCAGGAAATGCAGCGCGGCCTTGCCTTCTTCACTCAGGCGCAGGGACAGCGCCTGCCGGTGCAAATGCGCCTGCAGCGATTCCTGGCTGCGTGCCAGTTCGGTGGCATCGACATCGCTGTCGTCTGCGTTGTTGTTCTTGCGCGGTGCGGCGTCGCCGCCCCACTCGTTGTCGTCCGGCGCGGTGTCCACACTGCCGTCGCCGTCCCAGCTTTCCTCGAGTTTGGCTTCGCTGCTCGGTTCGGCATCGCTGGCGCTGGCTGCGCTGCTGTCGTCGGGACTGCTGCTGGCCACTTCGGTGGTGGACTCGAAGTCACGGGTTTCCTGGCTGACCGGCGTGTCGAGCTGGCCCAGCCCGAAGTCCTCGCGCGGCGCGGCGTCCTCGGAGACCTCAAGAAAAGGGTTCTCGTCGAGCATCTGCTCGACCTCCTGGCTCAGCTCCAGCGTGGACAGCTGCAACAGCCGGATCGACTGCTGCAGCTGCGGCGTCAGCGCCAGGTGCTGCGAGACGCGAAGGGACAACCCCTGCTTCACAAGAGCTCCAACATCCGGGGATGTGACATGTATTTTTGAAGCGGGGGCCGCGGAACCGGCTTCGCCGGGCCGCAGGCGCCGCCCCCTTGAGGGGGGAAGGGGCTACACGAAGTGAGCCTCCGACGGGGGGGAGCCATGATCACATCTTGAAGTGCTCACCGAGATAGACCCGGCGCACATCGGCGTTGCTGACGATTTCGGAGGGCGTGCCGGTGGCCAGCACCTGGCCGTCGCTGATGATGAAGGCGTGGTCGCAAATGCCCAGGGTCTCGCGCACATTGTGGTCGGTGATCAGCACGCCGATGCCGCGCGATTTCAGGAAACCGATGATGCGCTGGATTTCGATGACGGCGATCGGGTCGATGCCGGCAAAAGGCTCGTCCAGCAGGATGAAGCGCGGCTGCGTCGCCAGGGCGCGGGCAATCTCGACGCGGCGGCGCTCGCCGCCCGACAGAGCAGGCGCAGGCGAGTCGCGCAGGTGGTCCACGCGCAGGTCCTGCAACAGGGCATCGAGCCGTTCATTGAGCACGCTGGCGCTCAGGGGCTTGCCGTTTTCATCGGCCTGCAGCTCCAGCACGGCGCGCACGTTCTGCTCGACCGTCAGCTTGCGGAAAATCGACGCCTCCTGCGGGAGGTAGCTCAGGCCCAGGCGCGAACGCCGGTGGATGGGCATGTGCTCTATCGACTCGCCGTCGATGGTGATCTCGCCGGCATCGGCGCGCACCAGCCCGACGATCATGTAAAACGAGGTGGTTTTGCCGGCGCCGTTGGGGCCGAGCAAGCCCACCACTTCGCCCTTCTGAACCGTCAGCGAGACATTCTTGACGACCTTGCGGCTACCGTAGGACTTTTGCAGGCCGCTGGCGACCAGGCGGCTGACGGGAGTGGTTTCCGGGGGCACATTCATTGAGACGGGTTACTTTTTGTCATTGCCCAGCGTGGTGCTGGGCCTTAAAACCGGAGCCGGCCCGGCCGGCGGTGGGGTCACCGGCGGCGCACCGGTCTTGTTGCGCGGCGCGAGCAGGGCCCGGATGCGGCCTGACGGGTTGTTGGCGGTGCGGTTCTGCCCGCTGCTGTCCACGGTGAAAACATCGGTCGGGTTGTCGTAAACAATCAGGTTGCCAGTGGTCTCGTCGGCAAGCGCCGCCCCGACATAACGGCGCAGCACGGCTTGCTTGATGAACTTGACGGTGTCGGCGCGGCTGTCGTACTCGATGCGCTCGCCTTCGCCCTCGATGTATTCGTCCACCAGGTCGCGCTTCTTGCGATAGAAGGCCAGCTTGTCCGGCGCGGCAATCACGATGGCGGTCTGGTAGCCCTCGGCATCCTGCATCACGTCCACGCGGGCGCCGCGGATGATGATGGTGCCTTTGGTGATGACGACGTTGCCGGTGAAAACACTGGTTTGCTTGAGGTCGTCATAACGCAGGGCATCGGCCTCGGCGTTCATGGGTTTGTCGCGGTCGGCCTTTTCGGCTGCAGCCGGAAACACCGCCAGGGCAGCGGCCAGCATCAGTACAGTGGCGGGGTAGTTCATAAAAGGCACGAATCTTGCTGCTTTGGATTGGGTTGCCTCATTGTAGCCACGCCATCCCCTGCCAAAGGCGTAAAAAACAAAAAACCGCCGGCAAGCGGCGGTTGATGTGTCCTCAGCCGGTGGGCAGCCCCAGCAGCCCGGCAAAAGGCCTGCTGCAGTTCAGCTCTTGCGGGCCTGGACGATCAGGTAATCGGTGACAAGCAGCGCCCGGTCCATGTTTTTGGCAAGTTCGCCCGAGGTGTAGAAGCGACCGGCCACGCCCAGCGCCGGCACGCCATCCACCTTGTAGGCGTCCTGCAGCTGCGTGGCCTTGCGCGCTTTGGTGGCGATGGAAAACGAGTTGTACATCTCGACGAATTTCGCCTTGTTGATGTCCTGCTTTTCGGCCCAGGCCGCCACCAGCTCGGGGGTGTTGAGGGCCTGTTTCTCGACATGGATGGCGTAAAACACCTTTTTGTGCAGCTCTTCCACCTTGTTCATGGTCTCGAGCACGTAGTACAGGCGTTGCTGGGGCTCGAAGTCCGGGCGGAAGGACACAGGCACACGCCGCACCACCACGTCCTTGGGCGCTTTTTTGATCCATTCTTCCAGTGCCGGCTCAAAGCGGTTGCAGTGCGGGCAGCTGTACCAGAAGAACTCCACTACCTCCACCTTGCCGGCAGGGGCCTCGACCGGGGCGCGCTTGTCGAGCACCAGGAAGTCGGTTCCCTCACGCGGTCCCTGCGCCTGGGCCTGGGCGGTGTTGGCCAGGGCGCCCAGCGAGGCGGCCGCGGCCACCGAGGCGGCGGACATCGAAAATTCACGTCGTTGCATCAATTATTTCTCCGTTAGTCTGGCAATTGCGAGAAGGTTGGACACCCGGGCGGCAGAAAGTTCAGCGCTGGACCCGGACCAGCGCGGTTTCGACACCGCTGCCGTCCAGCCGTTCCTTGGCCTTTTCGGCGTCTTCCTTTTTGTCGAAAGGCCCGAGGCGAACGCGAAACACGGTGCGGCCCGATTGTTCGCGCTCGGTCACCTTGGCCTCCAGGCCCATCAGCGAAATTTTCGCGCGCTGCTGCTCGGCGTCTTCCGGCGTGCGGAAAGCGCCGACCTGCACAAAATAACTGAAGGGGTCGGCGCCCGTGGCCGCAGCCGGCGCCGGCGCCGCCATCTTGGCTTTGGCCAGGTCACCGATGGGGTCGGCCGCCGGTTTGGCGGGTGGTTTGGCGGCCGGGTCGGCAACCGGTTTTTGCGCGGTCTGCGGCGCCTGGGGCGTCACGTCGGTCACCGCCCCGCCCGCTGCGGCAGGCGCTGCCGGCTTGGCCGGGTTCTTGCCGTACAGCGGCGCGTTGGGGTTCCAGTTCTGGTTTTTCTTGGCTTCGGCGGCGTCATGGTCCGGGCTGCGCGACTGGCCCTTGTTCATGAAGGGCACCGGCACCTTGGTGATGTAGACCGCCACGGCCAGCGCGGCGGCCAGCCCGATCAGCGCGCCGATGATCAGGCCCAGAAAGGTGCCGCCGCGTTGTGTGTTTTTGCCTTGCCGGGTGGGCGGGTGGGAGAGCGTGCGCGCCATGGTCTTCGTCATCCTTACATTTTGCGCGGGGCATCGACGCCCAGCACAGCCAGACCATTGTGCAACACCTGTGCGGTCGCCGCGACCAGCGCCAGGCGAGCCAGCTTGACCGCTTCGTCGTCAACCAGGATGCGCTCGGCATCGTAATAGCTGTGGTAGCTGGCGGCCAGCTCGCGCAGGTAAAAGGCCACATCGTGCGGCGCAAAACCGGCGGCGGCGTTGGCCAGCATGTCGGGGTATCTGGCAATCAGCAGCATCAGCGTTTGGGCCTGCGGGCTGGCCAGCGCGGCCAGGTCCACGTCCTTCAGCGCGGCGGCATCCCCGCCCCAGGCGGCGAGCACCGAGCAGATGCGGGCGTGGGCATACTGAACGTAATACACCGGGTTGTCGTTGTTTTTCGCCACGGCCAGGTCCACGTCGAAGGTGTACTCGGTGTCCGGCTTGCGGCTGAGCAGGAAAAAGCGCACCGCGTCCTTGCTGGTCCATTCGATCAGGTCACGCAAGGTGACATAGCTGCCGGCGCGCTTGCTGATCTTGACCTCTTCTCCGCCTTTGACCACGCGCACCATGGTGTGGAGCACGTAGTCGGGGTAGCCCTCAGGGATGCCGGCGCCGGCGGCCTGCAGGCCGGCGCGCACGCGCGCGATGGTGCCGTGGTGGTCCATGCCCTGGATGTTGATGGCCTTGGTGAAGCCGCGCTCCCACTTGGCCAGGTGGTAGGCGACATCGGGCACGAAGTAGGTGTAGCCGCCGTCGCTCTTGCGCATCACGCGGTCCTTGTCGTCGCCGTAGTCGGTGGAGCGCAGCCACAGCGCGCCGTCTTGTTCATAGGTTTTGCCGGCCGCCTTGAGTTTGGCAACGGTGTTCTCCACCCGCCCCGAGCTGTACAGGCTGGACTCGAGGTAGTAATTGTCGAACCTGACCGAAAAGGCCTGCAGGTCCAGGTCCTGCTCGCGGCGCAGATAGGCCACGGCAAACTGGCGGACCGCATCAAGGTCGCCGATGTCACCCGACGCGGTGAATTCCCGGTCGTCGGACTTGACGGTTTTTTTCGCCATGAAGTCGGCAGCAATGTCGGCGATGTAGTCGCCGTTGTAGGCCGGCTCGGGCCAGCCGGTATCGCCGGGCTTGAGCCCCTGGGCGCGCGCCTGCGTGCTGGTGGCCAGCGTGTGGATCTGCACACCCGCATCGTTGTAATAAAACTCGCGGTACACGTCCTGGCCCTGGCTGGCGAACAGGTTGCAGATCGCGTCGCCCAGCGCCGCTTGCCGGCCATGGCCCACATGCAGCGGTCCGGTCGGGTTGGCCGAAACAAACTCGACCAGCACACGCTGGCCGGCCTGCAGCGGCTTGACGCCGTAGAGCCCCGCGGCCTGCAGCACCTCGCGCACGGTTTGCTGCTTGGCCTCAGGCTTGAGACGGAAGTTGATGAAGCCGGGCCCGGCGATTTCGATGGCATCGACCCAGCGCTGGTAGACCGGCGTGGCAAGCAGCGCGTCGCGCAGGCCTTCGGCCACCTGGCGCGGGTTGAGCTTGAGCGGCTTGGCCAGCTGCATGGCCGCGGTGGAGGCGAAGTCGCCGTGGGCCGCCACCTTGGGCGACTCGAAAGCCGCCTTCTGGCCGGCGCCGGGGGACAGTTTGTCCAGCTCGGCAGCCAGGGCGGCGAGCAATTCTTGTTTGACGAGGAGCATGGCCTGATTTTACGGGCGCAGCCCAGTGCGGAAGGGTGAGCCGGGTTTGCTACGTGTTTGATAGCATTCAACGCCCTGTGGACGGGGGCTAGCGGTCACTTTTATACGGAAAGTCAGTGCAGGCGGCGGGCTGGCTTACGCTTTGCGCGCGCCGGCCCAGAACTCGGGCTGGCCATAGCTGTGCTTCAGAAAATCAATCCACAGGCGCACGCGCAGCGGCAAATGCTTGCGCTGCGGAAACACCGCATAAATGCCGTTGGGCGGGGCATCGAAGTCGCTGAGCACCGCCACCAGCTTGCCCGCGGCGATTTCGGCTTCGACCTCCCAGGTGCTGCGCCAGGCGATGCCGAAGCCGTCCAGGCACCAGTCGTGCAGGACCTGCCCGTCCGAGCAGTCGAGCGGGCCGCCGGGCTTGAGGTGGATCACCTCGTGGTCGCCGCCGTCCGACCCCCCGCCGGCGCCTTGCCGGCCCTGCGCGCCGCGCGGAACACGAAACGCCCAGCCGCGGGTTTGCGAGGCGTCGCTCGAGAGGGTCAGGCAGGCGAAGCGGGCCAGGTCGGTCGGGTGTTGCGGCGTGCCGTGGCGCTTGAGGTAAGCCGGTGAGGCGACGCACAGGCGTCGGTTGTCGGCCATGCGCACGCTGACCAGGGAGGAGTCCGGCATCTCGCCGACCCGCACCGCGCAGTCAAAACCCTCGGCGGCCACGTCCACCACACGGTCGCTGAGGTTCAGGGAAATCGTCACATCGGCATGCAGCTCGCGGAATCTGGGCACCAGCGGCGCCACATGGCGGCGCCCGAAACCGGCCGGCGCGGTGATGCGCAAATGCCCGCTGGCCTTCACGCCGCCGGCCGATACGCTGGCCTCCGCGTTGGCAAAGTCCACCAGCAGGCGCTGGCAGTCCTCCAGAAAGGCGCTGCCTTCGTGGGTCAGCGACATGCGGCGCGTGGTGCGCACCAGCAGCTTGACGCCCAGCCGCTCTTCCAGCGCATCGAGGCGGCGGCCCATGATGGCCGGCGCCACGCCCTCGGCCTTGGCGGCGGCCGTCAGGCTGCCGCGCGTGGCCACCGATACAAAGGATTCCAGCTGCTTGAGTTTGTCCATGCGCCCTGATTATGCGCACGAAAGGTGGGAATTGTCAGGAGCAGGGCTTTGATTACGTCGTCACAAATCGGACGCGCCTATCACGCCCCCGGCCATCAGGCTGGCGATGTCGGCCTCGCTGTACCCCAGGCTGGCGAGCACCGCGCGGCTGTGTTCGCCCAGCGCCGGCGGGTTCAGGCGCACGCCGGGGCGTTCACCGTCCAGGGTCAGGGGCAGCAGCGGCACACTGGTCACGCGGCCGTCGCCCAGGGTCAGCGGCGCCAGGCCACCGGTCTGTTTCAGGTGTTCATCATCAAACAGGTCTTGCGGCCGCGTGATGGGCGCAAACGGCAGGCCCTGGGCCTCGAAGAGGCCGCTCAACTCGCTCGCCGCATGCGGGGCCAGGCGCTCCCGCAGCAGGGGCAGGAGCCAGTCGCGGGCGCGCACGCGGTCGTTATTGGTCGCCAGCCTGCCGTCGGCTTTCAGGTCGGCAAAACCGAAGGCATCGCAAAACAGCAGCCACTGGGTGTCGCTGACCACGGCCAGGAAAATTTGCGCGCCGTCCTGCAGGGTGAACACGTCGTAAATGCCCCAGGCCGAGATGCGGTCCGGCATGGGCGCGGCCGGCTGGCCGGTGACGGCGAACTGCATCATGTGCTGGGCCACGAGGAAGACGTTGTTTTCAAACAGCGCCGCCTGAACTTCCTGCCCTTTTCCGGTTTTTTCGCGCGCAGCGAGCGCCGCCATCGCGCCCAGGGCGCCGAACAGGCCACCCATGATGTCGTTGACGCTGCTGCCGGCGCGCAGCGGGTCGCCGGGCCGGCCGGTCATGTAGGCCAGCCCGCCCATCATCTGCACCACCTCGTCGAGCGCGGTGCGGTGGTCGTAAGGGCCGGGCAGAAAGCCCTTGTGGCTGACATAGATCAGCCGCTCATTGAGGCGGCTCAGGCTGGCGTAGTCCAGCCCCAACCGGGCCATGGTGGCGGGTTTGAAGTTTTCGCTGACGATGTCGGCAGTGGCGATCAACCGGAGCACCAGCTCGCGCCCTTCGGGCCGATGCAGGTCCACCGCGAGGCTTTTCTTGTTGCGGTTGAACAGCGGGAAAAAGCCGGCGCCCGAACCGAGCAGGCGGCGCGTGTTGTCGCCCGCCAGCGGCTCGACCTTGATGACCTCGGCGCCCAGGTCGGCCAGCACCATGCCGCAGGTCGGGCCCATGACCATGTGGGTGAACTCGACCACACGCACGCCTTCCAGCGGCAGGCTGCGGGCGGGAGGCGCGGGTTCGCAATGGTCGGGCACGCTGGAATCCTTGGAAAAACACCCCGGGCTGGAGCATGGCGCAAATTATGCGGCGGGGAGCCGAGGCGTCCCCCGGCGGCTGAAATTCCGCGACAAGCAGAGATTACATTCACTTATGTCATGGATTAACTGATTTTTGGTCAATTAATATTTGTCCAGGTATCAAATACAGTTAAGGCTATGGAAAAAACCAAAGCCGGGCACCTGCTGCCGCGGGCTGTCCTTTTTGATGCCTACGGCACGTTGTTCGATGTGTACAGCGTGGGCCTGCTCGCGGAGCAGCTTTTTCCCGGCCACGGCCAGGCGCTGGGGGTGCTCTGGCGCGACAAGCAGATTGAATACACGCGGCTGGTGACCACCAGCAACGGCGGCGAACACTACCGGCCCTTCTGGGATCTGACGCGCGCCGGCCTGCGTTTTGCCTGCAAACGCCTGGCGCTGGAGTTGAGCGTGGCGGCCGAGGAGCGGCTGATGAACCAGTACCGCCACCTGTCGGCCTTTCCGGAAACCCGTGAGGTGCTGCAGGCGCTGAAATCGCGCGGCATCGTGACCGGCATCCTGTCCAACGGCGACCCCGGCATGCTGGACGTTGCGGTTCGCTCCGCCGGGCTCGAAGGCCTGCTCGACCATGTGCTCAGCGTGGACGCCGTCCGCAAGTACAAGACCCACCCGGACGCCTATGCGATGGGTCCGCAGGCCACCGGCCTGCCGGCCCGGCAGATCGCTTTTGTGAGCTGCAACAGCTGGGACGCGCTGGGCGCGAGCTGGTACGGCTACACCACGCTGTGGGTCAACCGTTATGCCTTGCCGTTTGAAGAGCTGGGCACATCGCCCGCCCGCACCGGCCACAGCCTGCTGGATGTGCTGGGCTTCTTTCCGGCGTCCGCCGCTGCCGCCTGACCGTTTCATTTTCTTTTTTTAATTCGTCTTTCTTCGAGGTTCACCATGACAACAACGACCCCACGCACTTCACTTCACGGCCTGCAGGTGGCCACGGTTTTGCAACGCTTCGTCGATGACAAGGTCCTGCCCGGCACCGGTATCGACAGCGCAGCTTTCTGGAAGGGGTTCGACGCCATCGTCACCGACCTGGCGCCGAAAAACATCGCCCTGCTGGCCGAACGCGACCGCCTGCAGACCGAGCTGGACAGCTGGCACAAGGCCAACCCCGGCCCGATCCGCGACATGAAGGCCTACCGCGCCTTTCTGGAAAAAATCGGCTACCTGGTGCCTTCGCCGGCCCACGTGACGGCCACCGCCACCAACGTCGACGACGAACTGGCGCTGCAGGCCGGCCCGCAACTGGTGGTGCCGGTGCTGAACGCCCGTTATGCGCTGAACGCCGCCAACGCGCGCTGGGGCTCGCTGTACGACGCGCTGTACGGCACCGACGTGATTGCCGAAACCGAGGGCCTCGAAAAAGGCAAGGGTTACAACCCGGCGCGCGGCGCCAAAGTCATCGCCTACGCGCGCAATGTGCTGGACCAGGCGGCGCCGCTGGCGACCGGGTCGCACAAGGACGCGACGCTGTACAGCGTGGTCGGCGGCAAGCTGGTGGTGACACTCAAGGGCGGCGCCACCACCGGCCTGGCCGACCCGCTGCTGTTCACCGGGTTCCAGGGCGAAGCCGCTGCGCCCTCGTCCATCCTGCTGCGCCACAACGGCATCCACATCGACATCCGCATCGACCGCAGCACCACCATCGGCAAGGACGATGCCGCCGGCATCAGCGACCTGGTGATGGAAGCGGCGCTGTCCACCATCATGGACCTGGAAGATTCCGTCGCGGTGGTGGACGCCGATGACAAGGTGCTGGCCTATGCCAACTGGCTGGGCATTCTGCAGGGCACGCTGACCGAGGAAGTGCAAAAGGGCGGCAAGACCTTCACCCGCGGCCTGAACCCGGACCGCGAGTACACCACCGGCGACGGCCAGCCACTGAGCCTGCACGGCCGCTCGCTGATGTTCGTGCGCAATGTCGGCCACCTGATGACCAACCCGGCCATCCTGTACGGCTCAAAAGGCGGAACTCTCAAGGAGATTCCCGAAGGCATCCTGGACGCGGTCGTCACCACCGCGATCGCCATCCATGACCTCAAGCGCAAGGACCTGCCCGGCGCCATCCGTAACTCGCGCATGGGCTCGGTCTACATCGTCAAGCCCAAGATGCACGGCCCGGCAGAAGCAGCCTTTGCGTCCGAGCTGTTCAGCCGCGTCGAGTCCCTGCTGGGCCTGCCAGAGAACACCGTCAAGCTCGGCATCATGGACGAGGAGCGCCGCACCAGCGTCAACCTGAAGGCCTGCATCGCCGAAACGGCGGCGCGTGTGGCCTTCATCAACACCGGTTTCCTGGACCGCACCGGCGACGAGATCCATACCGCCATGCATTCGGGCGCGATGATGCGCAAGCCGCTGATGAAAAACACCAACTGGCTGCGCGCTTATGAAATGAGCAACGTGCAGATCGGCCTGGCCTGCGGGCTGCGCGGCCGCGCCCAGATCGGCAAGGGCATGTGGGCCATGCCCGACCTGATGGCCGACATGATGAAGCAGAAGATTGCGCACCCGCAAGCCGGCGCCAACACCGCCTGGGTGCCTTCGCCGACGGCTGCGACGCTGCACGCGCTGCACTACCACCAGGTCGATGTG
>Ga0307516_10010065_pt1 | contig 10459 bp, 12 predicted proteins | sample 19_EM_MG_FD_203310 | JGI IMG/M metagenome (GOLD analysis project Ga0307516, IMG submission 203310) | Populus trichocarpa ectomycorrhiza microbial communities from riparian zone in the Pacific Northwest, United States - 19_EM | ecosystem: Host-associated > Plants > Roots > Unclassified | place...
ATGTTCAGAGCAAATCGCTGGGCTCTTTCACAAAGAACTCACCCTTTGCCTGGTGGGTTCTTGGGGGGCAAATTGCTGGGTACTTTTAAAAAGAACCCAGCATGGACCCATTGGGTAAAGTGGGGGTGAATTGTTTCAGAACCCACCATGAACTCACAGTGGACCTGCCAGGTAAGTGACCCCTTGCCCCCAGTGGGAGCAACCTTGTTCCGTGTTTCCCCTAATGCGGCTCCTGGCTGGGGCAACACCCTGGTCTCGGTTGAGAATACCGAGTCTATTCCCGTGCCAGAGCCCATGCTTCCAATTCCCGGTCCAGCGTACTCATCCCCCACTCCTTGCTCTACTCCTTCCAGTCCTCCATTCGTGCCAGGAAACCTGCCTGCCAATCCTGACGAGGCGTACATGGTATGGTTGCATGGCGTTATGCCCTCTGAGCAGGAGGATGCGGCCATTGTGGAGTACGCACATCGGTTGGAATCAGGGGAGGAGGTTCAACGACAGCTAGTGGTTCCGGAGGAGTAGACACCCTTGTCCATCTGTAGTGCTCGTGTTCCCCCAATGATACGTCTTTCGTCCGTCTGTTGCAGGAGATAGGAAAGTTAAGATTAAAGGTTCGTTAAAAGGAAGAAAAAGACTAAAAATAAGAGGGTTCATGACACTTAGACAAGGCAGCAGACCCAGAGCTGCGGAAAAGATACCAAACCGTAATTGGTTCTTTACTCTACCTCATGCTTGGTACTAGGCCAGACATTTTGTTCGTGGTTACCAAAATGGCACAGTTCGCTGCCAACCCAACGGAAGACCATTTGAGTCATGTGCTCTACATCTGCTGCTATCTTGTTGGTACTCCCAACTACAGACTCAGATATGATGGTGCATCTGGTCAGGGACTCAGCACGTATACAGACTCAGACTGGGCCTCCAATGTAAACACACAACAGTCCACTTCAGGTTACTTCATCAAATTGGCAGGTGGTCTCATATCATGGACAACAAAGGCACAAAAAACCGTTGCCTTGTCATCCACCAAGGCTGAATACATGGCACTCTCTGATTGCAGCCGTCAGGTAGTCTGGATGCATACCCTTATGGGGGAGCTAGGATACAGCCTCAAGCCAATCCCAATCTGTGGGGACAACCAGGGTTCAATCTTCATCACCTCCAACCCTGTCACTGAGCAACATTCCAAACATATTGATATCCAATACCATTACTGTTGAGCAGACGCGAGGTCAGCGCCAGACAGGACGCAATGACTTACCTGGTAGGGTGAGAGAGTTGCTAATGGATGGTGAGAGTTAAGAGCAAGAAGTCTTAGATCATATTCACACACCTAATGTAGTATATATACAAACATAGGAGTGACATTCACACATTACTGATGTGTGACATATGATCACATGACTATCTACTGGCTGCCCTCTAACGGCGCCATTATACAATGCGGCCGTAAGGCGCATGCCATAAAGGCAGGTCGAACTTCCCAAGTTCAACAATTACGTCAGAGAAGTCATCTCCCAGAAGTATGCTTGTGTCTTCTTCATAAACGGTGACCAAAACCCCACAGACATGTTTACAAAGAACCTGGGTTCCGTCAAGTTCCTCAAGTACCAAGGAGAACTCGGATTAGAGTTCCTAGAGTGAATACCAGCACCATCAACCACGGTATATCTCTCTTCCATCATAGGCTCTCCTTCTTTGTTATGCTTATGCACATACCTGCTGCTTAGCATGGGGGAGTGTTGAACTCAGGAAGTTCAACCCACCTTATGGCATGCGCCTTACGGCCGCATTGTATTATGGCATCGTTAGAGGGCAGCCGAGTAGATAGTCACATGATCATATGTCACATCAGTAACATGGGAATGTTACTTACATGCCCGTATATATACCACATTAGGCGTGTGAATATGATCTAACACTTCTTGTCTTCTACTCTCACCATCTACTCTTAAAGCAACACTCACACTTTCAGGTAAGTCATTGCATCCTAGATGGTGCTGACCTCGCGTCTGCTCAACAGTGGCCATTGGGTCCAGTCTAAACTACGTGGTGGCCCGTGCTACGTGTTTCCATTGTGTGTGCTCCATGCGGCACTCCATGCCACCACTCCATGTTGTCGATTATTCGTGGTGGCGCCCCACAGCGTCCGTGATTTCCAACAAGGAGCCCAAAGTTGGAGAGGATCCAATCGTCACCCTCAAGTATTTGCCAGCGTGCGTCCTTGTTAAACTTTCATGCACTCGTGCTGGACAGCTGCCGGGTCTGGAGCAGGGAGTCATACCCATCCAGTGTCTCCTGTGCAATGCAGATAAAAGTTGGGAAGGACAAGACGCAAACAGTTACAAGATCCCAGTATCCTATCACAGGAGCCTATTCCTTTACAGACTACCGCTCGCAAGGGCAGACAATCACACACGTGATCATCGATATCACCTCTCCACCCACAGGGAAATTGTCCCTATTCAATCTCCATGTGGCACTTTCACCAAGCTCCGGTCGCAACTCGCTTAGGTTGCTGAGGGATTTTGATGACAAAATGTTCCTGCAATGCCACGAAGCTGAATTGATGGAGGAAGATGAATGGCTGGAAAGGTTGGATGTGGTGACAAAGGGGTGGTGGGAAAGGATGAGGTCTACAGAGGAGGGTCAGATGCTAGACCGGTAGCTGTATCCATAGATTTTTGACCACCCTAATGATAACGAGCTTCCACATGCCTAAAACTCTCACAACTTGTTTCCACAACTCAGTGAGACCAAGCCTGCCCCGCAACTCCAGGAAAAACTCTAAACTAAAACAGGCAGAACAAATAGAAAACGAGAGCAAGGCATCAGACAAGCAAGGTTTGTGCCAATGGCCATTGGTGCTTTTCTAGTGGAGACAGGGGAGAACTGGCAGGCGCGGGGTGCAATGGTATGGGGTGGCGTGGGAGAGCATGTGTCGGACGAAGGCCTGGGAATGCAACACGTGTGTGTGTGTGTGTAAATCTATTATACTCTGGATGGCATGGTGACCAGAGGAGTCCCCCACCTACTCACAGACAACCGAGCGTACGCTACACACCCACCCAGGGATTTGCGTTCCTAGCACATAGCTAAACTATAATCAAGCCCCTATGGAAACCCAACCAGTGGAAAAACCGGGGAACCCGAAGGTGAGAGATAAAATAATAAAAGTGGCAAGCGCAAGGGGCAAGGGAAAGATAAGGGGGGGGACGGAAAAGGAAAGGATAGCCAAATGAAGATGAGTGTCCGATGTACGTAAAGAAAGACAAAGGGAAAAAGTGCACAGGGGCGATAAGAGTCTGGTGCCTAGAGGGGGAGAGTCAGAAGGTGGGATGCGCATGAGAAGGAATGCCCAGGCTGGATCCCCAACAGCCCAGTGGTAATGACTTGACCCTCCGAAAACTACCCCCAGGTCAATGGGCTGCGACATCCGGGACATATGGCAGGGAAAGCACCACCAGGCTGCTAACCACCCATGGCAGCTCAGGCATCAATTTTTCTGCACCTGTCCCTCCATCGTGAAAACTCTGGGTCACGAATGTTTGCCCATGTCCGTCGCAAACCCCAGGTACCTAAGCATTGCCGGGGAAGCCCATCAACCAGAACATAAGCTGAAACCACCAAAGAAAGCTCACCGCCAGAGCCCTGCGAGCGCACAAACCTGGCATCAGCATTCGCCATCACAGCATACCGAGAGGCGGAACGGGCGCGCGGCAAGTAGGGAGGTAGCGGGTTGTGCTCCACACGCTGGGAAAGGAGGGAGTTGAGGAAGAGGCCGATAACAGCACGCAGGCGAGCAGATTCTGCGGCGTAAGGGTCCGAAGAAAAACCAGAAGCAGGACTGAGGTCCACAGGCTGATAGAAGACCAACCTGGTGCCTCCTGCTTGTGACCCCACCTCTTCGAAGAGCTCAGGTACCATCAGTGCGGGGGCGCAGGGTTCCCACAACGCACCCGGCAGTGCCGAGTATCCTACGACCCCCCCGTCCAACGCACGGGCCTTCGATGGAGCTAGATCTGCCCAGATCGCTTGGGATCCAGGACGGAGTCCCACTCAGGTGGGAGGCACCATGGGAAAAACCCCAGATGATGGCGGTAGAAGAGAGAGAAGGGATGGGAATGCAACACGTGCCAGTGCAAAAACTTTACGATTTTGGCGCGATGGAGGCAAATGAAAAAACGACAAGACCCAGGACTTTCAGTCCCGGGAATTTTAAGCCAGGCAGGCTCATGAAACCGTGTCTGGTTTTGTGTGTACCGTAGAACTGTAAAGACGACAGCAAGACGACAGTCCAAGGGAAAGTGAAAGCCTCAAAGAGGGGGAGGGGTTCAGGCAATTGCGGCATTCACGTGGTTGCTAAAATTGGCTCGGGTCGGGCCGATGGTGCCGTTCGTTGAAGGGGAGGTCTATACGTTTCGTCACGGACAAACCCTCCTCCTGGCGGAGTCGGGGGCGACGCCGTTTCTTGTGGGGCTTGATTGAAAGTTGATTCTGTTCGCCATCACCTCCCACGGACCTCTAGGCCTGGTCATGCTATGTGGTCAGGGTTTTTATTTCACCAGCGTATCTGGCCCGTCACAACTCGTGTCGGCCCATCGACCGGGTGAGGCTTCTGGTATATATACCTTCCTACCTGCCACATTTCCCCACCGCTCACCACCACAACCAAGGAATATTCTACATGGATACGCCAAACGTCGTGCAAGCACTCGAGAGCCTCGACAAGACCTCATCCGAGTTTTCCGCCGACCTCTGCAAGGTGCTCGACGAGTATAAGGACTGGGTGCCGGTCGCGGACGATAAATCCGATGCGAAAGCCCTTGTTAACTGTCTGGACGACGTACGTTGTCACATCGCCCTCTCCACTCTCCGCCCTCCGCTCAATCCATTGTAGCTTCTTGGTTCACTGAGTCTTGATCGCCCCAGTCCCGCTTCCAAGAGGTGTCTGGAGGAACTCCGAAACAGATGTGGTGCCAGCGGGGTACTCTCGGAGTCGTCCTTGGTTCGCGATGACCGCCTCAAGTTGAATCGATACGCGAGAGCCAGTGGAAGTTATGCTGAGGTGTACCGCGCGACTCTCGATGGGAAACAGGATGTCGGCGTCAAATGCGCCCTCGCCCGTCTAAGTCAGAATCCTGAGAACGCCGCTAAAGTGTGTAATTGACCCCGCTGCTTCCCTGTTCGCCGTAACTAACGGATCGCACAGATCTTCTGTCGAGAAGCTGTGATGTGGAAACACTTGGACCACCGTAACATCTTGCCCTTCATTGGTGTCATTCTCCCGGGGTTCGATGCCGAGAACAATCCCACCCCCCTGCAGCTCGTTTCGCCCTGGGTGCCTAACATGGACATGCGGAACTACATAAAGAACAACGTGAAGAGCGGCACCGATATAGATCGACTTAGAATCGTAGGCGTCCCTCTCGTTGTGGCCCTGGTTGCCCCACGCTTACTCCAGTCACCAGCTATCCGACCTGGCCAAGGGTCTTTCCTACCTCCACTCCTGCGACGTGATTCATGGGGACCTCAAGGGAGTACGTGTTTTCCCGAACGCTATTTCACCACCCACGTACTGACACCCGGCCAGCGAAACATCCTCATAGACGACTCTGATCATGCACTCCTCGCGGACTTTGGACTCGCTAAGATTGTTCAAAACCTGGATCCTACCCAGGACACAACGCGTACCGGTGGTCCCACTCCAGCATACACTGCACCAGAGGTCTATCAGAAAGAGAACTTTAAGAAAGGGAACCGCAGCAAGCCGGGTGACGTTTTCGCTTTCGCGATGGTCATGATTGAAGTACGTCACGGACGATCCATCGTGCACAGAGCCTTGGCTCACTGCTATTCCGTACCGGTACAGGCATTCACTGGCAAGGATCCGTCCTTTGATGGTGCAGAGACCCCCGAGGCGATCCGGACCGCCATACAGCAGGGTCAGCGCCCGATACAGCCTACAACCCTCACGGGGGATTTGTGGGAGTTGACGCAACGCTGCTGGGATAAAGACCCTGAAGCGCGTCCGCTAATTTCAGAAGTGGACAATCGTTTGGCTGAGCTCCAAACTGCGCAATCACGCTCTCGTTCGTTGGTGTGAAGATCGGACCTCTCCTCGGAGAGGGATTTGAAGGAAAGTGAAAGTTCTGGGGGGGTTGGGCTGCAAATTATACACTATTCGTTGTTCTCCTCATATATATTCGTCCTTTGAGAGCCACTGGTTCGTCTGGTTTAATGAGGTCCCGAAGACGTTCACCCTAGGCGCGGGTTCGAGAAAATCACCCACCGACCGAGATCCCATCAACTAGTTCAATCGACCCAAACGAGGTACGTATTGGGAGCGCTGAGATTGGTCACGCAGGTAGGAGGATAACTCTACTAGTTGACGGCCAAATTTATCGTCGACAGTCTCAAAAATGTATGTTGACCATGGTAATATATAATCGTACTTGAAGCACAGCGCATCGACTGTGCGGGTGCGCCAAACTCCATCCTACCAGCGTATCCCTACACGCGCTTCACAATTACTTCCTCTTGCCTCGCAGGACTGCACGCCAAAAACCGATTCGCCCTCCTTAGTTGGTACACCTGGGCCACAGGAGAAACGTTCGGGGACCCTCCCCCGGTGTTCGACCGCCGTACCAGCCCAGTAGTCTGAACGACCAATCAGGAATCCCCCATCCAACGCCGGCGGTCCGAAAGGCGGCCGCTAAGGAGATTTTTGTGTGGTGTATCGTCCATAATGTCTCGTCATGGGATCTTCATCCGTCCCGCTCCATAAGTGCGACACAGTGCCGAAGCCTCGCGTCCAATCAACCTAACATGTCTGAGGGAAGGTTTCTTACCCCGGGGTTGATCGGAGTGGACCCACCGACCATCTGACGAGCCCTGGTACGGTCCCCACTGGGAGGCGAGCCGGTGAGGTAGACCCGCGGATGCTAGGTAGGTAGCAGGACAAGAGCCGCTGGTCAGTTGGGTCGGGGCTGTCTTGCGCAAAGTATTTGACGGAATTCATAGGGCGAAGGCCCGGAGCCGATGAGGACTCCACCGAACAGGTGCAGTTGCGATGGCGGGTAGCGCTTTCCTACGGTAAAACGAAACCGTCCACGATATGTCGAAATTGTAGGTCACCTAAGGAGTGATCCGGGGTCCTTGAGCCGCTGCGGGGGGGGTGTCATGGCAACAGACGACAGAGAGGGAGGGCGAGGGAGGCTGGGAATTGTTCATCTGGAAGACCCAGGGGGGAAGAGACGAGGATAAACCAAGCGACGGCGGCGGGGCTTGGATACGTTCACGATTCTGCCTCCGCGCCGCTCGCTGATTTCGGTGATCTTCCGCGGGACTCAGCGACCCAAAGGAAATGATACAGCTCGCCTAAACCCGGTTAGACCATCGATAAGATCGCAGACGCCGGCCCGGTGTCAATATTCAATACCCATCACAACCCCCCAACATTGACTCATCTGCACCCTTCATTGAAACCATACCTCCCTCCAATCCCCGAATCACTCCCCTGTATTCGGGTTCCACTACGGTTCCAGCGCTCTATGGGTTGGGCGGTGGCCCAGGTCGCTTGCATCTATGCATCCGCCTCATGAGGCTCATTGTTCAAGCGTTTATATTTGCCATATTCCCACTACCCTCGTATCGTCATTCAGACCCCCAGCGTTGCGGCAATTCCGTTGGCTATCTAGACCAGGCACGCCACCACGTCACCCTTCCCCACTATCCACCTAAGTCTCGTGGGTTCCCGGTGGTCTCGACCCCTCCAGCCACACTTCCTGGAAGTGTCACTATACGCGAACTCAGAAGCATCTGCGGCGCGGGGGTGACACTCCCGGGTATGTGTGTAGAGTCGGGTGTTGCGAGCCAGATGCCACCCCTGACGACCCCCAGTATGTTTCCTCCGTTTCGCCCTAGGCTCGTTTTTAAATATACTTGACTTGTGTAGGATCCTTGATTGAACCCGGTGATGATGAACTCCTGGATCTACCACAAACGGGTGATTCGAAGGCAGGGGTGGGTTAGTGCTAGGTTGGCGCGCCGTGCCGGGGCGATATTCGGGGTTGAATCATGAATCTCTCCAGGTTTCGACGCGCTGGCTGTACCTAGGAACGCATCCATACCAGCGATTCACATTCGATGTGGTTTTTGATTTCTCAACAGACTTTTGCCCGGAGGTTTCGTATCAATGGGTTACTATTAACGTGGGCGCAACGCGAGGGTCCGTCGAGCTGAGCTAGATTCGTAACATCGCCAGCTTCCCTGGGTGTACCAGCTGGCGATTTCCAATCTAGATCGAGACCGGAGGAGCACAAGTTGGCGCTTGATCGATCTACTCGAATCCGTTCACCCATGAACCCGACCCTGCATGCGGCCACAGTGTGAATTGACAGGAGTATCTGGCCCATGACAATCCATGCCGCTTTCGTACACCTCGTGGGTGAGGTGAGGCTTCTTGTACATATGCCTAATTCCCCTCTACTTGTTGCGCCGCTCATCGCCCCAACCAAGGGTATTCCTCATGTCTCCACCCACTCTTCCGGTCTTGCAACAACTCCATTGCCTCGACAAGTCCTTATCCGGGTTTCACGACAAACTCTGCGGGGTACTATACGGGGAGGAGTATCAGCAATGTGAGGGGAGCCTTCAGGTTGGTGACGTGACGTGGCTTGTTGACTATCTGGACGAGGTACGTCACCACGTCGCCCTTCCCCTCTCCCTACTTAAGCCAACATAGGCTCTCGATGTTTTGGATCCTTCAAGCCGCGCTTCTCGCAAGTGTCTACGCGAACTACGGATCATATGTGGTGCCAGCGCGAAACTCCCAGCCTCCTACGCGCTTTCCTCTCCCCTCAATGTCGGTCTCTACCCGTTTGCCGGGGGAAGTTACGGTGATGTTTACCGTGGGTCCCTCGATGGCTCGAGGGTCTGTATCAAACGCGTGCGCGTGTATGTGGGGGATGACCAAGATGGGGCAGTTCAAAGGGCAGCTGAGGTGCACTAACCCACCTTCCCCGTTTGTTTTCACTAACTAAATTCACAGGCCTTCTGTCAAGAGGCCGTGATGTGGAAACGTCTGACGCACCCCAATATCCTACCCCTCCTGGGTGTTACTATCACTCCATTATTCCAGCTTATTTCGAATTGGATGTCTAACGGGAACCTGACGAAATATATCGAGGGGAACCCCGGTACAGATCAACTTGGACTCGTACGTATCCCTCCTGTTGCGGTTATCCCACGCTTACTCCCGTCACCAGTTATCCGATGTCGCCAAGGGCCTCTCCTACCTCCACTACTGTAACGTGATCCATGGGGACCTGAAGGGAGTACGTGATTTTTCTACATAGTATTTCACCGTCATACTGACACCCGACCAGCCGAACATCCTCATAGATGAATCTGGTCGTGCACTCCTCGCGGACTTCGGCTTCACTACGGTCACTCAGAACCTGGATTCCATCCGGATTGCATCACTTCACCATGGCCACACCCCACAATGGACCGCACCCGAGGTCCTGAACGGGGGGAGACACAGCAAAGAGGCGGACATTTTCTCCTTCGCGATGGTCATGATCGAAGTGGGTCGCGGATGATCGATCGTGCGTAGGGCTTTGGCTTACTACTGTCCCGTATTAATGCAGGTGTTCACTGGTGCGGTTCCGTTCCCTGGGGGTACGCACTTCGCGGCTACGGACGCCATAAAGCAGGGTAGCCGCCCGCCACGGCCGACACATGCGACCTTCACAGAAAATATGTGGACAATGACGCAACGTTGTTGGGATCAGGACCCTCACTTACGCCCAACGATTTCAGAGGTAGTCTTGCAAGTTCTCACCCTGTCGGTTTTCAACCGTTTGGCCGGCCACACTCTCGCACCACACGAGCACAACTCTCTGATCGGGACGATCTTCTTGGACAATGACCCGGTCACAACTGCCGAACACTTCTCCCAGGACGACGCCCAGACCCTTATCGACGTGGTACATAAGGTAAGCCCTGCGATTCGACGCTCAAAGGATAGGTTGAAAGGCTTTGATTCAAACCGCGCACTTTGTCAACCAGGTGTTGGATGACGACGGCGTTCCACCAGAGATCCGCAGGAAGTGTCTGCGCTATTTATACCGTATTTGTAGCCATCGGGCTCTGCTTCCACGATCCCTGATAATCCCGCTTTGTTACGACCCAACGGAGAACCCACTGTGGCACGATGAGTTTGGGGACATGCGGAAGGGTCAACACAATAGCAAGGAGGTTGCGGCCAAGGTTTTGAGGGTGTACTCCCCGAGTGCTCGTGTGAGGGTTACAAAGGTATGTCCTCTTTGACATTATGCATATCAACGACTGATCGTGTCTCGTAGAAGTTCTGTAAGGAGGTCGTCGGGTGGGGGTCCCTCCATCACCCGAATGTGCTGCCGCTGTTGGGCGTGACGATGACCGAGAACCGGTT
>Ga0307516_10010066_pt1 | contig 10458 bp, 12 predicted proteins | sample 19_EM_MG_FD_203310 | JGI IMG/M metagenome (GOLD analysis project Ga0307516, IMG submission 203310) | Populus trichocarpa ectomycorrhiza microbial communities from riparian zone in the Pacific Northwest, United States - 19_EM | ecosystem: Host-associated > Plants > Roots > Unclassified | place...
TGTGTAATCCAGATTTTTCACAAGTGGCGAGTTTCAGTCTGGAATTAGTGGTGGTTGCTTCAGGCTTTTGCCTGCAGTCTATGAAGGACTCGAAGCCGATCCAGGTCCCTGAATTTTAGGATTTATTTATTTGCACAGGTTTTCCGAAACAATATAAACGGAATTGTGAAGCTTCTTGCTCTTCTCACCAAATGCAACTTTTCTCCTTTTTTCTTCAAGGCATACTGTGGTCTTGATCCTTGCTCCGGATATCTCCGTCGTTGGATTTCTGCATCTTCCCGATGAGTCTTGTTGGTGTCTGCATATATATGCTCTAGTACTGCCCTTGGGTAAGCCAGAACATCATGCATGGGGCAAGCTATTTCGATGGACACACATACCATCAATTACTGCAAAGACTAACAGTTCCCATGACTCCGAAACCACTAGCATAGCAGCCTGGCGCCAATGTACTGCTCAGCATTAAGCCCGAGAAGTGAGTCCAACAACCTATTATAGTACCTGGCTATATTCAGACACATTAGTGCCGCAGTCTTTCTCATGTTGGAAACGGCTTAGTCTCTGCCTGTGTTGTAGCATTGTCCTGCCAAGACAGCATCACTAGTCAAGGCTAGTGTTATTAGGAAAGTTTGCGGCTGATGACCCAGGCCATACATATGAGCACAACAGCCTCTCAAATCTTTCCCGTCCATAAAATGAAAACACCATGCAAGAAAATATACCATCTCTTTCCCCACCAACATTTCGTGTCCCATGGCATCGAATGATACCACGCAGGCTCATGACGTGCCTTTCGACGGCAAATCAGTCTACATTCGCAAAGTCCCCGTCCTTGACCCCAGCTTTTACTCCCTCTCTGAAGCAGAGGCAGAATTTTTCAAAGCTACAACTGGGATTAATGATGACGAGAAACTGAAGATGCACATCCTGATGGCACAGGAAAATGCTTACAAGGTCGATCCTTTCCTGGCCTGCCCTATCATCCATTCTGACTATCCGAAATTTAGGTTGCGCCATATCCTTGTATATACAGATTCGGATTCCTGCGGTGCGTAAAATACTTCACAGGCAGCCTTCCCAGTGACTCACCGATACGCTATATGTAGGACGAGAATCTCGAAGCAACCAATCTACGAAGATATTATTAGAATTGGGCGCGAGCGCAAAGACGCTATCTTCCTTGATATCGGCTGTTGCTGTGAGTGCCTCTCACTAAGGCATCATTTACCTGCTCTCACTTCATCGATAGTCGCCACAGACGCCAGGAGAGTTGCAACCGACGGATTCCCAGCACATAACATTGTTGCATCAGACCTGAAAAAAGGTTGGTAAACCCTTTTACCCAGTTATTGTTACTGACGTCACCCGAAAATTAGAATTCCTTGAACTCAGTCATATCTTGTTCAGGTCATCAAAGGATACATGGCCGGCGCATTTCATCCCCGGCGACGCACTTGACCCTGAGATGCTTTCTGTCGTACCGCCTGCACGAGGACCTAGACAGGAACCACTTCCAGACCTGTCAACCTTGACGTCACTGAATCCCCTTCACGGTCACTGTTCAGTCATCAATGCAGGTGCCTTCTTTCATCTATTCGACGAAGAAAAACAATTACACCTAGCTCGCGCTCTTGCCGGGTTGTTATCTACGGAGCCAGGGTCCATAATCTGTGGTGTCCAGGGTGGTAAGAAAGAGAAGGGTACCTTTACACAACTGATTGACGGCGCACAATATGATCTCTTTGCGCATTCCGCAAAGAGTTGGGAAGAGATGTGGGATGGGATGGTCTTTGAGAAGGGCGAGGTACAGGTCAGGGCTGAGTGGGAGGAAATGGATCATAAGACGGAGTTCCTGTGGTGGAGCATCACGCGGTTGTAGAATTATGGTGTAGAATAGCAGATAGGGTTTGCTGCGAATAGACGGAGTGCCTTTGCGGTAATGCAGGAGCCCCCAAGGAATGAATCAAGATATCCATCCTCGCTAACCCGATCAACCTAGGACAAGATGCCAAGCACCTTGCAATGCCCCACGTCCCACATCTGAACTATTAAATATGCTCGCCTAGATGAGGAGGTACATACCTTGACCAGTGACACTCACAAGTGAAGCACCCCGCACCATGTGGCCAGAACGCATACATCATTTCCGCTTCGCCATTTGCATAGTCAAGTTATCTATATAAACCTGCAACGTCGCGTTCTCAGAAGTGAGTTTATCAACATCCCCCTGAACAGTGTGCACTCGTGCGAGCAGAGCTATGGGGATAGAGTCACACAAAGGTCGTTGGCTCATGAGCCACGTCACCTCACACGAACCTCTCAAGTCATCTTGTGAGGCAGCAATCTCCCTACCAGAAAAAAATTATCAGTCCGTGATGCTATGGCTATGTTGCAGGAGAGAACTACAGACTTCAACACTTGCTCTTTCCTGATGGCATCCTCGACTATGTCATGCGATTCCGGTTCGGGCCCGCCCCAAACTACAGACCCATAGAGGCCGTTGAACGTCATAGTGGTTGAGCCAACAAAGTGGCAAGTCGAGAAGGAACTGGAATTTGTGTTTGTTGAATAGCCAACAGAGGCCAACAGCCACAAATTACGCTTGGCTCTCTTGTCAGCCCAATATTCCAACACATGCAGCCCCTGTCTCGTTTGTCTATGGCACCAGTCACGACCAAGGCAAGAATAGCGCTACGTCCTGTTTGCCAGGAGTCATTTCATCTTTCAATTTATCTAGTCTGCGGCGACAGCACACGATGGCTTGACATCAACTAAATGGTAGACGGCCTTTGGTACCCAGCGCCCGATGTCATCCCAAAGAAGTTGTTGCGGTCCACACGCACGATGGTGCACAGAGAGGCTAACACTTTCTGTTGATGTGGCGTCGCTACCAGATCTCCCTTCACCAAACGATCAACACGCCCATTGCGTATCGGCCCATGCAACCTTGTCTAAAATTTGCTCTCTGCCAAGATAAAATGACTCCAACACGTTCCAATGTGATGCCAAAAGCTGGGCTGCATAGGTTTGGAGCATGGAAGCGGAGGTTGGCGGTCGGGTCATGTTTGACTAAACAAATGAGCTTGGTATCCTTCTACGAAAAGAGGAGAGTCTGGCTTAGGGAGACTGAGCTTGGCGAGGTGCGCTACTTGTGTGGTCCGGCCGCATTCCGCCACCTAATCCATATCTGACACTGCACCAAATATTCACGCATCCTAGACCAGGTGTCATGACACTCCCAGATTACCAGCTCCTTGGCACCGCACCAAGCAAGGTTCACGCCAGCGGCAGCTGGCACTTCCTTGAGTCAAATATCAAATAAGGAAATTGGCCTTCGCCGTCCCTTATCTTGTCATCGTGCAATCCAACTGGATGGAATATTTACCGACCGAGCTCTGCCTAACCACACTGAGTCGGTACACATACTACTAGAATTGCGGTATCCATCTAGATAGAAGGTTGTAAGTCACACGATCATCTTCTTGCATAACAATTGAGGCTCTTACGTCCACTAGACCCGTCATTGCAAATATTGTCGCAGCATGCTATGCGTTCACAGCAGGTACTAACATCTTCGCGACACTGAATCCAATCAAAGCCACATGCGTGTGACACTAAGATTAGTGGGGTCTGCTAAGCACGTGCACGGCTGATGGGCCATCCAGTGTGGCACACAAACTACCCCAAAAGTTACACAAGTCATTCGAATAAGGGTGAGTGAAAGAGGTGGAAGTTGGGTTGAATATCATATGACTCATGGCACCCACCATCGCACCAGAAATCTCTCGATACGTACGTGGTTAGCATAACCCCCCAAGAGCCGCATCAGGACATCACTCGTCGTTCTATGTAGGGTGGTCCAAGAGCGAGACCTCGTCAGCAGCGGCCACTTGAAGGGCCATACGCAATAATCACGCGATACTGATGAAACGAAACATTTTGGCAACCAGGAGAGGAACTGCTCAAGTTGGAGAATGCTTTCCAGTCCGTCTGCGTTTTACATTTTGTGCCCTAGTGGGTAGTCTCCCCAAGGCAGACCAAACATTCGATGGAAGACAATCGTTCCCTCTCCGCCTAGTGGGTGGCCGAGCGTTTCAAATCATGGAATTGAATGCGAGGGTGGCGTATTGGACGTCCATGGCTGCCACAAGTCTTTACATGGCTCTGGGGCCCAGAGTGACGCTAACTGCCTCACAATATGGCTGTTTTGAGTGACCAACAATATTTAAACAAGCGATGTAGTCCGTTGACACCTATTAGGGTATAAGTAGGTTGAATTGTGCACCTTTCCTGAAGCCCCCACTGCGCAGTGATGATCACTTGGCGCACTGCCGCTACAATTGAACTCCAAGTCCTACCAAGAGTGCCAATTTTGAGCGATCACACCACGAGGAACAACTCCACACTCCACGGTCGGGGTAGGAAAGGCGCGGAAATTAAACTAGTCAGTGGCAAGTTCCCTTGCTCTCCAACTTGGCAAGGGTTCTGGGAATACCTTAAGTCGTGAGAATATGTAACTTTTGAAAGTCCTTCCTTTCCTGGCCGAGCGTGTGAATTTGGAATGTGACCTCTGCGGTAGTAGTCGGTTCCGTCCTTCGGCGTTGACTAGTATCTTCGTAGGTTTGGACTTAGTTATTACTTCACAATAGCTGTAATTTTGAACTTGAGCCATTCCCGCCAAGCAAGGGTTCTGCCGACGCAGGCGGCATTTCGAGTTAACCTGTACTTCTGTAATATATGTTCCCCCAAACCACAACATTTCTCCAAGTTCCAACACCTTGTAATTCAAGCAAATCCAAATTTACTGCCAATGTGACCAAACAGTAGGATGTTGACAAGCCGCCTTGCTTGGCAATGTTTCTGCTGCACCGATCATATCTGCAATCAACCCAACTAGAGTCGTCGTTAGTAATTACTCTGCCGCATCAGGAACCATTTTTAGTCAGGAGCCAGTGAGCGGGTTTGAATAGGGTCCCTTGCATTTATCACTTATCACTGTAATGTAAACCACGGTGAAAGTTGTCTTGGAAATATTGGTGGAACAGAACTCATTTTCGCAACTAGCCTATTATGTAGGCTATTGGCGGAAGCACTTACCTACAGCCACATTGATGAAGCTCTTTCCGACTTGGCTCAGGCGGCAAAATCGCTGCCGCTTCCAAAGATACGGTCATCGTCCATGGGATATGCACTGGAACGAAGCCCACAGATCATTCACCAACAGTGGTACCCCTCACCCGCTCGATCGCTCTCCTCCGAGGATCCCTGTACCCACCACGACCACTCGTAAACCCGAGACTAACTGCACGCCCGTGCTCCCTCCATGTTCTCACAGGGCTCGGCAAACTGGAAATAGAGTCTGTCACCGAGATATTATCGTCGTCTTTCTTGGGATGTTTCTCGGTACCAGCCCCCGGAAGCCCACCCAGTGCCCAGCCATCTTCGATGCCGCGCTTGATGCTCCAAAACCATATGAGTCCAAAGACAGGCGTGGAAATGAGGACGTTAAGGACGGGGAATAGGTCTGGGTATCGGCTGGGAGGGGTCACGACCATCTCTAAAATGTGGAGGAGGAACATCGCAGCATGGACGACCTTTACAATCATTCGTTTAGTTATTCATCCGTAAGTGCAGTGCATACGTACAGTCGATAGCAGGCCAACGAACGAATCTGTTCTCAATCGGAACGGGTTGTGGCCGACTAGCCGGCACCACAAGAGAAGCGTCGCAATGTACTGCACACCCAGGCCATCCCTCTTGAGTAAAGGCCACATGCTATATTTGTGAGACAAGATCAAAGAATGATATTTTCGGAGTACATACCTGAATACTCCCACAACATTGCCTAAGACACCCCAGAAATATACCTCGTCGCCCGGGGTAGCACCAGAAAGTAGAAGAGTAAGTGGCAAGAGTGGGAGGAGTATTGTCTTCTCATGAACTTGAAATGAGAAGAGGAAAAAGGACATAGATGTGGTGAGCAAGGCATAGGGTAGTAACAGAATTATCGGGGCCGGGGTATTCACGGGTATTAAGGATGGTGCAATATGATCCTCTTGCTCTTTAGGGGAAACCGGAGAGCGTAAACACAGTCGAGTTTTATATGCTCCCCATAAATTCCCAATCACTGCAGGAAGAAAGCCGATTGCTGTAAGGACAACGGACATCTTAACTAGTTGATGTTCCCTGCCGCCGAACACCCGCTTCCATTTTAAAACAGTGATGTTGGTAAAACACCAGAAATTGGCCACCTTGTCTTCAAATATTCCGCGTGCAAAAGGGAAAATGCGTGATATGGCAGCAAAGAACGTGGAAAACGATGAAAACGGAGGTAGGAATGGGGAGAATAGAATGATGAACGAGAATAGTGTGATTGCAGCAAGACGAATAAATAGTTGAGTCCTGTGTTAAATCTCTTAGCTATGAAGAGCCACCACACGCAGACACACTCACCCTTGAGCAGGGCCAAGGAAAAGACACTTCCCTAGTAGGTACGATCCGATAGCAGGGGCATAGTACAAGGACATTTGCTTGAAACCCAAGCTAAGAACAAAACATACAGCTCCGACAATATCCAGCCCTGCAGAAAATGCATCAAGGGCCAGGAGAGTCAATCCTACCCGAATCTCAGCATACAGGTCAACAGAGGGATTGCATAAGTGACGCACCCAGCATCACCGAGTTATACTGGAAGTGACCAAAATCTATGAGTAGAAGGGCAGGTTGGAACAAAAGAATCAAGAATGCTGCATGCTGCCGCAACTCGGTTGAGCGGTCAGCAATAATTATAATTAAAGGAACGAGTACCTGAGCTCTCGATGACCTTGTCCTATGCCATATTCGTGTAAACGCATATAATGCAGGGATATACACCATTATATCGAATGCAACAACAGTTGCACGCATAAATAGCTTGCTATCGTAAGTTTCTATACCACGTGAGGTTCCCAAGGCAAACCATGACGGATCAATAAGCGAGCCACTTTCACGGATATTAGTGGTGCACACTCGAAGAATGGATGGACACGATAACTTACACTCGTCCGCATAACCACGAAACATATGCAGTAAGGGGTGGATAATCGAGGCCCCAATACTGAACATCATAAGTATACCATTGACGAAACGGTAGATGTATAGTCAATTCCATCCAATGGCGCTGTGCCTCGTAGTCACCGAACATTGGCGGGGTAGCATAGCCTACAAAGCAGTTTGTTCAAGGAAGTCCGAATGGAAGATAAAACTTCGATGAACACACCAGAATAACCGCCCAGACCTATACACCACTTCACCCAAACCGATGCGGCAATGGCGGAGGGAACGACCCACGCCTTCAAACCCTGCTTTTGCATCCAGCGAATCCAACGCCGACAAGCACCGGGGTCCTCTCGACTGCTCTCGAGACCTTTTCGAAGCGATCCAGATAGTATACCACGGGCGGCAAATTCTTGCTGTTGCAGAGCACTGAAGCTGAGGTGTTTGCTAGCACCACTCGTTGAGGGATAAACGGATGCGGCGGACGAAGCCACAGAAACAGGGGAAGCACATCGTGCCTGCAGATCAGACTCGGGATATGATCCCAGTTGGAGCCAATGAAGACTCTCAGACGTCTGCAGTAGATGGCGGCGAGGAACAGGTGAGATGATTTCAGAAGGTTCTATTGTAGACCTGGAATCAAATAGCAAAACTGAGCTAGCATGCATATACCGCCTGTTATGCACACGTACCCGTTCCCCAGGCCAGCGACAGAACCACGGTTACCGACAGAAGTCCTAGTCTGGAGTGGCTTGACGTCAGGATAGGTGTTCAGTGAGACAGTCCTGTCACGGAGATTCCTTCTGTGAGCTCCTCTACCTTGTGTGTTTGCATCGGCACCTTCCATGCGTGTTGTCCAATGATGAGGTTGGTAGAAACTTGCGAAGTCGGTGTCTGTACCAGCCCTATTTACACCTAGTCCTTAATTGGGTGAACGGCCCCTGAGTCAAGAACTCTCAGCCTAACATCGGGTCACCAGCTTCCTTGCTCCCTCATCCACGGTTGGGATAAGTACAGCTTGGTGTTGGTTGTTTCAGGCCGGAAACACCTCCGAGTTTCGCCCGAGCCCATTCTTTGTCTTCGCTCTTCTACTACCCTCCTGCACCTACATCCAGTAGCTTGGCTCGTCTGTCGCGTTCTCCTTCCCCCGTCAGGTCAGCCGAGAATCGAGCGGCGTAGAAGATAGACGAAGTGAAATGACTTTGGGTGCTCGGGCCAGTATCAGACCGGACTCGGACCGCGGATGCTTCATGTTGTGGTGAACGAAGCCCACGCTGCAGTTCGCTCTCTCTCTTTGCCCTCCATATTGCTAATTGTAAACCAAACCATCCCCTCAACGTATAACACCAGAGATGCCAAAGAAAAACCTCAAGACTGCAGACAGCTCATCCAGCCAACGCAGGGTATGTGAATCCCACAGCACATTCTGGTGGCGAGGGAGGGACTCTGATCTCGTTCCAGCACTCTCCTTACCCGACTCCCTCTACCTCTGGGGCCCCGTGTGTATTGACCGGGCCCCAGTGGAGACGACAGCAGGAGGCCGAGGGACCGCCGCATCCTCAGGAGCCATGTGCCGCTAACCCTACCGCTTCAGTGGGGAACAAAGGATCATTTGCTGTATTCGAAGAGGTATGACGATACCTACGCATCCGCGAACTGGATCTGAAGGGTCTACATGTAACGAACCACACTCAGCCCATGGCGATTGACGTTAGGGCTGTCGTACTCAACCCATCCACTGCTACCTACGAGGTCCGTACACATGCAGGTACATACATAGCCGGTGCTTATGGATTCCATTAGGTGCCAGGTGATATCCAACCTGTTCCGACCGTACACAGCAACATACAGGACGCACATATGGACTTCATTCCTGGACCAGCGGAAATTGCAATCGGACTCGTAGACACTGAAATGAACCAGTTAGGTACTATCAACACTGGATATCGCCAAACCCTTAGCACCTTCGGTACGGTCGTCAATGGCATCAGTCGAGTCTGTCATCCTAATTGAAGACGGTCAAGTTTGACTGATGACCATGCATAGATCCATGCATACGCTCAGATGGCCTTAAGTGCATTGAACAGGGCCTCCAAGGTATGCATCGATCGCGCCCTATGTACTCGATTAACGGGAATCTGCATAGCTGATCCTGTCGCAAGCGAGTCTCGACACATCTATAGGGGGCCTCGTCACTGGAATAGAACGAACTTACGAGCTCATCCTGGAAAACAGGTCTTCATCGAAGATCAATGCCACGAAAGACATCCTAGTGGAAATCGCCCAAGTCATACAGGAATGTGCGCAGTTCATCACAAAGTACTCGGAAAACCAAAACTTTCTGTACACCACCTATTCCTGTGGTCTTGGGGAGACTCACATTTTTATAGGGTCTTGCCTCGGGAAGAATGTTCCCTCAGAGACAATGTCCAAGGTCGCCAACTACAACTGCAAGTTAGACAAGCTGGTGCAAGAGCTTTGAGATCGACCAATTCCAGACATCCGGTATGGCATCAAACAAATCTACGAAGATCTTAGTTCGACCTGCTTGGCTTGTGCGGACAAAGCCGGCCTTAATGAGGCAAAGAAGTGCCTAGATGGGACGAGGATCGAAGTCTTGAACGAAATCATTAACTGGATCAACAACACAAACGCCGCTACACCGCGGATCTTCTGGCTCTACGGACAGGCTGGGAAGGGGAAATCGGCCATCGCGCACACAATTGCTCTGCAGGCCCAGAATCTCGGCTTGCTTGGATCGTGCTTCTGCTTCAGTCGCGTTAGACACCACGAACAGTTCCATATGAGGCTCTTCCCGACCATCGCACGGGATTTGGCTGATCGCGACCTCCGCTTGCGACCGCTTCTGGTGGAGGTGACGACCAACAACCAATTCATTGAGGGACACGGCAGACGTCGTAGCACAGTGGCAAAAGCTCATTGTCGAACCCCTTCCCCAATTGAAAGGTCCCCCTACTGGAAATGTCGTGGTGATCATTGATGCTTTGGATGAGAGTGGTGCTGAATGCACGAGGGCGACTATTCCTGAGGTCCTTGCGGAAAACGGTGGGGACCTCCCAGCAAACATCCGGATTCTCGGCCACTCGTGGACATTGGGGAGGCATTAAACGCCAGTTCGCATATCTATGCCAGGTCGCTCGATGCCATTGATACGGAGTTGACCACGCGCGACATTCATCTCTATGTTTCCACCCGTCTGAAGAGTCTCCGTGACACGTTCTCTGATGAAAAACTTTCAACAGCTTGCTGCGACATCTGGTGTTGTGTTCAAATGGGCACGTCTGGCATGTGACTTCATCTCCCCCCGAATCGGAGTGATTCCGAAAAACGGTTTCCGTGAAATCATGTCTCATGTTCTTGGCGACGGGAGGACTCTCCTCGACGAAATTTGTATACTACGTT
>Ga0307516_10010067_pt1 | contig 10457 bp, 3 predicted proteins | sample 19_EM_MG_FD_203310 | JGI IMG/M metagenome (GOLD analysis project Ga0307516, IMG submission 203310) | Populus trichocarpa ectomycorrhiza microbial communities from riparian zone in the Pacific Northwest, United States - 19_EM | ecosystem: Host-associated > Plants > Roots > Unclassified | place...
GAGAGGAAGTTGGGTGGGTAGACCAGGCCTTGAATTCCTTCGTCTGCTGTTGTCGTCGTCGGCGTGGATGTTATCGGGCAGGCCATGGACGGAGAGGAAGGGGGCGTTCGAACGGGGACCCGGACTGCAGTCGCTACTAACCGCAAGCAATTCTTCAGCCACAGTGATATTGATGAATATTATTGGGGGTGGCCAAACAAGGGTAAACAATCGTGAAACACTTGGCCGTTCTCGACCGCCGACGAGAAACCGAAGGAGAGGGGCTCAGGCTTATCTCGACCTGGGGATGGAATCCCTCATTGCCCTCCTCCTCGTCTCCCACTCTGCAAACACCGGCCCCGCCCTCGTCTTCAGATGGCCCCCGACCCCCGCCTCGTCCCCCAGGCTTGCGCGGCCGAACCCAAGTCACCCGCCAGCGCTCCAGGCAGACAATCCCTGGAAAGCGGCCAACTCTTCAGACACCGTGTCCTCCTCCTCAGCCCTCTCCCAGGCATCCTCCGCAGGGCTGGCAGGAGACTCCGGGGACCATCTGTGGTCTCGGCCCCCAGATCGGTCGAGAGATCACTCTCTGCTGGACATCACCGGAAACTCCCATCCGCTTTCCGCTCACTCCTCCTCCAGGGCCTCGGGAAGGACCTCCCCGATCAATCTCCCGTCTCATCACGACACCCAGGACCCTTCCTTCCATTCCTCTGTCACCCCGACTGTAAATCACTTCGCTTCCTCCTCCTCCTCTTCCGACAACTACGATAGACTGTTGGGTTACGAAACAAAACTCCTCGCCGGCCTCTTGTGCCCGAATCAGGCCTTATGTCACCAAAAGTTCGAATTGATCGTGGACGACCTCGCATTCATCGGCCATCCAGTCTGCGCCGAAAAGGGTGCGACTTGGAAATTCAAAACTCCACGGACGGATAAACCCAAGCCTCCCTTCTTCGGTCGTCGCGGAAGAGGCCCACGTAAATCTTCGGCTTCAAAGACCGCTCCGGTCAGCGCGCCTATGACCCCACTCCTTGACGTGGATCCCCCGACGCCCGTGGCCGACGACGAAGGGTCAAGTGATTCCGACTCGTCTTCGGATCCCACCACCGCTCCAAACTCCCCATCCTCGTGGTTGCAAATTTTCCATTTCGTCCTCGTGCTAGATCTCCCCGATCCTTCCTCGTCCGCTTCCGGAAATGTATCCAAGTACTTCGATATCATCTACGAACACATCGCCTTCACCGTCACCGCCGTTCTTTATCAAGAACAAATTCTCTCGAACTACGTCGAGCAAGAATCTGATCTTTTGATCAACCTCAAGGATCAATACGCTTCGCGGGGCGAGCGGTTCGCTGATTACATCGAGCACGTCTTGCGTGTCTCAGGTCTTGCTCAGGCGATGAAGAATCTCTACGAAGCCATCAAGGCGGGGGTCATAGCCAACATCACGATCCACGATTTACCGCTAGAGCTCCAACTGCCGCCTTACCTTGACTCACTCTTGCACAGCACTTCCTATGACGACTACGACGATGATTTCGCTTTGGAATATCAACAACACGAAGAATCATTCTTCGGCACCGAAGGATGGGGAAAGGAGCTCGGTTTCGCTTGGAGACTACCCACTCTAGCACCCTGGAAGAGCCTGTTGCTACTCGACGATGGAGAACAAGGAGACGGGAATGCCCTTTATGCGGATTTGATCGCTGGACAGAGCGTTATCCCGGAGGATAGACAACTGGCCGAACAGTTGATCAGGTTCCTGGAGATTATCTCCGTCACACTTTCGTGGGTTTCCTCGTTCTCTTCTTCCCGAGCCCTTTGTCTTGACCGTTTCCACCCCTCAGGTTGGCGGATATGGCGAGTTTGCTCGATTGGGACCTCGCCACCCAAGTATATCCAACAGTCCGTTGGTTAGTACACCACCGCCGCGCCAAACTCGTGGATCTGGTACACCCACAACTGAAGACGGTATTCACTCTCGCTCCAAAGTTCCCTACTACGTTCGTCCTCCCACGACTCTCTTGTATTGATCTGACGCGGATTATCCAGATTGGCCGAACTAACAAAGGATTTCCATCGAGACTTTTCCCAACACTATCCTTTCGTTCCGACCCTCCCTCAGATCCTGAGCGCAATTTCGACCTCCACCCCTCCCCAAACGGCCGCCCACAATCTCACCCCTCTTGCAACATCTATCGCCTCCCTCCCTCAATTGGATTCCCCACTTTCTTCTCCGTTCCCCACACCTGCACTCACCACTGAATTCGGTTTCTACCCTACGCAACCATCCCGTTCCCAATCCAACTCGAATTCCTTATCCCATTCCAGGGATCGTCCTCAACCCCTAAATCCGAACGCTGCACAACACTTTTATGCGACGGTGGTGCAGTCAAACAAGTCCCTTCTCCCGCTCTTTCATAGCGTCGTTGCTTGGATGCTCAAACGCGATCTCCTGGTCACCCTTCATTTACACGTGAGGGTCGTTGCCAGCGTTGAGGTGAAAAAGAGGTGTAGGGGGGACATGGAGAGGGAGAGAGCCGAGAGGGTTAACAAGCGGTCTGGGAAGAATACCCGGTTCCAGCCTCCTGCTCGACATGCTCGAGGACAGACAGATGGTAGTGGCAGCCGAGCGACCCGAAGTAGAGGTCCAACCCTGGCGGAAGATGTAATCATTGAAGATGAAGGAGGTCCCGATGAAGAGACTCCATACGGGCTGGAAGAGGAAACGGGGGACGGAAGTGGGGACCCTGACCCCGAGGGTTCCCCGAATTGGTTCTCTCTTTCTCCCCGTGAAGCTCGTCGGAGGACTCGTAGGCTGCCCTCGACATCCTCCACTCGTGCGATGAGCGGTGAGTACGACGGTCCCTACATGTCTCGTCGGAGGTCGACCGGTCTGGACCACGTTGGAAACGCCCCAAGAGGACGGAGCCGGATTGTCGAGGATGTGATATCCGAGGATCCGTTCTACGAATCTGGTGGAGAGTATGACGGGGAGGATGACGAAGAGGACGATTGTGAGGGGGACGATGTTGGAGACGAAGACGAGGACGATGAGAACGTTCCCTCAATCATCCCTGACCCTGGTCGTGCGACACCCAAGGAGAGAAGGTGGTTGACGAAGATGAGCGAGGGCAAGACTTCGTGGATCGCTAAACGGTTTGAAACGTAGGTATCCCTCAGCGCTTCTACCGTTCATTTTCTGACGTCGGCCATAGCATACATCAATATTTTGACGGAAAATGCACGGATGATGAGATCCTCCACCACGCAGAGATATCCCGGAGGCAACTCCGTGAGGTGCTGCACCATTACGAAGAATACGTGAGTCTTTTCTTCCATTCTTCCATCTCGATTTTTCTTTTCTGTGTCATGCCGTGGACACGTTCGCCCACCCATCACCCATTTACCGTTTACCCGCCGCCCCACTCGGAATCACGTTCGCGGGATCCGATCTTTGACGCTGTCGAAACCCTTGAAATGTGACCCACATGGGCTATAGGGGCATTGAACTCGCGCATGACTGGCTTCAATTACCTCACTACCACCCCACGGACTTGACCTCCCCCGTTCTATCCAAAGTCCCATGCGACTCTCTCTCCCCGGCAAATATCCTTCCCATATCCGAATCACCGCTTTTTGAATTGCGATCCTCCGTCCGCCCTTCTTTCCAATCACGCTTTGGGCTCGGGCTGTTCTCGTTCTACTGCTTCCATGGTCACGGGTCTTTCCTTTCCTTTTGATTCGAACGGTTCGGTTTTCCCACGCTCATTTGTGCACGTCTTTCCGTTTGCAGTTACAGTCGTTCCTGCACCCGTCCTAGCCTACCATCCGGTTTCCGCACCCGGGTGTTGTCTGCATCGGGGCCGGCATTATGCGGAACTTGGACTGTATGCGCGGGTGTCTGCTAGTCTCGGTGTCGCGCAGCGGACCCCAGAAGGTTCGGAACGTCCGATAGGCTATGCCTCAATCGCGATGGTCAGCGAGGGTGTGGCGCTTTTAAGACCTCGTGCTCCACCTCTCTCCCACTCATCTGATTGCTACCAAACCAACCCCCTCGTACCTCCTGATCCCCCGATGCGCGTTTAACCCAAGAATGAGCAATTCAACAGTTTTGCAGGTGATTTCTTTCCCACTCTCACAGCCATACGCCTCACTGCGTGTTTCTGCTTTGTTGATATCAACCGGGAATTGCATCCGTAGAATCAATTTTTGGCCCTGCTTCTCTTTTGTTTACGCTCTCGTCATGGAACTGAGGGCCTAGAACGAGGTGATTCGCCCTCTGGGGTGCGTACATTCACATAGACCGGTCATCTGCCGGCCCAAGGAACCGTAGCCCATACAATTCGGGAAGTGCGAAGAAGGTCCGATCAACAGGGTCAGGGGAGAAACGCTCTCCAATCTGATGCACGCGAGCGATGAGCGGTGTTCTCCGACCCCGCATCGTCGTTGTGGAGAATGACCGTCGGTGATAAGCATGAGGGTGCGTAAGTACACCCGTCTGTCTGATTGTTCTATTTTGCAAGCGGTATGGGGTATACTCAACTGATTGAGGAGCTGAGAAACATATCATCCAGGAATATCAAGCGGTTCATTACGAACAATACCAAACTTCATCCCGCCCACTCAACGACGGACCATCAAATTTCAAAACCCACTCAGTGCTGCGTGCACATGAGGCGCTTCTGATCTTGACATGAGCGGTAGCATATACTTGTGTGCTAGGGCGTGAATGAACTGGGCGATTGAACCTCATGACCATTTTTCGTCCACCGCCTCTTGAGCGACGTGACCCGTCGTCCCACATCAAATGATCTCGGACCAGATTGGGCCCCGATTGTTACAAAGGAGCTCTTGGAAGATCTGAGCTGGGAAAGTGAAGGCGCGGCGCCTAGATTTTGGGTTCTTGGCTTTCCCTCAAGGCACAAGGCGCTATTGCATTACGACATGGTGTCAGTTTGAGCGTCTGTAGATCCACGCCTGGTTGAGGTCCTTCCGACCTTGGATGCTATTGATTCCGTGGCTGGACCCCATTGCGACCACGAGTTACGTTGACGTTGTGATGGTGCGCGAGTTGGACAGCTTGAGAATCCTGGGCAACGAGCTCCGTCCCTTCCCAGGGAGGGATCCTCCTCGTCGGCCTGCACAGACTGATCAACGATCGCCTAAACCCGAGACCGCCCCCAAGAATGCGCTGATTACCGAATGTCTTCGTAAGTAAACGTTATCCAGATATCGACTGATCTACGTGATATGTCGTCAAACAAGTATACTAAGTATATACGCACGGTCCTTATCACGAGCCCCACAGTAGACTCAGTGAAGCTATACAATGAAGCACAAAGATAACGTTATCCCCGGGAAAGCGTTCACACGAAGCATTGTTCGCTAGAGATGCACGGTAATTGAGAAACGCCGTCACCCTCAAACTTCTTCTGAAACTGCACCCGTCTTTACTATGCTATATCGGCATCGGCCGAACTGGTGCTTACCGCAGTTGGGTTGTGAAGAGCTGGGCCGGTGTGGCTGGCCAGTGAGCGCATGGATGTGCGTCATTTGTGAATGGTGAGACGATAGATGACGCAGAGATGGGAGATCTGCGGGATCCGAGCTGTTGCGAGTTTCTGCGGAGCGGCAAACACTTGGGAGGGAAATCCTGAATACGAGGCATCACCACAATGAATACGTGACACACCACCGCTTGAGGAGGGCCGACTGCCTTCATGACACATCTATGCGTAAAATTGTCTCTGATTGATCCGGAGGAGAGGGTGCTGTTTACGAACAAAGCCGCAGGTAGAGGCAGCTGAGTACCGGTATCTCTCGGTCCAAGTGCTTGTTAGTGTATGAAGGGAGTTCCCAGGTGATCGCGGGCACGTCAACGGCCATTGCCAATCGCGATAGAATGAAAGTCTAGACTGATCAAATCTATCGCGGGACCCCCGCTCGACGTTCAGAGCTGGATTGTAAGTTAGTATAAGCCGGTAGTTGCCAGTGGTCACGAGTGCTGCAGATTGCCGTACAACGACTCTCCGGTGACTTGGCTCGAGGTCTGTCGCAGCCCGTTCAAGTTGTTTCAAGGGGATAACCACCCAGCTCAGTTGGAATTCCAAGCTGGTTCGGCCGGAGGTGGTGGGTCGGTGGGTACTTAAGTTACAATGGAGATCGACCTCATGCGCGGCTTCGGGTAGTGTGGATCATTCTCAAGTTAAGTCGTGATCAACTATCTGTGCGCCTGAGTCATCCCCTAAAGGCAGGTCTAAGTGAGAGGCTAAGGCGGGGCGATCTCGGTAGTGGGACTTTGCCATCTCCCAGCGATAAGCCGTCTTTGAAACGCGTCGGGTAGTGGAACTCACCTATCGCGCAAGCCGTGATCGCGGTTTATCGAGGTGGAATTACCGACAGCCCCGCCGAAGGTACCAGGGCTCCTCTTCGTGAGCAAGCCGCTCTCTGTTCCGAATCAGAACCCGAGCCGCGGGTCCGCGAGGGTACACAAGGTCGACTTCTAGTGCCTTGATCTGTCAACGAACAAAGAGACAGGCGGTGAAACCGCGCGATCCATCCCTTGGAGGCTTGGCAAGTACAAGCTAACTTAGCCTGCTGTCGCGTCAGATGTGGACCTCTCGGGTGCTTGACACTCGTGATCTGGTGCGGGTAAGGAGGTCGTGGAGATCAACGGCTAGCGTTTCACACTGCCTCCTCGGGTGGTGTCCAGATATGGGTCTGCCGCCCGTCGCATACGCGACGTGCGTGTCTCAGTTCGGATGTATCGAACAAGTGGCCCGGGAAGGAAGCGAGGCTGGTGTCCGGCTGGCGATCTCGAGTGACCAGAGGAACAATCAACAGGCGAATGCGCTTGCTGTCCGTCGGGTGTCGACACTGACTTCCAGCTATCGACGAATGCGGGGTTGGGCTCTAACCCCGTTGAGAATGGAAGCGTGGGGGTTTCATAATGAATCTGGTTCAGGTCCTGCTAGCGGGAAATTGCGACACTGACCGTGGTGCGACGTGACGAAATTTAACCATCTTGGGGAATGCAGGTTTGAAATTCCCCCAAGCAGCGAAATCGCGCGGAGGCTCGTTACCAGCGGGATGGGTCTTGGATTTCAAACCCGACGGAAGGAAGACGTTCCTTGGCGATCGATCCCCGGCCCCCCTTGTCCAACGCGGATCTAAACGTGCGGAGGCGGCCATCTTAGGAACACGCGGCGACCGATGGGGGTCACCTGTTGGCGGGAGCAAACGTAATGCCTAATGCGGGGTAATTAGCGGGAGTGGTTATCTGGTGTTGCCTCGAGGCGGAACATCCGAAACCCGGTTCCGCCAGCCTCCAGGAAAGCTGAACTAGGTCAGGTCACGTGACTTTCTACAACTTTAGAGACGCGTTGACTCGGAAATCCCGACCGCGTCCTACGATTCATGATTCCGCGTCTCTTCGTCCGGAGTCGTATTCACCCCGCGTGTTTCGCAGTGCGGACGGCCACGCAACTCTCCTATGCAAAAGGAGCCAATACCCCACCACTTTCGAACGAAACATTGCCGTCGTTCCTCAAGGAGGAGCTGCTGGCAAAGTTTGCGACGAGACCTGCACTCGTGTCTCGACACGAGCCGGTTGGAGTTTCTGGATGCTTGAGGTGGTCCTATGAAGAGTTATGGAAACAGGTTAACGACCTCGCTCGGGGTCTCCTTGGACTAGGAGTGACGAAAGGAATCGTGTTGGAGTGGTCATGGGGAATAACAGGTATGACATGCGGTTGACGAAGTGCTCGATCTCTAAACCCGCTGAATCCGCGCCGGAACAGCGCATATGCTCAACTTCAATAGGTTTGTTCAGTTATCGGGGCTATCATAGTCACGATAAACCCCGCGTATAGAGTCCACGAGTTGGTGAGTCGACTCTTGCCAGCTGGAGCGCTGAGCCTCGATCCTAAACACGGTTCATCGCAGATGGGGACATTGAATCGCGTCGGGGTTTCGCACTTGTTACTGGTTCCGAACATCCGGACGTTTGAGCTTGTTAGCTGAGGCCTGTCCTGGAGTCGCAAACTCACCAAAGGGCAATGTCCAAGAGGAATGACTTCCGCACCTCAAGGTGGGCGGGAACTTGAACGTCTATCACCACTCCCAGCTGGCATCCGGATCCAACAGTACGTTGCCGCCGTAGATAATGACCATGATGCGCGGGGGTTCCAAGCAGAGTTGGACAGTTGCAAAACCGCCGTCGATTTCCGCGAAATCCTCATCAGAGACCAAGGCTCATGGAAGGAACGAGAACGGAAGACGCTACGGAAGTCCTTGGGTAACCACGACGTGATTAATTTGCAATTCACAAGGTAATCCCTGCCCGTCTCCTACTTGAGGAAAGGCTCACCAACCTGTCCCCTGTCCGCAGCGGAACCACGGGAAACCCAAGGGCGGTTTCGCTTACACATCACGGTCTGCTCAACAACGGCTTATCGATCGGTGACGGTAAGCGTCTGACCGAGCAGGATGTGCTGCGTAGTGTCCCTCCTCTGTTCCACAGTTTTGATAATTGCATTTTGAAACGCTCCTCTCCCTTCGATCGTCGGGCTTACGTTCGACTTTGACGTATCTACATTTGGTCCTAGGAAACCTCGCGGCGTTCACTCACGGATCGTGCGTCGTCTACCCTTCCGAAATATTCGATCCGACGAAGATAGTAGATGCCCTCGCGGCAGAAAAGTACGTGGGGGTCCCTCCTGGTCCCCTCGGCCAACGTGATCCCAGGCCCTACTAACCAAATACTTGCACCTTCTATGTGTACGGCCCTACACGGTGTCCCGACTCACTTCCTAGGTGTTATCTGAATTGGAGAGCAGAAGAAACTGAGGAAAAGCTGTTGATCTCAGTAGACTTCGCACTGGAATCGCGTCCGGGTCGCCTGTACCCATCGACCTCATGAAGCAGCTAATAGACCAAATGAACCTTACGGAGTTGACGGTCGCGGTATGGAATGAGTTGAGTGATCGACTCATCGTCCTTATCCTTTCCGCATACCTATCTGACCGCCTTTTTTATATTTACTCTTAGCTGAAACGAGGTGAGCGAGACCTTCCCCATTTGTCCGCGACGTTCTGACCCTGAACCTTGTTTTTCCTTGTCTTGCCGTTATGCAGTCCCGTCTCATTCCAGACGACTCCTGCAGATCTAATCATCAAGCGAGTCGAAGCCGTAGGAAAGGTTCTTCCACGCGTTACCGTCAAAATCGTCGACGAGGACGGAAACACCGTTCCAAGGGGAATACAGGGCGAGATCCCGGTCAAGGGTTACCTCGTACAGAAAGGGTGTGCTGACCCCCACTGTTCGAAGCGAGCGCCTTATTTATGGGAGCGGGCCGTGGTGGCTTCATGCGGGATTTTGTGCCCTTACAGTTGTCGGAAGGCTGAAGGTAAAATCGGCGTCGTGGGCCGAGTGTTTTTGGTATCTGATCAGTGACTTGTTTTTGCTGTAGGACATGATCATTTGAGGCCGAGAGGTAAGTTTTGTTCTAGTACATCAGTGCCTCTCCCTCATTAACCTCACCATAAACAGAATCTCTTCCTCGTCCAAATCGAGAATGTACTCACCGCCTCCCCAGAAATCCGAGAAGCAGCAGCAGTCTCGGTTCCCAAGGCCAAATACAGCGAGGTCGTTAGAGTGTGGATTGTTCTTGAGGAAGCACACTGTGGCAAGATCAAGAAAGAGGATATCAGGAAGACTGTGAGCACAGAGATGAACCCCCAGGTAGTGTGTGTATTTGGTCTCAAGGGTAGTCAAAATTGATCACGGGCACTAGAATGCTCTGGCATATGTTTGGTTCCTTGGAGGTTCACAGATGGAAGGGTTGGTTGAAGAGAGTAAGGAAGGGCTTCCAAAGATTGCTGGCAGGGGGGTACGGAAACACATACATGGAGTAAGGATCTCGCCTCGGGAGACTACGGAAGGGTCAGTTCATGGCAGGTTGGATGGTGTATGATAGGACATGGAACATGTGTGTCACTGACTGTTTTGATTGTCTCGGATAACCCCACCAGTCATTGAGCTGGAACATGAGCACTGGGAATCACAAAATGGAGGTGAGGGTAGTCAATATGAACAACAGCCATATATATGGTCAATAAATGTAACAAGTCAACATATCACAAGGACCACCAAGGGGTGTATAGGTAAAAAGTTGGCTGTTGTTGACCAAACAGATATTTAATACTATGAACACCAGTCTGTCATGATTTTCGCCGGTTTTCTCCCCTTTTTCTTTCTAAGTCCCAAGCGCCCACTCATTTAACTTCGCTCAACCATGACATGTTTCCACATTCCTTATCTTATCTTATCTCATGTCCCATTTCTCTTATCTTATCTTTCATCTTCTTTCGGTCATTTCGGTTAGAAGGGGAACTTGGTCATCTCGGATTACTCGGGCTAGAGACTTTTGGCCCATGGGAAGACGAACATAGGACTATCTACTGCGGAGCAAT
>Ga0307516_10010070_pt1 | contig 10456 bp, 6 predicted proteins | sample 19_EM_MG_FD_203310 | JGI IMG/M metagenome (GOLD analysis project Ga0307516, IMG submission 203310) | Populus trichocarpa ectomycorrhiza microbial communities from riparian zone in the Pacific Northwest, United States - 19_EM | ecosystem: Host-associated > Plants > Roots > Unclassified | place...
TATGTCGAGGCCGCGCGCGCGATGGGCAATCCGCGCTGGCGCATCGCGCTGTTCCATATCCTGCCGAACATCATGCCGGCGCTGCTGGTGCAGGCGACGCTATCGATTGCAGCGGCCATCATCGCCGAGGCAGCCTTGTCGTTCCTGGGATTAGGCCAGCAACCGCCCGCGCCGTCCTGGGGAAGTATGCTCAATGCGGCGCAGCGCTTTCTCACCACCGCCCCCTGGATGGCGATCTGGCCGGGGCTGGCGATCTTCCTCGTGGTGCTCAGTTTCAACCTGGTCGGTGACGGCCTGCGCGACGCGCTCGATCCAAGGGAGCGGTGAACGGCTCGCCCCTAGAGCACCAGCTCCCGCATCACCCTTCGGCAATCCATCTCGTATTCGAGATCAATCACCGGGGGCCTTGCGAAATACCAGGTCAGGCCCGATCGCGCGGCGCCGCGGCGGACCAATTCCTCGGCAAAAAAAGCGTGGAAATCGTGCACGGTGTAGGTCTGCGCCGCAGTGGCATCCTTCCAACCAAAGCCGAGCTCGCCCATGCGCCGTTCCATGGCGCCGACCACGTGACGAATTTTCTCCTTCATGCCGTCAGGGCTCAAGTCGCGGTAGCGCACGGTGCGCTCGGCATAGGTGGCGCCACCTTCCAGCGATTCACCGCTGCCCGCGATCACGAAGCTCGACGATGCGGTCGCGCTCGGGCGCGTGAAGCAGAAAGCGTAGAACGACGGCTCTGCGGGAGGATCGATCTCGGGACAAACATTGCTGCGCGCCACCGGGTTGGTGGTGCCGTCGTAGATCCCCCACTCCGAGAGCGTCTTGACGCAATGCAGGTTGAAATTCTTGAAACCCTCGTCGGTGAAGGCCGCGGGCGAGCGCAGCTCACAGGCGCAGAACGAGGTCAGCGGCCTGCCCGCCGCTTGAATGTACTTTGCGATTTTTTCAAAGCCGTCGGCGAGCGCGACCGGGTGATCGAAGCGCACCCGCGCGATCTCAAACCCGGGACTGGCCGCTACCCCGGCTGAATACTGGAATACGGCCGGGATGAACCGGTAATTGCCGGCTGAAAATTCGCTGGTCACGTCCGCTCCCGTTTCTTGTTATTCCAGTTGCATGCGGACGCCCTTGGCGCCGTTGAGCAGCCGCCTCAGGTGGAAGCCGGCAAGCGCATCGTCGGCATGGCTGCCCACCAGCGCCGCAAAGGCCGGCATCGCCGTCGCGTCACCGGATTCGAGCTTGGCGAAGGCTTCCGAATATTGCGAGGTCGCCGGCCCGGCGAAGGCGGATTCCAGCAGCGGTTCATAGGCGCGCAGCGGCTCGCTCCGCCCGCGCAGCACGATATCGCCGACCGGCCGCCCGCGGAAATTTCCGGCGCCGTCGGCAACCGCGGCACTGACGCAGATTCGCGTACCCAACAGCTTGTTGGCGCCTTCCAGCCGCGCCGCGGTGTTGATCGTGTCGCCATAGGCGGTGTAGTCGAAAAACCGGCTGCCGCCGAAATTGCCGACCAGGGCGGGACCGGCGTGAACGCCGATCCGCGTCGCCCCGAAGTTCACGCCTTTTTCCTTCCAGCGCCGGCGGAATTCCTCGGCCCAGGCGTCGAGATCGTGGGCGCAATCGACCGCGCGCCTGGCGTAATCCGGCTGGTCCCCGGGTGCGTTGAACAGGACCTGGATCGCGTCGCCGATGATCTTGGCGACCGTCCCCTCATGTGCGAACACGACGTCGGTCATGCCGCCCACATATTCGTTGAGCAGTGCACCGAGCACGTCCGCCGGCGCGGTCTCCACCAGCGAGGTGAAGCCGGTGATGTCGGTGAAGATCACCGCGACCTCGCGCCAATGCACCTCCATCCCGTCGCTGTCGGCGATCGCCGCAAGGCGGCTTGCGATCTGCGGCGAGAAATAGCGCGACAGCGAAGCGTGGGCGCGTTCAGCCTCGGCCTGGCGGCGGCGCGCGTCGCGCATCATCTCGACATGGCGGATGGTTTTTTCGATCGTCATTTCAAGATCGCCGAAATCGATCGGCTTGGTCAGGAAGTCGAACGCGCCGCGGTTCATCGCGGTGCGGATGTTGCTCATGTCGCCATAGGCGGAGACGATGATGGTCGATTTCTTGTCTTCGGCCTCCTGCAATTTTGCCAGCAGCGACAGCCCGTCCATCCGCGGCATGTTGATGTCCGACACCACCATGTCGACATGCGGATGGGCCTCGATCGACGCCAGCGCCTCGATCCCGTCATGGGCAAACATGAAAGAAACCGCGCCGTCGCGGATCTGGCGGCGGAACTTCTGTAGCACCAGAGCCTCGAGATCGGGTTCGTCGTCGACGACGAGGATGGTGGCGGTCATGCAGCTTGCCCGAGCCTGGTATCGATTTCGTGGCGCAGCAGCGCAAAATCGATCGGCTTGGTCAACAGCCCGACCGCGCCGCGCTCGATTGCCTTGCGGCGCGTTTCCGCATCGCCATAGGCGGTGATCATGATCACGGGAACGTCGGGCCGCTCCGCGCGCACCTTCGGCAGCATTTCCAGCCCGCTCATGCCGGGCATGTTGATGTCGGACAGAATCAGGATCAGCGACGGGTCCCTGATCTCGGCGGCGCGCAGCAGCGCGTCGGGCGCCGATGGCGCAAACTCCATCGTAAAGCGTCCGGACTTCAGATCGCGCCGAAATTGCTGACGAAACAAGGCTTCGACATCGGGCTCGTCATCCACGACGAGTATGTAAACGCTCAATTGCTGCCTCCAATATACATCTGGAGCCTGATCCGTTCGGGATCATGCCTTTGTCTGTGCTGCGCCTGTACGCGGCAGCGTAATAATGAATTCGGTAAATACGCCCGGCTCAGTATCGACGTCGATTGTGCCGGCATGTTGTTTCACCACGATGTCGTGGCTCATCGACAGGCCAAGCCCGGTGCCCTCGCCCGCGGGCTTGGTGGTGAAGAAAGGATTGAACATTTTCTCCTTCACCTCCAATGGGATACCGGTGCCATTGTCACGAATCCGGATTTCCACTCTGTTTCCAAGGCTTTTCGTGGTGGCGGTCAGGACGGGCTCGAACCCCTCCTCGCCGGTCTCCTTGCGCTTGTTTGCGGCGTAGAAGCCGTTCGAAATCAGGTTGAGAAACACCCGGGTGATTTCCTGCGGATACAGATCGATCATGCCGGCTTCGGGGTCGAATTCGCGCTTGAGCGTGATGTTGAAGCCCGACTTCTCCGCACGCGCACCGTGATAGGCGAGGTTGAGGCTCTCCTCGATGATCGCATTGATGTCGGCGGGGCGGTGCTCGCCAGATCCCTCGCGCGAATGCAGCAACATGTTCTTCACGATCGAGTCGGCACGCTTGCCGTGCTGCACCACCTTTTCGAGATTGCCCTTCAGCATGTGAGTAAGCTCGTCGATCTCCTCACGGATCTTGTCGTCGAGCGCGGCGGGCTTGAGCACGTCGTTCAGTTCGTCGATCAGTTCCGACGACAGCGCCGAGAAATTGTTGACGAAGTTGAGCGGGTTCTTGATTTCATGGGCGATGCCGGCCGTGAGTTGGCCGAGGGACGCCAGTTTCTCGGTCTGCACCAGGCGGTCCTGCGCGGTACGCAAATCGTCGAGCGACAGCGACAACTCCTTGGTGCGCTCCTGGACCTGCTCGAACAGTCGCACGTTCTCGATGGCGATCACGGCCTGGTCGGCGAAGGTCTGAACCAGGTCGATCTGGCGCTGGCTGAATGCCCCGGGCACCGACCTGCCGAGCAGCAGCACGCCTTCGACCGCGCCGTCGCGCATCAGCGGCACGGCAAGCACCGCCCGGTATTCGCCAAGCACCGGTGCCCGGCCGAAATTATACTCGGGGTCGTGCTGCACGTCCGGAACGTGGGCAGGCTTGCCGTCCAGGAAGACCCGGCCGGTCAGGGTGTCGCGCCCGGGCTTGATCGGGTTGGCATTCATGAAATCGACGAAAGCCGGCGGGCAGCCCGATTCAGCCTGCAGCCGCATTACCTCGCCGTCGCGCAGGCAGATGATGCCGAGCGATGCGCCGCACAGTGCCTTGGCCGACTCCGTCAACGTCGTCAGCACCGATTTCAGGTCGAACGCGGAACGGCTGATCACCTTCAGCACGTCGGCGGTGGCGATCTGCTGCTGCAACGATTCGCTCAATTCCGCGGTGCGCTGCTCGACCTTGTTTTCCAGGTCCGAATAGGATTCTTGCAACCGCGAGCCCATGTCGTTGAACTGGTTGGCGAGGCCTTCGAGCTCGTCGCCGGTCTTGATCGAGATGCGCTGGGCGAAATCGCCGCCGCCGATCCGCGCCGCACCCGCCCGCAACGCCTGGATCGGCCCTACCATGCGCCGCGCCAGGAAGATTCCGGCGAGCACGGCGAAGATCGAGGCGCCAGTCAGCACCAGCGCCAGGCGTTGTAGCGCCTGGTACAATGAGGCGTAGGCTTCCTTGACCGGCAGCTCGACGAACATGATCCAGCCCAGCGGCGAGATCGGCGCCGACGCCGTCAGCACTTCCTGCCCCTGGATATTCAGCGCGCCTTGCAGGGAGTCCGTATTGGTGGCCACCACCCGTGGCGGCGGCGCCGATGGCGACGTTGCCCGCCCGGGCACGGCCTGCGCCGCCTGCGCCGCCAGCACGGCCTGTTCCGCCACGGCCGCCTGCTCGGCCAGTGCCGCCTGCACCTGCACCAGCTTCGACATGTCGGTGTTGCGCAACACCAAGCTGATGTCGGGGTGGGCGATCAGGCGCCCCTGCGAACCGACGACATAGGCGTGACCGCGCTCGCCGACCTTGATCTGCGAGACCACATCCCAGATCAGCTTGAGATTGACCTCGGCAATGCTGACGCCGGCGTCCTTGCGGGTGCCGGCCAGCGACAGTGTCATGTAGGGCTCCGACTCGCGGCGAAAATACACCGGTCCGTAATAGACCTTGTTGGCGACGGCTTCGGTGAATTTCGGATCCTTGGAGAGGTCAAGCCCGGTGTCCAGCGCGTCCATGGCCAGGCGCGACACCCGCAGGCGCTCCTTGCCGGTCGAATCGATCTGCGACAGTTCGGTGATCGCCGGCACCTGCCGCAACAGGCGCAGCGCATCGAACCGGCGATCCTGCAACGACCCGGCCGACCAGGGCAGTTGGGTGGTCCAGCCCAGCTGGCTCTCGATTTCCTTGATGAACTGGCCGATCTTGGCGGCGGCGGCTTCGGCCTGCTCGTGCTGAATCCGGATCAGCGAGGCCTTATGCTCCCGATAATAGAAGAAAACCTCGAAAATCCCGTTGGACAGCAGCGCCACGCCCACCACCGCGACGAACAGCGCGACGTATTTGATGAACAACCGGCTGCGGGTTTTGGTCCCCGACGCCTGCTCCACGGGCACGGCGGCAGCCGCAGGCGATGCCGCCAACGTCCGCCCCTCCGATGTATCGGGATTCAGGGAAATGCTCATCCCGGCCAAGTTAGCAAGAAGCGCTGACCTTGTCTCTTGCCGCAGCGCGGTAAGTCAGGGCCAATAACCGCAGCTGCGGCGATCAGGGCCGCCGCAGCATCGGGGTTATCCCGCTTCCAGCACTCAGGTCGGCTTGAGCGCCGGATTTCCGAGATCGAAATCCGCGATCTCCTTGGTTCGATCCGACTCGGCGTTAGCCCGGTGGTCGGTGGCGATCGCCACATAGACCGCGGGCAGCACGAACAGCGTGAACAGCGTGCCGATCGACATGCCGGCAACCACGACGAGGCCGATCGAGAACCGGCTCGCGGCACCCGCACCCGTTGCGGTCAACAGCGGCAGCAGGCCGGTGACCATTGCCGCCGTCGTCATCAGGATCGGGCGCAACCGGACGCGCGCGGCCATCTCGATCGCCGAGCGCCGGTCGAGCCCTTCGTTGAGCTGCAACTCGTTGGCGAATTCGACCATCAGGATGCCGTGCTTGCTGATCAGGCCGACCAGCGTCAGCAATCCCACTTGCGTGTAGATGTTCATGGTCGCCATGCCGAAGAACAACGGGATCATGGCGCCAACGATCGCCATCGGCACGCTGATCATGATGACCAGGGGATCGCGCAGGCTTTCGAATTGCGCCGCCAGCACCAGGAAGATGATGACCAGTGCGAAGCCGAAGGTGATCGCGAGCTGGTTGCCTTCCTGCACATATTGGCGGGAATCGGCCAGATAGTCGTGACCAAAGCCGGCAGGCAACTTCTTCGCCTCGCCTTCGAGGAAGTCCACCGCTGCACCGACCGTGACGCCCGGCATTGGCACCGCCGAAAAGGTCGCCGAGTTGAGCTGGTTATAATGGGTCAGCGCGTTCGGATCGGTACCGGTTTCGATCGACACGATGGTCGACAGCGGCACCAATTGCCCGGTGTTGGTCGGCACGTAGTAACCGCCGAGCGCTTCCGGCGACAGCCGCGTGCCGCGCGGCACCTGCGGGATCACCTGGTACGACCGTCCCTCGAGGTTGAAGCGGTTGACGTAGTTGCCGCCGAGCAATGTTGCCAGCGTGCCGCCGACCTGCGCCATATTGATGCCGAGGTCGCTCGCCTTCGATCGGTCGATGTTGACCTTGACCACCGGCTGGTTGAAGTCGAGGTCGGAGTCGGAAACGATGAACATTCCGCTCTTGCGCGCGGCGTCCTTCAGCTTCACCATCTGCTCATAGACAGCCTGGAAACCGGCGGTCGAATTGATCACCATCTGCACCGGCAGGCCGCCCGGCCCGCCCGGCAGTGGCGGCAGATTGAACGCGAACGCCTGGACGCCCTCGATCTTCGAGAGCTGCGCCTGCACCAGCGGCTTCAGCTTGATCGACGAGCGCTCGCGCTCGTCCCACGCCTTCAGCAGCATGCCGGCGATGCCGTTCTGCGGGCCGTTGATGCCGTTCAGCGCGAAGCGGAGATCGGTCTCCGGGAAGCTCGCAAACACCTTGTCGAGCTTATCGCCGTAAAAATCGAGGTAGTCGATATTGGCGTATTTCGGTCCCTTGATGACCGAGAACACGATGCCCTGATCTTCTTCGGGCGCGAGCTCCTTGGAAGTGTGCATGTAGAGGAAGCCGACCAGGCCAAGCATGGTCAGCGCGAACAGCCCGGTGATTGGACGGTAATCGAGCGAACGGTCGAGCTGCCTGCCGTACCAGCGCGTCATCGCGCCGAATACCTTGTTGACGATCTTGGCAAAGCGGCCCTCTTCCGCGCTCTTGAGGAAGATCGAACACATCATCGGCGACAGCGTCAGCGCGATCACGCCCGACACGATCACCGAACCCGCGAGCGTGAAGGCAAATTCGCGGAACAGCGAACCGGTAAGGCCGCCGAGGAAACCAATCGGCGCGTATACGGCGGCGAGCGTAATGGTCATCGAAATGACCGGCCCGACGATTTCGCGCGCGCCCTGCAACGATGCCTGTACCGGGGATTTGCCCTCCTCCAGATGGCGATGGATATTCTCCACCACCACGATGGCGTCGTCGACCACAAGGCCAATCGCCAGCACCATGGCCAGCAGCGTCAGCAAATTGAAGCTGAAGCCCATCACCAGCATCAGGCTGCAGACGCCTATCAGCGACAGCGGAATCGTGACGACGGGAATGACGACCGAGCGGAACGAAGCCAGGAACAGGAAGATCACGACGACGACGATGAGCACGGCTTCGCCCAGCGTCTTTTCGACCTCGTCGATTGAGGATTGGATGAATTTGGTGGAATCATAGGCCACCTTCATCTTCATCGACGGCGGCAAATTGCGTTCGAGTTCCGGGAACAGCGCGCGGACGCCCTTGACCAGGGTCAGCGGATTGCCTTGTGGGGTCGCCTGCACGCCGATGAAGACCGCATGCTCACCGTTAAAGGCGACGCTCGCATCGGTACTTTGCGCGGCCAGTTCGACGGTCGCGACGTCCTCGACCCGGACAAAGCCGCCGTCCTTGGACTTGATGATCATGCGCTTGAATTGATCGAGGTTGCGCAAGTCGGTATTGGTCGTCACGTTGGAGACGATGAAGTAACCCTTGGCCTGGCCCGCAGCCGCCTGGAAGTTGTTGGCCGCAATCGCCGCCTGGACATCGTTCGGCGATACGCCGCGGCCCGCCATCTTGACCGGATCGAGCCAGAGCCGCATCGCAAACGTCTGGCCGCCAAGGATGTCGGCCGAGGCCACGCCATCGACTGTCGACAACACCGGCTGCACAACGCGCGTCAAATAGTCCGATATCGCCGATGCCGTGAGTTCCTCGCTGGAGAATCCAAGATACATCACGGCCGTGGTCTGGCCGGTAGTCTTGGTTACAATGGGATCGTTGGATTCCTTCGGGATCAGATATTTGACCGAATTCACCTTGGCGAGAACTTCGGTCAGCGCCTGATTCGGATCGAAGTTCAGCTTGATGAAGACCTGGATCGTGCTGGTGCCCTGCACCGACGACGAGGTGATGTAATCGACGCCTTCGGCCGAAGCCACCGCTTGCTCGATCGGCGTGGTGATAAAGCCCTGGATCAAATTCGCGGACGCGCCGGGATACACGGTCGTGACGTTGACCACCGTGTTCGACAGTTTCGGATACTGCCGGACCGGCAATACGGTGGCGGCCCGCAGGCCGATCAGCAGGATCAGCAAGCTGACGACGACTGACAAAACCGGACGCTTGATGAAGATATCAGTTATGGCCATCGCAGATCATCCCGGTAAGTATGCATCGGACAGGGTCGGTTCAGATCCTGTCCGCTTTTCGCCAACGCGGCTCCCGCGGAGCCGGGCTCGTGTCTCGGATCGCTCGGCCTAGTAGCGCGGCGGATTCGCAGGAATCGGCGGCAGCGGGTCGGTCGAAATCGTAACGGCCGAACCCGACTGTAGCTTGAGCTGTCCGACGGCAACGACACGGTCGCCCGGCTTCAGTCCCTTGAGAATTTCGGCGCGTCCCTGGATCCGGTTGCCGGCTTGCACGAAGGTGCGGACCGCCGTGAGGCTGGCCTTGCCGTCGTCCTCCTTCTTCTCGGTAATGAGATAGACGGAGTCGCCATAGAGCGTGTAGTCGACCGCGGTCTCGGGAACCGTGACGACCGGCGGCTTGTCCGGCAGCACCACCGTAGTGGTTGCGAACATGCCGGGCTTGAGGATGCGGTCCGGATTGGCGATCGCCGCCTGCACGCGGATGTTGCGCGTGTCGGTGGCGATCTGCGGTTCGATGGTCGTGATCTTGCCTTCGAACTGGCGGCCAGGATAGGCATCGACCGCGATGCGCACGGTCTGTCCGACCTTGAGCGCGGCGCTGTCTTTCTCGGTCACGGTGAAGTTGGCATAGAGCTGCGACAGATCGGTCAACGACACGATCTGCGTGCCCGCCGTCAGGTATTGACCGACTTCGACCTTGCGGACGCCGAGCTCACCGTCGAACGGCGCCTTGACGAGCTTTTGCGAGATGATCGCTTGCGTCTTGGCGATCCCGGCGTTGGCCTGGTCGAACGCTGCCTGGGCGGAATCGACGGTCGCTTGCGGGCCGAACTGGCGCGCGGCCAGTTGCTTGGCGCGATCGAGTGAGAGCTGCGCCACGGTCGCCTGCGCCTTGAAGTTGGCGAGATCGCCCTGATCGGGACCGTCGAACAGCTGCAACAGCGGCGTCCCTTCCTTCACGCTGGCGCCGGCGGTGAACATGATCTCGGTGATGCGGCCGTTGACATCAGAGGTGACATTGACCTGATGCACGGCGGCGAGATCGCCGACCGCGGTCAACAGGTTCGGAATGATTTCGGACTTCGCCTCGGCAATGCTGACGCTCGCCGGCGGCGGCTTGTTGTTCGCAAAGAACTGCGCGATCATCTTGCCGCGGAAATAATTGAACCAGACCAGGCCACCGACCAGCAAAGCCAGCAACAGCCCAATGATGATGAACCAGCGCACCATCCGGGCCGGACGCTTGTGCGTCTTGTCGCCGATCGGCTGACCTTTGAGATGGCTCTCGGTCACGATATTCATGTCATGCACTTTCTGAAGTTACCGATTGTCCCGACTTCGGCGACGGCTCGCGGTCCAGATGAAAGGCAATTGCTGCTTCGTTAAGTCCGATACCGCGCAGGATGAATTGGCAAAGCTGCCGCTCGACGTCGGCGGCGTCGCCATAGGTCAGACAGGGGATAGCCGGCAACCGCGTCAGCGCCACCATCAGCACGGTGTGATGGGCAAACCAGAACAGATTGAGCGGTTCGCTGCCGATCCGCGACGCATCGCCCGTGGCAATCGCGCTTTCGAGCGAGACGGTGAACACCGACCCGATCAGATCGCTGACCTTGGCATAGAGCAATCGCGCGAATTCCCCGTCGTCGAGATGGCTCGTGGTCATCAGCCGCAGGCGTTGGGCTTCCTGCTCGTCTGAGCCATCCGATACCTGCATGAAATGCCCGACCATGCCCTTGATCAGTTCGACAAGGGTGGCGGTCGACGGCGCCTGTCCGAGCAGATGCG
>Ga0307516_10010071_pt1 | contig 10455 bp, 8 predicted proteins | sample 19_EM_MG_FD_203310 | JGI IMG/M metagenome (GOLD analysis project Ga0307516, IMG submission 203310) | Populus trichocarpa ectomycorrhiza microbial communities from riparian zone in the Pacific Northwest, United States - 19_EM | ecosystem: Host-associated > Plants > Roots > Unclassified | place...
CGCGACGTGCTCATCTCTGGCGACAATCTGGTGGTTACGCGCTTCAAGAGCGCCGAAGTCATGGTGGTGAGTCGCGATGGCCAAGTACTACGCCGCACCCAACCAGCGCAAAACGGCGCGCTCCCCGGTAGCGTGAGCGGCTCGACAGCCAGCGTCGCCTACCGCGCGCTGTCGCTGCCGGGCGGCAGCGTGCTGGTCGGTCACGTGAATTCGAGCAACACGACCTTGCCGTCGGGCGCCGGCGCTTACTACGGGGCCACGTGCGGTGGCTCCGTCGCCGATCTCTCCGTCTCGGTCGTGGATGGTAGCAGCGGCAACACCATGACCACGACCAACTCGACCACACTGGGCGGTGCGTCCGGACCGATCGACGTCGCGCTGTCGCTCGATGGCGCGCGGGTTGCGGTGCTCGCCGCCGGCAACTCATGGTCGCCGACGGGCGGCGTCAAGAACGCCAACTTGTGGATCACCACGCCGGCGGACGCGATGTCCGGCTCCTTCAGCGTCGCGTGCGGCGGCGCCATCGGCAATTCCGGCAACAGCACGAGCGCCAGTGTCGAGGGCGAGCCCGTCGCGGTGGCGTTCGACACCGCCGGCAGTTGGGTCGTGCAGTCGCGCGAGCCTGCGCAGCTCAGCTTTCAATCCGGCCCACCCGTGTCGCTCGCGGCGGATTCGCGCTTCGACACCGGCTTCGCCATGTTCCACATGAATACGGGCGGCGCCATCGCCTGCTCGTCGTGCCATCCCGAGGCGGGCGAGGACGGCCACACCTGGCAATTCTCGGTCGGGCCGCGCCGCTCGCAAACGCTCGAGGGCGGCGCGAGCACTCGCGCACCCTTCCACTGGGCGGGCGATCTGACCAATTGGGATGCATTGGTCGACGAGGTCATGCTGAAGCGCATGTCACTGGCAGCGAGCGTCGACAAAGATCAGCGCGCGGCGCTCAGCGCCTGGCTCGACAGCGTGCCGAAAGCGGCGACGGCCGATGATCTGGATCCGGCGTCAGTCGCCCGCGGGCGAGCGATCTTCAACGGCTCGCAGGCGGCCTGTTCGGCCTGCCACAGCGGCAGCGACTACACCGACAACAAACCGCACGACGTGGGTACGGGCGCCGCGTTCATCACGCCTTCACTGGTCGACGTGAACATGCGCGCGCCGCTGTTCCACGACGGCTGCGCCGTCTCGCTCGAGGGCCGCTTCGGGCCCTGCGGCGGCGGCGATCGTCATGGTGTCACCTCGGCGCTGACGCAGGCAGATCAGGCAAATCTGCTGAGCTTCATGCGTTCGCTGTAAGCTGGCTTCCGTTCGCGGCGCTTCTGATTTAAGCATGAGCGCCATGAAGCGTTGCGGATCTGCATTTGGTTTGCTCGGGTGCCTGCCACTGCTGCTCTGCGCCTGCGGGGGCAGCGCTAAGCCGGCCGATGCGCCCGAGGCCAAGGCTGACGAGAAGCCTGCCGCTAGCGCAGCGGATGACAAGCCCGACGCGAAGACGGACGCGGCCAAGGCCGACGCGAAGGCCGACGCGCCCAAGCCCGACGCGAAAGCCGACGCCGGCAAAGCTCCGGCCCCGGTCGATGACGGCCCGAAAGCAACCCGGACGCCGACCGACATCTTGACGGCGCCCGACGTCGTGTTCCTGTTCTCGTTCAACGACTCGGAGCCCAAGGCGGCCGCCGAAGCCAAGTGCAGCAAGAAGGCCGGCGAAGACGCCAAGAAAATGAACGAGTGCATGGCGGTCGAGCGCAAGAATTTCCCCGCCGACGGTCATCGCTTCAAGAAAGACGAGAAGGGTCAGTGGTGGTGGATCACCCTGCGCCAAAAGGGCAATCGCCTGGTCGCGCTTCACAAGATTCCGGTTGAGCTCGGCGAAGAAACGTCGAACAGCGTCACGCTCAAACCCGTCGGTAAAGACAAAGGCAGCGCGCCGATGAATCCGCCCGCCAAGGTCGTCTTCGAAGTGCCGAACGACTATCAAATCGCCCTCAAAGATCCGAAAGCGGGCCGGCTCGTCTTCCAAGCCAAGGTCGGCGTCGTCACCGACTAGGTCGCGGCCGGGTGGGGGCGAGATCCGACCCCCTGTTAAGCCTGCTCTCGCCCGCGCGGCGTTGCCCTGAGTCGGAAACTCGTGGGGGTTGGCCCCTTCGCGCGTCTCGAAAGACTTCGTGTACGAAGTGACTAAAGGTTACTTCGTACACGAAGTGACGTTCGCAGCTCTAACCCCACCTCGTCAGGGCCCGTACGCCCATTTCGTTGCATCAGGGCGGCGGTCCTCCGACATCTTCGACCCCTGTGAAATCTCAGGGGACTCAAGACGAGCGATCGGAAAGCGCGGGGTTCGAAGCGCGTGCAGCGGGCGTCCGCACGGCTTGGCCTACGGACGACACGGAAGTTTCTGCGATTTGAGCTGCGGCGCGGCAGCCCAAGCGAAGATGTGATGAATCCTCGGTGAGCTGCGGCGTGGCAGCCCGGGCCGGCTAAGAACGCGCAAAGAATGTGGTCAGAAACGGCCACGTTGAGGGCCGAGCTGTGCGCCACAATGGACGCACTCATGCCTGAAAACACTGCAGTTTCTGGCGTCGCTTCCGGCGGCGCGGGCCCGCGCGTAGCATCGGCCGCCGCCTTGTCCGCCAGCGTATTCGAACAGTCGCCAGCCGTGGCGCCCCCGCTCGATCCGGGCTTTCGCCCGTTGTACCTGGCGCTGCGAGAGCACGCGCGCGCCGTGGGCGAGGGCGGGGCGAGGCTCAGCTTGGCGCTCGAACGCAGCGCGGGGAGCGTGTCGCGTTTTTCGATGCGCGTGTTCGAAGATGGTCATCCGCGCTCGGCGGAGAGCCAGCGCCTGGTCGAGCGCGTGCTCAAGTTTTTGCTGTGGCAGCGCGGGGCGCATCACGTGTTCGTCGCGGGACCGCGGGCTATCGCGGACTACCTGTCGTCACGCTACTGCGCGGGCGGCGAGCGCGCCTTCGACGCCGAGTTTTTCGCGAAAATCTACGAAAAGCCGGCGTTCGTGCTCGAGCTAGTGGCTGAGGCCGCGCTGCCGCCCGAGCGAGAGCAGGGCAAAGCCGTTGGCGGTCACTTGAACGGTTGCCGCATCGGCTTCGACGCCGGCGGTAGTGATCGCAAGGTGGCTGCGGTGATCGACGGTAAAGAAGTGTTCTCGATTGAAACCGTGTGGCAGCCGAAGCTCGAGAGCGATCCGGACTACCACTTCAACGGCATCGACGACTCGATTCGCCAAGCGGCCGCGCACCTGCCGCGCATCGACGCCATCGGCATCAGCTCCGCGGGCATCTATGTCGACAATCGCACGATGGTGGCCTCGCTCTTCCGCAAGGTGCCGGCGGCCGCCTTCGAGGCGCGCATCAAGAGCATTTATCAAGACATCGCCAAAAAGTGGGGTGAGGTGCCGCTCGAGGTCGCCAACGACGGCGACGTCACGGCGCTGGCCGGCGCGCTCGAGCTGAAAGACGATTCGGTGCTCGGCATCGCCATGGGCACCAGCCAGGCTGCGGGCTACGTCAATCAGCACGGTTTGATCACTGGCTGGATCAACGAGCTGGCGTTTGCGCCGGTCGACGTTGGCCCCGGGGCGCCGCTCGACGCCGAATGGTCGGGCGATCGCGGCACCGGCGTGAACTATTTCTCGCAAGACGCGGCTATTCGCCTGGCCAAGGTCGCCGGCCTCGAGCTGCCGGCCGCTGCATCGCCCGGAGAAAAGCTCAAGCTGATGCAAAAGCTGATGGCTGCAGGCGATGCGCGAGCGCGCGGAATTTTCGAGAGCTTGGGCGTATACCTCGGCTATGGCCTGCTGCTTTACTCCGAATTCTACGCCATGAAGCACGTGCTCTTGCTCGGCCGGGTCACGTCTGGCGAAGGCGGCAATTTGCTGATCGAGACGGCGCGGCGTGTGCTCCGCACGGAGGCTCCCGAGCTGGCCGAGCGCGTGCGAATTCATCTACCCGACGAAGCCACGCGGCGCGTCGGTCAATCGATTGCAGCGGCGAGCTTGCCGCGGATTTGATGAGCTCCATGCCCCTTTCGCTGTCGAACAAAACCGCCGACGTGTTCGTGCCCGACAGCGTCGACGTCGGCCTGGCGCTGTCACGCACTACGCACCTGGCGATCGGCGCTCATCAAGACGACCTGGAGTTCATGGCCGCGCACGGCGTCGTCGAGTGTTTTCAGAATAGCGCGCGCTGGTTCACCGGCGTGGTGGTGACCGACGGCGCCGGCAGCGCGCGCGACTTCGAATACAAGGCGTATTCGAACGAGCAGATGATGAGCGTGCGCCAGCTCGAGCAGCGCAAGGCGGCCTTCGTTGGCGAATACTCGGCCATGCTGCAGCTCGGGCATCCGAGCGCGGTCGTGAAAGACGCCAGCGCTTCAGCGGTCGTCGCAGACTTGGTCAGCATCTTGAGTGAAACGCGCCCAGAGCTCGTTTACACGCACAACCTGGCCGACAAGCACGACACGCACGTGGCCGTCGCGTTGCGCGTGGTTGCAGCGTGCCAAAAGTTGCCGCCCGAGGCGCGCCCGAAGCGCATCATTGGCTGCGAAGTGTGGCGCGATTTGGACTGGCTGTGCGACTCCGACAAAATCGCGATGCCGGTCGACCGCCACGAGAACCTGCACGCCGCGTTGATGGGCGTCTTCGATTCGCAGATTGCCGGTGGCAAGCGCTACGACTTGGCTACGGCTGGCCGCCGGCGCGCGCACGCCACCTATTTCGAATCGCACGGCACCGACCAGCACTCGGCGCTGATCTGGGGCATGGACCTCACGCCGCTGCTCGCTGGAGCCGATCCGAGCCAGCTGGTAAAAGACTACATCGCTCGCTTCGAGGCCGAAGTCGCCGCGCGTGTCGCGCGCTTTTCGACCCAAGGTTAGCCGCGCGTCGGAGCGGCCTCTCAAGGTGCCGGATCGGACCCCGCGGCGGCGGGGTAGGCGATGCCACAATGGTGCGTGATCGAGACGTCGCATACCGGGTAGCCTCCGCTCGGTAGCGGCGCGCACGCCGGGCACGCCACCGGGCCACTGCTGCAAACCAGCTTCTCGAAGCTGCCATCGTTTCGCACCGCAATTTCATTGCCCTGGCCACAGCCCTCACAGCAGCCGGTGCCGTTACGAATCTTGCACTCGTTGCTCGACGTGCAAGCCGTGACGGCGCTCGTGCGAAGGTCTTCCACTACGCATTGGCCCATCACGCAGTCAGGCACGAAGTACATTTCCGTGCCTTGCCCCGGTGGCAGTCCTAGGCAGGGCGCGCAGGCGATGGGAGCACTTGCGCCCGCGCTGTAGCTGCCGCCCGCAGCGGGTGGAGAGGGGAGCGGTCCGCCGCACTGGAACAGGTTGCCGTACATCCTGTTGTAAGCGACGAAGTCCTTGGCGCTGAGGCTTGGCGAGTCGCACACGCCGCAGCAACCGTTGCCGTGAATCGTGCAGTCACTCGGCATGTTGCAGGCGACGTAGTCAGGGCCGCCGCCGCCGGCGCCGGTGCCGCCGCTGGTGGCAGTGCCGCCGGTAGTGGCGGTGCCGCCGACGCTGGTGCCGCCCACGTTGCCGGTGCCTGCCGAGCTACTGCCGCCGCTGGCGCGCCCCGCGTGGCCTTGGCCCGCGGTGCTGGTCGTCCCAGCGGTGCTGGTCGTTCCGCCTTGCGAGCTTCCCGCGTCGCCCCCGTCGCCCCCTCCAGAAAAGCTTTGGCCGCCGCAGGCGCTGCCGAGCGCCAAGAGTAGTCCACCCCCGAGAGTGATGCGAACGAGCGAGCGTAGTTGATGCATGGCTTTTCTTTCAGAGGGTTTGGCCGGCGGCCAGGTATTCGACTTCGCAATGACCACTCGCACCGCAGATGGCGATCGAGCCGGGGGGAGGTGGGCAGGCAGCGCAAGGCGGCCGCAGGACCCCGCACACTAGATTTTCGAAGCTGCCGTCCTGGCGCACGGCGAGCGGCGCGTCCACGTTACACGCAGAGCAGCAAGCGTTGCCGTTGCGTAGCTTGCAATCGCTCGCGACCTTGCACGCCGTCACGTCGCTTTCGCGTATGTCGTCGACGACGCAGCGTCCTTGCACGCAGTTCGGCACGAAGTACTTGAGCGTAGCCTGGCCGGGCAGCGGCGCCGGACATGCGCCGCACGCTATGTCAGCGTTCGCGCAGGGCGTTGCCTGCGCCGCGTACTGCTTGTTGAAGGCGATCAAGTCGTGCGCCGTGATACCCGGCCCATCGCAGACGCCGCAGCAACTTTGGCCGCTGACTTGGCAGTCACTCGGCTGCTTGCACGCGTCGTAGTTTGGACCGCCACTCGCGCACGCAGCCTGACAGGCCTCGAGCGAGTCGTAGCGGTTCTGGTTGCCGCCGCAGCCGCCGTAGATGAACGGTTTGCACAGGCCTGTCGCTGGCTCGTGATACCAAGCTTGGAACGCCGCATCGCACATGCCGGTGACGGGCGGTGCGTTACATTTCTCGTCACCGGGAGCACTTCCAGCGGCGCCCGCGCTGACGCCGCCGCCGTTGCCGGTCCCGGCTGTGTCCGTTCCGCCGCCGCTCGCCGTGCCGCCGCTCGCGCTGCCCGCGTGGGCTGCGCTGCCGCCACTGGCTTGGGTTCCGGCGACGCTGGAAGAGCCGCCCTGGTGGCTTGACCCGGCTCCGCCGGCCTCCGAGAAACTCTGCCCGCCGCAGGCGCTGAGCAAGGCCGCCACGACCGAAAGCGCGCCCGCCAAGCGCGTCATCACAGCAAGCTGAGTCGCGCTCGGCGTCATTGCCTAGCTAACTCAGCAAGCTCTGTGCCGTAGCCGCGCCGATGAAATGCGAGTGATTTCCGATGACTACGCGCTATGTGCCAGCCCGGTTTGGCACAGTCGAGGCCGGTTTCCGGGTCCGGCTGTCATCAGCCCTGGGCAGGCCGGCCAATGCCGCGGTAACGCAGCCCGGCGTCGACTGCAGCCCCGGGCACGACCACGTTGCGGCCGTCGAACAAGTGCCGACCGCGCATCAGCGCTTTGACGCGAGCCAAATCGGGAGAGCGGTACTCGTTCCATTCGGTGGCGATGACCAGGGCGTCGGCGCCCTTCACGGCGTCGTATTCGTCTTTGAACAGCTCAACGCCGTTGAGCTCGCCGCTGCGCTGCAGTGAGTCGCGAGCGGTACCGAGCGCCTCGGGATCGGCGGCGTTCACTTTGGCGCCGCGCTTGAGCAGCTCGGAAATGAGCTTGAGCGCGGGCGCTTCGCGCACGTCGTCGGTCTTCGGCTTGAACGCCAAGCCCCAGATGGTGATGAGCTTGCCGGCGAAACCGCCGAGCTCTTTTTCCATGTGCTTGAGCAGCATTTGCGGCGGGCCTTCGTTGGCGCGGACGGCAGCCTCCGAGACCTCCATCTGCACGCCCAGCTCTTTGCCGGTGCTGACCAGCGCCCGCAGATCTTTGGGGAAGCAGCTGCCGCCGAAGCCGAGCCCAGGATACAGAAACTGCATGCCGATGCGCTCGTCCGCGCCCACCGCGAGCCGCACCTGCTCCACGTCGCCGCCGGCGGCGTCGCACAACTCGGCAATCTCGTTCATGAACGAGATTTTCGTCGCGAGCAGGGCGTTCGAAGCATATTTCACGATTTCTGCGCTCTTGGGCGTCATGCGCAGCAGGCGGTTGCGCTGCCGGTTGAACGGCGCGTACAGGCGCGACAACAGCTCGAATGCGCGCTCGTCATCGGCGCCTACCACGATGCGGTCGGGCTTGAGGAAGTCGGAAAGGGCGTCGCCCTCTTTCAAAAACTCGGGGTTGCTCACGATGCTGATGCGGTGCTTGGCGAACGGCTCGACGTGCTTGCGAACGCGCTCGTTGGTGCCCACCGGTACGGTGCTCTTCAAGACCAGCGCCAAGTCGTGCTCGGCCGCCTTGGCGACCTGCTCGGCGACGTTCAGCACGTGAGACAGATCAGCCGAGCCATCTTCGGCGGGCGGCGTGCCGACGGCGACGAACACGATCTCGCGGCCGCGGATCGAGTCAGGCAGGTTCGAGCTGAAGTCGAGGCGGTGCGGCCAATTGCGCTTGACGAGCTGGGCCAGCCCAGGCTCGAAAAACGGCACCTCACCGGCGCGCAGCTTTTCGAGCTTCTTTTCGTCCACGTCGACGCACGTGACGTGTGTCCCGGAATCTGCGAAGCAAGCGCCCGCGACGAGACCCACGTAGCCGGACCCGATGACTGCAATTTTCACGCACTTCTCGTAAATCGAGCCAGGGCCGTCGGCAAATAGTTTCTTCGCGGTTGTCTGCCAGTAGCGGGGGCGCGGCCCCATCCGCTGGCTTGGCAGCTTGCGGGGGGCCCGAAGCTCACGCCAAGATGACGCCTGGAGCAACGTGCGCGCACCTCGCATGGCGATTCTGTTCAGTGTCTTGCTGGCAGGCTGCGCGGAAAGAACGGACGCGGGGTCGCCCCGGGCGCCCCGGCTCGCCGCCACGCTCCCAGCCGAATCAAGCGCGCCGGCCGCGCTAGCCGCTCCGTCGGCCGCCCTCGCGCCGGGTTCGAGCGCGGCAGCGAGCCCGCCCGTCGAAACGAACCTGCCCCAAGCCGAGCCGCGCATCGTGCTCGCCGCGGGCGGAGACGTGAATTTCGGACGCGAGTGCGGGCAGGCGATTCTCAATGACGTGTCCTACGATCCGTTCAGCGGCTTGAGCGAAGCTTGGAGCGGTGCCGACCTGCGCTTCGTGAATCTCGAGTCGCAGCTGAGCGACCAGCACGGGCTCACGCAGTCGCCGCTGCATCGGCTGATTTTCACGGGTCCGCCGGGCGGGGCCGACGTGCTTGCCCACGCGCGGGTGTCGGTGGTCTCGACCGCCAACAATCACGCCTGGGACTTTGGCAAGAGCGCCCTGCTCGAAACCATCGCGAATCTGGAGCGCGCTCAGGTGCCGTTTGCGGGCACTGGGCGCGACGTCGACGCCGCTTATCGCCCGGCGATCTTGCACGTGCTCGGCCGCACGATCGCGTTGTTTGCGGTGACGCAGATTTGGAACCAGGGCGACTTCGAAAAGCACGAAGGCCGAGACTTCGTAGCCTGGGCGAACCCCGACAAGCTCAAAACGCAGATCGAGCAAGCGCGGCGCGAGCACGACTTCGTGCTCGTCAGCTATCACGGCGGCGAAGAGTACGTCGACGCACCCGTCGAGCGCACGCGGCACTTCGTGCAGGCGTTGATGGCGCTCGGCGTCGACGTCGTGATCGGCCATCACCCGCACGTGCTGCAGGGCGTCGGCTGGGTGGAGGGTCGACCGATTTTATACAGCCTTGGCAACTTCGTGTTCGCGGGACACGACGAACGGCCTTGGACCAAGCAGAGCTTTTTCGCGCGCATCACGCTGCAGAAAGGCGTAGCGCCGCAGGTCTCGGCGTGTCCCTTCGCCATCGACGGTCATCGCCCGCGCTCCTTCGACCGGGCGCGTGAACGCCTGGCGATCGAGCGCTTTCGTCTGCATTTGGTCGGCACGTCGACGTCGGTCGGCGGCTCGGACGTCGCTGGCCCAGATCAGCTCGGTTGTTTGAGCGTGACGCCCAAGGCTCCGCCTCACGGATCCTTGTCTTCTTCCAACTGATCCAGAATTTCAGCGGCGCGCTCCGGCACGATACCGAACCACTCGGCCAGCTGGTTGATGAACGCGTTCTCTTCGTCGGTGACCTCGTCATCGGCCAAGGCGATGGCGGCCGAGAGGGCGAAGGCGCCTTCGGCTTCGCTGGTCTCTTCGGCGATCTCCGAAGCAATTTCCTCGAGCCGGGCGTCGCGGCCCTGCTCGGCCAGTCGCTTCTCGTAGTTTTCGAGCATCACGTTGATGGTGCCTGTTCGCAGCAGGTTGTCGGTCAGACCGCGGATGGCGCCGCGCACCGCATCGCGCTCTGCGTCGGCTACTTTGCCGTCGGCCGACATCATCAGGTACATGGCTTCGGCGAGCGGGTCGACGCGCTTGAGCGCGTTGGCTTCTTCGGGGCTCAGCAGTCCCTCGCGCGTCAAGGTCTCGTAGGCGGAGGACATGACGACGCTCGGTCGTCGCCCACTTTGGAGCAGCGCATCCCTCAATCTCTCGATGGTGGCGGTCTGGAGCTTCATGGGACCTTCGAAACTACACGTGCGCGCGCGGGCTGGCTACCCGTGACAGGCGGCTCGCCGCAAGGGCTGGGCTGTGGTTCCATGCGCGGAGAATGGAGCTGCGTTTCGAACCGGTAGTGGCGGCCGATGCCGCGCTGCTCGCTAAATTTCTGGCAGCTAGCGACTGGCCCTTTCACTACGAGCAGAGCGTCGACGCGAGCTGGCTGCGCGGACGCCTCGAAACTGGGCACTTTTTCGGTGCGCACGCCCGTTCTTTCTGGATCCGCGCCGAGAGCGAGGAGCCGATCGGGCTCGGACGGATTTTCGACCTCTCGGAGCTCACACCGCTGCTCGACTTACGTGTGGCCGCGGAGGCGCGCGGGCGCGGCACGGG
>Ga0307516_10010073_pt1 | contig 10454 bp, 8 predicted proteins | sample 19_EM_MG_FD_203310 | JGI IMG/M metagenome (GOLD analysis project Ga0307516, IMG submission 203310) | Populus trichocarpa ectomycorrhiza microbial communities from riparian zone in the Pacific Northwest, United States - 19_EM | ecosystem: Host-associated > Plants > Roots > Unclassified | place...
CCATGGTCATCATCGTAATGGCGACCATGTTCACTGTTCACGACCCGACACTTCAGTACACCAGATGGAGGAGACTGACTCCGACCGCAATGCGTATGAGTTTGTTCCCCAGGAAAAGGGGAAGAAGGGTAATGTTTGATCATTATCCTGATATGGTCCAATTTAGCGAGGTAACTGGTCTTTCTAGCTTGTCCTTAGAAATTGTCGAGCCTGTACGATCACGCACTTATCTTACCTGTACGACACATATTTCTGGAATTTATATCCGAGCGACGCATCCGCCGACGATAGTGGCCACCGTGACTGACTTTGAATCTCCTGCTGAGGCTGTTCCGGCATAACGCGAAGGAGTCATTCCCAACACTATGAAGCGTCCGTGGACTTCAGGCTCAGAAAGTAAATTGTACCAATGGTGGTATACGGTACGAATCCTGGACCCTCTTTCAATGGGTGCCTCTTACGATTCCCTCCTTATAACCGCGAGATGATACGCTATAAAGAAAAACAGACTTTTGTTGATGGGTTCGACGTGCAAATATCGTTTCCATATTGTCGATCTTTTCTTGCAGCTTCTCGATAACGAGAAAAAATGATGGTTTCGCATCTCCCAACCCGACGGTCCACATTTTATTCGTGAGCTTCACATTTTCAGTTCATATCACAGCCCACATAAATTTCTGAACCCAAAGGTTCTACTGTCGAAGTTCTGACTCTGACTACTCCAATTCCGGCTATTATCTTACATAGAATGCCTCGGTATTGAACGACAACGGGGAGGATAATTGAAGAAAACTTGAAGAACACCACACCACCCCAGAACGAGAGACAGGTTCATCGGATTACTTCACCCAGCATTGGTTAGTCGCCTGGGACGTACCGCAGTTTTGGTCGAGCGTTGTGCATTACAAGGACCGCCGAGGCTCTGGGACGCCATTCACCCAGAAAAATCGTTTCGTTCAATCAGACACGTTAGGATTTTGTGCTCGTGAATCATAATAGAAGGCACAGTAATAGAAACAGTAGGTCTGCTGCGATGATCATTCCTCGTGCGCAGTCTTTCTACTCCTTAGGAACCGAAAGGTCCATTGCAGCCCCTCGTCCCCTTACGCTACGACAAATCTTGCGCTATAAAAGCAGACCCTCAAGCACTCCTTTCATCAACCCACCAATCCCCCTCCAGTCGCTGGTAAGTCACTGAATTTCATGGGACCGGGGTCAACCGAGGTGCCCGGAATTGAAGTTGTGTGACTCATCGTCCAAAAAAGACTCATCCGTTGACCACCTAATGACGAAAACCAGAAATGATGGCCATCAGCAAATATCAGTTATTCTTGGAGGCATGACAGAAGTATTTTGTCCTTAGCATCCGGAACAACTTCGTCAAAATCAACTGGATGTATTACATGCTCACGAACCAGTGGGATCTTAGATGAAGAACAAGATCCAAGAGTTGAAAAAGGCTTAACAGTGTGTCGCGATGAGGCTCAGGAGAAGTTTAGGTTGTACAGAAAATTAGAGGATTAAAGAAGGTAATGTAGATGAAGGGATATCAAAGATCGTCCATAGTGTAGTCATCAAAATCGTAGGGATGTCGCCGAGAAACATCCATGGAGGTCGTCATATTGGGTAATCTTCACCGGGGGGTAACCTAGAAGTGAAATTGAGGGTATGTATATCTGAGAAGAGTTGAGCAAGAAGTTGGTACAGTTCAAGGGATGTGCATACCACAAAGTCTCATTCGCGTCGACAGCCACTGATGGAAGGACCGTAAGGGTCGAATGGCTCAGATTTGCAGGAAGATCGTTTCTTCTTCTGCAGTCTCTTCTTTGACTTCTTTCGTGTAGCTACGGAGTTTCGTCAAACCATCACACGTAGTAAAGACCAACAGTAACATACCTCCGACCTCCTCTCCCGGCCAGGACAGCATTTTCTCGACCTTCTCAACATTGCCGTTCATCATGTGCTGCATGAGATCTGCGCAGCATGAACACGTTGGAGGCTTCGCGCCTTTCGCGAACATCTTCCTCAGGTAGTCTCTCCTGACTTCAATGACGAACCGCCCGGATTCCGAGTCGCGTTTCTCTCTGGAGTCGGGATGCTTGTCTAGAGCACGCTCGAACGCGGTAACGGCGTCCACAGACTCGTACACGAGACCTGCAATGCGCGTGTAGGCGTCGAAGACATTGGCGAGGGCGACTTCTTTGTTCGAGGCGATGACGTCTGCAACGGCTTGCTCGATGTTGCTGCGCATGTTTAAGAGTCGACGAAGTAGGCAAATTGCTGAGAGGTAATGGATGGGCAAATAAAATGAGTGCGAGGTCTTTGAAGGATACGGTAGTAAGTAATCACTCACTGGCTTTTATGGATGTCCGATGAAAGGAACCACGCCACGCTGGAAGGACAAAGGGATCACAGGAACGCTTCTCCCGATGCAACGTGTATAATGACTTGTTCGCTGGAAAAGACGTGGTCCAAGACAAGCGTCGCCGACTTCGAGATCGTCAAGAACCTCGCCTGTAAGTCAAACAAGCAAAGGTGTGTGCCAAATAGTCCAGCGAAAAGAGGTTCACCGGGCAAGGTATTTACAGGGTTTGATAATGAAAAATGTATCCGGATTTCTTCACTTTAACGGATGAAGGAGAGTTGACATTGAACAATCCCTTTAAGATGAACGTTGGCGTTGACGTAAGTTGAGTCGGACACTGTAAACGCGAAACCCGTGATACCCACGTGATTGATCCGACATTCCCGGAACTGCATCTGCCAACATTGTCCAGTCAGGGCCTAGCATGGTCATGGCGCGTGGTGGCATGCAGGTGTCGTCCATTAACCACAACCTGGTCGACCAAAGCACCCAGAACATGCCACTCGTTTTCCCTACTCCGCCCCTCTCGACGACGGCTGCTCACGGCCTCACGCTCCTTTTTGCGTTCTGCTACGTTGCACCGTTGTATCTCTGGAAGAACGCGCGAGTTTCGTTCGGTGGGAAGCATGTTCAGACCGGGAACGGAACACGCGGGAGAGACGATGCCAAAGTGATACGTGCTCGGTTGGTGAGCTCAGCCATGACGACTATTTTGTGTTGCGGAATAGTCTTTGGGCTTTTGAGACATTTTGTGGGCAACAGCATCGATGTGAGTTCGTCGTTATTACCCGGTGATATTTTCTGACGCACCCGATGTAGGGATTTGACCTTGCTCTTGACACGACGATTACTCGACTCGGTTTTAAGGTCTACTCTGATACAGACCAGATATATCCTCACCTTGTGACTCCCGTCTTATTTCTTGGACCCCTCTTTGCTGGTTACCTAGGGGGTCATCTACCATTCCAACGGAATTGGTCGTTCAGAAATAGCGTCATCCAGAGAATATTCTCCTGGCAGGGAATTAGAAACTATATCTCGGGACCTATAACCGAAGAAATTGTTTTTAGGTCATGCGTTCTCGCGGTATATCATATGTCAGGTGCCTCTAGGCGTCGTATGATATTTCTTGGCCCGCTATCTTTTGGCCTTGGTGCGTGGAGCCTTGAACAAGCCTCACAGAACTTGCTTCGACCCTAGTACTCACAGCACACGTCCACCATGCATGGGAAACATTCAATCGCCGAGGAAGAACTACCAGCGCAGCTAAAGCAGCCATCGCCATGAGCAGTACGTCAACCGCCTAGATTTCTCGCCGTATTCTTTCCTACTAACTCCATAAAACAGCATTTCAGTTCTTGTACACGACTGTATTTGGATTCCATTGCTCATACCTCTTCCTTCGTACTGGCTCGATATATCCTCCCATGTCGGCTCACTGCTTCTGCAACATCATGGGCTTCCCCGAGATTAAGTGGGAGTTGCGTGCTTATCCATGCCACAAGAAAGGTCCGTCCCTTCGGTATCACCCGTGGTTGGATTTGACGATTATTTTCTTGACCCTAGCCATTCTGTTGGCTTATGTTCTTGGGATAATTGGGTTCGCTTATGTGCTTGGACCGTGGACAGAGACGAACGGGACCTTGTACTGGCGCAATCATCCTCAGGAAGGCCGGTATCAAATATTGTATTTTTAATGTCGAATACGATAAAAAGCAGCACAAATACCTCGACCAACCTGGGTGAAATGAAGTGACAACCAATCAGATGTACTGACGCCACGCGTTCGATGAATGTCCCAGGTCATCTCGATTTATCTCCAGGAACAAGGTCCTGATGACCTGCCCTTTTGCGGTCAGCAACAGCAGGACGACATATTGGAGCTATTTCCAGCTTGTCATCTATATGAAGAACCGTCCGGTTGTTGAGTATGACTGAAACGACCGCGAACTCTGGGCAACTCTGGGCCTCCGGTGCACTCGCAGATGCGGCTCCACAGCCCCACGACAACACGATGCGCTTTACCCAAATTGTCTGTGTCAGGTGATGTTCAAAGAGTGATATGAATCGGGATGACATGGAATGGAAGAATAACGGCAACTCATTGAAGAGGTCGGCGGCCAGATTTGGAAAGGTCAAGCGCCGTGCCCTTACACCGCACGCTGAACATCCAAAACTCAAAACTCCAAATGGGATATCCGGATAACTTCGGCGGTGAGAACTTGAGGCATGCGGAACAAGGACGTAGTGGGGGGAAAAGGCGGACACGTGTCTTGTTTCTGCACAAACTCTAATAGTCCATTAACGAATGCCTTCCAGAAAGCGACATCAAAGCTCAGTGGGCGTGATTCTTGTGATGCTCTGTGTGTTGCCTCAATTCAGCGTCCCGAGACGAAAATGGAAATGCACATACTGAGATGCACTGCAAATGGAATGTGAGTAAAAATTTCGAGCAAGGAGATGGAGAACGACGACGGACTGTTGTAATCTATGGTGTAGCCAATGGCGAAGAGCCCAACGATGAGAGCGACAATTGGCTTGCCCGACGCGGCTGATCCAGCAAAGTAGCGACCTTTGATACCGCTCACTCGAGCTGTGGCCGGGCCTTTTGGAAGTTTCGAGTAGAAGTTGACAAGTGGCCCGAGTCCTGCACCAGACCCACCGGACTGACGAAAAAGAGAGCGGAAGGAAAGTGGGTCAACTTCCGAGACTGATGATAGCACGCTTCACTCACGACGAGCTTGGGTGTGGCAATTTTGGGCGGTACAAGGCCTGATAGCTGACGGCGAACAAGGGAGGCGTGCATGGTGGTGTTGGTGGCTGAAACGTTCGGGATGAGTCGGGCTTGTTGTAAATCCTAACCCCATGGTCGTGTGGTTTAGATTTGTACGTATTTGTTACAGGAGGTTTTGATCATCATCAGATTGATGCACCTATTCAAATTCAACGTTGATCATGACTCCATCGTAAAACAGTGATGAGTCGAACGTGTAGCGCTTAGCGCTGATCCCTATACAGTTACGTCGGATCTCTCACCCCATCGGTTCCATTGCGGTCTCACTTGATCATATTCCGGAACAACGATTCAACATTGCAAGCAGTAAATGTGAAGACTAGGTTCGCGGGTCTTTCAAGTTCTGTACCCTCTTGCTCGATGTTAAATTCGGCAAGTCGCAGTGTTCTGGACCAAAGGCCCCGGCATAGAGGACCCAATTTTGAGGGGCGACATCACGTGCACATAGGTGCGTGCCCCGTGTCGAGCCTTCCATCCGCCTGTTTTCTACCTGGGTTCTATGTGTATAACAACGACTGATCTATCATCGGTGCTAGTAAATCGGAAGAATCCCGAAAATGACATCATATGTTCGAAGGGTCTATTTGTACTTCCATTTGCGGTCTGGTGACTGGTCAAATGTTACCATCATCGGTCGATATACAGCTTGGCGAACGTGTCCGTCCTTAAAAGAATGAGAGCAGATCAGAGCTCGTGTGTGGAGCCAATACCAGTCGACCTTTTCTTCGGTCTAATCCCTGCAATATGTTCCATATACGACTTATAAGACTCCACTCTCCGCGGATTTTCCAGCCGGGAGTGCTGTGGAGATACATCCCTGGAACTGTCACCGAATAACTGGATCGATTCCATCAAAACCGTTTCGTAATGCAACCGGCGGAAGGTCTAAAAAGAATGCATACTATTATTGGCTGCGGCATATACATATTAATGATTCAGTGCTATGTGAACTTTCAAATTTCGTGCGCGGGGGTAGGGGGCAGATGGCCAGAAGAAGGATCTATGACGGGTAGCTGACTTGGCGAGCTGCACGCTCCTGGGCTGCTCGGCAAGCCCAGCAGTAATCGTCTACGCTGTCGATGTCCTTCTGCATCTCTTCGCCATAGACCTGAGGTATCCGGATACAAAGAGTCAGATATGCACGAAATAAAGGTGAACATCAGCAGACATTAACGCATCGGCACCGTGGTGGTCGACATTCTGGAGGGTGGAAGTAACTCCGTTCGCAGCGGTAAGAGTTGCAGTCGACGATGGCAATGATCATGTGGCGTTGGAAGTGCTATTGAAGGGGCGTCTGGTCAACATGACAGATTGTGGGAGAGGGTAATGACGGACTCCGCAGCGTGTCCATCGTGTACCTTCACTAGGATGGAGAGGCAGTGAGCGAAAACATATACTCGAGGTTGGGGATCAAAATGGACTTACGCTATGCGTCGACACATGTCAGGAACCAATTCAAATGCGGGAAAGGCTGCCTAGATAAGGCAGCAGGGTGAAGCTTGGGGTCGAAGGATCCCTTGAGGGGCAAAGTATCGTCGAGCCCCCCTTGGCTGCAACCGTCGACTATTTATGCTCTTCGGCTTGCCACTATTTAAACGGGACATGCGATCATAGCAGCACATTCCGAAATCATCGATCGACACGAGTCCAGCTAAGAGTCAGCAGCGTGGGACCACATGTCCCAATCTTCTCTAATCTTTCGCGCAAGTTTCGTGTGTGATTTCAAGGAGATGCTCATGTGACTGAACACAGCCCAGATGGCCATCAAGGCCACAACCTGGCCTTGCGAGAAAGACTGAGTTGAAAGTGGAGTTAAGTTCGGCTCTGCAAGCCTTGTGTTCGGTGTTCCCCTCGAGGCACACGACCCAGGGTTGGCGGAAGCTGAAATTTTAAGTGAAGAGATAACGAAGAAGGCCGCCGGGAGGGTCGGCTCAGCTACCCTGGCTTAAGCGGAGTCGTTGGGAACGGTAAAGGCGGTTTGGGCCGCGAACAGGTCGCAACCTGATTTACTGCCCTTTATTTTCGGGTGATGTTTTGATCCATGAATCTCAGGAATGGGAGACTTCCGTCCATTGCTGCCGGTGGCGTCGATCACGCTCTGTGTTCCAAGCCGCCGTGAGGGAGATCTTTCGAAACAAAGAACTTCTAAACCCATGGTGCCTTGGACACAGGGATCTGGCCAACCCGGCGGCTCTTGCGATAAGATCATCGGGGCTTTGGCGGAGAAGATTCTGAACAGTCGCGAGAGAACTTATCCGGGCTATAGGATTACCGCGCACCCAACGTCGATATGATCTGGTGATAAGTGACCAAAGATACCGCACGTTCGATGAGAATACGTGTCCGAGAGTAATACCACGTCACGATGATGGAAGGTGTGTGGCATTCGCTCTATGATAGGATATAAGCTTCGCCCCGTAGCTCTTTACAGGTCTTCTGGTATCTCCTCTTTCTTATCGAAACAACGCTATACGGGCACGTTGGAAGCGGTTTTGGATGGGGGAACTCGGTATACAGCAGGCTTTGTGTTCTAATTTAGATGGTTTAGACGGACTATGGCAAATTTCCTTGTGAGGAGGTTGAATACGCTTCCGAAGAGGAAAGCGATGAGGGAACAAGTGAAGATGATCACGTTGTACGGCATACTGAAGTCGGGTGTAGCCAAATCGACGAGGAGGGTTGAGGAATATATTCGCCTGTTCGTGGCATCCAAGGAGCTATTGGCCACCTGATTGAGTAAGATGAAAATGGCGGGAGGAAGATCCCATCCGCGTTGAGCGTCTGGAGGGTGCTCGGTATAGCAGAGGAATGCTTTGGCGAGTTCCATAGTAAGCTCGACTCTTCCCTTTGCCGGCAGTACTAGGACGGATTGAAAAGTAGTCGGCCGGGCGCGCGGTATCGCAGGAATGTAATTGAGATTGGAAATAATGTGATCTACCCAATGGATAAGCAATAAGGTATTGGAAAGGAGGTGATAGCTACCATTGCGGGAACTGTTGACGTGGATCTTAAGCGTATGGAGGTAAAATTGGACATGCCATGGCATAGTCTCCAAGTATGTTAAGCTCAAAGGGGTATTCAAATGATTTTTCAGCACAACCGTGAGCTTGCCAAGTGCTTGACTTGAACCTCTTAAAGTACGTTGGACAGACAGCGGGGTGAGAGGGGAATCGAAATCGGGGACTAGAAAACATTAATCGGAGATCATGATAGGGATGAACTGTGGCGCACGATATTGGAAGGTTCCTGGCCATTGTAAACTGACATCGAGAGGCTTTTCCACTGAAAAAGTATGAGGGGGTTGCTTTAGAGAGAGGAAGCTGAAATCTTACGGTGCGCAACGTCGAATATTGCGTGACCTGCCTCAACCACGGAAGGTTCTGGGTGTATCCGGTAAAGTCCCGAAGTAGGTAGTAGCACGTCAATGCGGCTTGACTGTGCAACTGGGCAGGTTTTCTCAATTGTCCGCTCGAACAGACTCCGAAAAGACCAATCTGAGATAGAAAACATTTAATCGAGATAAGCCAAATAAATGTTCGGGAGGTCGGACCTTGCTTCCGATCCATAGAGGTGCGCACGGGATCCAGCACGGCTTGGAAAGTGAGGCGGACTTCGATACCTTCAACTTTATGCCATAGAACGTGGATACTCATGCCGTGCCAGTCGGCGTCGAATAGACGGTGTGGGTTCAGGAGGCTTGCAATACCCGAAAAAGCTTTGCACGGTAGGAGTTTGAGGAATGGTGTTAAGTTCTCCGTACAAACGTTCTCGGAAGAAAGGGACGCGTGCCGGAGTTGGTGGGGTACGCCCCAATCGGGGAGGCTGCCTTCGGGCTGGAACGAAAGGACAGGGGAAGTGGTTCGCTGTTCGTCGAGTGCCCCAAGAGATGCACAAAACAATCCAGAGAGAGCGTTACGAAGGCCTTTCCAGCGTTCAGCTACGCTTCAGAAGCAGAGACAATACAGTTAGATGGTGGAGTAGAGGTTATCTACATGACGCTATACTCACCTCCCATGATCCCCATCCCCCATCCATGCCCATAGCTCGGCGCCTGTTCCCACCCCAGGTTCTTCGGGGTATCCCCAACGATCATAATTCCAACTGCCTGCGTTCAAGGCCAGGTGAAGTTCCGTCACAGCGTATTCACGAAGGATTTGCCCCAAAGACAAAGGAAAGACGGTGTAGTGCTGGGCTATCCAAAACCTGAGGACGGCATCCTTAAGACACGCAGAATGACGCACATAAGTCATCCGAGTCCAGTGTTTGTGGACTTCTCGGAGATGCCCCATGTTGTAGCGTTTTGAACGTGAAAGTTGAGAGCACTTTGCCGTCCCGCATTGACTTGAGGGTGAGCCGCTCGTCAAACTGTTCCACAGAGGGGTTTGCAAGAGCTGAAGAGCATGAAACCAAGCCCAGAATCAGTCCACATTTCCAGCGGGCTAGCATGCCTCGCCGTATTCGAGAAGGACGTTGGCGCTAACTTAAGTAGACGACGCGGCAACTTCAAAGTGACGTCGACGTCGGAGTCTGAATATGGACCCTTCACCAAATTCGAGATATCTTTCGGAAAACGATTAACGATACCTCAGATCTCAGAATTGGGATCATCTGCCTCTGTATTTTCCACGGAGAATAGTTATATGGTGCGCCACATTCATAAATACTCCTACCTTACTCTTCAAAAAATTATTCCGGGTGAATTGACCATAACTTGCACCTCTTTAGCCCATTTGCGGAGCTCAGGATGAATCCCATTTCTGCGAAGAAATTTTCAATAGAAATTAGTGACTCGTCGGAATGCCTTGCGCGAGCCTCTCGTCGGATAGTCATCAATGCTGAACAATTGAAGGCAGCAAAACTCTTCACTGGGGATATCATCGCCATTTCGCCCTGGGATAGCTCCTCCAAAGTCCGAAACAAGACCCTCAATTTCGGTTACCCATGACTCACGTATTGCCAACAGACGTTCGCAATTGGTGTTGTATGGCCTTCACTTGACGTACCTCCGGACTGTATGTTTGATTTTTGTGAACTATCACCTGGCACCCGACAATTTCCTAGCTATTCGTGTACCCACTTCCCTGCGGTTGACGGCCCGTTTAGAAGAAAGTGATACGGTTCAAGTGTTTCCGTTGACCAACGCTCCGTCGTCAAAACTTCCACCTCATGTTCCATCGCTTCGACAAGCCAAAGGAGCAGGAACCATAAAATTGGAGGAAACAACTTCTGTGGAGCTCCTGAAAACCACGTCTGAGAAGGAGCGGGGAGATTGGCTGCGCCTTCTGCTTCGCGAGT
>Ga0307516_10010074_pt1 | contig 10453 bp, 10 predicted proteins | sample 19_EM_MG_FD_203310 | JGI IMG/M metagenome (GOLD analysis project Ga0307516, IMG submission 203310) | Populus trichocarpa ectomycorrhiza microbial communities from riparian zone in the Pacific Northwest, United States - 19_EM | ecosystem: Host-associated > Plants > Roots > Unclassified | place...
CGTAGCCCGCGCCTTCCAGCATGTCGCGCATCAGGCCGGCGATCTCGAGTTCGTCGTCGACGACCAGCACGCGCGATTGCGGCAAGGCCTCGGCACCGTGCAGCGGCATCGGCTCCGAATCCTGCACACGTTCACCGCTGATCGGCAGATTGAGCCGGAAGGTCGCGCCGCCTTCGTAAGCCGTTGGCTCCAGCGTCAGGTCACCGCCATGGTCGCGCGCCAGCGAGCGCGACACGGCCAGGCCCAGGCCGGTGCCGATGCCTTCGGGCTTGGTGGTGAAGAAAGGCTCGAACAGCTTGTCGCGCAACTCGGGCAACACGCCCGGCCCGTTGTCGGACACACGCAGCCACACGCGCGGCTCACGGTTCTCCCGCCGCACCTCGACACCGGTTTCGATGTGCACGCGGCGCTCACCCGTGGTGGCGGACAGCGCCTGCTGCGCATTCACCAGCAGGTTGAGCACGATCTGGCCGATCTGGTCGCCGTCGGCCTTCACGCTCGGCAGGCCGTCGATCAACTGCAGCCGCATCTCGACCCCGTGGCTGCGGTAGCTGTAGCTCAGCATCTCGGCCGCGGCGCGCGTCAGGTCGTTGAGCGACACACTTTCGCGCGTGGCCGGCTTGCTCCGCGCCATGTTGAGAAAGGTGCGCACGATGCGCCCGCAGCGCTCGGCCGCTTCGCGGATGCGCTGCACATCGCCGCGCAGGTCGGGGTCGTTGCACTTCTCTTCGAGCAGGCTGGCGCGGCCCATCACGATCGCCAGCGGGTTGTTCAACTCGTGCGCCACGCCGGCCAGCAGGCTGCCCATGGCCGAGAGCTTTTCGCTCTGGCGCAGCGCGTCGCGCTGGCGCTCGATCTGCTGCGTGGCGTTGGAGCGCTCGGTCACGTCGACGAGCGACGCGGTGTAGTAGGCCGTGCCACCGACGTTCGTGCGCCACAGCACCATCTCGATCGGGAATTCGGTGCCGTCGGCCCGCAGCGCATGCAGCTCCATGCGCTTGCCGAGCACGCGGCCCTCGCCGCCGGTTTCCAGGCGGCGAATGCCGGCTTCATGCGGTGCGCGGTAACGCTCGGGCATGATGACTTCGCTCACCGGCCGGCCCACCACCTCGGCGCGCTTGCGGCCGAACATGGCCTCCGCCGCCGGGTTGAATTCGACGATCACGCCGTGGCCATCGGTCGAGATGAGCGCTGCCAAAGCGTGGTCGACGATCGCCGCCTTCAACGCCTCGCTCGCCTGCAATTGGCCCAGCTGTTCGGCGAGCTGCTCCTCGCGCATCTTGAGCTCGGTGTGGTCGCGACCGAACACCACGATGCCTTGCACCTCGGCACCGGCGGGCGCAAACGGCACCATGGTTTCCTGCAGGAAGCGGCGCCCGCGGTGCGGATACTCGACCCAGCCTTGCCAGCGCAGCGTGTCGCCGGCGAACAGGCGCTCGGCCCAGGGCAGGTAACCGGCATACGTGGCTTCGCCCAGCACGGTCGACAGGTGCTTGCCGATCACCTGCTCGGCAGGGCGGCCATAGAACTCGAGCGCCTCGCGATTCGCGTAGATGAAGCAGTGGTCGCGCCCCACCACCGCCACGCGGGCGGTGATGTTGTCCAGCAGCGCGCTCATCAACTCGGGCGCAAGCGCCGGCAGAGGCGATTTGTCTTTGCCCCACTGCGCAGGGCCGGTCCAGACGAATTCGCGCTCCAGACTTTTCATCGGGTACCCGTCACGTCGCTACAGGCGTGGCGGGCACGAACACATAACCCACGTTGCGCACGGTCTTCAGCACCTCGGGCTTGTCGGGGTTGGTTTCTATCTTGCGGCGCAGCCGCATCACGCGCAGGTCGATGGAGCGGTCGAACACGTCCCAGCCGCGGTTGTGCGCCTGCTCCATGATCTGGTCGCGGTTGAGGGGGCGGTTCGGGTTGCGCGCAAACAGCGCCAGCAGGTCGAACTCGGCGGCGCTGATCTCGATCTCGTTGCTGTCGACACCGAACAGGCGGCGTTCATCCAGATCAAGCTGGCAGACGCCGAACTGCACGCGGCGGGATTCAACTGCCTGCGCCGCCGCGGCAGGTTGCGACGCCTTCAGCCGGCGCAGCACGGCGCGGGCACGCGCCAGCAGCTCGCGCATCTCGAAGGGCTTGGGGATGTAGTCGTCGGCACCCAGCTCGAGGCCGACCACACGGTCGACCGACTCGCCGGCGGTGGTGAGCATCATCAGGCCGACGCGCGGGTGGGCGTCGCGCAGCCAGCGCGCCAGCGACAAGCCGTTTTCGCCGGGCATGTTGATGTCGAGAATGGCCAAGTCGGGCAGGGATTCGGCGATGGCCGCGCGCGCCGCCAGCGCATCGGGCGCGGTGCGGACTGCAAAACCGTGGCGGCCGAAGTACTCGCTGAGCAGTGAGCGCAGCTCGGGTTCATCGTCCACCACCAGAACGGTGATGCCGGTGCTGGCGTCGCCCTGTGGCATGGCTTGCGCTCCCGTGTGCAGTGTTGGCTGGAGCGGATCATATCGGTCTGCAGACGGAGCGCTGCGTGCCCGGTCCGCGCGGCTCAGCACGGCGCTGAGCCAATCGCGCGAAGGCGAGCCGGACTGCGGATGCGAAGCGACGGCGTTCACAGCCACACCCGCCACATCGTCGACAACCGTCCCACGATCAAGCGGCACCGTGGGTCAGCGCCAGGTCTTCGGCGAAGGCTTCGCTGCGAAACACCAGCGGGCGGGTCTCGGCGAAGTCGGGGCGGTGCTGGCGCACGTCGCGCGAGCCGGCTGCGGGTCGACGGCCAGAGCGGGCCGATCGGCCAGACGTCGAAGCCTGGCGGGCGAAGATGCGTTGCAGCGTGAGGGTGACAAGCTCGGTCATGAAATGCTCCGGGATCGGGCAGCGCGGGGTTGCTTCTGCCTATCTCGTTACTGTCGCGCTGCCTGGTATCGGTGCCGTTTCGAGTCCAGCCTCGGCGTGTTTCGTTTGTTTCACAGCGGCTCTTATCATCTGCCGCATGCCTGTCACCCTTGCCGGCCAACTGGTCGTGGCCATCTCCTCGCGTGCCCTGTTCGACTTCGAAGAAGAGAACCGCCTCTTCGAGGCCGGCGACGACCGCGCCTACATGCAGCTGCAGCTGCAGCGTGTGGCCGAGCCCGCCAAGCCGGGCGTGGCCTTTTCGCTGGTCAACAAGCTGCTGGCCTTCAACGCCAAATCGCCTGCCGTCGAGGTGGTGATCCTGTCGCGCAACGACCCGGTCTCCGGCATGCGGGTGTTCCGCTCGGCCAAGCACTACGGCCTGCCGATCCAGCGCGGTGTGTTCACGCGGGGCGAGTCGCCGTGGCGCTACCTCAAGCCGCTGAACGCGCACCTTTTCCTGTCGACCAATGAACCCGACGTGCGCTCGGCGCTTCAGGCTGGTGTGCCCGCCGCCCGCGTTTACCCGCATTCGGCGCGTGCGTCCGACGCCCACCCGGACGAGGTGCGCATCGCCTTCGACGGCGACGCCGTGCTCTTCTCCGACGAAGCCGAGCGCGTGTTCCAGCTTGCGGGGCTCGACGCCTTTCAGGCCCACGAGCTCGACCGTGCCGCCTTGCCACTCGCGGCGGGCCCGTTCAAGCCGCTGCTGGAGGCGCTGAAGACGCTGCAAAACCAGGAGTCGCCTGCGATGCGGCTGCGCACCGCACTCGTCACCGCACGCAGCGCGCCGGCACATGAGCGGGCCATCCGCACGCTGATGGAGTGGGACATCGAGATCGACGAAGCCATGTTCCTCGGCGGCCTGCCCAAGGGTGCCTTTCTGCGCGAGTTCGAGCCCGATTTCTTCTTCGACGACCAGACCGGTCACGTCGAGAACGCCTTGCTGCACGTGCCATCTGGGCACGTGGCGGCGGGGGTGTCTAACCCCTGAGCTTTGCCAGCCAGCCCAGGCCCGCCGACGTGCCGCCGCGCGGCCGGTACTCGCAGCCGATGTGGCCGGCGTAGCCCAGCGAGTCGATCAGCTCGAAGAGGTAGAGGTAGTTCAGCTCGCCGCCGTCGGGCTCGTGCCGCTCGGGCACGCCGGCCACCTGGATGTGGCCCACGCGTCCGGTCGGCAGGTACTGGCGCAGCTTCATCGCTAGGTCGCCTTCGACGATCTGGCAGTGGTACAGGTCCATCTGCACCTTGAGGTTGGCGGCGCCTATCTCGGCCACGACTGCGTGCGCCTCGTCCTGCCGGTTGAGAAAGTAGCCCGGCATGTCGCGCAGGTTGATGGGCTCGATCAACAGGTCGACGCCCACATCGGCCGCCTGCTGCGCGGCCCATGCCAGGTTGAGCATGTACGTGGCCCGCAGCGCACGGCGATCGGCTCCCGGCGAGACGATGCCCGCCATCACATGCAGGCGCGGGCAGGCCAGCACGTGTGCGTAGTCGAGCGCCTGCCGGACTGCGCTCTTGAACGCCTCTTCGCGGCCCGGCACGCAGGCCAGGCCACGCTCCCCCGCCGCCCAGTCGCCCGGCGGCACGTTGAACAGCACCTGTTGCAGGCCATGTGCTTTCAGCAGGCTCGCGACCAGCTGCGGCGCGTGCTCGTAGGGGAACAGAAACTCCACGGCGCGGAACCCATCCCGCGCAGCGGCCTCAAAGCGATCGAGGAACGGGTTTTCCCCGTACATGAAACCCAGGTTGGCGGCAAAGCGTGGCATGGTCGGGGACGATAGCCGATCGACCGCAGGCAAGCCCTCTCTTGAATTCGTTCAGCTTGGCCTCATACTTCTTCCACGTAAGGTGGGGTGTTCCCACCATTCCCGAGAAACCGCATGAAACGCATTCTGCTGAGCCTGCTCGTTGCTGGTCTGAGCCTGGGCTTCGTCGCCACGCAAGTCGAGGCCAAGCGCCTGGGCGGCGGCACCACCTCGGGCATGAAGCGCCAAACACCGCCTCCTCAGCCGGCGCAGCCGGTGCCGGCCAAGCCTGCTGCAACACCAGGTGCCACCGCTCCGGCCGCGGCACCTGCAGCGGCCGCCGCGCCCAAGCGTTCGTGGATGGGCCCGCTCGCCGGCATTGCCGCCGGCCTGGGCATCGCCGCGCTGATGAGCCATTTCGGCATGGGTGAAGGCATGGGCAACATCCTCACCATGGTGTTGATGGCCGCAGCCGCCTTTTTCCTGATTCGCTTCTTGCTGGCCCGCTTCGGGCCGGGCGCCGCCGCGCGCAACCAGCCCATGCAGCTGGCAGGCGCCGGCCCGCTGGGCAACGCACCGGCTTTCGGCTCGGGCGCCGGGATCCAGAACCCCACCGAACCGAGCTTCGCGGCAGCTCCCGTGAGCAACCTGCCGGCAGGCTTCGACGCGCCGGCTTTCGAACGCATCGCCAAGCTCATCTTCATCCGCATGCAGGCGGCCAATGACGCCGGCAATCTGGAAGACCTGCGCCAGTTCGCCACGCCCGAGATGTTCGCCACCTTCCGGCTCGAGCTGCAAGACCGCAAGGTCTCGGGCCAGCAGACTGACGTGGTGCAACTCAATGCACAGGTGCTCGACTTCGCGCAAGAAGCCGACCGCCAGATCGTCAGCGTGCGCTTCCACGGCTTGATCCGTGAAGAGACCGACGGCCCCACGACCACCTTCGACGAGGTGTGGCACCTGGTCAAGCCGACCGACGGCCACAGCGACTGGGCCATCGCCGGCATCGCTCAAAGCGAAGCGGCTTGATCGCTTAGTCTGATGAATCGGGTTGGGTCGGGATGGCCCAACCCAGCAACTCGGCCAGCCGCCGGGTAACCCACTCCGCCTCGGCGGCATTCACGCCCGCCTCTCCGGCGAGCAGCCCGCCGCGAATGCGCGCCAGCACATCGCTCTCGGTGATGCCCAGCTCCCACAAGCGGCTCTGCGCCGTCTCGGTCAGCATGCTCGCGAGGTCTTCACAGAACTCGTAGCGCTGCTGTATCTCTGCGCGCGATGCGTTCGGCTTGATGCGCCCCGGCTCGACGAACAGCGCGATGAACGACGGTGGGATCTCGATCTGGCTTTCGTCTGACATGGCCGCGATTGTCGCAGTCGTTCGCATGTCGACGGCTTGTCTGAAGCATGTCGCAGATGTCCAAGACCGCCGCTTCTCGCATCAAGACACTGGGTGCTCCTTCACTCTTTGCTTGATCGAGGCCGACATGCATCACCTTCCCTTTGCACTCCGTACCCTCACCGCGGTGGCCGCTGCCGCCGCACTGCTCGCTGCCTGCGGCGGTGGCTCCGATGACTCGGCTGCCGCCGCCCGACCCACCCCCGTTGCCGACAGCGACGATGCCGACGCCGCCACGCTGGAACAGGTCACGCAGATTCGCGCCCAGCTCGAGACACAGCTGCGCGCGGTAAACATCCCACCCACCGGCGACCAGCCCGTCAACGGCCCCGGAGGTGGTGAAACAGCCGCCCAATCGCTCGGCTGGTTTCCCGGCGTGAAGCAGACCAACCTCATCGCCAACAAGCCCGAGTTCGGCGCGCAGATCGTCGACCCTGACCTGAAGAACCCGTGGGGCATCGCCATCCGCCCCGCCGGTCTGGGCGGCCACTTCTGGTTTGCCTCGGCGGGCAGCGGCAAGTCGCTGCAGTACGTGGGCGATGTGGGCGGCACACCGCTGTTCCAGGATGACCTGAAGGTCGTCGACACGCTCGGCCCGGCCACCGGCACTGCGTTCAACCCCGGCGCCAACTTCGTCATCACCCAGCCGCATGAGAACGGCGCCATCACCAACGCTACCAAGTTCTTCTTTGCCAACGCAGGTGGCACCGTCACCGCATGGACTGAGCGCGCCCGGCCTGAAGGCGGCTTCGATCGGCCGGCCGATTCCAAGGTCGTGGTCGACGGCAGCGCCAAGCACGCGAACTACCTGGGCGTGACCGTGACGCCCGACGCCAGTCGCATGCTGGTGGCCGACTTCGGTGCCGAGGCCGCGCTGCGCGTCTTCGACGGCAGCTTCGTCGAGCAGGCGCCATTGAAGAACCCGTACCAACCTGCCGGCCAGTCGAAGCCCGGTGGTTTCGAGGCCTTCAACGTGCAGACCCTGGGCCAGAGCGTGTTCGCCACCTACGGCCGGCACGTGGCGCCCGACCCCACGAAGCCGCCTCCCGCCGAAGGCCGCCTCGCCGAGTTCGACACCCACGGCAAGCTCATCGCCAAGTGGGCCGGCCGCGGCTACCTGAACTACCCGTGGGGCGTGGCCATCGCACCGAAGAACTACGGCCTCTACTCCGGCTGCCTGCTGGTCGGCAACTTCGGTGACGGCACCATCGTCGCCTTCCACCCGCGCTACAAGGTCGCACTCGACTACGTGCGCGACGACCACGGCAAGCGTGTCGTGCTCGACGGCTTGTGGGGCCTGCAGTTCGGCAACGGCGCCAGCCTTGGCGAAGCCAACCACATGTACTTCGCCTCGGGCCCGAACAAGGAAGCCGACGGCCTGGTCGGCAAGCTCGAAGCCAACCCGAAGACGCTGCCCTACATCGGTGGCATCTCCATGTGCAAGTAAGAAAGAAGGCCTGCCGCGTCGACCCCGATCCGACGGGCGATGCGGCGCCACTGGAGGCGACTCATGGACACCCTCACCTTGCTTCATCAGGGCGTGCTCTACCTGCACGTCCTCGCGTTCGCGGTGGCGTTCTCGACCGTCGCGCGTGAAGACCTGGCGCTGCTGCGCGAGCGCCGCATCGACCTGCAACGACTGGGCCAAACGGCGCGCACGCTGAGCATCGCGCTGGCGGTGCTGTGGCTCAGCGGTATTGCGCTGCTGCTGTTCGACGTCGGCCTGGATCTGCAGCGGCTGCTAGCGAGCCCCAAACCGATGGCCAAGGTCTTGGTCGTGTGGGCACTCACGGCCAACGGCTTCGCGCTGCACACGCTGGCCTTCCCGATGCTGCGCGACGCCCACGAAGGGCGCGAAGCAACCGCCGTGCTGCCGGTGGTGCTCGGCGCCACCAGCAGCGCAAGCTGGCTGTATGCCTCGTTCATGGGCGTGTCGCGCGTCATTGCGCCAGCCATGTCCCTGGTCGACTTCATGGCGCTCTACGTCGCGCTGGTGGGGATGAGCATTGCCGCAGCGATGGTGTTCGTGCGGCCGCGCGTCGCGCGGTGGCTGGCGGCGAACGCGCACCTGCGCTGAGTCGTCGCAAATGTTCAAGACCCGCGCCATGTGACCTGTCGAAATGGTCGCCTTCGCAGACACCCTGTCGAAGCTTGTTTCACAACCCACATCACCCAACATCATCATGAAGCTCTACTACTCTCCCGGCGCCTGCTCGCTGTCCCCTCACATTGCCCTGCGTGAAGCGGGCCTTGAGGTGGAACTGATCAAGGTCGACCCCGCCACGCGCCGGCTCGAAGACGGCACCGACTTCCGCACCATCAACCCACGCGGCTACGTGCCCATCCTCGTGCTCGACGACGGCCAGCAGCTCTCCGAAGGGCCGGCCATCGTCCAGTACATCGCCGACCGCGCGCCGGCTGCACAGCTGGCGCCCGCCGCAGGCAGCTTCGAGCGCACACGGCTGCAGGAGTGGCTCGGCTTCATCAACTCCGAGCTGCACCAGAACTTCGGCCTGCTGTTCAACCCGGCCCTGCATGCCAGCACGCGCGACACCGTGGTCCGCAAGCTGCGCGCACGTCTTGACTGGGTGAGCGAGCAGATCCAGGGCAAGCGCTTTGCGCTCGGGGAACAGTTCAGCGTTGCGGACGGCTACCTCTTCGCCGTGCTGGGGTGGACGCGGTTCTTCGGCATGAACCTGGCCGACTGGCCGGTACTCGCGGAGCACTCTGGTCGTGTGGCCAGCCGGCCCGCGGTGCAGGCTGCGTTGCGTGCGGAAGGCTTGACGGCATGAGTGCCACTGCGAGGCAGCTCGTCCCATGAACGAGCTCCGCATCCGCCTGCGAGGAGCACTCGCCGCAGTGACAACGTAAAGCCCGGGCGGTCGATACCGGCGGGAACCAGGTGGCGCCACAATCGGCCCCACCTCCACGCCCCCTCGCCACTGCCCATGCACGTCACCATTGCCCCCGGGGTTCGTCTCTTTGTCGACATCCAGGGGCCGTCACTCGTGCCAGATGGGCCGGTGATGCGCGAGAAGCCCACGCTCGTGCTGCTGCATGGCGGCCCCGGGTACGACCACTCGGGGTTCAAGCCCGCGTTCTCGCGCCTGGCCGACATTGCCCAGATCATCTACTACGACCACCGCGGCCACGGCCGCAGTGACCGCCGCCCCGCTGCCGAGTGGACGCTCGACACCTTCGCCGACGACGTGGTGCGGCTGTGCGACGCGCTGGGCATCGTCAAGCCGATCGTGCTCGGCCAGTCGTTCGGTGGCTTCGTTGCGCAGCGCTACATCGAGCGCCACCCGGCCCATGCGGCCAAGATCGTGCTGTCGAGCACCTCGCCCCACATGGGCTTGCCGCGCAAGCTGGCGATGTTCGAGCGGCTCGGCGGCCGTGAGGCGCGAGACGTGGCCGAGCGCTTCTGGACCCAGCCCAACGAGACCAACTGGGCCGAGTACGAACGCGTCTGCAAGCAGTACTACAACACCGTATCGCCGACGAACGACGATGCGTCGCGCCGCATCGTTTTCAACACCGACATCCTCTTCACCTCGGCGAGCGGCGAACAGCAAACCATGAACCTGCTGCCTGGCCTGAGCCGCGCCCAATGCCCGGTGCTGGTAATGGCAGGCGAGCTCGACCCCGTCTGCCCGCTGGACGACGCGCGAGACATCGCCGCGGCGCTGCCCGCGCAGTGGGTCCAGTTCGCAAGCTTTGCCAACTCCGGTCACGGTGCCTGGCGCGACGAACCCGACGCGGCCTTCGCGCGGCTGCGCGAGTTCGTGCTTTAGTAGGGCAATAGCTACCGCGGCATCACGCCGCGTGGCGTGCGAAAGGTGATCGAGTAGCGCAGCGTCTCGACCTCCGGCACGCTGTGCTGCCAGGCCCAGCGCGCCGGCCCGGTCAGCTGGTAAACCGACCGCGGCTCGACCTCGAGCGTGACGATGTCCTTGCGTTGCGGCTTGTCAGGCGGATAAGGGCGAAAGCGCAACCGCGCCGATGTGCCGAGCGAGATCCCAACCACGCATTCGAACTCCGGCACATCGCGGTGCCAGCCGAGCGGCGTGCCGGGCTGGTATTCGGCAACAAGCGCATGCGTGATGTCGTCGGGTGACACACCAAGCCAGGTCGCCGCGCGGTCGCGCAGCCACTCCAACTCATGCGGCAAGGCACCGGCCGGCTTCAGCGTCAACGCGTCGTAGTCGAACACACCGCCATAGCTCACGACCCGGCGGCGAGCCGTGTACTGCTTGTACTGCGCCTGCTGCAGCGGCAAGCCGGCGACGAATGCCAGCAGGCGAGCCTCTTCGTCGCGGCTGATGAACTCGGTGACGTATAGGCAGCCTTCGGGCAGGGCCGAAGGCAGGTCGGAGAAAAGAGAGGCTTGCACGTTTACTTCGAATCCTGAAGC
>Ga0307516_10010075_pt1 | contig 10453 bp, 9 predicted proteins | sample 19_EM_MG_FD_203310 | JGI IMG/M metagenome (GOLD analysis project Ga0307516, IMG submission 203310) | Populus trichocarpa ectomycorrhiza microbial communities from riparian zone in the Pacific Northwest, United States - 19_EM | ecosystem: Host-associated > Plants > Roots > Unclassified | place...
CATCCCCTGGAACTCCGACACCGCGCCGGTGACCTGCACGCTGTCCCCGATCGCGACCTGGCCGGCCGCGATCGAGCCAAAGACGAAGACGGCGTCCGAGGCGCCGGGCGTCAGGTCCGGACCGCCGGTCTCCACAACGAAACCATTGAAACCGCCAACCGGGTACGCCGCGGTCACCACGCCCGTGGTCGTCACGGTCTTCCCGGCGTACGGCGAGGTGTCGGTGTTGTTGCCCTGGATCTCGGCGATCGTTGCACTGACCGGCGGCGCCGCGACCTGGAAGCTGAACGAGGTCGAGCCGCTGGCTCCGGTCGAGTCGGTGGCCGTCACCGTCACGGTCGAGGTGCCGGCCTCGGCCGGCGTGCCGGCGACGACGCCGGCGGGGGAGATCGCCAGGCCGGCGGGCAGGCCGATTGCGGTCCAGGTGTACGGCGCGGTGCCGCCGGTGGCCGCGAGCGTCAGCGGCGCGATGGCCGAGCCGGCGGTAGCGTTCTGCACGCCCGGGTTGGTCACCGCGACCGAGGCTGCGCCGCCACCGGAGTTCTGCGGCGTCGGCGTGGCCGCGGTGAAGTCGGCGCTGTTGTTGTCGGTGTCCGCGCCGGCCGCGGCGCGCTGGTAGCTCAGGACCAGCGAGTTGCCGGTCGCCGCCGAGCCCTCCGGTGAGTTGCTGGTGCCCCAGCCGAGCTTGTCGACGACCGCGGCGTCGGTGGGCAGGACTCCGGTGGTGCTGGCGGCGAGGTAGAGCGTTCCGCCCGCCGCGCCCGGGTTGACGCTGGCGCCGGTGCTGAGGTCCGGGGTGGGCAACGCGTCACCGGGGTTGCTGCTCGCGCCGTTGCCCGGCAGTTGGATCAGGAAATGGCCGTGTGCGGTCACCGTCCCGGACAGCGTGAACACCTGGGCGCCGCTCGGCACGACGGTGCTGGTGGCCGCCCGATACTGCAAGGTGTCACCGGCGAGCGATGCGGCGCTCGACGCCGGGTTATAGAGCTCGACGAACTTGTTCAGGTAGCTGGCGCCGGACGAGCCGCCGTTGACGTAGACCTCGCTGAACACCAGGCCGGTCCCAGCCGGGTTGGCGAACGCCGGAGTGAGGGGTGCTGCGGCGGCGGCCACGATGGATAGTGGCAGAGCCCCTATGGTGATTCGCCGGATGAGCGCACGGGACACGGACCGGACCTCCAGGGATGACTGGCATGGGTGGGTCTGAATGGTGGTCGTCCGAGCTTGCGGTAAGCCAAACACCGGACGACTCAACGGCACACTATTACCAGTCGGATACGGATGATCACAGAGGTCGATCGGATTCGCGCCTGATTCGCGCCGGAGTTGTGTAGTGATGACCCGATGCGCCACCTGGCCCATGCCGGGTTGCGAGCCGGACGCCACTGGTACCCTCCACGCATGGCCTAGTAGCTCAGGGGATAGAGCACCGCTCTCCTAAAGCGGGTGTCGCGCGTTCGAATCGCGCCTGGGCCACCACAGTCATGCGTTCCGCGCCGGGAAGGCGCCACGGATTGGCCGCGTCAGGTGGGCTTGGCGTCGAGGTAGGCCGGGACGGCGAGGCCAGCCCGCTCAGGTTGTCGGCGCGGTTGCCGATCGGGACTGCGTGCGGACCTTCGCGAGCGGGGGCTTGGCCAGGGTGCGGTCGGCGGCAGCGTTGGCAGTCTTGGTGGCACTGGTCTGTGTCGGCCTGTCGGCGGGGGTGGGGGTGTCGGTCGCCGCCAGTCAGCACGAAGCAGCCGAACAGCAATTCGTTCGCCGGACCAGCCTGGTGGCCGAAGCGGTGTCCAGCGAAACCGGCCGCTACGCCGACACGCTGCGCATCGTCGCGGCGACGATCGGGTCGTTCACCACCCTGACGGCAGCGAAATTCGCCCAGGCAACCGGACCGTTGCGACAAATGCGCCTGGCGGGCGCCACGTCCATCGCGTTCGCCGTCCCGGCCACCGGCGCCGAGTTCGCCTCGGTGCAGGCGCGGTGGCGATCCCGGGGCGTGCCAGGCCTGACGTTCAACCCGGTCGGGGCTGTCCGGCAGCACATCTTCTCGGTGTTCTACGTGCCGCTGGACGGGGTGACCAAGCCGCGTTTCGGTCAGGATGTCACCCAGGCGCCGGCGCCGACCCAGGCGCTGTATGAGGCCCAGCGCACCGGGCAGGTCGCCATTTCGACGCCGTATCAGTTGATCATCGACCAGAGCCTGCCGCCTCAGCAGCGCCAGCCGTCGTTCTCGTTGACCGCCCCGGTCCGTGGACCGCCCGACGCCCGCGGGGATCGTCCGTTTCTCGGCTGGGTGCTGATGGGCGTACGCGGGCCGAACTTCGTCGGTGCGACCCTGGACCGGGAATCGCAAAACCTGCTCGACGTCACGCTGCGCGCGCAGAACGCCGACGGCGCCAACGTCCTGGTCGCCACGCAGCGGGCCGGCGTGTCCGGACGCCGAGATCTGTCGAACCAGATCCAGGTGAGCGTGGCCGACCGGCGCTGGCAACTCGGCGTTCAGGCGTCCAGCCGTCGGCTGCCCGGAGGCACCACGAACCTGCCCGGACTCGTGGTCGGTGTCGGTATCGTGCTCGGGCTGCTCGTCGGCGGTCTGGTCTGGGTTCTGGCCACCGGGCGCGCTCGCGCCCACGCCCAGGTTGATCGCGCCATCCGGGACCTGACCTGGGCGGAGGCCGACGCCCGCCGCCACACAAGCCTGCTCACCGCGGTCCTCGACAGCATCAGCGACGGCGTCGCGGTCGTCGATGCCAACGGAGAATTCCTGCTCTACAACCCGGCGGCGCGGGTGATGCTCGTTGTCGATGCCGACTGCGGTGGCCCGTCGCATTGGCCGATGCATTTCGGCACTTACCGACCTGACGGTCAGGCGCTCTTTCCGGCCGCCGAACTGCCGCTGGTGCGGGCGATCGGCGGCGAATCCACCGAGCAGGTCGAGATGGTCATTCGCAACCCAGGGCACCCGGACGGTGTGGTGCTCACCGTGTCCGCCCGCCCGCTGCAGGCCGACCACGGTCGCGCCGGTGCGGTGGCGGTGTTCCACGACATCACCGGCCGGAAAGCCGCCGAGGTCGAATTGCGGACCGCTCGCGACGCGCTCGCCGACCATCAGGCATACCTGATTCAGGTCCTTGACGCTATCGACGTCGCTGTTCTCGCCTGCGACACCACCGGCATGATCGTGCAGGCCAACCGCATCGCCCGCGAGACCCTGATGCCCGGCGACGGGCCGATCACCATCGCCGAGGCGATCGCCCGGTCTCAGATACGTGGCAGCGGCGGCGCGGAGATGACCGTCGACGCTATCCCGCTCATGCGTGCGTTGGCTGGCGAGCAGGTCGACGGGGTTGAGGTGACGGTACCGCTGCCCGGCGGCGCCCGGCGGATACTGCTGGTGGACGCCCGGCCGTTGCGCGACACCGGCGGACGAATCGTCGGCGCGGTGGCCTCCTCGTACGAGGTCACCGCTCAGCGCGAACGCGAAGCCGACCTGCAGGCGTTCGCCGGAGTAGCCGCCCACGACCTCAGCGCACCCCTGGCCGCCATCGCGGGGTTCGTCGAAATCCTCACCGACGACCTCGCCGACGGCGTTGGACCGGAGGTGCTGGCAGCCACCCTGTCCCGCGTCGGCAGCGCGGTCCAACGCATGCGTCGACTCATCGAAGACCTGCTGTCCTACGCCACCGCCCGCGATCGCCGTCTGAACTGCGAACCGGTCGACCTGAACGTCCTGGTCGCCGAGGTCATCACGGAGCGCACCGCCCATCTGCGCGTCGCTCCCGGCACCCGGCACGACCAGTTTCCGGACATCGTCGCCGCGTCATTGCCCACCGTGCACGCCGATCGGGCGATGACCCGTCAACTGCTGGACAACCTGATCGGTAACGCCATCAAATACACGCCGATCGGCGAACCAGCTCACATCGATGTCTCCGCCGAGCCCGACCGCGACGGCTGGACCCGGGTGCAGATCGCCGACCACGGCATCGGCATCCCGACCACCGACCAACCCCACGTCTTCACCTCGTTTCATCGCGCTGCCGCGCACACCAGCTACACCGGCACCGGCCTCGGACTGGCCATCTGTCACCGCGTCATCAACCGCCACGGCGGCACCATCACCGCCACCGACAATCCCGGCGGCGGTACCCGCATCCATTTCACGCTGCCGACGGCCACTCCGCAGCGGCCCGCCACGATGCCGCCGCTCCGGTCCGAGCCGAGCACATCACGATGAACTGTCCCGGGGCCGTTTGGGCACCTCCGGCGACGCCGATCGAAGCGATTCGGGCGCAATCCGGACGTGGAACGTCCGCAATCACACCTACCCTGGCCGGCATGTCTATCGCACGCTTGCCAAGCATCGTCATCGACTGTCCGGATCCGGCCGCCCTGGCGAACTTCTACGGGACGTTGCTGGATTGGAAGGTCGACGTCTCCTCCGACTGGGCTGACGTCCGCGCGGATTATGGGCAATGCCTCTCCTTCCAGCAGGTGGATGCGTTCACGCCGCCGGTCTGGCCGGCTCAGGAGGTGCCCCAGCAGATGCATCTCGACCTGATCGTCGACGACCTCGACGCCGCCGAGGCGGCCGTGCTCGACCTCGGCGGGACCAAACACGAGCACCAGCCCGGCACGTCGTTCCGTGTCTTCCTCGACCCCGCGGGCCACCCCTTCTGCCTCTGTCTGAACTGATCGAGCACCGACCAAAGCGGGTCGCGCAACCGACGGTCGTCGGTCTGGCCACCGACTTTGCGCGCTATCGACGCCATACGAGTGGAGCGCCCAATGAAGACATGACACCGCTGATCGCAGAAGGATCCGATGGTCCGCCGGCTGCTTCGCCTGCGCGTCGGCCTGCGCCGGGTCTCACGTTCCGGGCTGGCCAGCCTCGCTGCGATCGCCTGGTGGCTGCGCGGGCCGCGCAAGGTCGGGTCGGGGGTGGTGTCGTTGCCCGGCACCACCCCGAACGCCGCGGTCAGCAGGAGTACGGACTCCAGAACCAGGTACTGATCGTCGGGTCGTACCCCGGGTTGTCGTGGGTGGCGATGTAGTACCGGCCGTTGGTGTAACGCACGATGCTGCCGGTGGGGTACCACTGCCCGGCCGCCCAGTTCGGGCGGCTACCGCAGCTACCGCCGCCGCCACCACCACCGCCGACCTGGTTGACGGCTGCCTGCGCTTGGGCCATGTGCGCCTGATATGCGCCGTTGGTGTAGGTGACCCATTGGGTCCAGCCGCCGTTGGCCCAGATGGTGTGGGTGCCCTGAGCGGCGCACGTCGGGTCGAACGCGCAGGAGTCGGAGACTTCGCCGTGCCAACGCGAGTTGATCTGCCAGATGCCGCGGTCGACGCTGCAGTCCGTGTTGATCAGGCGAGCGTGCGAGTACCCGGAGCTTTCCGCCTCGGCGACGGCAACCGAGATGGTCCAGTCGTTGCCGGTGAAGCCGGCATTGCGGGCCAGCTGGGCGATCTGCACGGCGGAGTACTGGGTGCCCTCCAGGAAGCTTTGTTGCTGGCAGGTGGCCAGCGCGATCGTGCCGCTTTCGGCCGGGCGGAAGTCAGCGCGGGTGGCGGCATGGGCCGGTACGGCGAGCAGCACGCCGGCAATGGCCGCGCCGACGACGAGCGCCGCGCGTGGCAATCGAGCGGAAAAGAGCATGCGATCACTCCTCTGTTAGGAAAGCTTCCTAATGTGGGTGATCGAAGAGTACGCCAACAATCGATCGTGCTCAATGTCTCGCGGGGTGCCGCCGGGTCGCGGTCAGCGAGCCCACCGTGCGTCAACGCGGGGCGGTGAACAACACGCGAGTCTCGGCTTCGGGTTGGGCGTCGGCGAGCAGCAACACTTCGTCGCCGCCCTGCAAGACGGTGGCGCCGCGGACGGGAAGAAGAATGCCGTCGCGGTTGACCATGTGAATCCAGGTGCCTTCGTCCAAGGGAAGGTCGGCGATGGCGCGCCCGTCTGCGGGAGCGCCCGGGCGCAGTTGGTAGCGACGAAGCCCGGTCGGTTCGTCGCGCAGGCGCATGCCCAGAGCCCACGGCTCGGGTTCCACCACGCGCATGGGCACCCCGGTCCAGCGCGCCACCGTCGGCACCAGGCTTCCCTGGACCACCACGGAAAAGGCCACCACGATCACCACCACCTGGTAGAGCCGGTCGGCCCCGGACACGCCGGCGGACAACAGGTAGGTCCCCAGCAGGATCGGCACTGCTCCTTTTAGGCCGGACCACATGACGAACACCCGCTCGCCGAGCGTAAGCCGGACCGGCAGCAGCAGAAGTCCGACCAGGATCGGGCGTACGACCAGGGCCAGCAACACCGCCAGGCCGAGGCCGATCAACCACGCGTTGCCGTGCGCCAGTTGCTTCAGTGACACGGTGAGACCGAGCATGGCGAAGGCGACAATCTCGGCCAGGCTCGCCAGCGACGCGTGGAAACGCTCAATCTCGGCCTTGTACGGAGCATGCAGATCGCCGAGCAGGATTCCGGCGACGAACACGGCGAGGAACCCCGAGCCGTGGGCGATGGTCGCCAATCCGTAGATAGCGCCCGCGCCGAGCAGGGTGCGCAGCGGATACAGCGCCTCGCTGGGCAGCGACAGCCGCCGCATCGCCACCGACACCAGATATCCGCCGCCGATGCCGACCGCCGCGCCGATCAGCATCTGACCGGCGAACTCCCCGATCCCGGCCGTCACGGCCGGCCAGCCGCCCGCCGTCCCGACGGCCAGTAGCGCGGCCATCGCCGCGATCCCGACCGGATCGTTGGCGCCCGACTCACCCTCGAGCAAGGTGCCGGACCGGCCCGAGACCTCCCGCCGACCGAGCACGGAGAACACCACCGCAGGATCTGTCGGGCTCAGCGCGACGCCGAGGAACAAACCGGCCAGCCAGGTGAACCCGAACACCAGATGGGCCAGCAGGGCGACCCCCGCCGCCGTCACCGCGGTGCCGACGACGCCGACCCACAGCACCGCGGCACCGGCGGCCCGGAACCGGCGCCACCCGATGTGCATGCCACCGTCGAACAGCAACAGCACCAACATGATCGTGACCACCCGCTGCACGGTGATCACGGGCACCCGGGCCAACGCGGGCACCAGGTCCGAGGCGATCGCGGCGGCAATCAAGAAGATCGCCGGGGCCGGCACCCGGATCCGCTCACTGACCCGACTCGACACCACAGCGACCAGCCCGGCCAGGCTGATGATTCCGATCAACAGGCCGAGCGGCACCACGTCATCCATTGCGGGCTCCAAGCTGCACCTGTGTCCGGTGATCAACCTTACCGGTGCACGCCTCGCCGCCACGCCGCTGCTCGAACCAACCGTGATTTACCTGACCTGGGTCAGCTATCCTCGCGGGTGTGGACGCCGACCCGATCGACCGGATACGCGACTTCAACCGCTTCTACACCCAACGCCTCGGCCTGCTCACCGACCGCTACCTCGGGCTGGACCGCCCGCTCGGGCCGTCGCGCCTGCTCTGGGAAATCGGCGACCGCACCGGCGTACGGGAGTTGCGCGACCGCCTCGGCCTCGACTCCGGGTACCTGAGCCGGCTGCTGCGCGCCCTCGAGGAGCAAGCCCTGGTGCGGGTCGTACCGCATCCGGCCGACGGCCGGGCCAGAATCGCCGAGCTCACCGACGCCGGCCGCCGGGAGCGCACCGCACTCGACGACCGGTCCCGCGCCGGAATCATCGCCCTGCTCGGCCGGCTCAGTCCCGGCCAGCAGACCGAACTGGTGGCCGCGCAGGAGCAGGTCCGGCGGCTGCTGCGGCTGGCGACCGTCACGATCATCCCGGTGCCGGCCGACGATCCGCAGGCCTGGCAGTGCCTACACCGGTACGCGGCCGAACTGGCCGAACGCTTTCCGGAGGGCTACGACGAAGCGACCCTGACCCGGCCGGAGGACCTGTCCGGGAACCTGTTGCTCGCCTGCGAGGACGGCACGCCGGTCGGCTGCGGCGCGTGGGTCCGCTTGGACCCCGGCATCGCGGAGATCCGGCACCTGTGGGTCGGCACCCAAGCCCGCGGCCTCGGCCTGGGGCGGCGCCTCCTGAACGACCTGGAGGCCGACGCCGCCGCCAACGGTGTCTACATCGTCCGCCTGGGCACCCACGGCTCGCTCGGCGAGGCGATCGCGCTCTACCGCCGCACCGGATACCGCGAGATCGACCCGTACAGCAGCTCGCCCTACAACCAGCTCACCTTCGAGAAACCGATTCAATCGCCCATTGAACAATGATCACCATATTCGCTGGGGTCTAGTGGCGTTTTGAAACCTTCATTAAAGTCATATCGTGGCGATCGACGACCTCCCGCTGCCGGTGGTGAACCTGCTCAACGTCATCGGAATTCCCTGGCCGTACGTTGACGAGGACACCGTGCAGAGCCTCGCGACGTTGACCCGAGAATTCGCGCAGGCCGTGCAGTCCACTCACGACGACGCGACCGGGACGATCCGGAATATCGCGAGCGCATATCGGGGATCGGCGACCGATGCGATGACCTCAGGTTGGGCGAAGCTGTCGGCGCGGCACGTCGACGAGATCGTCGACGGCTGTCAGGTACTGGCGGTCGCGCTCGAGGTGGCGGCCGGCTACATCGTGGCGCAGAAGGTCGAGGCCCTTGCCGTCCTAACCGGCATGGCGGCAGCGTTCGTGGCCGACCAGGCCGCCGCGGTGGCGACCGCCGGCATCGCTGAGGCAGCCGTTCCGGTGATCATCGAGGGTGCCGAACGGCTGATGAAGTCGCTGGTCCTCGACCTAGAGCAGTACGTGATCGGCAAGGTGATCGAGGCCGCCGCTAAACCGCTGTTCACGAGCATCTCCGACGCGCTGGCCGGGCTGGACTGGTCCCGATCCGGTGCGGAGGTTGACCCGGCGACGGGCGTCACTCTCGACGCGGAGGAGGTCGCCATCCACATCGCGGCTCTGCGACTGCACGCCGACATCATTCAGCAGCACGGTGCCCGGTTTCGACAGGCTGTCGCCGGGCTGGCGTTCTGATGGGCAAGGAGTTCGGCGAGGTCTTCCGTGAACTCGCCGAGACCGTAGGCAAGAGCCTCGAGGAAGCCTCCGAGCGGATCTCGCGGCTTGGTAGAGACGGCGCGGACGACATCGAGAAGAGCGTCGCCGAGACAATGGCGAACGATGCCGCGGTAAAGGATCGATTCGCCGGCCTGCCCCACGGCGCTGCTGTCGACGACGCGCGTGCCGCAGACGGTACCGGCGATCCGAAGTACGAGAACCCCGGTCACCACGATCCGCACGGTGGTCCCAACGCGTACATCCCCAAGAAGGCGGTCTTGCCGGCGGACGCCAAGCAACAGTTCGCGAAGAGCGTGCAGACTGGCGACAACGTGCGGTGGGTCAAGGTCGGGACGGGAAAGAAAGCGATCTACTATCGATACTTCCAGCATGGGCCGAACGTTTGGCACTGGAGTGGGAGTACCGAGGGCGTCACCCACAGCGGACGTCCGGCGACGATTCCAATGAATCAGGTTCCGATCGAGATTAGGAGGAGGTAGCGGTGCGATTCACGACCGACGATGGTCGATTTGGATTCCTCGTGGAGCCGACGAGTTACTCCGGGATGTACCGCTTCCAGCTGATCGTCGCGGGGCAACTCGTCGGTGACGACGAGCCCTGCTTCGTCGAGACCGCAATGGGCGCGCTGGGTTCGCTTCCCACGTTGGACGACGCGCGGCTGGACGCCGTCCGCGATGACCCGGCCTCGGTCCTCGCCACACTCCAGACCGACGACAACCTGCACGACGCCACCACCCTCTCGATCGCGGAGTCCCTGGACCGGTGGCTGGTGTGCGCCTACGTGCACGACAAGCACGTCACCGTCCTGGCTCAGGCCTATGCCGACGAGGAAGACATTCTGGTCGGGCCGCTGTTGACCGCTCTCACCCCGGTTGCGGAATATGCCGCTGTCTACGGGGCAGCCCTGGAGTACTGGTCAGAACAGCGTTCTCCCACGCGGTGATCGGCTACGGCGTATCCCGGTCGTAATTGCCGCTACCCGCGGCCCGGGGCAGGTTGACCGTGACGTCCAGGCCGCCACCGGGCCGTGCCGCCGCCGTCCACGTGCCGCCGTGGGCGTCCACGATCGCGTCGACCACGGCCAGCCCGAGCCCGAAGCCGTCCCGGCCGGTCCGGCCGGCCCTGCGCCGGAACGCTTCGCGCAGCCCGGGCAGATCCGCCTCGTCGACCAGAGGCTCGGTGTTCGACTTGCCGGTCCGGCGTCGGTCGAGGACGCGGCGGGTGCGGGTTGCCCGGCCGGTGAGCCTGCCGGGCCCGGACAACGGCCGGCCGGCTCGGTCGTTTCGCTGCCGCCCTGTGGATCTCCGCTGTGAACGGGCACTGACGGCTGTCTCCGGCGCGCCTCGTGGGAAAGTGTCGTACCCGCCGTCTAGGCTCCGCGTGTACGAGATGTCGTGCCA
>Ga0307516_10010077_pt1 | contig 10452 bp, 16 predicted proteins | sample 19_EM_MG_FD_203310 | JGI IMG/M metagenome (GOLD analysis project Ga0307516, IMG submission 203310) | Populus trichocarpa ectomycorrhiza microbial communities from riparian zone in the Pacific Northwest, United States - 19_EM | ecosystem: Host-associated > Plants > Roots > Unclassified | place...
GTCCGCTCGTCGCCGTCCACTGTCGGGAGCTTAACCTGACCCTGCCCCGTTACAGCTATATTCGCCTGCTGGATTCGCTCGCTGGATTCGCTCGCTGGATTCTCTTGCTGATTCTCTTGCTGATTCTACTAGATTCTCTCGCTGGACCCGCTCGCTGCATTCGCTCGCTGGATTCTCTAACTCATTCTCCTACTAGATTCGCTCGCTCGACCCGCTCACTCGACGCGATCGCTGGATTCGCTGCCTTGTCTCCTTAGATTCGCTGCATTGGTTGCTGGATTCGCTGGATTTACTTGGCATATTCCCCTCGTCACTCATGGTACTCATCAAATGCTCCAGCGCAAAATGGTTTCTACGGCGGCGGCCGACGAATCGATAGGTAATGTCAGAGGTTTAGCATATAGTGCTTTCTGAGCAGGATGATGTTTCTTACATACTTAGCATGCGTTAAATAGCAATACAACTGAGTCGTTAGAATTGGAGAGGGCATCCGTTGGTAAGTGCAATATTGCGTTCACAGGTCGTGCGCAGCATTTATATTTGTAGGTTCGCGTTGCAAGTACCCCACTGCGAATAGTAGAGCAGTCGGAGGGCGTTGGCATCACCATGCCACAAGTAACGTCTACACGCAGTAAAATCGTTCACAGTAGGGAGTTAGCGCTGATTAATGCCCCTCTGCGTGTAAACGAAGATGGTGGGAATCGTCGTCGACATGCCACAAGTATCATCTACACGCAGAAAAATTGTTCGCAGTAGGGAGTTAGCGCTGATTAACGTGCCTCTGTGTGTAAACGAAGATGGTGGGCATCCAGTTGCCGGTGCGCAGACCGTACGTTGCAACACTTACCACGCAGCGCCCCATCATTTACAAGTGGGAGGTAGCGCTGAAACCGTTCTATGCGTTGGATGCCAGTACACGCTTCTAATGCAGAATTTTTTTTTCCCGATGTGCCCCGTCCGTTCATATCTCTCCCCTGTGGTCATTGTCCGTATCCGCCCATGCCCCTGCTCTCGTCCTGATCCACAGTTGCTATTTGGAGTCAACCGAGCCATGCCTGTTACACTTTGTTACGTCGACACAAACCCCTCCACCTAGCGAACAGTTACACTATGTCGGAAAATACTCCACCGATCTCGCGTGAGATTCCCACTGATATCATTGCCCAGCTGGAATCAATCGTATGCAATGACTCTTTTGCCCCTAAGGCTACACTCCAGACGGCTTATGAGCAACTTCACACATTGGCTCAAGCCATATTGAATGGAAAACAGCCTACCACAACCGAAATACCCACCACTACCGATGTGCCTACTGGTACTGGTACGCCCACCACGCTGCCCCCACGCCATAGCGGCAAGATCCCCGATCCCCCTGTATTTGATGGAAACCACGAGAAGATCGTAGGATTCATTGCTCAGCTTCAGCTTAAGGTGTTCAGTGACCCAACACTGTTCCCGACACCAGCTTTGCGGATGGCCTATGCATTCAACCGACCTGAGGGTCGCGCCCAGGTCCAGATTCTTCGCTATATCCAAGCCGGCGCCACCTTCTCCCTTTCCGATATTGAGGATATTATCCGCGTTCTCAACAATGCTTTCGGTGATCCGGATCCTCTGGCGACTGCAAGATCTAAGCTCCACCAGTTGAAGCAAGGCAAGAAGGAATTCACAAACTACTTTGCTGAATTTCAAACCCTCGTTTCCAAATTGAATTGGAATGAGTGTCCAAAGACCAATGCACTGAAGAAAGGCCTCTCCATCGAATTGCGCTGCCAACTGATGGGAAAGTCTAGGAACCTTACCTATGACCAGTTGGTAGCTCTCTGTCAGGAGGTGGACTCAGAGATGTGTGCCCTGCAGATGACCGAAGGGAAGTAGGGTTACTAGCAACCACGTGCCCATCCACCGCGAAACTCACCTTCTACCTAGCCTGCTACATCCATGCTGCCTGCTGCTGCTCCAGAGCCAATGGACCTAAGCGGGACCCAACGGGTTTCGGCGCAAGAGAGAGCGGCTCGCCAGTGTGAGAATTGTTGCTACTACTGTGGTGAGCCAGGCCATAGAGTCGCGCAGTGTCCAAATAAGCCTGTTCATGCTGCTGCCACTCAGGCTGCTACAGGCACGGGTGGACTTCAGCCTGATATGGGGAACCAGAAGGGAAATGTCTAGACCAGCAGCCACAGGATGGTATTGCTGCTGGTCAGAGACCAAGTAAGTTTTTTTCGTTTCCTGTACTTTCAAATGTTTTCAAGTTGTCAAGTTTGTCAGTGTCGGAGATAGCAATGGAAGGAGAACACCTGGTTGTGTCATGTATTCTCTCTGTTAATGGCCAGACCATTGCTACTAATGCTCTAATTGACAGTGGAGCAACAGGAATTGCATTTATCAATAAAGACTTTGCTTACCATCACCAACTCCCAGTCGTACCCCTTTCGAACCCCAGATCCCTTCAAGTCATTCATGGTCACCCAATATCATCTGGCGATATCACTCACACTACTACAATTAACCTCCTGATCAACGAACACCAAGAAGAGTTACCCATGTTTGTCACCCAACTTGGTCACTATCCAATCGTACTCAGTATTCCTTGGCTGGACCTCCACGATATCAACATCCGATTTCACTCCTGTACTGTGACTTTTGGATCCCAGTATTGCTCCACCCACTACTTGCCACAGAAATCAGACAGTTGCAGCAGCAGTCAGGTATTGAACCTTGCGTCAAAAGTAGCTCATAGATATGAGCCAGTGGTAAGCGCCGGGGCCGGCGAGATCATGGCCCGGTCATCTATGTCTCACCAAAATCCTGATAAGATCAACGTTGACAATGTTCAGAAATCAAGCTCCTCAAAACCAATACAGATTGCAGCACTCGGTGGCCATTCATTTTGACGAGTGGCACACAAACAGCAACTCACTGTTTTCTCGATCTCCTTATACGAAATCAACCTTGTGCTTCATCCGCCGGAAGAAAAACCCGAGAAGAAACTGGTCCTTGAAGAATATGTATCAAAAGAATACCACGATTTTCTGCCTGTATTCTCCGAGGCACTAGCAAAAAACCTACCACCGTATCGAAGCTACGACCACAAAATTCCACTCTGCAAAGGATTCACACCCCCCTTTGGCCCACTATATCCTTTGTCAAAAACCAAACTCAAAACGCTGAAGGAATGGTTGGAAGAGAATTTGAGCAAAGGATTCATCCGCACGTTATCTTCACCTGCCGCCTCACCGATTCTTTTTGTCAAAAAGAATGATGAGACCCTACAACTATGTGTTAATTACCGAGGTCTCAACGAAGGAACTATCAAGAACCGATATCCACTCCCACTTTTACAGGAAACGCTGATGCGGCTTTCCAAAGCGAGGTACTTCACCTGCCTCGACATATGTGGAGCGTACAATTTGGTACGAATAGCAGGAGGAGAGGAGTGGAAAACTGCATTTAGAACTCGATATGGATTGTACGAGTCCTTTGTAATGCCATTCTGATTGACAAACACACCTGCCGATTTCCAGACACTGATAAACGACGTACTCCGTACCTATCTGGACGATTTCTGTACTGCTTATGTCAATGACATCATGATCTACAGCAACACCTTGAAGGAACACAAGGAGCAAGTCTACAAGGTGTTGAAAGCTTTGTCGGATGCAGGATTACACTTAAAGCCAGAAAAGTGTCAATTTCACAAGCAGGAGGTGAAATATCTGGACTTTATCATTGGTACCAATGGAATCCGGATGGATCCAGAGAAGATCTCCTGCATCCTCGATTGGCAAACGCCAAAATACGTCACCGATGTTCAATGTTTTCTTGGTTTTGCCAACTTTTACAGACGATTTATCAAGGATTACTCAAAGGTAGTGACGTCGTTGACAAGTCTGACCAAGAAGGAGAGCGGCAAGTATATCCAATTCATATGGAGCTCAGAGAAGCAAGTGGCGTTTGATCAGTTGAAAAATGTGTTTACAACGGCCCAAATCCCACAACATTTCGATTACGAGTATGAAATAATAGTCGAAACCGATGCATCTGACTATTTCTCAGCTGGTATCCTCTGACAGCATGATGACGATGGTATCCTTCACCTGGTCCCCTTCTATTTCAAGAAACACAGCCCTGCGGAATGTAACTACGAGATATACGATAAGGAGCTACTGGCGATAGTACGGGCATTCGAAGAATAGAGGCCACATCTAGAAGGTTCAAGTCAACCCGTTCAAGTACTGACTGACTACAAAAACCTTGAATATTTCATGTCCACCAAGTTGTTGAATCATCGACAGGCAAGATGGTCCGAATTCTTGTCACGATTTGATTTTAAGATCAACTTTGGGCCAGGGAAGTCAGGAGGTAAACCAGATGCGTTGACTAGGAGTTCAGGAGACCACCCTAGGGAAGGGGATGAACGACTGGTTGCCAACCAACAGGCAGTTTTAAAACCTTGGAATCTGTCCAGTGTGACAACTTCATCCAAATCTGGAAACAGTTTACTCCAGATACTAGCGGACAACAGGGACAAAGACCCGGATAATGCCATCGAAGATGTGGACAACCTGGACAACCTGGACAACACAGGATAGATATCGACTCTACTGGAAGAAGCTTACCAAGTGGATCCATTTCTGAAGCAGATTCTCAGATTGCTTCGAGATGACATACGGCACTGTAAGGTAATATCACTGGCCAAATGCAAGGAGACGAATGGCAGGCTGGTCTACCGTGATTGCATCTATGTGCCGTATCACATGTCACTTCGATTACGACTACTACAAAATCACCATGACCCACCAGCAATCGGACACCCAGGTCGAACAAAATCCTTCGAACTCCTTTCCAGACAATACTATTGGCCCACAATTCGAAAGGACGTCGGGCAGTTTGTTCGCAACTGTACTGTTTGCTGCCGGACAAAGGTCACCCGCCATGCCCCTTATGGAGTGTTTCGCCCATTGTCAGTACCAGACAGGCCCTGGCAACACATCTCTGACGATTTTGTCACTGGACTACCACCTTCCAAGCAATTCGATGCCATTTGTATGGTGGTAGATTGATTGACCAAACAAAGGCACTGATTCCATACAAAACTACGATCACAGCTGAGGAATTGGTACAGCTATTCTGGAACCGGGTTTTTCGCTACCATGGATTGCCAAAAACGAATGTATCGGACTGTGGGCCCAAGTTCACATCACATTTCTGGAAACACTTCGGCCACTCCCTCAAAATCGAACCTCGTCTGTCTACAGCATTCCATCCGCAAACAGATGGTCAGACAGAGAGAATCAATGCTGATGTGGAACAACACCTGCCAGCCTATGTCTCGTACTTACAGAACGACTGGGTGGACTATTTATTCCTTGTGGAATTTGCAGGTGATAACCAGGTATCAGAAACGACCACTGTGTCTCCCTTTTTTGTGAATCTTGGATATCACCACAGCTGTGACTTTGAACTGGATATCCGTACAGATAACCTGGAAGAGCAACAGGCGCAAATGGCAGTTCAGTGAATACAACACCTTCACGATTTGGTACGAACAGAGATGCGATATGTACAGGCCCGTCAGCAAGAGAATGCAGATCGCCACCGTGTTCCAGCTCCCGCCTTCCAGCCTGGAGACATGGTCTTGGTTGATAGACGGAACTGGTACACCGAATGACCAAGCTGGAAGCTAGAGAATAAGGACCATGGGCCCTACCGTATCCTTCGAAGCATTGGCACCCATGCATATGAGCTCGACATACCTGCCACAATTCGGAAACATCGTACATTTCAAGTCTCCTTACTGCAAGCTGCTGTGGAGGATCCACTGCCAGGACCAATCATATCCCCACCACTTCCCATTATAGTCGAAGGAGAAGAAGGATGGGAGATCGAAGAGATTCTTGACAGCAGGTGAATTCGAGGTGGACGACTTCAGTACCTAGTCAAATGGAAAGGATTCGATGCACCAACATGGGAACCAGAAGAGAACTTGACTGAGGTGCATGCGGTCGGTGCCTACCATGAATGCTACCCAGTAAGGCCCAACTAGATTGCTCTCGTAGGAACTCGAGTCGTAGAGAGGGGATACTGTAACGGCACGCCACTGCCGTCACCACCAATCCCAAACGACTAGAGTCTGGAACGTTAAGGGTTCTGGTTGTGCGGTGCAAGGAGGTCTTGGGTTCTGGGTTCTGGTTGCGCGGCGTAAGGAGGTCTTGGGTTCTGGGTTCTGGTTGCGCGGCGCGAGGAGGTCTTGGGTTCTGGGTTCTGGTTGCACAGTGTGAGGAGGTTTTGGGTTTCTGGCTGCACGGCGGGGAAAGGTTATGCTGGGTCTGGCTGTACAGTGTGAAGAAGGATCTGGATGTGGAGGAGCGCACTGATTGTATATAAGGGCGCGCTGTTGTCTTCCTTGCATGTTTCTTCTTCACGCAATAACATGTTATCGTCAGCCATAGTCGGTCTTGACCATTAGCAACTGTTTTCGTCTCAACTCCACTGCCTTGCCCGCTCCACATCCCTGTCTTGCCCGCTTCATGTCCCTGCCCCGTCCGTTCATATCTCTCCCCTCTGGTCATTGTCCCTATCCGCCCACATCCCTGCTCTCATCCTGATCCACAGTTGCTATTTGGAGTCAACCGAGCCACGCCCGTTACACCTGCACCATGACAGTATCCCCCTCCTATCGCTGAGCTCCCGCGAAGCTTTATTCGAGAGTCCCTGGCTTGTGGGGGTATTGGTTGTGGAATCAAGTAACCACTTCTAGCTTGTTGACGTTTTTCGCTGGCTCCCAATTCAGGTGACCAAATCCGGTCCCTTCAACTAGGTACTGTAGTCCTCTTCAATACATCCGAGAATCGAGAATGGAATCCACAAACCATTCTTGCTCCCCGTCGATTTCCACAGGAGGAGGCGGTGGTTGCCATTGTCCAGGAAGCGGATTCTGTGCTGCCAGCTCTAGTACGGACACATGAAAAATGGGATGTACCTGCTTTGAGCTGTGAAGTTCCAACCAGAAGGCGTGAGAGGAAATCTTGCGTATGATCTTGAATCGGCTGTGCCATTGATGATCCAACCTTGCTGATGGTTATCGAGTCTTCCAATTTTGAGCGTCGAGCTACACAAAATCTCCCACCTGATTGTCCGGAGTGGGGAGACGATGGGTGTCCGTGGTTTCCTGGTAGCAGAGTTGGGCTCTACGCATTTCCATCTGCAGGTGGTCATGAATTTCGGACACTACTTTCACCGCAAAACGCACTTGTTGATCTTCTGCTTGGTTGGGTAGGGAGGCTGAAAGGTCGAATTACCAGTGAGGGTCATAGCCGAGGTTCGTAAAGAACGGAGATACGGCCGTCGTTTCCAAGTTATGGTTATTCAATATGAATTCAGCGATTGGCAACCAGTCAGCCGAATCATCTTGCATGTAGTTCACATACGACTGCAAGGATTGTTCCATTACCATGTTCATTCATTCGGTCTGACCATCGGTCTGTGGATGGAAACCAGTAGACAGCTACAGTTCAATTCCCAGTAGTGCACAGAGATGATGCCAGAATTCGGAAGCAAATTGAGGCCCTCGGTTTGAAGTTATTGTTTGCGGAAGTCCTTGTAATCGGAAGACAGGTTGGAGGAACAGGTCAGCCAGATCGTGGATATCGACGGTAGTGCTGCACATGGCAAGATGTCTGTGTTTCGTGAGCCAATCCACTACCACCCAGATAGCATCGTGATCCTTTGATTGCAGTAGGCCGGTGACAAAGTCCATCGAAATGTCCAGCCATGGCTGTTGGGGAATCGCCAATGGGCAGAGGACTCCGTAGGGTGTGTGTCAACTGGTTTTCGATCGCCGGCAAGTGTGACAGTTGCTTACAAACCTTTCCACATATTGCCGGATTTTTGGCCAGTGGTAGTTCCTTGAGAGCAATTCAAGTGTTTTCGATTATCCAGGGTGGTCCGCTACCGGTACTGCATGATGCGTTTGGATCAGATATAATCTCAGAAGGCTGTAGGCAGGGACATAAATCTTTCCTCGATACAGTAATCTTGCTGTTGGGCTCTGGGAGTACTCCGATAGTGTAATATCCTTACAATAGCGAACCTCCTTCTCTAGCATAGCCAGCACCCCTGTAGGAAACGGATCCCAGTTGTAGGCTTCAGAGAATAGCTTGGCGATCTTGGCGTTAACGAGTCCAAGTCCGGTGTTGAGTCCGCGTCCGTCATTGAGTCCAGCAACGTATTCCTCAAATCCAAGTCCAAGTCCCGCTTCGAGTCCTGCACCGCGTTCCTCGAGTCCGAGTCCGGCTTCGAGTCCGGTGCCACGTTCCTCGAGTCCGTCTCCGGCGTCGAGTTGTAACTTTTAGTGTGGTTTTATGACGGCATGAAAGTTTTCAGTCAGTCGTTTATCCCCCTCCTTAGGAAGATCTCTGGATCTTCAAGTCAAGGAGTCTGGTTTGGTTCCCACTTTCTCCAGTCTGTAGACAATTTTGAAGTTGAATTGGGAGAGAAACTGCGCCCATCTCACTTGCTGGCGGATGAGCAGTTTGGTCGTCGTGAAATATTCCAAGTTGTTACGATCCGTTAAGACCGATATTGGGTTTTCCTCTGATTGCAACTCTGTGCGTCACTCGTCAAATGCCCGGACAATTGCCATCAGTTCCTTGTCATAAATTTCATAATTGCACTCAACAGGGGAATGTTTCTTTGAAAAGAAGGCCATGGGTTGTAGGGTTCCCTCGTCATGGTATTGTGACAAGACTGCAGTGGAAACGAAGTCAGAGGCGTCGGTTTCCACCACAATGTCACGGTCGTAATCAAACCAATGCAGAATTGGTGCCGTCGTAAAGCAGGTTTTCAGTCCGTCGAACGATTCCTGCTGCTTTGTCTCCCACTTGAACAGCAGGTCTTTTCTTGTCAGCAGTGTTAGTGGCTCAAGTACCTTAGAGTATCCTTTAACGAATCTGTGGTAAAAATTTGCGAATCCCAAGAAGGCTCGCACATCTCGTAGATTTTTGGGAGGGGGCCACACCTTCACTGTTTCAACCTTGAACGGATCCATCTTGATGCCGTCCATACCAATGATTAGTCCCAGATACTTAACTTCCGTTTTGTGGAATTCGCATTTTTCCGGTTTGAGGTGGAGGCTAGTGTCAGTCAGTCATTCCAATACTCGATGGAGATGCCAAGTATGTTCTTCCATCATATCCGAATAAATCAATATGTCATCAAGTTAATCTGACGAAAAGTGAACGAGGAAAGGAGCCAAGGTTTCGTTGATGAATCGTTGGAAATCTGCTGGCGCATTGGTCAGGCCAAACAGCATTACCAATGATTCGAATAAACCGTAACCGGTTCCGAAGGCGGTTTTTCATTCTTCTCCTTCTGCCATTCGAATCAGATTGTACGCTCCACGAACATTCAATTTCGTGAAAAACCGAGCCTTCGATAGTCGCATCAGTGTTTCCCCAATCAGTGGAAGGGGGAAACGATTTTCGACGGTATCTTCATTGAAGCCTTGATAATCCACCACCAATCGCAGCGATCCATCACTGTTCTTGACAAACAGGATCAGTGCTCCAGCTGGGGATGAAGAGGCCGGGATAAATCCCTTATCCAAATTTTCCTCAATCCATTTCTTGCAGGCTTCCAACTTGTGATGGGCAAGGGAATATAGCAATTCAAAGGGCGGTTCGAAGCCCTCTTTCAAGGGAATGCAGTGGTCATAGGGGTGGTGCGGAGGTAACTTATTCGCAATGAATTCGCAGAACAGGGGAAGGAACGAGTGATATTCGGGAGGGATTAGTCATTTCAATCACTCATAGTCGGAAGGCTCTGCCAGCTCTGTCTCTTGTGGGTTCGGTGTATGCGTTTCAAGAGCTTTTTTGATGTCGTACAAGCTCTTAGCCAAGATTTGAACCGATTCCTTTCATCGGATTAATTTCTTCAAGGACGGCAAAGAGATTACGCAAATCGCATGAGACTTAGAATTGAGGTTCGATACCACGTCTGGTAGCTTCGGTGCCACACCCGGACGTGGCGTTGTCGTTCCTTTCAGTGCTTCTGGTGCCACGTTTGTCATCTTCGCCACCATGCCTAGTGTCTGTAATGCCACTCGAGGTGCCGCTGGTGGATTTCAGAGGTCGGGGCGCTGTAATCGGACCGAATTACATCAGGAAAAAAAAAATTTGTGTCCTTAGCATCTGGACGCACTAGACGCTCTGGACGTTTCAGACACAACCTGGTTAACTCGGACACAGATCGCCATGGCACCGTGCGTCTGGACGCAGTACGCCATGGCAATTGCTTACCGGACGGAGCGTGGCAGGGCATTTTCATTCTGGACGCACGGTGTCAGGGCATTTTCCTTCTGGACGCAGCCGTGTCAGGGCATTTTCCTTCTGGACGCAGCCGTGTCAGGGCATTTTCCTTCTGGACGCAGCCGTGTCAGGGCATTTTCCTTCT
>Ga0307516_10010078_pt1 | contig 10452 bp, 10 predicted proteins | sample 19_EM_MG_FD_203310 | JGI IMG/M metagenome (GOLD analysis project Ga0307516, IMG submission 203310) | Populus trichocarpa ectomycorrhiza microbial communities from riparian zone in the Pacific Northwest, United States - 19_EM | ecosystem: Host-associated > Plants > Roots > Unclassified | place...
TCTAAGACGTCTGTGAAAGGCACAGTTTTTTTCCGTCAAGTAAAGAGTGGTTTTTGGTTGTGTGAAAACGGGCATTTTTGGTGTAAAACGGCCCCTGTACGGAAACTTTTGTCCCTGTACTTTATATCTATGAGTCTGGCCAGGGGTCAATAGTCCGGCCGGCCGGCAGGCTCCCGCGGGCCAACGCTAGTAATAGTGGTTAAGAAAAATATCGTCAAGCGTCGCCGCGGGGAACCCTAAGTCGACCGCCCACAGAGCGCTGTGGTGGACACGGGAATGAGATCAGTGTTGGAATATAGGGATCCGTAGAGATGAAGATGGTTGATTCGATTGGAGATACATGGACGTAGGCAGTTCGTCCTGTCTAAATACAAAGGGCCTCAGCCTGAGCGGAGGACAGAGGGGAGCTTGGGCCTTGCCTTCTCGGTGCTTTTCTGGTCATATAAGGTTTTCTGTCTGTAGCCCCAAAACCTGGAATCCCACCATATTTCGCTTACAGCTCCACCATCTCTTCCCCGATTAGCGGAATTATTAGATAATCTTGTTTGCCTTACCTTCCCGGTGCTCATCCAGGCATATGGAATTTTCTGTCGGTTTGTGCGGTGGTGGCCGAAAGCTCCTGGTTGCAGTTCAACACCTGAAAACCACTCACTGCCAAGATACAGTAAGACACTAGTGGATCATGAGATCTCCCTCGCTTGCCCGGCCCGCCGGCCGACCAGTTCAGACCAGACCGGCTCCAAAAAAGCCTGTGGGCCCGCGGGCCGTGGATTAGCGTGGACTGCTTCTCACAGACCAGTCCAGGCCGAGGTGAGACCCCTGAGTCTGGCAAGGAGCTCCCGACTTTCTGTGAGGCTCAGCCGTGCCGCCAGTTGGTTTTTTTTTCCTCTCGCTGTTGGTAGATGTCCATGACCTGCTCCAAGAGTTTGTTCGCTTCCGTCTGTGTCTGGGCAAGTTGCTGAACAAGTGTACGCAGAATGCTCTTTCCTCAGCCCGGTTGCCATAGAAATACGCTACCATCCCCGCAGTCAGATTGGAAAGGAAAGAATCGATGACTCTTGATGCAACACATGTTTTTCTGGCTCCAGCTAGACAAAACGGTGGTAAAAAAAGAGCTCTGAAGAGGAACCTGTGGAGATTTACGGATCCCCCGCAATAGCAATAACATCGAATCGCTTGATGATTCCCAACTGCGATACTTCTCCCTCTTCAAGATCCAGCCGCCAGTGCCTTCCAGCCGCTGATCACTGATACGTCTGTGATGGCTGGGGTACGGGACTGGGGATATCCATTCCGAGATCTCAGACTTCCTGCTCACTACACAGTTGCAGTGTGAGTGGGTTTCCGTATTTTGGGTGAGGCATGTTTCCTATCCCCAGTAAAGTCGCTCACCTTTCGATCTGCCAGCGAGTTCCGGCGAGCGAACCATAATATCCCAACACAACCACCACCGCTTTGGGCGGGTTCATGGGAGACCTACGCTCCAGAAACGAAGGTTTGGTTGTCGTGAAACTCCCCCTCCCCCAACAAACTCAACGTGCTGGGCGTCCTCGTATAATCGACGGCTGTTTTGGATTCCGTGGCTGTTCAAATTTCGGGTGTCAGGTAACTGTGCTTTGGTGTTCGTTGCTCCGGTTGTTGGTGCGGCGCTCGCTGTGTTTGGTGATGAGGTGTGCTTTTTCGTTGTCAGAATCAATGGTGTCAATGGTGATGATGATGATGATGATGATGATGATGATGATGATGATTCATTGATCGCATGCGAACCTATTGGATCATGGCGATATCAATGGTGCCAATGGTGTGCGCAGCCATTCATCCACCTTTAACAGGCTAGCGCCGTGCAAGCACAAATTCAAGATTTTGGTGACTATTCCCGAGTGATAGTGCATGACCCCAATAAATCATCCACCCTTCGGGTTGAGTTGTCGCCGTTCCCCAAGTGCCCAACTTCTTACCAATTTGCTTTGCGGTCGCCTCGTGCAGCCCGTCAGATCGCACCCACACGAAGTCATCTTTCATCTGAAGTATCACTGCGAACTCAACTATATTGAGTATTGCTGAGCTGCTGTAAATCGCTACACATGGACCAACTGCCAGTATTCATTTACGGAACTTGGACGCACGTTGTATGTGGGGTTTGATTCGGTAGAGCTACAGGACTGCCTATTCGGCGCCCGAACGTCAAAGCCGAGTGAGAGACTGAGAGTCGGTAGTCGGTTCGGCACAATGGCGCAGCGGCGTCACGGATTGCGTAGGGTAGAGAGGTTCGGCCGCAGTGGGCAGAGTAGAGTAGAGTAGAGTAAACAGAGGATCCGAGTGCCATCATCTCTCCTATGAATCTATGATACTGCTCGACATCAAGTTCTTCCTCGGCGGGCGAATCGATTTCAACCGAACCACCATCCGACGCCAGCCATATGAGCGGCACGGACCTGTTCGGCCAGCGCCGTGCTGTTTGCGCGGCTCGGCGCAATTGGCTCCATCTGTTCCACTTCTTGTTGAACGTCAATGTTATCAACCCCCATCTTCTTCACGGCCCCCGTCTCCCACGGAGTGCTCATTCTATCGACACTAATTCACGTCATGAGGTTTCAAATAAGGTTCAACCAACGAAGGGACAAGCCGAATCGTAGAGCAAGTAGAGATGTCTTCGTATCTATAAGTTTGGTTGGTCGTCATAGAGTATCATTCGGGCACTAGCCTAATCGGGCAGGTCACCTGTGCTACATAACTACTCTAAAAGGTGTTCGGCAACTCGTGTTTGAGCCCGAGATATGTATTGCTAGCGCCCCGCGTTTACACTTGCTCACTCATGAAGCGGGTGCCCAGACCTGGATATCGTGGTTGAGCGAGTGATCCACGAAGCGAGGGGATAGATGGGTCACTGTCCTACTGGTGGACGGAAGAAGAAGCAGCCACCGCCAAGTGCTGGTGGTGCGCTTACAGGGCGCAGGTGCGGGGAGGGTCTCTTCGAGTGCTGCGCACACTGGAAGCGCCAGCAGAAACGGAGGTGCGGAGGGAGACGGGGAGCGGTGACCTGAAGACGGACCGATTCAAAATGCGGGATCTCTTCGCCGATGAGCGATCCAGTCGCACGATTTTGGACTTCCTCGCCACCACGGATGTGGGGGAGGCTGGCCCCGAGCGAGGCGTCGGAGTGGGCGAACTCCGGGCACGGAAATGAAAATGGGAAGAGGAGTCGAAAGGACAAGTGGGCTATGAACTAGAAAGGTCGCTTTCCCCCCCCCCTTCTCTCCTGTCCATTCAGACTATGACGGGATACACACACCGTTTCCCATCTACTGTCCGCGAGCGGCCCGTTGTGGCTTCCCCTGCCGTCCGCCCTGGCCAGTCCCGAAGAGATGACAAGAAGCGCACCAAGGAGACAACATAAGTAGAAAGTATCAAAAAGAAAGACGAAAAGGAAAAGCCGAAGGAGAATCGTCCCTACGCCCTTCACTCCTCATTCTCCTCCCCCACCGTCGACAGGGCAGCAAAGAGAGCAGGGAGGAACTCTAGGCCCTCCAACACCTCTGCCCCCATCTCCCCACCTAGAAAGGTCGCACACGAGTAGTGCCAACGGAGAAAAAGGCCTCCGATATTCGATTCGATTCGATTTCATTGCCAGCCCATTCCCACAACTATAGATCATACATACATACTTCACTTCACTCCACCCATCAAAAAAAAAAAACCTTCCTGAAAACCGGAAAAGAACTAGGTAAGTAGATATATATCGCGTAAGGAAAAAAAAAAGGTATCGTAGATAAAAGTAAGTACTGAAGTGGGTAAGTGGAAATTAAAGTGAAGAGATTCAACAAAAAAATGGAAAACGAATGGGGGGAAACCCCCCACAAAACAAGAACAGATTGGATATCGTTGAAAAAGAGAAGGGTGGGGGAAAGCAAAAATAAAAATAAAAGTAAATAACACCCTGCTAAGACCAAAAAAAAAAGAATCATCCTACATTCCAGCCCTGTGTGTGTGCTCCTCCTTTCGCACGATATGGATATCAAATCACTTGTCAAATAAAAAAGGAATAAAAATAAATGAAGGGGGAAAGAAAAGAAAAGAGAAACGATAAAAAAAAGCGCAATGACCGATGTATGCTTATAGTGTGATGGTGGCGTGTGAATATAGCCAAACGCGGCGGGATGCAAAAAAAAAACAGCAAAAACAAAAGGGAATAAACTCCGCCATCCGCCAGAAATAAACAGCAGCAGAAACCCCAAAAGTCAAAAATTCACAAAAACTCCGTGTACCCGCCCCGCCCCGTGTCCCGACCCCCAACAAAACAAGTACAAAAAGAAGCGTTATCCCCTTTTTGTAAATAAACCCTCCTCCGCAGACACATCCTCCTCTCCCACCATCGGGTTTACGATGGCCCTGCGCCGCTATTGTCCAGGTTCGGTTGTCCGGCGAACTCGTTATTGTCCGGCACTGCCGCTCCACCAGGGCCAGTGAACTCGTCCCGGTTGTTTTGCCGGTTCTGAAGACCCGCATTGATCCCATCCATGTTCTCTTGATTGATGAGACGGAAAAGATCCATCGGGTTGCCCTCTGCTTTTGTGACGGCGGTATAGCTCTGCCTGCGGCTATAGGCCGACGTTTCCGATGATGAATCCTGCAATGTTCCATCCCTTACTGCCGTTGGATCGAAGTACATGGCGTTGATATTCTCCTTTTTGTTTCGTCCCTGTTGTGTGCCGTTCTCGTCTTCGTCCTCGTTGTCGCTGGTGTCCGATCCGTCGTCGTCCTGGTTATTGCCCACCTCGAAGGAGCCCGTCGGTGCTGCCGAGCCCGTCTGGTCGATTGGCATCGTCATCACATCCACCACGCCGCCGCCGCCGAGAATTGGGTTGGAGTGTACATCGTAATTGTAGGGAGCACTGACATTTTCCAGGTGCGAATCGGTGTAGGGATACAGGTCCGGAAATCCACCTTCGTTTCGCGCGTATTCCGACAGATGGTACTGCGACGTTTCGGCCGCGAAGGCTGCACCGAAGTAAGTTAACGGGATGGTTCCCGTCGAGAGGAAATCAGTGAACTGCGGGAACTCAAGCATCTCCATCGATTGGTTTATGGCGCCAGAGGTAAAAGTGGGCTCGGCGGTGTAGTTGTCCGGATCAACGGGATACTGTGTACCGGGCTGCAGACCGGAGTCAACACTGGATTCCGGGGTGGGCACCATATGCACGGATGATGGTTGGGAAACACTCTTTTCGAGGGGCTTGCACCTCTTCTTAAGCTTCTGGTACATCCCCTCGATCGGCTTCCAATAACTCCTGAGCTCCTTGAGCCAATTCAATCCTACCCAAACTCTCAGTCTCTGCTCGTTCGCTCTTCCGGGTTCGCCACGAAACTCGAGCGCTCGGATGACGGTGATGTTACAAGCATCGGATATCGCCTGGCCGAGAAAAGGGGCATTGACGGTAACATTAGACTCGTTGTTTCTTCCGGCCAGGTCTTTCTGATGTCGAACATGGGACATGATTTGCAGCACGGCGTCAGCGTGGACGAAGGCCTTTCGAATGCTCTCGACCACGACGTTGCCCTTGATGTTCTGTTCGATGAAATCCTGCGGCACTCCAACGGTTCGAACGTAACGATGAACGTAAGCCATGGCAGTATGCCACATAACGTGCATCGTCACGAATGCCCCCGTGGTACCCACCCGGATTTGGCCAGCCAGATTCTCGTTCGAGTACTCAAGTCCTGGCGGCAGTGTCTTCCTCCAGTCCTCCAGTTTTTCGATAAAGTGATTGAATCCGTTTGTCGCTTTGCCCTTCGTTTCCTCTGGCGAGTGTGTCTGGAACGCAGAGAGGTGGATCTGTTTGAGAATGTTTCCCCATATTCCAACCACTCGGACAAGGTAGGCCATCGCTCCCATGTACTTGGCCCCGACCTCTACACTGTAGGGATTTGCTCCAAGAAGATGCTCTGTGGGGACGTATTTACCCTGGTCGAAGGATGGTTGGTTGCAAGGCAGCTGAATGTGGCAATCGTGATCCTGCGTAAGGAAAGGTCGAGCGACTCCGTAGCTATTGAACCTCTATGACAAGAACAAATATGGTTAGCGGTTGGGCTCCAGATGTGGGGGGTTTGTGGGGGAATTGAGACACTAACATCCATCAGATAGTAGGACCAATAAGTACGTCTCGTGCACTCCCGAACGATGGCATCCTTTCCCTTCTCGCTTTTTCTGTTCTCCAGGTTCATGTTCAGCGCTGCCCCCATTCTTACAGCCATCCCAGCAAACATCCATGCTTTGGTGCTGTTGTTGCTGCCGAAATCGTGCAATCCCATGTGCACCATGCTCTGGACCATTTCCAGCGAATATTTATCGTAGTCCCGCAGAATCAGCTCCCGCGCTCTCTCTCCCCACTCGCTCTCGTACTCCCTGAACCTCGAAAACCGAGCAGCAACAGCACACATGGAGAATAGCAGCACTGGCGGATGTTTGTCCATGTTGGCCATGAACGTACTTTTGTGCAGGAAAGCATACGTCTGGGAGTAGATGTTGGCAAAATAGGCGTCCATAAGGTGGTGGAGTACTTCCGGCCCAGGCAAGCAGAGATTTCGGGAGTCTTCTCCCATCGGATGAGGAACCGACATCGGCGTCACAGGTGCCGAGCTACTCAGTGCCCGGTGACGGGAATCCGGATAACCGTGGTGCTCAATGTAGCCACCACCTCCACTCGCCAAGGACATGGCATGTACGGGCGTGATGACTGGCGACTGCGATGCGTATGAAAGCGGGGAGGTATCCGATATTGAACTGCTTCGATAGTGTCCGTGTATATCCTGTGGCCGCGAAGAATCCTGTGGCCGCGAAGACCCAAAGTTTTCCCGCAGTGCCCTCACATATTTTCCCCGGGAATCCCCATGGTCGTGTCCAGTGGCGGCGGCATCCATTGGGTTTGTTGGGAAAAGCGGCGGCCTTTCGTCTTCCAGCAGCGGGGCGCTGTTTATTTCCTGCCGCCGGGACAACGGCGAAGCGTTCGCTAAAGTTGTGCTCACATGGTCTCCAACCATCGAATTGGCTCTCGAACCGGGTCCCCGATTGATCTTCTTGATCCCGTTGGAATTATCCTCGACCGACTTTCGTTTTTTCGAGCCGTTTTTACCAGGCGCGTGCATCATGTCCATGGAATCCGATGTTATGGATACCGACCGCTCGCCGCCAGTCTCGGACTTGATGTGGTCGTGGGAACTGCTACCTCGCTTCTTCTTCTTGTCATCATCCCTATGTGCCACCATCTCATCAGCACGGGATATTGCTCCGCACAAATCCAAACTTACTTTTCGTACCGTTGGCAGGATATTCTCATCTTCATGCAATGCTGACATATTGTTTCATCGTGGTCGCTCTCGCTGGGCGGACAGTTAGCCACACGCAATATATCCGCCCCCTGGGCAATCGGGATCGTACATGCACTTACACGCAACGGATTTTCTTCGCCCGGCAATTCCTGCAAGCTTGCGGCAACCGTTGCCGCGCTTTCCCACCAGCGGTAAAACCCCATTCCGGATTTACCTGGATCCCATCTTTCATCCGGGGAAGTAGCAACCCTTTGGTTTGCTTTCCCGTCCCAATCTGCCACCCGGCCGGAACCTCCACGCCCGCCGGAACGGGCTCGTTCTCGTAGTACTCGACTCCATTCTGATCTTGAAAGATCGGCACGCCCTTTTTCTTGGGCAGCTCCAACCCGTTGCCCTTGGAATCCTTCATGGAACCGGAGTAGGACGGGCTCCGGTCACTCCCATCCATCATGGCAGCAGTTCTGGGGCTCATGCTCATGCTCATGCCCGGCGTGCAAGAGTTTCTTTCCCGCTTGATCCGTCTGTCGTCATCGGTTGAGTCATACTCGCTGCCGTAGTTCCGTAGTGCTGTCGGTGTCGTGCTCGGCCGTTCGGCTACCCTGCCGTCGTCATCGGCGCCACCTTGCTGCTGTGGCACGTAGCCATCGGTATTCCGGTGAGCGTTGTTGTACGACATGGAAGCCCGGTGACCGTTCGTGCTTGCCGGGGGACCCAGAGGAGAAACCATGCTCCCTCTTCCTGGATGCCGCGATGGCAGAGATTGCGATGAAGGTGACGACTGGTTGGACTCGGCGTAGTTCACTATTTCCGGGCGATGTTCGGCAGGTGATGCCAACCCCGTAGAGCCGCCTAATGAGGGTCGATTGGGCTGTCTGAATGGTTGTGGTGCGGGGAGGCCGTTGCTGTTGATTGCCTGACCCGTCGAGACCAGTGCCCTCGGAGAGGGAGGGTATTGGTTCGGAGGGGAAGGCGCCGCACTGGGTTCCAGAGCATTGTGGAGAGGCCGACTGAAGTTCTGGGAGTTGTAGCTGTGCAGGTGCGGGTGCGGGTGCGGGTAATTACTGTCATGTGGCTGGGATCTCGCGAATAGGGCCGGTTTACTCCAGGAGTCGGTTTGATTATAGTGGGATGGTGGTGGAGGCTGGGCTGTTTCCTGAGCGGAGAGTTGCGAGCCATAAGCCCATGAATGCGCGCCATTCTGTGCGGGCCCACGAGGAGCTGCTGGCACGGGGCCGGGGAAGGGATGGTGACCACCAGCGACTCCGTTCATCGTCCAGGCAGGGGAGGCGGTGGTGGTGATATGGTTCTGCTGGTGGTTATTGTTGTTGTTGTTGTTGTTGTTGTTGTTGTTGTTGTTGTGATGGTGGTGGGTGTACCCAGATCCAACTTCGCGGGGTCCGTACGGTTGTTGATGGGTCGGTAGATGCTGAGACGACACGGAGGGGTGGTAGAGACTCCGGTGTGGTTGAGGATCTTGTATCGAGTAGTGGTCGGGTGCTGCAGCCTTCTGGGTGCCGTAGTGGTGCTCCTCGGACATTGAGGAGCGGCACCCTTAGAAATATATTGGAGGAGGAAGCTTTCGGATCGGATGGTAGATGATGACGGGGACGGGGTAGGGTTGGATTCGCAAAGCAGGGCTCGCGGGCCCGGGAGGGGAAGGGGAGGCGGGAGTGTGGGAAGGACAGCCTGCGCCGCCAATTGCGGGCTTCTCGACAGGTCCAACCAGGGCCCGGCGTGTGTCTTGAAGATCTGTGGTAATAACAAATCGGAGAAATCCCGGACAAAATTAGGTTATCCTTCCAGACGACTAGCACAAGGCTGCCACGTTGGAGGAGGTCCAAAGTCAAAGCAAAGCCCAGTGGTGGGGCCCCTGTTTTTTTATTTTTTTTTCGGTGCAGTACGTAGGTATCGAGGGATACGGGTACTGGAGAAGGCGGATCCGATTAATCTTATGGTGCGCGCAAGTCGCAACCTTGCGCGTCATACATTGACGGGTTCCCAATAGGATGCCTCTGCGACCCTGAAGTGTACAAGCAGAAGCTGGGGTTGGGATGGGGAGGCTCTTGTGGGGAATTCTATGTACTGCCCGGAATGGCCGAAAGGCTGGAACACGGACCGGACCGAAGTACGTGCAACAAGAGAAAGCGTGGTTCCGAGCGGTAACGAGCTAAAATGACGGCGTGTAAATACGGGAGTAGGTGACGGTCGCTTCTCTGCGATGGTTTCGAGCGGGCAGCAGCCTCTACACGGTTGGTTGGTCAGACCCGGAGTCGTGGTTCTTTGCCGCCGGCGCGGTCGGGACGGGATGCGGTATGGAGGAAGAAGAGGAGGAGGAGGAGGAGGAGGAGGAGGTGGTGGTGGTGGTGGTGGTGGTGGTAGACGTAGCGGTGGTGGTGGTGGAGTGGTGGAAGAGGAGGTGGTGGTGGTGGTGATGTGACGGTGGTGAAATGGGAACGAGGGAAGGGAACGGAGGTCACTCACCACTCTCCTTTCACACTCTCTCTATCTCCTTCACACACACTCCCGTTCTTCCTATACGTGCTCCCTCCCTCCCTCTCCCTCTCACACACTCTCTCTTTCTCTCTTTCTTTATCTTTCGCCGAGGATTTGGCGACGTGGGGACTTGTCAGCGCGCCGCCCAGCGTAGGATGCGGAACTGCGATGCAATTTCCAGCCCACTTAGCCTTCAGGACCGAAGCACTGTCTGTCGGGGCGAGGCAGGCAGTTCCCTTTCGACAAATCCGCTCTTTGTTGAGGCCAGCCGACAGGTATTTTCCCTCCCCTGCAGATGTTGATGGATATTGAGACCTTTCAAGCGTGACCCGGCTGCCTCTCTCCACCGAAACCAAAGAAAGAACTACTTCGGAAGCTGTATTGTAGAGAAAGCGCGCCCCTGCTGCTGCGGAAACGTGCGATGGCACTTTTTTTTTTTTTTTTTTTTTTTTTCTTCCCTTTTCCTTTCTGTTCCCGAGGAGAGAAAAGCCCCCAATTTTCTTCCTCTCGCTTTTTTCGGGGATGAAGGAGAGACAGAAAAAGGCGGCGGGGCAAAGATTATCACTTTGATTATCACGCTCAGGAACAGAGGGGGGAGAGTTGGGATTGGGGGGGGGGGGGGATCGGATGTGT
>Ga0307516_10010079_pt1 | contig 10452 bp, 10 predicted proteins | sample 19_EM_MG_FD_203310 | JGI IMG/M metagenome (GOLD analysis project Ga0307516, IMG submission 203310) | Populus trichocarpa ectomycorrhiza microbial communities from riparian zone in the Pacific Northwest, United States - 19_EM | ecosystem: Host-associated > Plants > Roots > Unclassified | place...
CCGCGTTCCGGGTCAACCCGGCCAGGCCGGCCTTCGCCGCGACATAGGGCGCGAGGTACGGCTGCCCGCCCAATTCGGCGGTGGAGATGATGTTGACGATCGTGCCGCCCGCGCCGCGCTCGACCATGTCGGCGACTGCCGCCTGCATCAGGAAGAACGGGCCGCGCAGATTGACGGCGATGTGCTGATCGAACAGCTCCGGCGTGGTGTCGAGCAAGGTGCCGCGCGAGGTGATCCCGGCCGCGTTCACAAGGCAGTCGATGCGCCCGAACCGCTCGATGGTCGCGCGGACCGACGCGCGTGCGCTCTCCACGTCGGAAACATCCGCCCAGACGTAATGCGCCCGCTCTGTCGCCGAGCCGGGCTCCTGCTCCGGTCGCCGTCCGGTCACCACGACCGACGCGCCCTCCCGCAGCGCGGCTTGCGCGATCCCCGCGCCGAGGCCCCGGGTGCCGCCGCTGACCAGCACGACCTTGTCCGCCAGTAAAGGCTTGCTCACGCCCTAGACGATGCTTGCGTTACAGGCATGTAACAAGCCCCCGACTCCATCAAAAACACCTCAGCTCCCGCCGCCGAGAGCCTTAACGTCAAGAGTCAAGGTCAAGAGCTTCCTGTCGTCGGCCCGTGCATGGTTGCGCGCCGCAGCTCCCGCCGAGACCGGGCGCGGCCGCTCGCTTCGCTTCGCGTCCTGAGCGCCCTGCCAGCCGACTGCCCACACAACCCCGTCCCTTTTGTCCCCTAGTCACCTATTTACGGGTCCAGCCTCCGGGCATTCGCATGTTGCCGTGTTCGTTTTGTCCCCATATTCCCGGCCCAATGATAGATCTTGGTCGATGTTCGCCCTCCTGGGGGCGGGCCGCGTCCAAGATCTCCCCGGGGCGTCACTGTAATCGGATAAAGCGGACTTTCGCCGGCCCGGTAACTGCGACCGGCAGCCCAGTGCGCCGCCGAGTTTCGGGCATTTCGGTCCAGGGGGCTGGGCGCGGATCTATCGCCCGACTGAGGTATTGCGATCAGTCGTCGCGTGAATCCTGGCTGCGGCTTGCGGAGCGGCTGTCTGTGGATCGGCCGAAAGTCATAGTGGGGATCATCGAAGTCCCGCCGGGAGCCGATGCGGTGGCGGGGCCGCCGCGGCCATGCTGCAGGTCGCCACCGAACCGAAGGGACTGCGATGACGATCGATGACGAGAACCGGCCGGCCCGGCAGCGGGTCACGCTCACCGGGATCAGTTCCCGCGCCTGGGAGCATCCGGCCGACCGGGGGGCACTCACCGCGTTGCGCGAGCTGCGGGGCTTCGACGAGGTGGTCAAGGGCTTCTTCGGGATGTGGAACGAGCGTGGCTTCCGGCTGTCGTATCTGGCCGGCTCGATCCGCGTCGATCACCGGCAGTATCCGCGCGTCTATCAGCGTTACGCCGAGGCGGCGACGGCGCTGGACGTCGCGGAGCTTCCCGAGCTGTACGTCAGCCAGTCGCCGGTCATCAACGGCGAGGCGATCGGCATGGACCGGCCCTTCATCGTGATCAGTACGGCCGCGGTGGAGAAGCTGGACGACGACGAACTGCGCGCGATGCTCGGGCATGAGCTGGGCCATGTCCGCAGTGGACACGCGGTCTACAAGACGATTTTGATCATCCTGACTCGCCTGCTCACCAACGTGAGCTGGATCCCGGTCGGCGTGATCGCGCTGCGGGCGATCATCGCCGCGATGTACGAGTGGTGGCGCAAGGCTGAACTCTCCGCCGACCGGGCCGGGCTGCTCGCCGGCCAGGACCCGGGCGCGTCGCTGCGGCTGCTGATGAAGCTGGCCGGCGGCGGCGACCTGTCCCAGATCGACACGGCCGCGTTCCTCGAACAAGCTGCCGAGTACGAGGGCGGCGGCGACCTGCGAGACAGCATTCACAAGATCGGCATGACCGCCTGGAATTCGCACCCGGTGCCCGTGGCGCGTGCGTCCGAGCTCCGCAAATGGGTCGACTCGGGGGAATACGGCCGGATTGTCGGCGGCGACTATCCGGGACGCGACGGTGATGACAACACCTCGGTCACCGGCGACGTCAAGGCGGCCGCGGCCTGGTACCGCGACGCGTTCCAGAGCTCGCAGGACCCGCTCGTCACGCTGGCCCGCCGGGTGACCGGGGGAGCCGTCGACCTCGGCGACTGGGCCGGCACCCAGGCCGGCAAGGCGCGCGCCTGGGCGAGCAACGCCGCAGACGCGGCGGCCCGGGCGGCTCGGCGTGGCGGCCGCCCCGACGAGGGCGGCGAGAACCCACCGCCGTCGGCTTAGCGGCCGGGGTCAGAAACAGTGGCCGCAGCGCGGGTCCGGCCGGGCGAGACTTTAGGATTGCTGCCGTGCAGACGCGTTCCGGCACTCCGCGGCCGATCACCCGGTACGGCAATCCGATCCTGCATCGCCCGTGCGCCGAGGTGACGGTGTTCGACGACGGCCTGCGGCAGCTTGTCGCCGACATGTTCGCCAGCATGGAGGCGGCCAACGGGGTCGGGCTGGCGGCCAACCAGATCGGCGTGGACGCTCGTGTCTTCGTGGTCGACTGCCCCGACGATTCAGGCAAGAACGTCGTCGGGCACGTCGTGAACCCGGTGCTACATCTGCCCGACGGCCGCGCGCTGGATGTCGATGGCGAGGGCTGCCTGTCGGTGCCCGGCCCGCAGGCCGATGTCGGCCGCCCCGCCACGGCGTGGGTCATCGGGGTGGACATGCACGGCGAGCCGGTTCGGATCGACGGCACCGGCCGGCTTGCCCGCTGCCTGCAGCACGAGACGGACCACCTCGACGGCTTGCTCTACGTCGACCGCTTGCCCGCCAAACAGCGCAAGAAGCTGCTGGCCGAGAGCGAGAAGCACCCTGGCGTGGGCGTCCTCACAGCCTGACGGACGGGAATGAGCGATTCAGTCGCCGGGCAGTGAGCGGTAATGCCGGTTGCGCAGCCGTAGCACCACCGTCGCCAGCAGCGCGGCCAGCACCGACCCGGCCAGCACGCCGACCTTGACGTGTGCGTCGCGGGCGCTGCCGTGGCCGAATGCGAGCTCGCCGATCAGCAGCGACACGGTGAAGCCCACCCCGCTCAGCAGCGCCAGCCCGAACACGTCCCACCAGCTCAGCCCGCTGTCCAACTCGGCCCGGGTGTACCGCTGCACGAGCCAGGTCGCGCCGCCGATCCCGACCGTCTTGCCGATCACCAGCCCCGCGACGATGCCGATCGTGACCGAGTTGGCGATGTTGCCGATGCCGGCGACTGAGACTCCCGCCGCGAAGAATGCGAACACCGGCACGGCAACGGCTGCCGACAGCGGCCGGAACCGGTGCTCGAAATGCTCGGCCAGGCCCGGACCGTTTCCGGGCGCCCGCCGCTGTACTGGCACCGTGAACGCGAGAAGCACTCCCGCGACCGTGGCGTGCACGCCCGACTCGTGCACCAGCGCCCAGGTCGCGACGGCGAGCGGCAGCAGCAGCCACCACCGCCGTTCGCGTCGCTGGACCAGCACCCCGAACGCCGCGAGCGGCAGCAGCGCCAGCAACAACGGCAGCAGGTGCAGCGCCGACGTGTAGAAGATCGCGATGATCGTGATCGCGAGCAGGTCGTCGACGACCGCGAGGGTCAGCAGGAAGGTGCGCAGTGCGGGCGGCAGGTGCGTGTTGATCAGGCCGAGCACCGCCAGCGCGAACGCGATGTCGGTGGCCGTCGGGATCGCCCAGCCGGCCAGGGCGTCGCTGCCGGCGTTGACGAGCGCGAAGATCGTGGCCGGCAGAGCCATGCCGCCCACGGCCGCCGCCACGGGCAGCACGGCACGACGGGGATCGCGCAGGTCGCCCGCGACGAACTCGCGCTTGAGCTCCAGCCCGGCCACGAAGAAGAAGATGGCGAGCAGGCCGTCGGCCGACCATTGCGCCAGGCTGAGCGGTCCGGCCCGCAGATCAGAGAGCGATTCGTACGCGTCGGCCCACGGCGAGTTGGCCCAGACGAGCGCTGTCAAGGCTGCCCCGAGCAACAGCAGGCCGCCGACCGTCTCAGCTCGCAGGATGTCGCCGATCCGGCGCGCCTCGAGCCGACTGCCGGTGCCGAAAAGCTTCGCCAAAGTACGCCTCCGGAGGGGTCGGTAACGGAACTGCCGACCCGACTTCCCGGCGCACCCGCAGCGAGTTTACGGGTGTTCGCCCGCCCACGCAGCCTGGAGTAATGCCGCGATATCGTCCCGGGTCGCCGGGCGGGGGTTGGCGTACGACGAGGCGGCCACCAGATCGGCGACGCCGGCGATGTCGTCCGCGCGCATGCCGAGGTCGCGCAGCGACCCTTTGCCGCCGAGGTGCCACAGCGCTTCCACCGGGTCGTCGGTGCCCAGGGCGCGCGCGAGCGCGGCCGGCGCGGTGTTGAAAGCCAGCACGTACGGCAGGACGATTGTGTGTGTTTCGGCGTGCGGCAGGTCCAAGGCGCCGCCGAGGGTGTGGCAGAGCTTGTGGTGCAGCCCCATCGTGCAGGCGGCGAGGGCGGTGCCGCACAGCCAAGCGCCGAATTGGGCATCGGAGCGGGCGTCGAGGTCGGCGCCGTCGGCCACCACCCGCGGCAGGGCGGCGGCGAGCGCGCGTACGCCCTCCTCGGCTTGCAGCGCGATCAACGGCGTCAGGTCCGGGGCGTAGAGCGCCTCGACCGCGTGCGCCATAGCGTTGACGCCGCTGGTCAGCGACAGTCTCGGCGGGAGCGAGACGGTCAGCGTGGCGTCGTAGAGCACACTGCGCGGCAGCACACGCCGATCCCGGCCGGTGCGCTTCACGCCGTTTTCGGTCAGTCCCCAGACCGGCGTCATCTCCGAGCCCGCGTACGTCGTCGGCACGGCGACAATCGGCAGGTTGTGACGCAGCGCGATCGCTTTGCCGAGACCAATCGCCGACCCGCCGCCGACGGTGACGCATCCGTCCGCGCCCGTCGCGGCGGCCAGTTCCGACGCCCGGTCGGCCAGCTCGACGGGCACGTGCATCCGCGCCTCGGCGAACAGCTCCGCGCCGAGCCGGTCGGCGATCTGCGCGCCGAGTGACGCGTGCCCCGGCCCGCAGACGACCAGGACCCGCTTCAGCCCGAGTGCCGCGACCTCGGCGCCGAGCCGCGAAACCGGCCCGAAGACGACGCGCATCGGCAGCGCTTCGTAGCTGAACTCGCGCATCACGCCTTCTTCAACGAGACCTCGAAGTCCACCGTCCGGAACGGGTTGGGCAGATCCACCGCAGCCGCCCGCGCCGGGTCGTCGACGGTAGGAAAGTCGCGCACGAGCGTCGGCTTCACGCCGAACACGGCATCCGACTCCAGGTACGGACTGTCGGCCACGAACAGATGCGTGGTCACCGGCGCATACCCCGCGGCTTGCACGATGAAGTGGATGTGCGCCGGCCGGTACGGATGCCGCCCGGTCGCGCGCAGCAGGTCGCCGACCGGTCCGTCCGTGGGGATCGGGTAGTAGCGCGGCAGCACGGTCCGGAACCAGAACGTCCCATCCGCGGCTGCGGTGAACAACCCGCGCAGATTGCTCGCCGGGATCGTCTCCGGCCGCTGCACGTCGTAGAAGCCATCCTCGTTCGCCTGCCACACGTCGACGCTCGCGCCGCCGATCGCCTCGCCGTCCGGCCCGATCACCCGCCCGGTCACGAGGCACGGCTCACCCTTGCCGTCGAGCGAGATCTGCTCGCCGAGCTCCCGCGGCGGCGAGTCGACCAGGTGGAACGGCCCCAGCACAGTCGACTCGGTCGCCCCGCCGGAGCGATGATTGATCGTCTCGACCAGCATCGACACGCCCAGCACGTCGCTCAGCAGCACGAACTCCTGGCGTAGGGCATCGCACTTCTGACCCGTGGCCGTGAGGAAGGCGATCGCGGCGTCCCACTCCGCCTCGGTCAGCTCGACGTCCTTGACGAAGTCATGCAGATGCCGCACCAGCGACGACAGCACCGTCCGCAGCCGAGGGTCCGGAGTGTTGGCAAGGCTCGCGACGACGACCTCGGCCGACCGTTCCTCGCTGAAGAGCTCGCTGCTTGTCACCCGATCGACCCTAGACGAGCTTCACGCGTACGCGGCGATTCTGCCTGCCCTTGCTCTCGACCTTGACCACTTGGACGCGGCCCACCTGGCCCGTCGAGGCGACGTGGGTGCCGCCGTCGGCTTGCACGTCCAAGCCGACGATGTCGACGACCCGGATCTCGGGCATCTCCAGGGGCGGCAGCGCATCCTGGGTGCGGACCAGGTCGGGGATCGCCAGGGCCTCCTCGCGCGGCAGCACCCGGGCCACGATCTTGCGGTCGGCGGTGATCTCGGCGTTCACGGCGTCTTCGAGAGACTGCTTGAAGCCGGGCGGGACTTCGGGCAGATTGAAATCCATCCGGGCCTCGCCGGGTTGCATGTTTCCGCCGGTCACGAGTGCGCCGAAGTCCCGGAACACCGTGCCGCACAGGATGTGCAGCCCGGAGTGCGTACGCATCAGGCTGGTCCGGCGGTCGTCGTCGATCGCGCCGCGCACGGCCGTGCCCGCGGCCGGCACCGGGTCGCCCGGCGCCGGGATCAGGTAGAGGTCGTCGCCCTTGCGGGTGTCCACGATCCGGGTCTGTACGCCCTGCCAGATGAGCACGCCGTGGTCGGGTGGCTGGCCGCCGCCACCGGGGTAGAAAGCGGACCGGTCGAGCACGATGCCCTGCTCGGCGTCGGAGTACACGACTGTGCAATCCCACTCGCGAATCGTCGGGTCCACCCAGTCCAGCCGGTGGGTGTGCCCGTGCTGTTCAAACGCCATGCGATCACTCTAGGCGCGGGCAGACGTCCATCGTCGTCGCTGGTACAGGCTGGGCACCTGCGGCCCGCAGTTAGGCTGCGTATTTGGTACCAGAGTGGTACCGTCGACGAATGGCGATGAACTTCCGGCCCGCGGATGACCTCAGCGAACGGCTGCGTGAGCAGGCCGCCGCCGAGCATACTTCGGTGCAGAATCTGCTGACCAAGGCCGCCGAGGAATACCTCGCGCGGCATACCAAGCGGACCCTGATCGATTCCGCCATGGACGAGGTCATGGTGTCGTTCGGTGACGCCTTGCGGCGTCTCGGCGAATGATCTACCTCGACGTCGAAGACCTGATCCGGATCGCCGAGCGAGCCACTGGCGGCACAGTCCGGGTCAGGGATCTGGGGCTGCTGGGCTCGGCCGCGTTCCGGCCGCAGCAGGTCGCATTTGGCTTCGAGCCCTACCCGACTCTCGCCGAGAAGGCGGCAGCACTGCTGTGTTCGCTGGCACTGAACCATGCTCTTGTTGACGGAAACAAGCGGCTGGCGCTGGCGGCGTCTTTCACCTTCTGTGCGATCAACTGCGGCCGGCTGCCAGCAATGACGAACGATCAGGCGTACGACCTTGTCATAGGGGTATGTGAGCACAAGCTAGACGTGAAAGAGGTCGCGGCGTTGCTAGTTGCCGCAGGGATTCCGGCCAGCACGCGCGGCTAGCGTTGCGTTGCAGCGGCTTTCGACGCGCCCGTCTGTCTCTGGCTGTCCGAGATGTCGCCATGGGCCTTGCCCGCAATGTCCGACGGCAGCCGATCGACGGTGCCGGGGGAGTGGCCCTGGCTCTCGGCGACTTCTGTGTCGTGGTTGTTGCAAGAAGGTAACGGGACCTTGCTGCGGGCGTCCTGCCGTGTAAGCCTCCAGGCCGTGGTTGCGCAACCATCCCCAGGTGGTGCGGCGTTCGGGGTGATCTGCCCGGAACCTGACTCATCGGTGCCTCGGCTCAGGTGACGACCGCCGTACCTCGCCGTTCGCGAACTCGCCTCCGGAGACGAAATGCTCAAAATCTTGACGAGACCCGGCGTACCCGTGATCCGTACGATCGCGGCGGTGGCCGGCGCGGCAGTCTTGCTGCTCGCTCCCACAACCGTGGCAAGCGCGAATGTCAGCGGCACCCCCGCGGGCGACACCAGCAATTTCAAGGGTGTCAACTGGGCGGACCCGCGCGACAACTACGCCAGCGACGAGGTTGTGCCCAGCGGGCTTTCCGTGACCGACGACTACCGGACCGTCTACCGCACCGCTCAGGGCATGGTCCGGGGCTTCCGGCAGAACCTAGGGGCGAACACGCTGCGGCTGCCGATCAACCCGGCAAGCGTGGGCACCACCTGGTGGAAGTCCTACCGGGGCGCGATCGACGCGGCCACCAACAGCGGTGACAAGGTCATCCTCAGCTACTGGGAGGCCAACACCAGCAAGGACGGGTTTGTCGACGACGTCGCCGCGTGGAACACGATGTGGGACACCGTGGTGAAGGCGTACCGCACCAATCCCCGGGTCTACTTCGAGCCGATGAACGAGCCGCACGGCTACACCCTGGATCAGTGGGTGTCGGTCACCTCCGGCTGGCTGGCGCGGCACAAGGACGTCCCGCGCGGGCGGGTCGTCATCAGCGGGACCGGCTACAACGACAATGTCACCGGCGTCGGCGCCGCCCCTCAGTTGCGTGGGACGCTGCTGTCGCTGCACTTCTACGGATTCTGGGGCAGCGACACCACGGAGGCGGCCTGGACGAGCAATCTGACCGCTCGTCTCGGTGCCTACACCAGCCGGACCATCATCGACGAGGCCGGCGCCCCGATGACGATCGGGCTCAACTATGGCGCGCACAACGGCAACATCTACACGTCGTACTTCGCGGCCGTGACGAACACCGCACGGGCCAACAAGATGGGCATTGTCTACTGGCCGGGCCTTCGGACCGGCGACGCGTACTCGATCGAGTCGCTCGACGCCGACGGCAGCCTGGTGAACAACAGTGACACCGGCGTTGCCCAACTGCGCTGGGGATGGGGCTTGGGAACGGTCGAGCCCGTCAACGACCTGCCGCCGGCGCCTCCGGGCGAGGTGCTGCGTGGCGTGGGCTCGGGTCGCTGCGTCGACGTGCCCGGCTTCAGCACGACCAGCGGCACCCAACTCGACCTCTGGGACTGCAACGGTGGCGGCAACCAGACCTGGAACTACACCGCGAACCAGGAACTGACCGTCTATGGCAACAAGTGCATGCAGGTTGGCGGCACCGGGTCCGCGGCCGGCGACCCGGTGATCATCTCCGACTGCACCGGCTCGGCGGCGCAGCAGTGGAACCTCAACGCCGACCAGACGGTGACCAGCGTCGCGAACCCGGCACTCTGCCTGGACGCCGCGGGCGGCGGCACGGGCAACGGCACGGCGGTCGACGTCTGGTACTGCAACGGGGGCAGCAACCAGGCGTGGGCGCGGAGCTGACGGAGGTCTAGCTGACCGGGTCCTGGCGAGGATGCTCGCCGGGACCCGGCGGCGCCCCGGTGCTGGCCCGGATGATCAGCTCGGTCGGGACGGCGGTCCTGTCATCGGCGTCGAGCCCGCTTTTGGCGACCTTGCGTAGCAGCTTCTGGATGCTGAGCCGGCCGACGGTGGTGAAGTCCTGCCGTACGGTAGTCAGCGGCGGCCAGAACGACCGGGCCTCCGCCATGTCGTCGAAGCCGACGACGCTGATGTCGGCCGGGATGCGGCGGCCCAGCTCGTGCAGGGCGCGCATGGCACCGAGCGCCATCTGGTCGTTCGCGGCGAAGATCGCCGTGACCTCCGGCCGGCTGCCCAGCGCCCGGCCGTGGCTGTAGCCGGACTCGGTCGTCCAATCCCCGTGCAGTGCCTCGGGTGGGGTGATTCCGGCGTCCCGCAGTGTCTGCTGCCAGGACTCGACCCGGTGGATCGCGGAGAACGAGGTCGGCGGCCCGGCGATGTGCCACACCTGCCGGTGACCGAGCGCGAGAAGGTGCTCGGTTGCCTGGCGGGCGCCCCTGGCCTGGTCGGTGTCCACCACCGTGTAACCGGCTCCGGCGTCGGAGTCGACCACCACCACGGGTATGCCGGGCGGGAGGCTGAACTCCGCCTCGTCCAGCAGGTGAGCCTCGAAGATGATGAGGGCCCCGTCGACCGCTGCCTCGCTGAGCTTGTGATAGGCCCCGGAGACCCGGTCCAGGGTCGGATCCGCGATCGGGATCAGCGTCACGGCGTAGTTGGCCCGGGCGGCTTCCTTGGCGATGGCATCGAGGGTCCGCATGTTTCCGAACGTCTCGAGCGTCGACATGATGACGCCGATGGTGTTGAACCGGCCGCTCTTGAGTGCGCGGGCCGCGCCGTTGGGCCGGTAACCGAGCGTGCGCATCGAATCCATCACGCGCTGCCGGGTCGCGGGGTCGACGTTGCGGTGGCCGTTGGACACTCGGGACACCGTCTGCGGCGCGACCCCGGCATGACGGGCCACGTCCACCATGGACGGCCTGATCCTGCCCGGCGCGGGCTCGCTCACGGTCCTCTCGCCCCCATCGTCCCAAGCCGGACCATTGCCCAAGGCCGGAATGGTCGCGCAACCATGATAGCGCCGCGTGATCGGTCAATAGCCCAGGTCCGCGGCCAGT
>Ga0307516_10010080_pt1 | contig 10452 bp, 10 predicted proteins | sample 19_EM_MG_FD_203310 | JGI IMG/M metagenome (GOLD analysis project Ga0307516, IMG submission 203310) | Populus trichocarpa ectomycorrhiza microbial communities from riparian zone in the Pacific Northwest, United States - 19_EM | ecosystem: Host-associated > Plants > Roots > Unclassified | place...
GTTGAACCCCGTACCGGGCGAAGATCGCCTCCTGGCGGTAGAGCGGCAGCGCATCGACGTACTTGCTGGCGACCAGATGGGCGACTAGCCCCGGCGCCGCATTCGTTCTGGGCAGGATTTGCGCCGGCAACGGTGCGGTCTTCAGGCACTGCTCGCAGCCGGGGCAGGCGTACTTTTTGCGCACATGCTGCAGCACCTGGATCTTCGGCGGCACGTAATCGAGTTGCTCAGTGACCTCGCTCCCGATCTCGGTGAGCGTGCCGCCGCACGCGCACTGGCGCTCGCTCTCAGGGACCTCATATACGATCGGTACCCGGGGCAGATGGGCCGCGATGGCCTTGCGGCCGGCTTTGGTCGCGGCGTTGGATTTCTCCTCACGCTGCGGCGTGGCCTTGAGGTTCACCTCGGCGCCGAGCGCTTCGTTCAACTCGACGAGAGCTTCGGCCTCGTTGAACAACTCTGTTTGGCCGGGGGCTACGTGCAGCTTCTCGCGGCTCGCCCCGAAGCGATCGGCCTGCAGGATCCGCAGTGCCTCCTCGAGGACTCGGATCCGCCGCTCGCGAGCGGCCAACTCGGCGGTGCGCTCGGCATCCCGACGTCTTAAGAGCTCAAGCTCGCTTTCCAGCAACGCGATGCGTGCCGCGCCATCCATGGCATCAGCGGGTGCACCAGAGTCGCTCTCCAACATGCGCTGATTATCGCATGTGACCGTGCTCGATGCACGACTAAATGCCTATATTTGTAGGCATTTAGTCACCCGACACGTCGCAACAACAACTCTCGATGTCCTACCCGCCACAGATCAAAGCCGGCGAGCAATTCCTCCAGCTGTTCACCGCGGATCGTCACCGTCTCGCCCTCGATGTACCGTGGAAAAATGAACCGATCACGACCTTCGAGTCGCTTGCTCCACAGACACAGGCCGTTGCGCTGCCAATAGACGATCTTGATCCGGTCACGCCGTTCATTGCTGAACACCCACAGCGCGGGCTCAAAGATGTTGCCCTTCAGTGTCTGCTCCACGATCAGCGCTAACGTGGCGGCCTGCTTGCGCATATCGACCGGCGTCACGCACACGAACACCGCAACGTTCGCATCCGCGCGCATCATGACGGCTGCTCGAGCAGTTGCAGCACCCGCGGCAATTGCTCATCGCTCACATTCAGTTCGACCCGCCGGCCATTGGTCAGTTGCAGGTGCAGACAGAGCGACGCCGATGAAATCGGGCCGCACTGCGCCGCGATCCGCACACGCGCAAAGCGTGGTGTCGCCACTGCCACGGTCGCTTGACTCGCTCTTGCTGTGTTTGCAGTAATCGCCGGCCATCGACCGGCGCGACGCAGGTTCTGCCTCCAGCGATACGCTTCGCCGGGCTTCAATCCATGCCGCCGCGCGTACTCCACCAGCGGCTCCTTCGCGGCCGCTGCCTCCCGTAATCGTTTCAGCCAGACCGCAGCCTTCGCTTCCCGATCATCGTCCTTCGTCATGCCCGTCGCCCTCAGTTGGAAACCGGCGGCATCTGTATCAGGCTATCCCCCTTCGGGGCAGGGCGTGGAAGATCGAGCGGTTACTGCACAGTCGACTGCGCTCAATGGTCATCCTGTTGATTATTAGCAAGCGGCCGCCTTTGCGGTCTCGCTTGCATGCCACAATGCAATCACCGTTACAGCCAGCGCTGCGACAACATACAGAGATACTCGAAGCGTCGAGCCGTAAGCCTTGTATATGGCGGCGAACAGTAGCGGCGCGATACCGCCTGCAACGATGCCCGTGAGTGTATAGGCAAGAGACGCGCCGGCATACCTGACTCGAGCCGGAAATTGCTCCGCAATGAACGCGGCCTGCGGTCCATACATCATGGCGTGAAGCGTCATCCCAACGGCTACGGCGATTCCGATGAGAAGCGGCCTCTTGGTATCCATCAAGCCAAAATAGGCAAAGACCCAAAGCATGGAGAATACGGTACCGAAAATGTAGACCGGTTTCCGACCGATGCGATCCGAGAAGGTCGCGAACACAGGTACAGCAATGGCATGGCACGCCGCTCCCATCATTGTCGCGGTCAGCGCTAGCGGTCGCGACAAATGCAGGACCGTCGTGACGTAGGTAAGTGTAAAGACGACCAGCAAGGCAAAAACGACGTCCGGCCCGACCCGAGCGCCAATTGACGTGAGTAGCGGCCTCAGATGCTGTCGAAACACATCTTTGACCGGTGCCCTGGCAGTCGCGTGGTGCGATTCCAAACCCACAAACGCCGGAGTTTCCTGCACCCCGCGGCGCACCCACATTCCGAAACCAACGAGCACCGCGCTCAGCGCGAAAGGAATACGCCAGCCCCATGATTCAAAAGTTACCGCAGTCTGCGACAAAGTGATTGCCGCCACCACGCTGGTACCGAGGATCGTGCCACATGCTGGCCCCATCTGCGCAAAGGACCCGTTCCGGCCCCGCTGGTGGTCCGCACCGTGTTCCAGCGATAGCAACACGGCCCCCGCCCACTCGCCGCCGATAGCCGCACCCTGCACGAAGCGCAAAATCACAAGCAGAGCAGGACTCCATACGCCCCAACATCGATAGGACGGTAACAGTCCAATCAGGCAGGTCGCTAACCCCATTAGCACGAGGGTAGCGACGAGCACATACCGCCGACCCCGTCGGTCGCCTAGATGTCCAAATACAAATCCACCAACGGGTCGCGAGATGTAACCGACGGCGTAGGTCGAGAAGGCCAGCAGAGTGCCAGCTAGCGGATCGAACGATGGAAAGAAGACGACATTGAAAACCAAGGCCGCCATTACATTGTAGACCGTAAAGTCATACCACTCGAGCGTCGTACCAACGGAACTCGCGGCGGCGAGTCGTGCAAAGCTCTTGGGGTTTGAGCGGCCGATACGGTCCATCCACGCGACCCTCCGGGTTCGAGCGTGCAACAATACTAGGCTATATGGGGTGCCAGGGGCTCACGGATTGCGCCTCCGTGGAGGCGAATCAATCTTCGGTCAACCCGCTCTAGCGAGCGCGGCCGGAGACACTTCCGATTGCGGTGGCATATCCGTTCGCGGATCTGGTTGTCCGCTCTGGTTGAGAACCTGACTCTAAACGAGGTGTCATCCAAATCAGGGGCATCTCACTAAATCGGTGCGTGGGGTATAGGTATTGGCGCCTTCTTGATCGCATTAACCTTTAGACCCTACGCAGCCGAGCCAACGCCAGAACCGGCCCGCGCCGCGGGCTAGCTTGGGTTTTTGGGAATATTTATCTGTTTGGAGTAATCCAGCAGAGTCAAACCGAACGCTCACCCGGCCGCACGTTTCTGAAAGCAGCGACTTATCCAGCACCAAGTCAGGCGGCATGCGCGCTCAGCCGCATGCCGAATGCACCGACAATCTTCGTCACGGTATCGAAGCTCGGATTGCCGTTCGGAGAGAGCGCCTTGTAAAGGCCGGCCCGAGTAATGCCGGTGTCCTTCGAGAGCTTCATCATGCCGCGCGCTCGAGCGACAACGCCGAGGGTGTGAATCAGCATCCGCCGATCCATGGGCTCTTCGAATACCGCCTCGAGGTAGTTTTTGATATCCGCTTCGCTCTTCAAGTAATCCGCCGAATCGTAGGGCGCCACCTCGATCTTTCGGCGGCTGCTCTTGGCTGTCATGGTCATTCCTTCTTGGCCGGCTTTTTCGCTGGCGGGTTCAATTCTTTCCACATTGCGTGCGCGTTCTGGTGCTTCATGCCTTATCGTCAATTCGACGTTGTCTTGAGGTCGAGCGGTGCGTTCTTGGGGCGTGCCGCGAGGCGCGCGCGTTGCGCGGCCATGTCGCGCGCGATGTCAGCGAACGCGGCTTTGAACTCGGGTTCGTCGCGGATCGAGGCAAGGTTCGGGTCAAAATCGCGGTAGTAGCGCCAATCGCCGCGCCAATTGCCGCGCCAGCCAGCCTTCTCCGCTGCGCGCAATGCTGCAAGCGCCTCGGGCTTCTGATTGCGCAGAGCGTAGGTCTGCACATCGGTGATCCCGTAACCCCATATGCCCATGCGGGGATTCGTTCGGCTGAACTCCTCGACTCGATCGAGCAGAACGTTTGCGAATCCATTCTCCCCAGTCTTTTGCAAGACGAGCGCGAGGTCGATTGAAATGTACAACTTCCAACCGAAGATCTTTGGAGGCCCTGTCCCGAAGAGCTCCGGGTAGGCTTTCGCGTAGCGTGCACGTGCGACGTCGGGATGACCGGCTTTTAGGTCGGCATCGCGGAGCACGAAGAGGGCAACCGAGGCACCCCAGGCACTCGGGTTGAGTGCCAGGAGTCTGTGTGCGTCCTGTATCGCCGTCTCGTGATCGCCCCGATGCAGATCGACGAAAACGGCCCACCCGAGCACATATTCGTCGTCGGGCCAGTGTTCTCGAGCCGCCCTTATCATTTGAGTCGCTTGGGCATCGTCGCCGAGGTGCAGGTAAAGGACACCGAGGGAACATTGTAGATAGGGGTAGCCTGGGTCCAGTTCCGCGGCCTTTTGCAGGAGCGGAACGGCGCCCGTAAAGCTGTTGAACGCGTACGCTCTAAGCTCGCCCAGGGACATATATGCGGTAGCCATCGATGGATCGATCTCGATGGCTCGGCGGTAGCGAGTTGCGGCCTCGTCGAAGCGCCCCACGGCCTCCAGATACGCTCCAAGGTTGATGTGGATGGCCGCCGACAGGGGATCGAGCTCCGCGGCCCGCTCCGCAAAGCTGAGCGCTTCGTCAACGCGACCGAGCTTGTCTCCCAGTTCTACGCTGAGCCAATGATAGGCAGTGGCGTAGTTTGGATTCAGGGCGATCGCGCGGCGGAACATCATTTCAGCGCTATCGTATTGCTCTCGGCCAGTAGCGTTGTCCGCAGAGGACGCCCATGCCTCCGCCAGGTTCGGGTCGAGCTTCAGGGCCGTGCCGACAGCTTGCTGGGCCCGAGTGAGACCGGTGACGCGTGGCACACCACTGTATTCGACCTGCAAGTCCAGAGTGTCCGCCAAACCCACGTAGGCCAGCGCGAACTTGGGATCGAGGTCGATCGCCCTCTGGAAGAACTTCTCCGCTTCCGCGAGCCTTGCAATGGTGCGGTTGGCCAGGCGCTGCTTGCCAAGCTGGTAGGCCTCCCAGGCATCGAGACTCTGCGTCGGAATCGCATTGACACTCTTGCGCTCGGCTGGCGTCAGCATGGTCTTCAGCGCAATGGCAATTGCCGCGGCGACTTCACTCTGGATGGCGAAGATGTTGGCGGCGGTGAGCTCGCGGTCGTAGCTTTCGGCCCACAGGTGGGCGTCGGTCGCCGCATCGATGAGCTGAACGGTGACGTGCACGCGATCGCCGGCGCGCTGCACGCCGCCTTCGAGCACACGGGTCACGCCGAGCTTCTCGCCGATCTCTTTGCTCGTGAGCCTGGTGTTGCGGAACTGCTCAACCGATGTACGGGCGATGACCTTCATCGCGCCGATCTTGGTGAGCTGCATGAGGATGTCGTCGTGGATGCCGTCGACGAAGAAGGCATCTTTGTGCTCATCACTGCGGTTCTCGAACGGCAGCACGGCGATCGAAGGTTCCTGCGGGAGTCTCGCTGTGCGCGTACCATCTGCTGGCTGCCGTGCCAGCCATAGGATGACCAGCAGGCCGAGTGCTACGAGTAGAGCAACGATTCCAGAGATGACTCTTCGCCGACGCTTGTTCCACCATGGCGCCGCATCGGCGAGCGGAATCGGCGCGACGGTCTGCGCCTCGTTGACAACGGTCGCTTCATTGTTGTTCGGGCGCACTGCTAATCGCGCGGTCTCGACAGGGCATATGAACCGATAGCCGCGCTTGGCCAGGGTCTCGATGAAGCGCGGACTCTCCGCAGAGTCGCCCAGCGCTTCGCGCAGCTTGTTCATCGCCTTATTGAGTCCATGATCGAAATCCACGAACGAAGTGGAAGACCATAGCCGGCTGCGCAGTTCCTCGCGCGTGACCAGCTGACCGGGTTTCGCCAGCAGCATCTCGAGAATCCGAAACGGCTGCTCCTGCAGTTTGATCCTGAGGCCTTGCTTGCGCAGCTCTCCCGCGCGCACGTCCAGCTCGTAGGTGCTGAAACGGATGATTACCTGATTGGACGAATTGCTTTCCATCGCGGTCGACCGAGCCCCTCTGTCCAGGTATCGCAAGATCTTAGCACTGCATCAAACCCGCCCCACATTCACGCCGGCTTGTTGGGGGACATCGTAACGTACCGCACTGATTTGCTTCACAGTTCACCGTGGACAAGAAGATGATGCCCGGGGGACTTGCCGGGCATTGAAACTTTGTCCCGTTCGCGCAACGTTGGCGCCCGCACGGCAAATCGCCGTGTGCGGAAGTACTGAGAGCACGGGAGGAGCAACCATGAATCGCACACCTTTGAGCGCACTGGCCCTTACGCTCGTCGCAGCGAGCGGGCTCGCCGGCGTCGGCACCTTTCTCCTCGACGACTTCAGTGATGGAGATGCCGTCGGCTGGGGCGAGAACGATTTCACCGGCATCGGGATCTACGACGCCAGCTCCGGCGAGTATTCATTCCGTACTGCCAGCCCTATCGCGGTGGACGACCCGTCCCTCGGGACGGTCGAATCACACTGGGAGCGCTCGCAGGGCGCGCCCCAGTTCGCGAATGGCAAGATGCGCGGGACCATCCGTGCCAACACCTACGGCACGACGGCCGGCTTTGTGATGCGCGACAATGATGATACGGCAAGCGACTACGGGTTCTATGGCAGCACGAGCTTCGGCACGTTCTACATCGAGCAGTACGACTTCACTTCTCACCCAGAAGCACCGCAAACGATCATCGCAATGGCCAATCCAGAAGAGTTCCCCTTCATCGCCGGCGTGACCTATCAACTCGAGGGGAGCATCGTCGGCGATCGGCTCAAATTGAAGGCCTGGGCTGTGGGCACGGCCGAACCTGAGGAGCCGATCCTGAGCGTGATCGACAACGCGCTGAAGCCGAGCCCCAACGACGAAATCGGGCTCGTCGCCTTCTTTGACCCGGAGCCGCTCATGGGGATGGGCGTAGGGCAGGTCGCGGTGGGTGCGTCGTTCGACAACATCTCCTTTAAGCCCGCCAAACGACGGCGGAATTCTCGAGATGATGACTGATTCCCTTCGCGCCGCTGTACTTACGCTGGCTGTGGTGACCTATGAGCTCGACCAATGAGGCAGCTGAAATGAATCAGAGATTCACTGAGCATCGTTGCCGTGCAGTCGCTTCGGCGTTCGCGCTGGCGTTCGCCGCCGGGGCCTTCGTGTCAATGAGCCTTGCCCCGATTGCGAGCGCGGCTGGCTCGCCGCCGGCTGCCGTCGCCGTCCCCGGACGGGCGGAAGATGATTCGACGCTCGACCGGCGGCTGCGGCGCGTCCTGCAGGAGGCCGGGTTCACCGGCAACATCGAGGCGACGCTGGAGGTGCGCCTCGGCCGGCCCCTCGATCCGGCCAAGATCGAGCTCGGGCGCCTGCTGTTCTTCGATACCATCCTCGGGCTGCACGACGACAACTCCTGCTCCGGCTGTCACTCGCCCGCCTTCGGCTTCGGAGATTCCCAGCCCATGGCCATCGGCATCGGGAACAACGGTGTCGTGGGCGCGCATCGCACCGGTCCGCGCAACCAGCGCCGCTCGCCGCTTATTGCCAACACGGCGTTCTATCCCGCGCTCATGTGGACCGCCCGCTTTGTCGCGCTCTCGGGCGATCCCTTCGACAGTTCGCTCGGCTTCCGTTTTCCGCCGCCCGAGAAGCTCGTCACGAGCACCCAGACGCTGCTGCAGGCGCAAGGCTCGCTGCCTTCGACGGAGCTGGTGGAGATGGCGGGATTTAATGGTATCACGGCACACCCTGGACCCTTCGGACCCGAGTTCTATCAGTTCGACGACGGCGCGGGAGAGCTCCTGCCACCTCCCGACAAGACGGGTTTTCACAATTTCCCCATCCAGCAACGTGTGGACGCACGGCTGAACGAAATACCAGAATATCTTGCACTCTTCGGCCGCGCCTTCACTGGCGGCGAGCCGCTGCCTGCCGGCGCCATCACCACCGACATGCGCCGCCAAGCCATCGCCGAGTTCCAGATGTCGTTGCCCGGGGCTAACGCTCCCCTCGACCGCTACGCGCGCGGGGACGATCACGCGCTCACGCGGCACGAGAAACGCGGCGCCTTGCTATTCTTCAGCAAGGCGGGCTGCGTCGCCTGCCACGCGGTGGCCGCAGGTTCGAATGAGATGTTCAGCGACTTCAGGTTGCACCGCATCGCCGGTCCGCAGGTGTTCCCGCAGTTCGGGGTCGGTCTGGGCGATGTGATCTTCGACGGTCTCGGACACGACCAGGACTTCGGCTCGGAGCAGACGAGCGGCGATCCCTCACAGCGCTACATGTTTCGCACAGCGCCGCTGCGCAATCTCGCTGTCGCGTCCGCCTATTTTCACAACGGCGCCTTCGGCACGATCGCAGCAGCGATCCGCCACCACCTCAACGTCGAGGCCTCAGCACGTGCCTACGACCCACGGGCGAACGGTCTGCCGCCGGATCTGCTCGTGGGGCCCATCGAGCCCGTGCTCGCCGCTGGAATCGATCCCCTGCTCGTTCAGCCCATCGAGCTCAGTGCGATCGAACTTCAGAGCTTGGTTGCCTTCGTGAGCCGGGGGCTTCTGGACGAGCGGGTCCTCGCGTTCTGTGAATTGATTCCGCAGCGCGTGCCGAGCCGCCGGCCCGTGCATCGGTTTGAGGGTTGCAAAATGCGCCAAAAAGGAGGCTAGCGGCCTCCGCAAGCACTAAGCGGTGGGTGCGCGGTGACTCCCGCGAGGCACTGAGACCTCGGCGCGAAACTGTGACGCGCATCAATCACATCCGAACGAATGGGGCACCTGAACACTGGGACGAGTCATTAGACCGACGTCTACCGCCTTTCGGGCCGCCCAGGCCGAGGCGGCTCGGCGGTAAGCTCGTGGTCGAAAAACGTTTCGTGAAAATTCTGATTCCTAGAATTCCGAATCATGCCCCGCTACCAATCTAAAAAAACGCTTATTTATCAGTTACTTATCAATGACGTGGTTTGGACTACGGCATCAACGGGCACCGCCCGGCGAGCGGTTTTGCTCCACTCGCGCGCCTTCCTGCGGCACACGCGTTCGCCTATTTCACCGCGGCAACAAGAATTAGTTTCGGTTCGACGGTAGCGATCAAACCAAAGTCCCTATCACGATGCAGAAGGGGCATGCCGCCAAGAATAGCGTGCGTTGCTATCAGGCAGTCATTCGCAGAACGTGGAGTGACACCCGCCCATCGGCACCGCGCGTACAAGTGCGCTGCCCTTCGCGCAGCCTCGCGGGTGTCTGGCGCGATTACCATAGGCAATTCGCCAAGCACCCGATCCCAACGGTTGAACCGATCAGGGCTATCCGCACCCTGAAGAACTTCCTGCAGGATGGGCGGAGCAAGCCAGACGGGCGCTCCGTGCTCGAGACCTTCGGTAAGCAGCTCGACTTCGATCAGATTGTCACCGCGTAGGTACGCGATCCATACCGAAGAATCGACGAGCATATTGCGTCACCGGGACGGGCTTGCCGCCTTCGGATCATAGCCCTCTGAAACTCCGCCCGTGCCGCGTAGTGCAAGAACTCCTGAGTAGTCGCGGCTACGAACGTAGTGCTCGAGCGCGACATGGACGGCGTCACGAGTCGTTCTGACCTTGGCGAGCCGCTTGACCCGCTCGACGAGTTTCGAGTCGAGGACAATATTCGTGCGTTCAGTAGTTGGTTTGCGCAATTGCTTTACAAGAATCTCCGTACACATCGAATGTGTATAGAGTTTAAGGCGATTTGTACGTCAGCGCAACTTTCGTACCGCATCTTTATGACGTTCAACTCCGCACGAAAAGGTCTCGGCGTTGCCCAAAATCGACGCCCTGCGTGCAGCCGCATGCTGCCGGTAACATCCATACACTAAGCGGCTAAAGCCTTCAGTACGTGAGTTGGGTCCTTTCTGATTGCGTAAATCAACGCCTTGGCAGGTCCCGTTGGTTCCCTTCTTCCTTGCTCCCAGTTGCGTAAAGTGCTGACTTCGACTCGAAGCAGCGCGGCGAATCTCGCCTGGCTAAGTTTGGTCGTCGCTTTTGCCACGACCCGGCAAGGCCCACCGCAACTTCCGAATTCCACCGCTACCCTTGATGAGATCGCCAGCGTCCGGCCGTGCAACAGGGTCATCAACGATGCACTCGCTCAGTACATCGGAACCGCCGTAAAGCCCATGACCGCCGATCAGGTGCGAAAAATCGTGCGTGAGGAACTCGCGACGGCAACGCGCTGAACGTAACCGCTCGATCTTCCACGCCCTGCCCCGAAGGGGGATAGCCTGATACAGATGCCGCCGGTTTCCAACTGAGGGCGACGGGCATGACGAAGGACGATGATCGGGAAGCGAAGGCTG
>Ga0307516_10010081_pt1 | contig 10449 bp, 12 predicted proteins | sample 19_EM_MG_FD_203310 | JGI IMG/M metagenome (GOLD analysis project Ga0307516, IMG submission 203310) | Populus trichocarpa ectomycorrhiza microbial communities from riparian zone in the Pacific Northwest, United States - 19_EM | ecosystem: Host-associated > Plants > Roots > Unclassified | place...
ATCACATTCCCCATAGGTGAGGTACATGAGCGCGTAAGAGTAGTCTTCCGCAAGCGCATCGCCAAGCGTAGACATTTACAGTCGTTCCTTGTCTTCCTTGGAGTCTGCCTAGTACTAGGAGCTATCAAGGACTACATCTGACTACATATGTACAACCATACCATTACATAATCATTAGCAGTTGCACCCACGTACATGGTACATTGAAGTGTCATGCCTATGTCACCACGACGGTCTCGCCGTCGCTTCTCCTCTGCATCAGTTGGTCCAACCTGGAATCCCTCACATCCTTCAGTTTCGACATCGATGGTCGGGACCCGTGGTCGACGGGGAAGGTCGTCTTCTGTTGGAGCGCACACAATGGAAGATGCATTGGATACCAAGACGAGCCATGAATACAGTCGCAGTTCTGCTGAATTCAGCGACCACGACTCAACTGCACAACGTGCTATCTCAGAGGAAGTCAGTGTGCGACATCTCGCTTACGCGTCACTTCCGCCGACACCGATTCTTCCGTCCCCTCCTGCATCTCCGCCTCCAATAGACCGGAGGACATTGCAGGAACCACTGGTGAACCAGATGGACGACCCTCTGTTTTCTCTATGGGACTATCTTCGTGAGGAGCTACTAGCAACCGATTTTGACTCTCACCAAGAACTCAAATGGGAAAGAGTCAGTAACTTCTTGAGTATCCCATACGCGATCGAAAAGGCATGTGCTCACCCCTTAGTTATGCCGTCTATTTTGTTGACTTATTCAGATCGTTGGCTTTGGATTTATTCTGTGCTTGGACTCATTCCTTTACACATTCACCATCCTTCCGATCCGATTCACCCTTGCCATATTCCGTCTGTTTGATAATATGTTCTCTTTATCTACTAAGTCGCGCCTTCCTCCTTCTCAGAAAGCCGACATCCTACGCACATTACTAGTCGTGGTGTCCGTCACTGTATTGCTACCGCTGACAGACGCTAGCAAGATTTATCACTCTATTCGTGGCCAGGACACCATAAAGTTATATGTTATTTTCAACTCCTTGGAAGTGCGCAATTCTCTTTCAAGTTGTCAATCAATGCTACTGACTTTAAATGGGAAAAAAGATTGCTGACAGGCTCTGTGCATCGATCGGCCAGGACATCCTTGATTGCTTGTTTTCGCGTTCCACTCTGGAAACGGTTTCTCGTGGGACACCAGTGACATCCCACATACTTCGCCCATATGTTTATTTCGTCTTAGCGACGCTGTATGTTGGTAAGTGCGTTGGCCATGGTTTTACCATGCCTTTTGACCATCTGCTAGCATGCCATACGCTCGTTATGCTGTACCAACTTCTTTCGCTGAACGTTGCTGTGAACTCGTATGACCACGCTCTTCTTACTCTTCTGATGTCGAACCAATTTGTCGAGATCAAAGGCTGTGTCTTCAAGAAATTCGAAAAGGACAACCTTTTCCAGATCACTTGTGCAGATATTGTGGAACGCTTCACATTGTCCTTAATGCTTCTTGTTGTCGCGTTCCGCAATCTGATCGAACTCAGCGGATCAGAGTTTGATTTCTCTGGCGGCTTCGTAATGCCCAAAAGCTTTGGTTGGTTCAGAGGGAACAATGTATTATGGACAATATCCTACGTGCGTTCTTTTATGCTGACAACAATCTTGGCATGCCAAATCATCTTCAGCCGGTGTTGACAGTTTTAGTGTCCGAAATGCTGGTCGACTGGCTGAAACATGCATTCATCACCAAGTTTAATCATATTCGTCCTTCGGTATACGAACGGTATATCGATGTTCTGTGTCGTGACTTAGCGAGTGGAAGCGCGGTTGGTAGATTAGGCGCACGCAAGGTTTTCCTTCAGTTGTTTCTGCATTTTTGTGAAATTCAATTGGAATACTAGCATTCATATGTCGATCAATCTCCTTTGGTCGCGCGTCGTCTGGGGTTTGCCTCAGTCCCTCTGGCTGTTCTTGCGATCCTCATCGGATTTCAATCGCTTAACCTTGTACTCTCTCACCACCTTTACGGCGAATGGAGATTGCATACTCTGGGTCAAATGTCATCCGCGGAAGCCCTTTATCTCGTCAAATGCTTTGCAATAGGTCTAGCGTTTTGGTTATGGTGCGTGTATCTTCGGTTGCGATGACATAGTGCACTAGAATGCCGCCTGAGCTAGCTCCCTCGCATTTAAAGTGCTCTTGGGAGTAAACCTGATATGCTATGCCACTCAGCGAAGGGGAGGAATGGAAACTCGTGCCGCTGCTGATGCGGTCAATGATTTCGGGCGTAATCCTATCGGGGAGGGTAAAGAGGAACGAGAGTACAATAAGCAACTCAAGAAAATGATAGATGACTGGCGGGACGACGCCACACGTGTTGGTGAGATGGGTGAAGGGCAGGTTGATGGTCCCAAAAGACGCCCAGCATTGGAAGATCTCACCCGATTTACGATGGTAAAGCGTATTTGGTAGATTCAGATGTACAATTAATACTCGAATGGAATCACCCATCGGGGATTTGCATTTGCAGGCAATGCCAGTCAATCTGCCACAGATGCAGCCGTTAACATACCGAACCCCAAGTTGCACCACTTTCGGAATCCATGTGCCCGCATCTCGCAACCAGTGTACTTCCTGTGGCCTGTGCATCCAGCTCAACAACAGTCACAAGATCAGCTTCTATGGAGACAGTGTACGTATCCTCGGGTGTTGAGCGTTGGAAGGGAATTCGGCCATACTGTCACGGTGATATTACTGTCCTCGACCTGCACTGGAAACTTGGGTGCGGGATTGAAGTGAAATGCTAGAGGGTTTGCCCAATTTTGACCGACAGCCTTGGGCAGCCGGATGGGTAAAGGAAGGGTTGAGGTGGTTCTTGCAGGGCCGATGTCTCTGTAGAACTGCTGGAGAATGGGCTGGGTCATGTGATTGGGAAAGGAATCTCCGCGAACGACGAGGTGTGACACTGCCAAGGACAGGCGGCTTTTCCTGAAGCCCTGATTCCTGTTCTTCGTCAATGGCGACTGGACCTGTGGGGAATTCGTGGCATCGCCGACTGCGAGGCTGATTCAGTGACTTATATGCAATTGAAGTCGGGTAGGAGAAGGATGACGCAGACGCAGAGCGTTGCAGAGCGGCCTCCCGACCGGCAGGAGGACAGTGAGTCGGATGATCAACGACGTAGGTGGTAGTGTCACTGTTATTAACTGTCAATGATCTCAATGGATTTTGGGGTGGCACTGGCAGTGAGCTTGGCGGAGAGGGAAACCGGTCGAGGAGATCCAGGTATGAACTATGGAAGCCAGGACGAGAGGGATTTGCATAGGTACTACGATCGATATCCAATATTCCTGGAATCTGTTCAACGTAAACCAAATCGCTGGTTTTGAGGGGTCTCCTGCCGCGGTAAACGGGTTTTTGGTGTTCACCCTCTTGTTCGACAGACTTGGGGCCAGGCCGGAGGGGCATAGACTTAGCGTGCTTGAGCGGCGGAGTGCCACTAGCCTGACCAGACCTGCATAGTCGTGCCATTTTAACCTGTAAAAATTGCAATGTTTTGATTAGGACTTACAACTTGAAAATTTTGCGGAATTGATCCATCGAAAAGGAGTGGCGGAATTTGCACAGAAGGAAAGTCGTGGAGCAGCTAGGGGAGGCATTGGGGACGGTGCAGGTAGCTCTTTTATGTCCCTACTTGTCGAGCACAAGCATTGGTTGTCAATTATGGGATCCTAAGCAGTAGTTCCACCATGCCACAAGGGACAATGGAGTTCGCAGTGTGACATGACCACCTTCCACTCCCCGTGCCACTGGAGGTTTTCGAGAGCCATGGGAGTCCTGTGATCAATGCTCGTTCACCTTCCGAAAAGACAAGCCTCAGACGTGCATGAAAAGCTGGGTCATCTGAAACAATTGTCAACCCGACAGACAGTATCTATACTCATTCAGCCAAAAGATCTCTGAAATGCTCGGATGCAAATGCTGAAAATGCATACCTTGAATTTCATCGAATCATGAAGCTGTATCTAGGTGTATTTCTTTTTAGCGATCTCTGAAATCTTCGGTATGGTTTTGAAATATAACGGCAAGCGAGGGTTCGAGGCTCGGGATACCGCCAGTGCATGGGTGACAAAGGATTCGGAAGTAGTGACTTCCACCATTGAGTCAATAACCCTGCATAAAGTCAGACGAATATACTCGAAGGTGAATGAGTAATACATAGCTTCTCTGATTGGAGCTCGTGCTGCGAATGAGTCACGTTGACAATCGCTTCATATCATTGAATTTCAGAAAAAATGAGGAGTACGGATGGCACATGCACACGCAATATCAGCACACATTGCTTTGATCGACGCAACCAATTCTTTCACCTTGGCCTCCCAGCCGGGTCCAACAACAGGTTTCCGGGTTCGGACAATGTACATGGTGGTGAAGTCGATGGATTCATGATATACGAGACCCTTAAACTGAGGAACAACTTGGAAGTGTTCCTCATGGGGGAAGAGATCGTGCAGGAGCGTGTTGTATGGACCATAGTATTCCATCTCGTCCTCTGTGAAACGATCAAGAGGCTCAAATTGTCCGATATGATTGCATCTGACCAAGGCATACCTGCAATAATTAGGATGGCGAACCACATGGAAAATAAAATAAAAATAAAAATAAAAATAAAAATAAAAACAACCTTCCCTGTCTGCTGGTGGGGGGCGTTGAACCTGGAATTCATGTCGAATTGCGATTCTGTAAACCCCTTTTGATCTAATAAAGATCCGACTGTCGCCAACGACCTTTTTTTGGTTACTTAAAAATCTTTATCGACTCGCATCGTGTGATACAAAAAAGTTACGACCACTTACATGTCTATAAGCATTGAACTGTACACGCCTTCAAAGAATACAGACAAAATAATTTTGAAAGTAATACTACAATGGAAATGAGGTGCAGATACTATCACCAGCTGTGAAGGTCAAATCAGAAAGCCATCAAAAAAGATGTGGACGAACACAACGCACAAGCAATATCAGCACACATTACTTTGATCGACGCAACCAACTCTTTCACCTTGGCCTCCCCAGCCAGTTCCAACAGTTCATAAGTCCAGCGATCAGCTGGAGCGACGTCAGTCACATATTTCGGATCACGTGCAATGGTGCGTGGGGTGAGCTGATTCGTTTCCTTTGAATATTCATAGATGGCCAAGCGGGTCCCCATCGCGCTAATGACATATAACTTTGAGATTTGAATGAGGTTTCTGTCAACGAGGGAAAATAATCTTTCGCGCATCTCAAAATCCGTTTTCCCGCGAGTAGAAAACCCATCGAGATGCATGAAGGGGTTCATCTCGATGAAAAACACGGGATACTTTCGCTTTCGGACAACTTTGTTACGATGTCGGTGGATTCAGGATCCTTAAGATGAGGAGAAACTTGGAAGTCTTCCTCAAAGGGGAAGAGATGGATCAGGAGCAAGCTGTGTATGGACCATAGTATTCCCACTCGTCCTTTGTGAAGCGATCAACAAGCTCAAATTATTTGATGATTGTATCTGGCATATCTGCAATAATTAGGGAAACAAAACAACCTGCCCTGTCTGCTGGCGGGGCGCGTTGAGCCTGGAACGATGCGAATTGGGAGGTTTTGTTTTCTGTAAACCCCTAATATGATCATCATCGTGCTGCTTCATTCAGACTCAGACGAGAAGCTACAAATAGCCGCCTGGCGTGAATAAACCACCTGGAGAGCCCTACAGCCCATGCGAGATACATTGGTAACGGAGACGACTTGAGTATACGCATGAAAATAAAAATAAAGATAGTGGATGGTAGCGCAAAAACGAGCCTGGCGAAACGACGAGAAACGGATCAGGGAGAGGACAACAAGAATAACCTACCTGGTGAAACGAAGGGAAACGGTCAGAGAGAGGGTTAGACAACTGAGATTTCAGTATCTTAGGCTACCAACTCAGTGCCTCAACTTGTTGAAATTGGCAAGTCGTCCGTAGTTGACTCTTGCTAGTTGACGCGTTTGTTTTAGTCCCGAGAGCCAAATACCATCCGCGGAATAATTACCTAACACACGCTCCGTCATACATATGATACGACTCGGAGCGCGGTTCGTTTTCTTTAGTCTTACTTGTCTCTTGTGTCGTGTCTAGGATACTCTTGTACTGTCCAACACAGTGTCTCGTGTTGTACAGCGCGGATCCAACATCCGCGCCTTGTTATTGTCTCATTCTTTGTTCTGTCAGCTCGTATGTAGTCTCGTACTGTAGAGCCCCTCACCTCAGACGTTTGTCGCTGTATCGCGCGCGACTGAGTTTCCCGCACTCGTATAGATCTTTTACAACTTGGGTCGTCGAGTCGTATGATATGTACATTTCAACCTTGATGCATAATGACTACTAATTTGGTTTCGGTGAGTGCGCTTCTTCCAGATAGAACTGCCACTTGACTGGGACTCATCTAGATGTACAGTATTTGAAGAGATTTGAGGACACTTTGGCGATTGTAATTTGAGATCATGATGCAGATTGACCCAAACGCGGGCCTTCTTTCGACAGGTTTTCCTGCACAGGCTTATGATCATGCACGCCACTGACCATGTACTCGCGGATACAGCATGTCCATCTCGCGTCATGCACATGCGTCGTGTAACTCGACCACTGTAAAGCTGGTTCATTTTTCAACAACTGTCGACACCCTTTTCCTCCATTCGTTCAGTGTACGACTGAGCGACCACAGGCTAGGGTAATCGCTTCGGTTACCTTTGCAGTTGGAACCATGGACAACAATCTTGCCTTCCCCTCCCCAGTGGGAGGAGTAGCCCTGGACGGAGACCTTGGCCCTTCCATTGTTTTTGCTATCCTTTACGCCTCGCTTCTCCCCATCTTCTTTGTCCGCCTCGCCAACAAGCAATCGAGGGCCATATTGAGCGTCAACGCAGTGCTTACCACTATAGAGAGGTGAGTTCTTGTGACTGCAATGTGACGTTGTCGGATGTCTCCCTGACATTCACCCATGTGTGATAGGGTTGTGGTCTTCTCCCTAAGGGCAAAGCAAAGTCAAACTCCAGCACAACAAAGCTCAAAAACGCTGGCGACCTACATGCAGGTCACCATCGGCCTCGCCTACATAGCTATCGCGCAAGATACCATCTCCCTTCTTCGTTGTCTGTACGTGAACTCTACCAAGGGGCCTACACTCGACCACGCGGGTGGCGCAGAATCACCAGTTGGAACCACCTCTTCGTCGCAGATCCCGCTGTCGCCCTCTCGAAGCAACAGATCTTCTCTAATTGATGGCGGGGAAGTGCAGTTCGATCAACCTCGTAAAAGAGCCTTTTATCGCCGCTGGACGGATATTTTAAAGCTGATGCTTCTGGTTGCTACTATCCCTGGTATCATTGGAAACACTCACTATAAAGGAGGGATAAGCAACGCTGGCACTGCCAACGAAGTCATGATAACAAGGTAACAAACGTCCGACAACGCATTGGAATTTGTTTTCTGACAATTACCCTCAGATATTTGAGTTCCGGTATTTCACTCGTTCTCTTCATTCTTGTCGCTGTTTTGGTCTTTCGGGCGCGTCAGCTTCCGAGAGTTCGACCTGTGCACGTCGCTCTCATCCTCGTCATATTGGCGTGTAATGTATGCTTGCGCCAGCAAAACTCCGACATATGCTAACTTCTTTCATGCTAGGTGTCATCTGCTGTCTTCCGTCTTGCATTCATGTACCACCGGACCACTTCCTTGACGTCTACTGCCCCTGGTTCGGGAAATACTCTTTCTGAGAAAACTACATTTTATGTTTTCCACATGTTCAGCGACTGGTTCGCATGCTTCATGCTCCTTGTTCCGAACATTAGGGCCATTTTTAACACCGGTATGTGGGGCGATTGGCGCTCGAAAGATCCTCCCCCTGAGAGCAGCGAGTCGTCGAGGAAGAGGAGGGAAGCGGTATTTAAGAGAGATGGCGGAATACTAGTATGAGAAATCTTGGCACCTATAGGTCACTTACACGAACAGTTTCCAGTCAATTTTGATTACCAGATGACACTTACATAAGTGGCATAACTTACTTATAACTTCCCGCAATCATAGCATCCATTACGACCGAAGCTCGAGCTACTTGTTACAGTGCGCGCTACCAGTGAGACACAGGAAGATGGCTATCGACTACTCGTTATATCTCGTTACTGGACGAGATCTGCTCCCTGAGGGAACGGTTAGGCATTCGCAATAGAATCTCCTTCACTCAAATGAATTGTTTACAGACTTATCTCGACTCTTTGGAAGAAGTTGGTTCCCTCTTCTTCATCCCGGAGTACGAGAGGATTGACCATTCCATACCAGTCCTTGCGGGGAGGTGTAACCATTGTCCAGATCCGAGAGAAAAGGGCAGATACATTGGAAGTACGTTAAACCCGCCTCTCAGATTGTGTATCCCTATATTTCAATCCCAGTTTTTCAAGATAGCTCGGCAGTCTAAAATGTTGTGTGACAAGTACAAAGTCCCGCTTATCATCAATGACAGAGTCGATATCGCTCTAGCCGTTCATGCCGATGGAGTACACCTCGGTCAGACAGATATGCCAGTCCACGTTGCACGAACTCTCCTTCCAAAAAACGCGATCATTGGTGTCTCCTGCAACAATCTGGATCACTTGAAGAAGGCGGTGGAGGATCGTGCCGATTATATTGGCATCGGCGCTGTCTGGACAACTCATACCAAGGAGCTCACAAATCCAGTGATAGGAGTACGAGGGGTAGGAAGCTTCCTCTCCGCGTTGGACGGAACCGATGTGAAAGCAGTAGCAATTGGTATGAAGCATTCCACCGTGGTCGTTATGAAGGACACTAGCTGAACTCGCCTGGGTAACCAGGAGGAATCAAGTCAGACAATTTGCTGAGAACGCTGCATGGAAGCGTCTCTCCTTCAGGCCATCGGTTGGACGGGATCGCCGTCGTTTCTGAGATCGTAGCATCCCGGGATCCCTATAGAAGTGCACGAACGCTTCGAGAAGCGTACACAAGCTGGTCTGCTCAACTCGGGCAGCAAGAGAAGGCATGGTCTTCGCCTATGTATACTGCTGATTCCGTCAAAGCGGGCGTGATCGGCCTGATCCGTGCCATTCGTGCCCACAACCCTCTTGTCCACCAGGTTGGTGTCTTTCTCTTTCTCCCTCCTGTTTTCTCAGTTACATAGATTACGAACGTTGTCGTCACAAACCAATCTGCAAATGTCACCCTAGCATTAGGCGCAAGTCCCATCATGGCCACTGCCTCAGAGGAAATGGAGGACCTTAGTCGCGTATTGGGTGCACTACTCATCAACTTCGGTACAGTCACAGACAAGGAAGGCATGATGCTTGCAGGGAAGTACGCTAATCGGGAAAGTAAACCCGTCGTCTTCGATCCCGTTGGTGTAGGAGCGACCCACTTCCGACGGCGGACAGCAGCCCATTTATTGGATCACTGGCAAGCCAGTGTCATCAAAGGCAACGCAGCAGAACTTGCCGCATTGGCTGAATCCGAGGAGGTCAATGTCGCACCTACATGTACTTGATAGCAACGATCCGTTAATGATCTGTATAGGTTCAGGCTAAAGGTGTGGATAGTGTAGGCTCTGGGTTCGTAGATCCTGCAAAGTTCGTGAAAGAGCTGGCGCTCAGGGAACGTATGTCACCCTTTCGTAAAAAAACCTTTTAGGCTTCATGTCTACCTTATTTTCTAGGTTGTGTGATTGCTTTAACTGGCCCAACAGATTGGGTATCAGACGGTGTGACCGTTATCAAGCTCGATAATGGGCACAAGCTACTTGGTAACATAACGGGATCTGGGTGTATGGTAGGCACATGCATTGCTACGTTCTGTGCCGGTGCCTGGACACAGGCAAGTATTGAAGACGGTTTTGGAAAACTAGTAAGAGGAGATATGTTACTAGGGGCAGTTGGAGGGTAAGTGACAACCTCGTGAGGATCATGCTAGATTTTCATGGCACATTGTTCACAGCATTTTAGTACTCACCATAGCAGCAGAGATCGCAGCATCACGACCAGAAGTACGAGGTTCAGGATCCTTTTTCTCAGCACTCATGGATGAGCTGTACAACCTGACGCCAGATACTGTACTTGAGAGGGCGAGAGTACAAGTATTCTAGATACAGCGGTAAGATAAAGAAAGCAGCAACCATGCTGGTATTAGCATTTGTACACCAAGATACACCATTCAGTTTCAAAATTCGCATACTGAAATTGTTTCTTCGTTTGGGGCATCAAGTACCTTTGGAAAGGGCCCCATAGTAGGTTGGAGCCAGTTTCTCTCATCATACTCGGCATGAGGAGGCGAATCGATCATGTGAAAAGTATACGCATAACGAGTCCGAGAACTTGTGTTTCTCTCGGATTTATGCAAGACGCTGCCGTGAATGATGATCAAGTCCCCTGCAATACCCAGT